>Ga0194053_10000174_pt1 | contig 49309 bp, 24 predicted proteins | sample SepL228m_MetaG_FD_161684 | JGI IMG/M metagenome (GOLD analysis project Ga0194053, IMG submission 161684) | Anoxic zone freshwater microbial communities from boreal shield lake in IISD Experimental Lakes Area, Ontario, Canada - Sep2016-L227-8m | ecosystem: Environmental > Aquatic > Freshwater >...
TTTCAAGTCCTTAGTGCAACCAGTGTATAGATCGTGGTCTTTTTTACTTAATAAGACGTAAACGTATTGCATAATGCATTGGCAAAAACTTTAACGGGCTAGATCCACCCTTTCTTATCCAGTGCCGACTTTGCCGCCATTTGTTCAGCTTCTTGTTTTGACTTACCTTCTCCTTCACCAATGAGCTCTGTGCCCACATAGACCGCTACTGTAAAATGTTTGTCGTGATCCGGACCTTCTTCCTTTACGGATTTGTAAACTGGAGTCTGACTATAAAATTCTTGAGCTTTTTCTTGGAACAAACTTTTGGAATCAATCCAGGATTTGTTTTCCAAAATTTCATCAATCAAATGGAAAATGTTGCGAGAGATAAAGTATTTAGCTGATTCATAACCTTGGTCCAAAAAGATAGCTCCAATAACCGCCTCCATGGTGTTGGCCAAAATATACTGGCGAGCTTTACCAATGTCTTTGGCTTCACCTTTGGACAATAGCAAAAATTCATTCACATCAATCTTTCTAGCGGCTTCAGACAAAGTAGTGGCATTCACCAATGATGAACGATAAGCAGTGAGCTCTCCCTCAGTACAACTAGGAAACTTGGCATACAAATAATCAGTAACAATGAGTTCAAGCACAGCATCACCCAAAAATTCCAAACGTTCATTGTGTGACCATTCCAAATCACGATTCTCATTCAAAAACGAACGATGGGTAAAAGCTTGGCGCAACAAACCTCGGTCTTTAAAAGTTAGACCGATAGCTTCTTCAAATTTAGTAAAATCTATGTTTTTCATTTTGACCTTGCGGTAGTCCCGTGAGTAAACGAAATTATTCCTTTACTTCCTTTTCTTCCGCAATTATTTTTACGGCTTTCGCCACGAGTGGCAAAATATCATTATAAAGATTTAGATTGACGATTTCGTCCAACTTAAACCATTTAGCATCATCAAGACCTCCACCAACTTTTTCGAGGACCAAATCCTTGAAATCAGCCTTGGCGAGATAGTATTTGACCTGCTTGCGCAACTTGCCTTTCTCAGGGTGGGAAGCGATATATTCATTCTGCCCCAACTCCTGTTCAATAGCAATATCTAGGCCAATCTCTTCTTTGATTTCGCGCTTGGTACCTTCTTCTTCGTTTTCATTCGGCTCAATACGGCCCTTGGACAAAGTCCAAAAACCAAATACATCATGAACAAAAGCCAAATAAATATCTTCACTCTGGCGAGCATAAACTACTGCTCCACCAAGTCTTTCAATTGGCATCTCTTCATAAGGTACATCCTTTGGTGGCATCTTGCGCTTAGAAACTTCTTCCTTGCCCGGTTCACCGATTTCGCGGTAGACCGAACCCAAAACACCGTTAACAAATTTACCGCTTTTACCACCACCGTAATTCTTGGCGAGTTCAATTGCTTCGTTGATAGCAACTTTGGCTGGCACTTCCTTGCGGTCAGCAAACAATAACTCAAACAAGCCCATACGCAAAACATTTCTATCAGCAATAGAAATCTTGTCGAGTGGCCAGTCTGGGGCCGCTGTAATAATAATTTTATCTAACTCTTCTTTCTTGCCTAATACTCCAGTCAAAAGATTCTTGGCAAATGACAAGTCGTTTTCTTCTGGGGCAAATTCCACAGCATCGCGTTCCAAAACCACTTCGGCTGGATCCGCAGTTTCCGCACGAAAATCAACCTCAAAGAGGGTTTGTAGGACGATTGACCTGGCTAAATGTCTGTTTGCCATAGTATTAATTTAAAGAACTATTTTGTTAAAAAATAAAATGAATTATTTTGCTTTTGCTGTACTTTTCTTGGAAGCCTTCTTGGTTTTCTTGGCCAATTTAGCACCAACATCCAAAACTACACGGCCATTGTATTTACCACAATTACCACAAGCATGATGATTTAAACGAACAGTTCCACAATCCTGACACTTAGCTCCAGCACTGCCCTTGAGAGCGTGATGTGAACGCACATTGCCACGGTGGGATCTGTTATGACGCATTCTGTTTACCATATGGAACTATTATACATAAAATAAATAAAATATCAACTCATTCGGTCATTGCGAGGCTTCGCGAAGCAATCCAGTCTTAATTTGACTTATTATAACTAAAGGCCTGGATTGCTTCGCTAGGCCTCGCAATGACGTGCCAAAATTATAAATACTAAATAAGAAAATGGCCGTCGAGATTGGGGTCTCGACGGCCATTGAAACGATACGACTACTTTCGCAGATATTCGCGGAATAATTCACCGCAAGCCTCAGGATAGTAGTGAAGCCACTGACTAACAGCAGACACCAGTCGCCTAACTCGTGATTCTGAAAACAGAACAACGAGGGGCCACAGGTGTTTACTGTGGAAGAATTTTTTTCGCTCGCCTGGGTTATCATCTGGAAAGTTGATGGGCTGACAAGAAAAGATATTCGCCACATCTTCCCATTTGTAATCCAAAATCTCTGGATCAACTATGTCGGAGCGATTATTGTCGCTAAATCCATTACCGTCAACCAACACAAAATACTTGATATGCTGGTCTTTTTCGGTAATTTTTAGAACACCGCACAGGCGACTCCAGCAAAGCCTGAGACCGATTTCTTCAAGGGTCTCGCGTTGCAGAGCATCAAAGGCATTAGCATCTTTTTCTGGCTTGATACCTCCACCTGGAAACTTAACCAGAATCCGCGGCACCTGCTGTTTATCTACATATCGTTGCTTCACGATTTGGACAAGGATTTTGTCCCCATCCTTCTTGTAAATAACAGCTGCCACATGTCCCTCGCCGTGATGGTTTTTTAACACCTCGAGAGGAAGCACTTCTCCAAGACCGAACGGAAAGCTGGCTTGCAAAAGATCAGTTCGTCGAGTTTTGCACTCCATAGGCGGATACCTTGAAAATCTTTCAAAAAACCTATTCATATAGACCTCCTGGTCTAAAAATGTTTTAACTCTGCTATATATTGAACGTGGAAAAACCGTTTCCACGGGACTTTTGTTCTGGCAATACAATATCTCAATATTGACACTTTGTCAATATTTTTCGTCTAGGACAGTCCTAGACGAAACGTTTTAAGAAACTTTTTCTGTGAATTGGGCAAAGACCACAACGTTTTATGGCTAGCAGATGTTTTTTGGTGCCATAGCCCTTATGGACATCAAAGCAGTAATCCGGATAGAGTTTGGCACACTTTATCATGTGATGATCACGAGTAACTTTGGCCATGATGGAAGCCATAGCAATCACCAGCTCATTCTCATCTCCCTTAACAATAGTCTCTTGAGTGAATCTTTTATCAATTCTTAATCCCCCATCCAACAATACTAAACAATTTTTTTCGTCAGCTTTTACACCTCTCAAAACTTTTGCTAAAGCTTTTTTAATCACTAATGATAAACCAAATTTATCTATCTCAGTGTTTTTTGGCATTGCTACACAATAGGAAAAACTTTTATTATCTTGTTTGACCAATTTCAATATTTCTTGATACCAGACTTCCCTAGTCTTTTCGGTCAGTTTTTTGGAGTCGTGATGAGCAGGAATAAAGTCTTTTCTTTTAGCAAGTTTTAGTAAGGTATCAAGCTCAACTTTGAAAGCACAAAAAGATATTGGGCCGGCTAGTGGTCCACGTCCAGCCTCATCAATTCCAATTACATACTTAAACCCCTGTTTAGCGGCAGTGGTTAGACGTTTAGATTGCCAGGTTTTAGACTTAGCTTTTAGCATATGAAGATTATACTTCAACCCTTCGGTCATTGCGAGGCCCGGCGAAGCAATCCAGACCTTTAGTAACAGTAGACCAAATTAAGACTGGATTGCTTCGCCGGGCCTCGCAATGACAAGAACATTAGAATATTACGCAATAATTACCCTATTTTGGCAGACTATAAACCACCACAAAAATGATATATACTATTAACTAATGAAGCCTTTTATACATTTACATGTGCACAGCCATTACAGTCTCCTAAACGCCCTACCCCAGATCGGCGCGCTGATTAAAACTGCCAAGAAAATGAATATGCCCGCCCTGGCCCTGACCGACAATGGCAACATGTACGGCACGATTGAATTTTACAAGGATTGTAAAAAGAAAGAACTCAAACCCATTATCGGTATGGATATGTATGTCGCCGCTCGTTCTCGTAATGATAAACAAAGCGGTATAGACAATCGTCGTACTCGTTGGGTGCTCTTGGCCAAAGATAATACTGGCTATCACAACCTTGTCATCCTAACTACCCTCGCCCACACCGAAGGCTTTTACTACAAACCACGTATTGATAAAGAGCTGATTGAAAAATATCACGAAGGGTTAATTGCTATCGCTCCATCTTTTTCTAGCGATATAACCTGGGCACTCAAAGTCGGTGATCTACCAAAAGCCAAAGAATTGATTGCTTGGTATAAGGGTGTTTACGGTGCCGACAATTTTTATTTGGAAGTTACTCATCATCCCGAGATTGAAAACCACGAGGACATGACCGAGAAGATTATCAAGCTCGCTCGCGACACCGATACCCAAATCGTGGCGGCTCATGACGTCTATTATATGAATCCCGAGGACCGCACAGCTCGAGACACTTTGATGTTGGTCAACACCAACGGAGACTTGAGTGACAAACACGATGATGATGAAAGTGATTTTTCTTTTATTTCGCCAGAAAAAGCTAATGAACTTTTTGCTGACACCCCTGACGCACTCGACAACACTCAGAAAATTGCTGATGCTTGTAATGTCACCCTCGACCTCGGTAAATGGACTTTTCCAAATTTTACTATTGCCTCTGGTCGCAATGCCGATGATGAATTGCGTCACATTTCTTATGAAGGTATTGAAAAACGCGGACTAGAACGTACCGAGGAACTTCTCACTCGTTTGGAATACGAATTAAAAGTTATTAAAGATAAAGGTTATTCTCCATACTTTCTCGTGGTGGGAGACTTGCTCAACTTTGCTCATGATAATGGAATCCTCACCAACATTAGAGGTTCGGTGGGAGGATCTTTGGTCACCTACTTGATTGAGATTACAAACGTGAATCCTCTGGAATACAAATTACCGTTTGAACGTTTTCTCAACCCAGAACGTCCGTCCGCTCCCGATATTGATATGGACTATGCCGATAATCGTCGTGACGATGTGATCAACTATGCTCGACAAAAATATGGTATTGATCACGTGGCGCAGATTGGTACTTTTGGTACGATGGCCGCTCGTGGAGCGGTGCGTGATGTGGCGCGTGCCATGGGTTATCCTTATGCCACAGCCGATCGTATTTCTAAACTCATTCCGATGGGAGCCCAGGGTGCGCCAATGACGATTGATAAAGCCTTGGAAGATGTGGCTGAACTCCGTCAGATGTATGACAATGAGCCAGATACCAAGAAGATTATTGATATGGCAAAAAAGATTGAAGGTTGTGCCCGTCACATCTCCGTTCATGCCGCCGGTGTGGTTATTTCTCCGACCGCTCTCACGGACTTCACCCCACTCCAGTATGATACCAAGGGAGAAAATAAAATTATTACTCAGTATGATATGCACGCCGTGGAAGACGCGGGACTTTTGAAGTTTGACTTCTTGGGTATCAAAAACTTGGCGATTCTCGCTGATGCAGTTTCTCTCGCCAACAAGCTGGAAGGAAAAAATATTGAGATTGAAAAAGTTCCAATTGACGATAAGAAAACTTTTGAGATGTTGGCTCGTGGAGAAACTTGTGGACTCTTCCAATTAAACGGCGACGGTATGACCAAATATTTGAAGGAATTGAAACCTTCAACTATTCACGACATCAACGCGATGGTGGCCCTCTATCGCCCCGGGCCTCTGGAAATGATTCCGGAATATATTAAACGTAAACACAATCCAAAATATATTAAATATCTAGACCCTCGTCTCAAAGATATTTTGGATATGTCTTTTGGAGTTATCACCTATCAGGACGACGTTATGCTCATCGCTATCAAGCTGGCCGGTTATTCTTGGCTGGAAGCGGACAAGTTGCGTAAAGCGATGGGTAAAAAGGTTAAGGAAGAAATGGATGCACAAAAAGATAAATTGCACAAAGGTTTTATTGAGCATGGTTTGACTGAAGAAAAAGCTCAGACCTTGTGGCAATTGATTGTGCCATTCGCTTCATACGGTTTCAACAAGGCTCACGCGGCGTCTTATGGTCGTGTGGCCTATCAGACCGCCTACATGAAAGCCAACTACCCAGCTATCTATATGTCCGCTGTGCTCACTGCCGACTCTGGCGACGTAGAAAAAATTGGTGAATTTATCGCCGAATGTAAACGTATGGGTATTCCAGTTTTGCCACCAGATGTGAATGAAAGTTTTTCTAACTTTACTGTGGTCCGCAAAGCCGGTGACTTGGACACTATTCGTTTTGGACTGACTACTATCAAAAACTTTGGTGAAGGTATCGCTAAAGCAATTATTGAGGAGAGAAAAAACAATGGCAAGTTCAAAGATATTTCTGATTTCCTCATGCGTGTTAAGGACCGCAACCTAAATAAGAAATCTTTGGAAGCCTTGATCAAAGCTGGAGCCATGGATGAATTTGGCGAACGTGGTGAACTCCTCGCCAACCTAGAAGCCATGCTCGCGCACAATAAAGACCTGGCTCGTGGTGGGGCTCAGGATTCCCTCTTTGGCTTGTTTGAAGGCAATGATTCCCCAATGGTATTCAAGATGAAGCCTGCACCTGTTATTGAAATGTCCGACAAATTGGCTTGGGAAAAAGAATTACTCGGCTTGTATTTATCAGGTCACCCACTAGATAAATACAAGGATGTTATGGAAAAACAGAACACTAGTATTTTGAAATTAAAAACAGAATTTGAAAAAGAAAAAGATATTTTGTTTGCTGGTATTGTCCAAGAAGTGCGCGAAATCGTTACCAAAAAAGGTGACCCAATGGCCTTTGTCAAAATCGCTGACTTTACTGATTCAATAGATACCGTAGTTTTTCCAAAAATCTTTGTTCAGTATAAAGGCGCTTTTCAGGTAGATAAATGTCTAGCCATCAAGGGCAAAATCAGCAAGAGGAATGATGAGCTGAGTGTAATAATAGATAAAGTTAAAATTTTGGGACAGAGTACGGAAGTACCAAAGGAGTGAGATACAAATATACCTGCCTGCGCAGGCAGGCAAATTCATTCGAATGATACGAATGAATACAAATATAAAACCTTATCATTATCGTCCGGCAGGACAATAATGATAAGGTTATTTATTTGACATACCGTTATATTGGTTGTATTCTTGAAAATAGAATCGTTGCATCAAAACCAAAGAAAGGGCCATACTTATGGAACTAACCAACAACTGCCCATTCCATCTTATTGCGTTCCAGTGGGACGCAAACTACGGAAGGGGCGATGAGATCACAATCGCACCAGGAGAAACCGCAAGCGTTCCGTACCCCGGGGTGCCGGAAGACAGTGGTTGGGCGGAGGACCATTGCGATTACAACGGAAAATTCACCTGTACGACTGAGACAGACACTACTGATTTGCCGGTTCTGAAAGGTATTCCGGCTGGATCTTCTTTCTGCCACATGTCCGGATTCCACATCCGACATTTTGAAGATCCGGCACCCACGAGACTTTAACAAGTCAAGATTAATGCGTAAATTCAAGAGAGGAACTGACCATGAAAGTTAGAAATTTGTGCTCGTTTCCGGTTTGTGCTTTTGTTTGGGACAAACGACTCGGTGCAGGCTTTCCCAGTGTTATCGAACCGAACACTGAAGCGGAGCCCAAGGGACCTTTTGTGGGCGAAATGGGAGGTGGAATGTGCTTCCTGGCCTTGCCCGGGGAAATAACAGTACACGAAGGAGACGATGAACCAGGCAAGTTCAATGTCAGTTTGGGAAACCCTTTATGCCTCGGAAGCACAGGAGTTGACTCAGAAAACGGAATCACGATTCATCATAAGGATGAAAAACTGCCACCATAAAAGTGTGCCGACAGCCCCGACGAGAATTCTCGTCGGGGCTGAATTATTTTATTTATTCGTAAATATCTTTATCTTCTCTTCCACCACTTTTTCTACCGCTTCTACAGCACCCGCTAAATATTTATATGGAGCCATTTCGGTTGGCATATCTTTCAAGGATTGCTCTAGGGCATTGCGATAAGCAAGACGTAGTTCAGTATTTACATGGACAATCGCTACACCGTTTTGAATTGAAGCCTTGATATCTTCAGCAGAATTACCAGACGCACCATGAAGTACGAGAGGAACTTTGGTTGTCTCAGCAATTTCCCCGACTCTCTTGGTATTTAGAGCTGGATCAATTCCACCCTTGAGCATGCCATGAATATTACCAACAGCGGGGGCCAACATATCCACTCCAGTTTCCTGCAAAAATCTAACTGCTTCTTCTGGTTTGGTCAAAAATTCTTCAGTGATTTTCACTCCGGCCGGAATACAGTCTAAAACTTGTGAGGCAGCTCCAATGAAGCCAAGTTCGGCTTCCACCAAAATATCAGGGTTGACTGAACGGGCATATTCTACACACTGTTTGGTGATTTTAATATTTTCTTCAAACGGCAATTTTGTTCCGTCAAAAATAACAGCATCATAACCGGCATCAATCGCTTCTTTGACTCCTTCAAAAGAATAGGTGTGATCGGCATTCAAATAGATTGGATGATTGTATTTGGCACGCAAAGTTTTAACCAAAATAGCAGCTTCTTCAGTACCGATAAACTTGCGCTCACCTTCGGCGGTACCGATAATAACCGGCTGACCAAGCTTAACAGCAGCTGCCACAATGGCATGTAGGGTTTCCAGATTGGCAATATTGAAATGTCCAATGGCCACCTTGTTTTCCAAGGCTTCTTTAACAGTTTGTCTTAATGTTTTCATGGGTATATTTTACCATATTTTAAGCCGTGATTTTACACTTGACACTAAGACTATAAAGTAATATAATACAGTCTGACTTGTTCCTCCCGCGGATGACGACCAACCAGGCTCTATAGTAACCTGGGTTAGTCTCCTAGGTGGTGGCAACCGTTTTTGCCACTTCTGGTCGTCATCTCGCCTTAACTTCATCAGGTATAATTAACCTGATAAACATATTGGCTCACGGAGTTGAAATTGATTCGTGTCATTCTCCGACGGTTCCTCCCCGTCGTCTCAGCATGAGTCTGTAAAATCAAAGATTCTCCGTGAGCCTCCTTCATCTCGAAAGAGTGAAAACCACGCACCGCGCCGAAACTGGTATATCCACTTTCTCGCGGTGCTTTTCTTATATTTGACAAAAATAGATATAACTGTTAATATCTTTCAGGAATAAGATTTTGTTTCTTTCAATTTGGGTGGCTAGGCACTCTTCGGTTTAAGAGCGCGACTTCGCGGTTCTTGGGCTTCACGGACAAGACAAGAAAAATGCCTAGCCATCCTTCACACGTCTGTCCTCGGAGAGAGTGGTCAAAACGACCATTGTGCTCAAACAACTAGCATCGTGCCCAAGATTGGGGTGCGAATCCCCACCGGGTGAAATGTGATGTTGTGTTGATCCACAATTCTACTGACTGACCCCTCTCCGAGGCGGACGACCAATCCAAATATTTTGGAAAGGTCAAAAAAACCACCGAATTCGTTCGGTGGATTTTTAATACAATTAAATTAAAAATATACAAAAGACTGGATTCCTGGTCAAGCCAGGAATGACATAAGAAAGGAATTACAAACTCTTTAAATAATCAATCGCTTCTTTGGGATTATTACTATCAAAAATGGCTGAACCGGAAACGAGTCTGGTAGCCCCAGCATCCACCAAGTCCCCTGCGTTCTCTAATGTGACTCCCCCGTCCACACTGATTGGTAATTCTGGATATTTGGCACGAATAGCGGAAATGGTTTCGTAGACTTTCTCATCCATATCTTGTCCTTGAAAACCAACATTTTTTATACCCATTACCTGAACATAATCAATCACCTTCTCACCATATTCATTATCAAGATCAATATACTTGGAAAATTCTTCCAATTTAGTTTCTGACTCAATGGCGAGCCCTAATCCAAAACCAACCAAGCCACGGCGCTGATTGCCATATTCCTTTTCTACCCAAGCAAAAAATTCATCAGGGTTGTCTAAGGCACACAAGTGAACAATGATTCTCTTGGCCCCAGCTTTGACACAATTCTCCAGCATTTCTTTTGGCTCTTTGACCATAAGATGAAATTCAAAATCAATCTTCTCCCACATAGGCATACCTTGGTCTTCTTTCAAAATAGCTTGAAAATAATCATCGTAACCGCCTTGCCAATATGGCCAGCTTTTGGTGGGAACGAGCTTACCGTCGGTAATATCAATCTGCACCATTCTCGTGAATGATTGAATAAATGAAAGTTTTTCTTCCAAATCAAAATAGTTCTTGGGGATGATGGCTGGTATAACTTCGGTCATATATAAATATACTAATATACAAATGGTACATAAGCAACCCGTCCGAACGGATGTTCATCCGGGCGGGCGAATCGACTACAAATAGTTTTCCTTTCTGTCATCCTCGCGAATGCGGGGATCCAGGTTTTTAAATTAAAGACTTTCCTAACGAAAAGGTCGCCTGGATTCCTGGTCAAGCCAGGAATGACAAACGAGGGAGATTCGTATATTAGCAAGCCTTGAGTAATTTTTCAATTTTAGCGATACGTCTGACATGTCTTTCTTCGCCAGGGAAAGCGGTATTAAGCCAAAGCTCAATCACCTTCTTGGCCTCATCAAAAGGCACAAAGCGAGCGGCAATGGAGATAACATTAGCATCATTGTGTGTTCGACTCAAGCGAACAATAGAATCCTTGGTACCAATTGACATCAAACGCTTCATAAAAGAAATCTCTCTCGGAGCACCGTAATACAAGGAGCAACGAACATTTGGAAAACGGTTGGCCACCATCGCCTCCCCTTGACCAGAACCTCCAAAGATAACTCCGCGACTATTCATTGGATCAGCTGACACTTTGGCGGCTGCACGACCAATAAAATCTGGATAATCATCAATAGAATCAAAAACAAACGCTCCGCAATCCTCTACTTCGTAACCCTTACTTATTAAATATTCTTTAACTTTATTCTTCAATTCAAAACCGGCGTGATCGGTGGCTAAATAAATTTTCATATAACAATTATATCATTACGAATATAATATACCAATATACCTGCCTGCGCAGGCAGGCGAATTGTACGAATGATACGAATCGACTACGAATAAGAAAGAGCGGCGCCCGATTGGCGCCGCTCTTTTGTTTGTTTTTCTATTGAACAGTTGGCTCGACAGGAGTCTCTGTTGGGGTTGGGGCTAGCTCAGCTGGTGTCTCTGCGGGCGCGACGGGTTCAACAGACGTAGATTCCGATGGGGTAATAACCTCGGTTGTAGAAACGACTGAATCAACGGCGGGTACGCCGATAATTGGAGTTACGGCTTCTTTTGTAGCATCTGTTTCTTCCGGTGTGGTGCCAGTAGTGGTAGTGCTTGTCCCTGTCTCAATTATCGTTTTGGTAGTAGACGCAGGTTCATTTGATACACCTGTTGTAATCGATGTTGTTCCAACTTGGATGTGATTATTGCTCTCTGACACCCCAGGATCATTATGGATTGCCTGTGTTGAACACTCTCCAGGTGTGGTTGTGGCTACTCCACCAATCACCTTCATACAATATGCTTTGTTGTCATCTCCATACATAGTTATTCCAGTTGGCTTATCAGATGAACCGATAGTAAATTTATTAACAACCAACGAAGCAATATTTGTCACCCCATCAGCAATCTTGATACCAATCTTTTCCAAAGTATTAATCACAATATCTGTCCAAGACTGACTATTGAAATCGAGAGTTGTGGTAGATAGTGTAGTTGAAGCCAGCATTGATTCCAAAATAACAATCCTCTTGGTCAAAGCCTGAATACCCACAAGAGCCACGCCTGATGGATCAATAGAAGAAATGGCTTTATTAGTTCCGCCCAACTTAAACAAGTCATAGAAATCTTCGGCAATTGGACCAATGTGCACTTTGCTATCTGATTCAAGCTTATAATTCCACTGAGTAATATCTAATTTATTAATCTTCGACAAAATATCATTAGCATCAAGCTCGGTGAAGTTCTCTTTCAGGTCGCGAGATGAAGCGTTGGTCCAAGTACCTCCGGCATCAACATAGGCTCCAGAAGCCAAAGATATTGGATACATCGGAGAAGAAGAACCCACACCAAGATTATGATTGACAACTAGATTTCCTCCACGGAGAATCGTATCAGAGAATGAAGTATAAATACCATCACTAGTTACCCCAACCATAACACGTCCGTCTGATGACAAAGCGACATTATTCCAACCCTTGCCCATACCCATTCCACTCAAATCTCCTCTCTGTACCCATGAAGCACCATAGTTAGCTGAAACCATTATCCAGCCACTACCATACCAACTATATGTAGCGACCTGCACCTTTCCACTAGCTGACATTTTGATGGAATTATACACAGATCCGTTAGTTGAATTATTGATGGCCCAGTTTATACCGTAATTTGATGATGTATAAATATATGTATCAGTAACTGCGGTTTGATATTTGGCATCATCAGACATACTGACTGCCACCCAGTTTGCTGAATTAGCACTATCAGTTGCCCAAGTATTACCATAGTTTGATGACAAATAAATATATCCACCATTAACCACTGCTGTTTGATACTTACCGTCAGAAGACATAGATATACCAGACCAATATAAAGATGAACCCTTTTGTGCCCAAGTATTACCAAAGTCTGTGGAAACATAAACATATCCGGAAGAAACTGTAGCTGATTGTATTTTACCATCAGAAGACATAGCAATAGCAGACCAAGCTCTAGAGGAATCTTTAGCAGTCCAGGTGTGACCATAGTCATAAGACACATAAATATTATCACCGTTGGCCACAGCAGTTTGGATTTTACCATTAGCAGACATAGCCACACCTTTCCAATCCGCCATTGTTGGGGCAGAAGTATTTTTAGTCCACGAAGAACCATAATCGGAACTGCCGTAATCTGAAGAACCGTAATCCGAAGAACTGCCACCAGAAGTATAAATTGCATCAGACTGAGCAACCGCAGTCTGATATAAGCCGTCCGAAGACACTGCGACATCCTTCCAAGTTAGCCAATAATTTTCAACTTGCGTCCAATTATTAGCAAAACCATTTTCTGTAAAATTATCCTCGCTGATTTTTGTCTTACCCAAATATGTTCCTCCATCGAGGGACGACAACAAAGTATTGTCGGTCGAGAAGTAGCCAGCTTTATACGGGGCAGTCGTTGAAGACAATGTTGAACTACCAAACACAGTTAGTGCTTGGCCAGCGTTGATTGTTGAACCAATACCAACGTTACCGGTAGCAAAATAAATATCGTTGGTTGCGGTAGTCCACTGAGATGATCCACCAGCTCCACCACCGATACATGTGCCGTTTACAGCAAAGCAACCAGCAGCTAGATTAATGCCTTTAGCAAAAGTTGAGGTTGCATTACCATAAATATTTAGCACACCGGATGAGTTGATATTACCACCGACGGACAAAAGGGCTTGTGGGGTTGTTGTGCCAATACCAATATTACCAGCAGAAGTAATGCGCATTCTTTCACTAGCCAAATCATATCCACCAGTTGTAAATCTCATATCTCCACTAGCACCTCCAGAAATAAGTGACAATGTACCAGCTGAAGCTTCAGCTAACAAAGCAAGAGAATTCGCTGGAAGATTAATTGCAGCATTAGAGTAGTTGTCGGCAGTAGCTAAAAATTGTCCGACCATTCCAGTAGTAGGAACACTAAAATCTATCGGCACATAACTCAAAGCAGCATTGCTGTTATTGGCAGCTTGAACTAGACCAATCCCTGTTGCACCACCACCATTAACTGAACTAACTTCGAATTTGGCAGTTGGGGCGTTCGTTCCAATTCCAACCTTTCCAGTAGTGTAATAAATATCTGAACCGGTCGTTGTCCACTGTGAGGCACCGGCCGCGCCACCGACACAGGTACCATTTACAGCGAAACAACCACCAGAGATGTTGATTCCTTTTGCAAAAGAAGATGTGGCATTGGCAGTCACACTTAGAAGTGAGGCAAAAGTTGAAGTACCAGCGCCATAAACATTCATTACGCCTGAAGAATTAATATTTCCAGCTACAGACAAGAGGGCCTGTGGAGTGGTGGTACCAATACCCACATTTCCACCAGAAGAAATGGTCATGCGATTGTTGGTAGAGGTTGATGAACCACCAGTCAAGAAGAACATGCTCTTGGTAGCATTGTTGTTGACCAAATACATGTCATTACCCGCACCAAAGAAGTTGACGTCATTGGCTCCACCAACATTATAAGTCTGAGGATTGTAGAAAGCTGAGTTGTTTATACCCATCCAAGCAAAGTTTGTAGTCTGAGTGCCATTGTTGGCAGTTGCAGCATAACCGGCTTGGGCCTTGGCGGCCGCAGAGAAGTTCTGAATATTATATTGCAAGTAATCATTAATCGAACCTGTAACTCCAACTGCATTCACACTAGTCGTAATACCGGCATCAACCTTTAATCTTTCTGGATTAGCTGTGTCGAAAGTAGTAGTACCGATGGCCACCTTTCCTGTAGTTGATGCGAACTGAATACTACCTCCATTGGTAGTCCATTGGGAAGAAACTTTAGAATTGTTGGCTGCCCACTCGGTAGTGGAAGCGGTCTTTGGAATCTCATAACCTGAAGTCAGAGAATAGACTCCAGTACCCGAGGTATATGTTAGACCCGTTGCGGTAGATGAAAAGGCTGCTCTAGCAAGAGCATTGGTATAATACAGATTAGTTGAACCTACGGATAAATTGTCTGTAGTCTTTGTAGTCAGCCAAGCATTAGCAGAAGTGGTAGAGTACATATCTGTTACACTCTTCCAATAGGCAGCGGAAGTAGTAGAAAAACTTGAAGTGACATATCCCTTGCCAGCACCCCAAACATCGGCAGAAGTAGTGGCGAAGAAGTAACCCTTGTTATATGTATTTAGCCAAGCGTCGGAAGAAGTTGTCGCCCAAGCATTGCTAGCCAATAGCAAATCTGAAACTTTGACAGATGATAAGCGATAATCAGCAGCAGCGGAGCTATAAGCTGAGGTTGGTGGCGTAAAGGTAGTGGTATTTCTCGCTACGCCTTTAGAAATTCTAAATTCATCAATTTGTCCTGTTAAGTATGTACTCGCACTATTTCCGCCACCAATAAGTAATGGCGTACTAGCACTATACATAGAAGCGGAACCAATATTTGTTGTACTTCCCAAAACACCATCCAAAAAGGCATAGACATTGGACCCGGAACGAACAATCTCGATATGATTCCAAGTGTTTTGAGTCAACGTACCAACAGTGATGGCGGTACCTAGATCCCAGGCACCGACGGAGGTCATATGCATCTTCACATTGTATGTACCAACAGCCTGATAAATTAAGACTGGTGAAACTTCTGAGGCATTATTTGCCTTTTCGAAAAGAACTGTATTATTTGCTTGGCCAACTGCAGTAGCTTTTACCCAAAAATCAATAGTAAAATCCCCCGCACCGAAAGCAAAATCCGTACTGTTTGGTACTGTCAAATAAGCACCAGAACCACTAAAGACTCCGTAATTACTAAACTTTCCACTGGTTGTATCATAAGTAACCAAACTACTAACATTGGTAACAGTATTGGCTGAAGCGCTCGAATCTGTCACATTTCCATCGAGATGTAAGAGAAGTTTTGTATATGAATCATTGCCGGCGGTTCCACCATAATAGGCTTGGACTATTTTCCCACTGTCAGCACTGGACAAGCTGCTAGCGAGAGTATTAACACCAACATTACTCAAGGCTGTTTGAACAGCACTTTGTGATGGAGCTGCGGTTGTTGAAGTCCAGTTTGCACCAGTCCAAGCGGTATTATCAGCCGTGCCACCAAGACCTTTGGTAGCCAACCAAGCATCAGCCGAGGTGGTAGAATACATGTCGGTCTGAGTTTTCCAGTATGCGGCAGAAGTAGTGGAGAAATAGTAACCCTTTGACAAAGTATCTAGATAAGTTTGAACTCGAGTATTGGTATAATACAAGTTAGTATTTTCGGCCAAATTGGCAGTGGTCTTTGTCGTGAGCCAATTATCAGCTGAGGTAGTAGAGTACATTGTACCCTTGTCCAAGGCAGCAAACCAGGCATTCGCTGAGGTGGTTGAATACATATCTCTCTGAGTCTTCCAATAGTCAGCGGAAGTGGTGGAGAAAGATGAAGTCACATAACCCTTACTTGATCCCCAAACATCAGCGGAGGTAGTGGAAAACATGGTTCCCTTGTCCAAAGTTGCGAACCAGGCGTTCGTACTGGTAGTGGAATACATGTCGGTCTGAGTTTTCCAGTATGTGGCAGAAGTAGTGGAGAAAGATGAAGTGACATAGCCCTTACCTGCACCCCAGACATCAGCGGAAGTTGTACTAAAGAAGTAACCCTTATTGTAAGTATCCATCAAAGTATTAACCAGAGAGTCGGCATAATATTTGTTGGTAGAACCTTGAGCGAGAGCGTCGGTGGTAGTACCAGCGATTACTCCGGCGACACGATTGGCGGTGTAATATAGATTTGTTCCTTCGGACAAATTGCTAGTAGATTTTGTTGCCAACCACGCATCAGCCGAGGTAGTAGAATAGAAATTGTTTTGGGTCTTCCAATAATCAGCGGAGGTAGTGGAAAATGTTCCATCATTTCCCTGACAAACGCCGTTAATTGCAAAACAGCCAGCTGTAAGGTTGACTCCACCAGCAAAAGATGAGGTGGCAACTTTAGTCAAACTAAGCAGACCATTAAAGGTAGAAGTGGATGATCCTTCTACAGTAAGAACTCCGGTGATTTTCGTATTACCGTTAACATAGAGGGGTGTAGTTGGGGCATTGGTACCAATACCAACGTTACCCGTTGTATCCACAACAAAAGCATTCACGTTTGTCGTAGTTCCAACTCTAAATACATCTTGTGTGCCAGCGGCCGTTGTTGTTGATTGAATATCAACCAAAGCACCGTTAGTTGTGGTACCAACAGTAAATCCACCAGTAGTGTAATTCAAATTACTACCGTTTGTTGTCCATTGTGAAGAAACTTTGTTGGCCCACTCGGTAGTAGAAGCAGTGAGAGGAATATTGTAACCAGAAGTTAGAGACAAGGCACCAGTACCTGAAGTATAAGTTAGACCAGTAGCTGATGAGGAGATAGCGGCTCGAGCGAGAGCGTCAGTGTAGTATTTATTAGTAGAACCAACGGCTAAATTGTCAGTTGTTTTGGTGCTCAACCAAGCGTCAGCTGAAGTAGTGGAGTACATTGTACCCTTGTCCAAGGTAGCAAACCAAGCGTTTGAAGAAGTGGTGGAATAAAAATCTCTCTGAGTCTTCCAATAGTCAGATGAGGTTGTAGCCCAAAGATTCGACGGAATAATCTGACTCCAAGCAGTCTTACAATCTGAACCAAAACAAAGACCAGACTGAGTAGTAATATTTCCAGACACATTTAAATTACCGATAACATCTGTTGTGGTAGCAGTCAAAGAGATATGGTTTGGAGAATATAATTGAACATTACTATTTACTCCGGTCGCGTTTAAATTGATATTTCCGGATAGAGAGTTGTTGGTGAGATTTATATTTTGTGAAGCGTTGTCAGCAGGAACAGTCATAGTGATTCCACCCTTACCGCTCGCTTGAATACCCTGATTAGAAGTTAGCCACAAAGTACCTTGATCGGTTTGCAAAGTTAAATTACCAGTACCAAGAGCTTTGACAGCCATTGACTGGTCAACATTGGTAGTAAAACTCATCACATCAGAAACATCAGAAATAACTTTCTTACCGTTAACATACAAAGAACTAGCACCAACATGGACTTCATCAGCCCAAACGTTGGCAAAACGATTGTTAGTATCACCAATATTTCTAGTAGAAACTGTGCCAGAAGCTCCAGTCATTTCTGGCATAATATTACCAGCGATACGGAAGTTACCACTCACGTCCAGTGCGTTGGCGGGACTAGCAACACCGATACCTACATTACCACCAGCGTAATTTATATTTGACCCATTGGTTGTCCACTGTGAAGAAACTTTGTTGGCCCACTCGGTAGTAGAAGCCGTGAGAGGAATATTGTAACCAGAAGTTAGAGACAAGGCACCAGTACCTGAAGTATAAGTTAGACCGGTAGCTGATGAGGAGATAGCGGCTCGAGCCAAAGAATCGGTGTAGTATTTATTTACAGAACCTTGAGCTAGATAATCAGTATTTCTCTGAGCAATCCAACTATCAGATGATGATGTTGCCCAAGTGCTAGGATCGGTATTGATATTTTTTGTTTGGAACCAAGTTTCAGCAGAAGTAGTGGAGAAGAAATAACCTTTGTCCAAAGTATTCAAGTATGAACCAACCAAAGTGTTGGAATAATATTTGTTGGTAGAACCTTGAGCGAGAGCGTCGGTGGTAGTACCAGCGATTACTCCAGCAACACGATTCTGAGTATAGTAGAGATTGGTACCTTCGGCCAAATCAGTAGTGGACTTGGTGGTCAAAAGATAATTTGCAGAAGTGGTGGAGAAAAAGTCTCTTTGAGCTTTCCAAGCATCGGCAGAAGTGGTAGAAAAACTTGAAGTCACATAGCCTTTACCTGTACCCCAGACATCGGCGGAAGTAGTCGAGAAGAAATTGGTCTGGGTTTTCCAAGCCTCTGCTGAAGTGGTACTAAAGAAATAACCTTTGTCGTATGTATTTAACAAAGTGTTGACCAATGAGTCGGAATAATATTTGTTGGTAGAACCTTGAGCAAGAGTGTCAGTTGTTCTTTGTGATAACCAGAAATCTGAAGTAGTGGTACCCCAATTGCCAGCCCCTAGGTTCTTGGTAGTAAGCCAAGCATCGGCAGAAGTGGTGGAATAGAAGTCTCTGTTTGCTTTCCAAAAATCTGAAGATGTTGTTCCCCAATTACCAGCAGATGCTCCCAAATCTTTGGTAGCGAGCCATACGTCAGCGGAAGTGGTGGAGAAAGAAGAGGTGGAGTAATTCTTGCTTGATCCCCAAACATCAGCGGAAGTGGTACTCCAAGTATTTTTGGTTAACAACCAGGCATTAGCTGAAGTGGTGGAATAAAAATAACCTTTGTCATAAGTTCCCAAAAAAGTACTGACGAGAGAATCAGAATAATATTTGTTGGTAGCACCCTGAGCGAGAGCGTCAGTAGTAGTACCAGCAAGAAGGTTGACGATACGAGCATCAGTGCGAGCGTTTGTAAAATAAAGATTGGTGGAACCTTCACGAATTGCATCGGTAGTAGTGGCAGCTAAAGCTCCAGCAAAACGGTTGGCGGTGTAATACAAATTTGAACCCTCAGCGATGTCGCTGGTGGTTTTTGTTCCGAGCCATGCTACTGCAGAGGTAGTGCTCCAAGTATTTTTGGTAGCGAGCCATACGTCAGCGGAAGTGGTGGAATAAAAATTATTAGCATTTTTCCAAGCGTCAGCAGAAGTGGTAGAAAATAAATCGCGTTGGGTCTTCCAGTAGTCGGCAGAAGTGGTTGAAAAAGAAGAAGTAGCAAAGTTTTTGGTAGCGAGCAAAGCTTCAGCAGAAGTGGTAGAGAAAAAATCTTTGGTAGCCATCCAAGCGTTGGCAGAAGTGGTTCCCCAAAGAATAACCGGGTTACCATTCTGATAAAGATTTTGAGTGAAGTTAATACTACCAACAACATCCAATTTGTAAGTTGGAGAAGTGGTACCAACACCAACATTTCCAGCTACTCCGAGAAGAGTGTTTGTTGAAGAAGCGGTCCATGAAGAAAGTACTGAACAATTTTCATCAGTTGGAGCACAAGCAGGATTCAAAGTTTCGCCTGGTGCGTACTGAGTGGCAGGATAAGCGGCAAACAACGGAATAGCTATATAAGATAAGGAGATTATGAAACACCCAATAAAAAAAGCAGATAAAAACTTTAACAAAGAATACGACTTTTTAGTCATATTTTTTGTAGGTTTTAGACTGCTAATGTCGAAAATCTTTTGGTGTCTCATAAACAACGTTTACTCCTGAATATTTTACCATTTTTGTGTATTCGAAACAAGTAAAAATAACGGTTTTTTTCATTTTGATATGTGGATAACTTTGGAAAATTTTACCGGCTCGGTTTTGGGTGAATTTTTGATAAAAATGAGGTGGAAAAGAGACCAGACTCCCCTGGTTTTGAGTTGTCATTCCTTCCCTTTGCATTGTCATTCCCGCGCAGGCGGGAATCCAGTATAATCATAGTATGCGTAATTACTACGTTTACATTTTAGCAAGTAAAAGAAATGGAACTTTGTACATCGGTGTGACAAATGATTTAGTTCGCAGAATTTATGAGCACAAACAAGGTTTTGTTCCTGGTTTTACAAAAGAACACAATGTAAAAATATTGGTTCATTATGAATCTACAGAAAATGTAGATGCAGCAATTTCCAGAGAAAAGGTTCTTAAGAAATGGAATCGCGAATGGAAATTAAACTTGATAGAAAAAGATAATCCAGAATGGAAAGATTTAAGTTTAGAATTGTAAGACTGGATTCCCGTCTTCACGGGAATGACAGAAAGAAAAAAGACGGAAAACTACCTAATTCACCATGGTGAATTTGGTAAATATTTTTTGCACACTGAAAGAAAAAACTGTCGTGAGACAGTTTTTTCTCTATAAATATTACTGGATCCCCGCTTTCGCGAGGATGACAGAAGTGACTAATTTTGAACAGTTGTTGATGCTGTAGTAGTCGCTGTCGCTGTCGAATTTTCTAAATTATTTTCAGTGCTGGTGGAAATAATAATCGAGGTGGTAGTTGCACTCACGATCGGTACTTTTGGACACTCGCCAAGAGTTTTATCCCAACCGGTTTGACCAATTTTGACACAGTAGATCTCCCCTGTTGCGCGGTCTTTAACTTCCATTCCATCAGTCACTTCCATGGTCTGGAAATCACCAACAGAAGCGGTTAATTTGTCAGACATAAGTTCCAAGAAACCGGCTGTACTACTGGATATTTTGGTGCCAAGCCCTGACAAGGCAGATAAAATATTATCTCGAGACGTGACAATATCGACAGTCGAAGTGGACATCAAAATTGTCGTGGAAGCCATCTCACTTTGCAAAGTTTCAATCTTCTTGGATAGGCTCTGAATACCGAGCAGAGCAACTCCTGCTGGATCAATGGTGGAGATGGATTTATTACTTCCGCCAGTCTTAAACAAATCGTAAAATTCTTCCGCGACTGGACCGATATGCACTGTGGAAGAAGCTTCCAATTTATAATTCCACTGTGTGATATTTAGTTGATTGATTTTTGCCAAAATTTCATCGACATTGAGATCAGTAAAGTTCTCTTTCAAATCACGTGATGATGCGTTGGTCCAAGTACCACCGTCTGACACGTAGGCCCCAGACGCAAGAGTGATTGGATACTGAGTTGATGAAGTTCCGATACCCAAATAACCACCAGGAAGATAAGTATCTGCATTAGAAACGTATATATATCCACCTCCAACGGCGACTATTATTTTACCATCTGAAGCCAGCGCAACATTATGCCATTGGCTTTGTGGTCCTCTTGCAGACCAAGAATTGCCAAAGTCGGTTGACAAATATATATAATTATTATTACCACCTGTTCCTGCTGTTGCAACCTGAATTTTACCTCCGGAAGAAATCCCAACACCTGACCAGTCCTGGAGTCCAACATCAACCCATGTCTGTCCATAGTCAGCGGATTTAAACATTCCACTGCCGTTATTTCCATTTACAGTCTGATATTTGCCGTCAGCAGACATTGCCACAGACTGCCAATTTCCAGACATAGCAACATAAGCCCAGCTCTCGCCATAGTTATATGACTTGAATATTCGCGAATAATTATCAACAGCCGTCTGAATCTTACCATCTGAAGACATAGCCACAGACATAAGACTAATGGCGCTTGTTGGGCTTTTATCAGTCCAAGTTAAACCAAAATCTTTTGATATATATAATCTGCCTTTTGTGGTTGATATTTTTTGTCCGACCACAGTTTGATATCTTCCATCGGCAGATACAGCCCCACCAAACCACTTAGTAATTTCACCGTTTTGTGACCAAGTGTTACCGTAATCTGATGATACGAAATAATAACTTCCCGCTGTTCCAATGTCGGTAGCTAATTGGTATTTTCCATCTGCCGACATAGAAACACTTCTCCAATATCTATTTGAGTCTCCCTTGGACGACCAAGTATTACCGTAATCAGACGAAACATAAATTTTTCCATTATATATCACTGCCGTTATATATTTTCCATCAGAAGATACGGCGACATCCTGCCAACCTAATAAAGCAGGCTGTTTTTGTGTCCAATTCAAACCATAATTTATAGTTCCAAAATCACCCTCAGCAACTTTTGTTCGTCCAAAGTAAGCCCTCCCTTCGAGCGATGAAAGTAGCATGTTATCAGTCGAGAAGTAACCAGCGTTCTGGGATGATGTTGTCGAACCAAATACGGTCAAAGATTGCCCAGCAAAATCCGAGCTAACTGACGAGCCAACACTAACCGTACCAGAAGCATAATAGATATTTGATCCCGATGTAGTCCAATGTGTGGATGTGTAACTACCGGTAGTAATACAAGCACCATTAACAGACAAACAACCACTCAAAACATTAATACCACCAGCAAATCTTGAGCTATAAGAATTATTAAAATTAACGTTAAGTGCCGAAGCAAAAGTTGTTGTTCCGATACCGCTAACTGTCAAATTATTATTAGACCCAAGATTTCCACCAATATAAACATCACCAGAAACGGCTAATTGGGCAAATGGTGAAGTAGTGCCAATACCCATATTTCCAGCTGTATAATAAAGACTATTTCCATTATTTGTCCATTGAGATGTAGTCAGACAAATTCCATTAACAGCAAGACAACCACCTGACAGATTAATTCCTTTAGCAAAAGTTGATGTAGCAGTGTTGGTAATATTTAACGGCGAGTTGAGAGTCGAAGTGCCTGTACCTGATAGACTCAAAACACCCATTGAAGTAATGTTTCCTCCAAAGAAGGAATTGCCACCAACGGCAAACATTGATGTTGGTGATGAGGTACCTACACCGAAATTACCACCTGGTAGATAGGTGTCGGCATTTGAGATATACATCGGTCCACCGGTTATTACAGCGGTCTGGATTTTACCATCAGAAGACATTGCAACAGATGACCAGTTTTGGACTGAGCCTTGAGCGGTCCAAGTATTACCGAAATCCACAGAAGAGTAAATTTGATCAGCTGTGGCTATAGCTGTTTGAATCATACCGCTAGCAGACATAGACACTGAATACCAACTTCGGTCATCTGCCTTTGGTGCCCAGGTAGCACCATAGTTGAGTGAGCTATAAATCTGACCACCATACTCAACGGCCGTCTGAATGCGACCATCGGCTGACACTGCCACAGATTGCCAGTTGCGTTCCATTTCTTTTGCTGCCCAAGTAATACCATAATCAGTCGAGAGATAAATTTGTCCGCCATTGACCACAGCCGTTTGAATCTTACCATCAGAAGATACAGATACGCCGGTCCATGCACGGTTAGAATCTTTAGCCACCCAAGTATTACCAAAATTTTCCGAAACATAAACTTGTCCACCATTGACCACAGCAGTTTGAATCTTACCATCGGCTGATACAGACACACTAGACCAGGCTCTGGAAGAATCTTTGTTTGTCCAGGTTGAACCATAGTCAGTAGATATGTAAATTTTACCTCCATCCACTACCGCACTTTGGATCTTACCATCGGACGACATAGAGACTGACTTCCAATTGTAATTATAATTTTTAGTTGACCAGTTTTTTCCAAAATCAGTAGAAACGAAAACTGAACTTCCTCCAATCAAACCGGTTTGAATCTTACCGTTGGACGACATCGCTATAGCTGTCCAGTTTCTGACATAATTTTTAATTGTCCAAGCGGTGGAGTAATTATTCAAAGCAAAATTATTTTCCCGAATAGCTGTGCGACCAAAATATGCACCCCCATCAAGTGATGACAAGAGCATGTTGTCAGTTGAGAAGTAACCAGCTTTTTGAACAGCTGAACTATTACCAAAAACTGTGAGTGTTTGACTTGAAGTAGAAATATTTCCACTATCAGCGCCGACACCAACATTACCTAATCCATAGTAAATTGAAGTTGAACCAACACCGGTTGTCCACTGGGTCGATACAAAGTCTTGCCCGAGACAGGTTCGATTGATACAAAATCTACCAGATGTGAGGTTAATACCTTGGGCAAAAGTGGAAGTTGCTCCGGTAATATTTAACGAAGAGAAAGTTGAGGTGCCCGCTCCGGTCAAAGTCAGAGTTCCGGTTGACGTGGCATTACCACCAAAATATGAATTACCGGCGGCGGCAAATTTGGTTGACGGAGATGAAGTACCGATGCCGAAATTGCCGCCAGGAAGTACAGTATCGGCGTGCGAAATATATATTTGACCACCGCTAACCACAGCTGTCATTATTCCACCGTCGGAAGACATAGCTACACCTCGCCAATCAAACAATAAACTTTTTGCGGTCCAAGTATTACCATAATCTGTGGAAATATTGATTTGACCAACTGAACTTACGGCGATTTGTATTTTTCCATTAATCGACATAATTACGTCTGACCAGCCAATAGGTAGTGAATCTTTTACAAACCATGTATTACCGTAATCAGAAGAAATATAAATATTACCCGCAGAATTAACTACTGTTTGAAGTTTACCATCAGCTGATATAGCGACTGCCGACCAAGTCAAAGACAAACCTTTTGCGGTCCAAGTATTACCATAATCACTCGAAATGTAGATTTGTCCACCATTTACTACCGCTGTTTGAATCTTACCATCTGAAGACATAGCCACACCTCGCCACTCAAAAGACAAACCTTTTGCGGTCCAAGTATTACCATAATCACTCGAAATGTAGATTTGTCCACCATTTACTACCGCTGTTTGAATTTTACCATCGGAAGATACGGCAATAGAAATCCATCTGTTTGATGTATTGTTTTTAAGTGTCCAGTTTAAACCATAGTCAGTCGAGATATAGATTTGTCCCCCAAGAGAAACTGTTGTTTGCATTTTACCATCCACAGACATAGCAATATCACTCCAATAAGATATTGTACCCGTTGCAACCCAGGTTTTACCATAATCACTCGAAACATAAATTTGTCCGCCATACACTACCGCTGTTTGAATCTTTCCATCAGAAGACATAGAAACAGATCTCCATGTTGTGGTGGCCGACCCAGACTGTACCCAACGGTTTCCATAATTATTCAAGTCAAAATTATTCTCAGAAACGTTGGTTCTTCCAAAGTAAGCACCGCCATCAAGTGATGATAGCAACATGTTATCAGCAGAAAAATATCCACCTTTATACAAACTTGTAGTTGAACCAAAAACTGTAGCTGTCTGATTAACCAAACTTGAACCACCAATACCCACATTACCGTCGTCATAGTAAAGATCATTACCAGACGTAGTCCAGCGAGAACCTTGAATATTTTTGTTTTTTAACCAAGCATTAGCCGAGGTGGTAGAGAAGAAAGTGCCCTTGGCCACAGTGGCTAGATAAGTATTTACTCTAGCGTCAGTATAATATTTATTACTTGTTCCCTCACTCAAGGCATCAGTAGTAGTTCCCGCCAAAGCCACGGAGGTCAAAGCCGGCAAGGTGGTTACCATGCGAGAATCAATGCGAGCATTGGTAAAGTATTTATTAGCACCCTCAGTCAAATTCGTTGTAGTCTTGCCTGTAAACCAAGCGTCCTGTGAGGTGGTCGCCCAAGCTACATCAAACAGTGTTCCATTTTTGTAGAAGTTTCCATTCACACTTAGTCCCCCAACTACAGACAAAGCACTATTGGGAGTTGAACTACCAATACCAACATTACCCACTACAAAATATGCTTTATTTCCACCATTTGAAGTCCAGAGTTCTTCCCCACCAGCTGAAAACAAATTATTATTTTTATACAAATTATTTTGACCCAATGCTCCGCCGGTAATATTTAAATCTCCACTTACGGTCAAGGCTTTATTTGAAGTTGAAGTTCCGACACCTAAATATTCTCCATTCTGAAACACTTGACCATCAATAAATTTGTTTTGACTTGTTGACCAAGTTGGCAAATTATTTGCACTAAGCGAAGCGACTGTCGATGAACCCATTTTATTATTGAATTTTGTCCAGCTAGTTGAGGCAATATAACCGTCAGTATTTACTCCAGCCACAGACGCGGACAAAATATGATTACTAATTGAGAGTGGTGCAACAATATTTCTAATACCGTTATTATAAGCAGTGGTCCAAGCCGTAGTCGAAGCAATTAGAGGAATATGATAACCAGAAGTCAAAGAAAATCTTCCGAGTGAATTATTATAAGATATACCGGTAGCATTTGATGACAAAGCCAGTTTAGCTCGAACATCGGTATAATATTGGTTAGTACCTTCAGCCAAATTGGTGGAAGTTTTGTCAGCAAACCAAATATTTTGATTATTGGTATTCCAAGTTACATTTATCAAAGCACCGTTTTTGTAAAAGTTACCAGTGTAACCAATATCGCCCAAAACATCGAGAGCGCGAACAGCGATAGATTTTCCTACAGCCAGCGCCCCACCAATATAGTTTGCGCCACTAGCAGAATTTGACTTTATCCCAGAATTAGCAAAAATATTATTGCTAAACATTTTTCCATTAACACTGACACCGGCAGCCGAAGTCTGATCCGTCACAGTCAGACCAGCCACTGAAGAATTTTGTACCGCGTATCCCCCAGACAAAATACCTGGAATATGCACACGATTATATAAACCTCTTTGATCTGGGTGTAAATCGGTTCTAGTGCCTTTCAACAAAACGTCTGAGCCAAAAATATCAATGGTCTTGCTATAACCACCACCCCAACTACCGTAACCACCAGCATCGTTATAACCTTCTACTGGAACAACTCTAACAAAATTACCGGACGGACTGTCGGTCAAATTATAAATCGCCACACCTCCAAAAACATCACTATAATAATCTTTAGTAATGGAACCAGCAGCATAAGCATAATTGTCACGAAATACTATATCTTTGACAGCTGACATAGCAAAAGTACTACTACCACCAAAAGTATCTCCGAAGGAATTACCGGTAACTACTGGATTGGTAGAACTGGAAATATTTACAACGCTCACAGAGGCACCAGTAGCGCCATAACCAGCATTGAAGATATAGGCGTAGTTACCATTTATTTTGACCCCGTTGGCATTTGATGACATATTACCACTTACACCATTACCATAATATTTTTTGACAATAGTTTTTGGATCAGAGATATCAAAAATATAGAAAAAACCTGAACCATAAATACCACCACCAACTCCGTATAAATAATTACCCGAAGATGTTATAGCTTGAACTGACCCACAAGAATAACAGCCCGGAATATCTACAGCGTGAGCATAACTAGTGACAAGTTTTGCATTAGCTGGATTGTGAATATCATAATCATAAATAACATCGTCGGCCAACAAGTAAAGATTGTTACCAGAGACGGTAAAAGAACGTGTTGAGTAAGATGAGTCTACCACCGGAATGACCCCAGACACAGACATATTATCTGGATCAGTAATATCAAAAATCACGACAGCCGGTTTTCGTTCAAAACCATTTTCCGTCGTTGTACCATAGACTCCGGCCAAAAAGGCGTAAGCATAATTGCCCTGGAATTTAATATCAATAGCACTCAAACTACCATTATCCACACCGACAAATGGTTGAAGTCCAGCTGATGCCCAATCAGTAAAACAACCACGGAGTGTTGGATTGGATGTGTCAGTAAAATCATAAGCACAAAATTGAGGCAAGGTAGTGATTGTTAATTCATTACATTCACTACTGTGATAATAACGATAATTCCAATCTGAACACTGGGCTGGATTGGATCCCGTACCAGTAACTGTGACATAACTAATATTGCCTTTCATATATGGCTGATAGATAGTCTGGACCGGGAAAGCTGGACCCATATACAAAAAATCATTACAAGTATAATCACCTGAAGAAAGATAATCTCCGGAAGAATAATCAGCAGAAGAACAAACAGCGGGATTTAGATAATCGGCTGAAGAAATACCTGGTAAATAAATACCTGTGGTTGTCGCGCCGAGATCATTCATCTTGCTAGCTATGTTTCCGACTACTGCCAAAGTAGCACTAGGTGTTGTGGTACCGATACCAATTTTTCCATCAACACTGGTTAGACCAGTAATAAATTTTGACCCATCCCAAAGTGGAATAGAATTATTTGTCATACTCGAAACATTACTGTAATCCAATTTATTATTCCAAGATGTTGAGGAAGCAGTAGTTGGAATAACGTAACCACTAGTTACAGAAAAAATACCAGTACTTGAGCTATAAGTAATTCCACCAGGAATCACAGACAGAAGTTGGCGTGTGGTCGTAGTAGAAAAGAAAATATTGTTTATACCAGTAGTGATATTGTCAGTATTTTTTGTTCCCAACCAGAAATTCATACTGGTAGTTGACCAATTGCCTTGAGAAATAGTTTTTGTATTCCACCACGCCTCCGCACTAGTCGTGGAATAGAAATACCCCTTGTTGTAAGTATTAAGCAAAGCACTAACCAATGAATCAGAGTAGTACTTGTTGGTAGAACCCTGAGCGAGAGCATCGGTAGTAGTACCAGTGAGGGCGGTGGCAAATAGGTTTGGAAAGAGGGCGGTCACACGAGCATCGGCTCTAGTGTTGGTAAAGTAAAGATTAGAAACTCCTTCAGTCAAATCGTCGGTGGACTTGTTGGAAAAAGCGAGGTCAAAACGATTCTGGGTGTAGTAGAGATTGGAACCTTCGGTAAGATCAGAAGTAGACTTGGTAGTAAGCCAAGCATTGGTGGAAGTAGTGGAGAAACCAGAAGAACCAGATGATAGGTTCTGGGTAGTTAACCAGTAGTCAGCTGAGGTGGTGGAGAAAGAAGAAGTAGAATAGTTTTGAGTTAGGCTCCAAGCATTGGCGGAAGTAGTGGAGAAGAAATTGTTTTGGGTTTTCCAGAAGTCAGCGGAAGTAGTGGAGAAAGAAGTGGTGGAATAGTTTTTGGTGGCGAGTAAAGCTTCAGCGGAAGTGGTAGAGAAACCAGCGGCAATGATTTGGTTTAGAGTAAAGCCGGAGAGAGTACCCGTCCAGTTACCAGACTTGTCCAAGTAGGTACCAGAAATGGTTTGACCATTCCAAACAGCGTCGGTGATGGTGGCCATGGATGAGGTGCCCATGACAGAGAAATTACCAACGAGAGTTAGTTTGGAAGTTGGAGTGGTAGTACCAATACCAACATTACCAGCGAGACCCAAATATGTGTTGGTTGATGAAGCTGACCAAGTAGCTAAAACGGAACAGTTTTCGTCGGTTGGAGCACAAGCGGGATTCAAGGTTTCGCCTGGGTTAAATTGAGTCGCTGGGTAGGCAGCAAAAAGAGTTAAAAAGTGATTAGAAAAGATGACCAGAGTAAAGAGAATAACCGAGAAGATAGCGAATCTTCCAAGGTGCAAAAATGAACGAGGCTGTACTGTGGTGTTCTCCATTTTCTCTTTGATATTTTAACATTTTTTTGGGTTTTGATGAAGGAAAAAAGGAGTAAAAAAACACATTAAGACATGGTTTTTTAGACAAAACAATCCCCCGCTAATTCTGTTGAATTAGCGGGGTGTTTTTGCATCAATTTTTGGTGTTTTTTAGTTTGAAACAGGATCTTCAGTGGTTGGTTCAGTCGGTGTTTCAGAAGTGTTTACTGGTGGTGTTTCAACCACTGGTTCTGGAGTGATTACTACTGGTGTTTCAGTGGCTGGAGTTGGTTCGGTTAGTGATGTGACTTCCCCACCACCAGTAGTCGTTTCTGTTGTGGTAGAAATATTTTGAGTAGTGGTACTAGTCTCGGTCAAAATATTTTCTGTGGTAGTTGAAATTTCAGTGATTGGAGTAGAATTATTTTCCACAACCGGTGTCACTACTTTATTGTAGTCCACACAGCGACCACCAACTTTTTTCCACTCTCCATTTTCGATAATCATACAAGAATATTCACCGGTAATTTTATCTTTTGATTCAATTCCCTCTTCCACTCGCACGGTACTAAACATAGCGACGGTAGCGGTAATTTTCTCGGCGGCGATTTCCTTAAATACGGCTAAACCATTGGTTATTTTTGCCCCCAGGGTTTCTAGATACATCAAGAAACCGGCCGAAGAAACTGCTGACGAAGTGCCAAATTTGTAATCATCAAGTTGCTTCTGTAGTGCGTCAACTTTCTTGGACAAAGTCTGAATACCGACGAGAGCAATACCAGCTGGATCAATCGAGGAAATAGATTTGTCTGTTCCGCCAAGTTTGAATAGATCATAAAATTCTTCAGCGATTGGTCCAATGTGAACTGTGTCTTTTGATTCAAGTTTATAATTCCACTCTGTGATATTTAATTGATTTATTTTTGCCAAAATTTCATCGCCGTTTACCTCTGTAAAGTTTTCTTTCAAATCACGTGAAGAAGCGTTGGTCCAAGTACCTCCAGCGGTCACATAGGCGCCTGACGCGAGAGTGATTGGATATTGAGTCGATGAGGTTCCAATACCGAAATTACCACCAGGGAGATAGGTATCAGCGTGGGAGACATAAATATCATTACCAACAGCAACTTGAATTTTACCATCAGACGACATGGCCACTGATGACCAAGAAGCAGCACTTCCTTTCTGAGACCAACTCACTCCATAATTAGACGAGACTTGTATATATCCCAAACTATTAACTGTAGTTATCAATTTTGCATCGGAAGAAACAGCTATACCCTCTCCACCCTTATTGGAAACTAAAACATTCCAGCTTGAACCATAATTATTTGAGACGTAAATGTCGCTAAAAGTTTCAGCTATTTGTTTTTTACCATCTGCTGACATTGAAACATTTTTCCAGTCTATGGTGGAACCAATACCATTCCAAGTTAATCCATAATCTCTAGAAATATAGATTTGTCCGTACTCGACAGTTGCGGCTTGAATTTTACCGTCTGAAGACATTGCGACAGAGTTCCAGTTACGAACAGAGTCTTTGCTTGACCAGGTATTACCATAGTCATTTGAGACGTAAATATAACCATTCGATGAAACCGCAGTTTGAATCTTACCATCAGAAGAAACTGCTATATCCATCCAAAAATATGGGTTGCTTTTATTTACCCAATTAACACCATAGTCAGTTGAAACATAAATATTTCCTCCAACACCCATATTACCACCAGCTAACGCGGTTTGAATTTTACCATCAGAGGACATGGAGACACTTTTCCAGTTGTCACTTGGCCCAATTACACTCCAATTATTACCGTAATCGGCAGACCTATATATTCGATTATCAGTAGAAATTGCTGTTTGAATCTTACCATCAGAAGAAACTGCTATATCAAGATAGCTCCTATTTGTTCCTTTACTAACCCAAGTATTTCCATAATTCGTCAAATCAAAATCTTTTTCACGAATAGCTGTGCGGCCGAAATATGACCCACCCTCAAGTGACGAGAGAAGCATGTTGTCAGTCGAGAAGTAGCCAGCTTTTTGATTGGATGATAGTGACCCAAAGACTGTCAGGGCCTGACCGGCGTTGGTTGAGGCACCAATACCCACATTGCCGTCATTGTAATAAATATTACTACCTGAACTTACCCACTGCGAAGAAACATAACTACCCGTTGTTGCACAAACACCGTTAACAGACAAACATCCGCCAGTTACGTTAATACCGCCAGCAAAAGTCGAGGTGGCATTTGAGGTTACATTAATAAGTGAAGCAAAAGTTGAAGTGCCGGCGCCAGTAATATTTAGAGTCCCGGTAGCTGTAATTGTGCCTCCAATATAGGCTGACCCAGCTACAGATAGTTTAGCAAATGGTGTCGTAGTGCCGATACCCACATTACCAGTATTGTAATAAATATTTGTTCCAGATGTGGTCCATTGACTATTATTAAGACACGCTCCATTAACCGCAAAACAACCGCCAGACAAACTAATTCCGCCAGCAAAAGTCGAGGTGGCCGTTGATGTAATATTTAAAGCGGAAGCCAAAGTAGAAGTACCTGTACCAGTCAAAGTAATTACACCAGTGCCTGTAATATTACCACCAAGGAATGCATCACCAGCGACGGCAAACATGGCCGATGGAGTGGTGGTACCGATACCAAAGTTGCCACTCGGGAGATAAGTATCAGCATGAGAAACATAAATTTGACCATTTGAAACTGCTGCAGAGATTACTTTTCCATCAGAAGACATAGCGACAGAAACCCAATTTGCTGACGAACCTTTTTGTGTCCAAGTAGATCCATAATCAGTCGATACATATACGTAGCCATTATTAACAACAGCAGTTTGAATTTTACCATCGGAAGACATGGCCACTGAATTCCACGCTGATGATGAACCCTTCTGGGTCCATGTTGTACCATAGTCAGAAGAAACAAAGATGTAGCCAGTATTATTAACTCCCGTCTGGTTTTTTCCATCGGCAGACATAGCAATAGAAGTCCAATTAAAAGATGAACCTCTAGCTGTCCAGGTTGTTCCGTAATCAACAGAAACATATATTTGTCCGCCATTTGCCACTGCGCTCTGTATTTTACCATCAGAAGACATGGCCACCCCATACCAATTAGCGGTTGTTCCACTACTGGTCCAAGTGTTACCAAAGTCAGAAGAAATATAAAGTTGACCGCCAAAAGTTCCAACAGTTTGGATCTTACCGTCAGATGACATGGCCAAGCTCTTCCAATTTAATGAAGGTCCTTTTGTGGCCCAGGTGTTACCGTAATCAGAAGAAATATAAATATTACCACTAATATTGGCAGAAATAGCTGTTTGGTTCTTGCCATCAGAAGACATAGCTACCGCTCTCCAATTATCTGTTGATCCTGTAGCTGTCCAAGTTACACCATAATCAGTGGAAATATATATTTGTCCAGCAAAAGAGACAGCCGTTTGAATCTTACCATCCGAAGAAACTGCGATAGACAACCAGTTGCCTGTTATTCCATTACCAGTCCAACTGTTTCCATAATTATTTACTGCGAAATTATTTTCGCGAATCGCAGTGCGGCCGAAATATGATCCGCCTTCAAGTGATGCGAGAAGCATATTGTCTGTGGAGAAATAGCCGGCTTTTGGAGAAGTAACACTCGTTGTACCAAAGACCGTGAGGGATTGTTTAGCGGTAGTGGTGCCACCAACACCAACATTGCCACCATTATAATAAATATTTAAACCAGAGTTGTCCCACTGTGAAGAAATAATGCTTCCGCCGCTAGTAACAGCCAAACAACTACCATTAATAGCAAAACAACCATTGGCAATAGTTATACCATTAGCAAAAGTCGAGGTAGCGTTGGCGGTCACATTGAGCGCTGAGGCAAAAGTAGAAGTACCCACACCGGTCAGATTGATTACGCCCGTACCAGTAATATTACCGCCAAGGAAGGAGTCTCCACCAACTGCAAACATAGCTGATGGAGTTGAGGTACCAACACCGAAGTTACCGCCTGGAAGGTAGGTGTCGGCGTGGGAAATGTAGATTTGGCCGTTGTTGGAAACCGCAGTCATTATTTTTCCATCGGAGGACATAGCAACAGATAACCAATCTTGAGAAGAACCTTTAGCTGTCCATGTATTACCATAGTCATTTGAAATATATATTTGACCCCCATAAACCACAGCAGTTTGAATTTTACCATCAGCAGACATAGCAATTGAAAACCAATCTCTTGAGGAATCTTTTGCTGTCCAAGTATTACCATAATCAGTTGAAATATAGATTTGGCCAGACCAAAAAACCACAGCAGTTTGAATTTTACCATCGGAGGATATAGTTATTCCCTCCCAGTCTCTAATGGAGTCTTTTGGTGTCCAAGTATTGCCATAATTTTGTGATACGTAAATATTTCCACTTATACCTACTGCAGTTTGAATCTTACCATCAGAAGACATTGCTACAGTTCTCCAAGATCGAGCAGAATCTTTGGCAATCCAAGTTGAACCATAATTAATGGAAATGTATATTTGACCACCGTCAACCACAGCTGTCTGAATCTTGCCATCAGCCGACATTGCAATTCCAACCCAAGCCAGTGACGAACCTTTGGAAGCCCAAGTTACACCATAGTCATACGACACGTAAATATTTCCAGTCGAAACTGTAGCAGTCTGAATTTTACCATCGGCGGACATAGCGATAGCTGTCCAGGCCAAAGTCGAACCCTTGGCAGACCAAGTAACACCGTAATCAGAAGAGATGTAAATTTGTCCCGATGTTCCCACAACAGCTGACTGGTATTTACCATTTGAAGACATAGCGATCGCCTTCCAAGTCGTAGTGGCTGGACCAGTCGCAGTCCAAGTATTGCCATAATTATTTAATGCGAAATTATTTTCGCGAATCGCGGTGCGGCCGAAATATGATCCACCTTCGAGTGATGCGAGAAGCATGTTGTCAGTCGAGAAGTAACCGGCTTTTTGAGTAGCAGTAGTGGAGCCGAAGACGGTCAAAGCTTGTAGAGCTAGACCAGACGAACCAATACCGACGGTGCCGGTGGCATAATAAATATCATTGCCTGATGTGGTCCATTGTGTTGTACCAGCACCCTTGGTAGTAAACCAATTATCAGCCGAGGTGGTGGAGTAGAAGAAACCTTTATCGTAAGTATTTAACAGCGCACTGACACGTCCGTCGGTGTAATAAAGATGATTGGAGCCTTCGGATAAAGCATTGGTAGTAGTACTGAGTAATGTAGTTGAAAACAAGTTAGCAAAAGAAGCACTGATGCGAGCATCGGCTCGATCGTTGGTGAAATAAAGATTGGTGCCTTCAGCCAAATTGGTGGTGGACTTTGTCGCTAACCAATTATTCAAACTTGATTCAGTCCAGACATTAATAATTGAACCATCTTTGTACATATTACCACTAAAGGAAATATCGCCCACGACTGACAAGGCGGTAGTTGGAGAAGTGGTACCAATACCAACGTTACCACTCATGTAATTTATATTATTACCATTGGCTGACCAGAGAGAAGAATTACTAATCACCACACCGTTCTTGTAATAATTACCAGTGATATTTACATCTCCAGCTACGGTCAATTTCTTGTCTGGAGTAGTGGTGCCAATACCGATATTTGTTCCATTATCATAAATCGTACTCGTAGCAAAATTAGTTCCTGTCCAAGTCAGAGTATAATTATTTTGTAAACCAGCTACGGTGGACGAACCCATTTTATTATTGAAAGTATTCCAATCAGTAGCAGTCAAATAACCGTCTGTAGTTGCATTAGCTTGATTCATCGCCAAGTTGCCAGAATTGAAAGTGAGGGGTCCGGTCACTGACGAAACAGTATTACCGACAGCGCTATTCCAATTGGCTACATCGGAAGTGGTAGGAATTACATAACCAGAAGTTAGTGACAATGCGCCACTTGTTGAACTGTAAGTGAGTCCCGTAGCATCGGTAGAAAAAGCCTGACGAGCGCGTGCGTTGGTAAAATAAAGATTTGTTCCTTCTGGTAAGTTGGTAGTGGTCTTACTGGTCAACCAGTAATTAGAAGACGAAGTGGACCAAACAGTTGAAAGAACACCATTCTGATAAAGGTTGCCTGTGAAGTTGATATCGCCCACGACATCTAATTTATAGTTTGGAGAAGTCGTGCCAACACCCAAACTTCCAAGAACATAGGATGTACCTTGACCAAGAGCACTAATAATTCCTGTTGTTATAACATCACCAGAAATATTAGTATTACCAACCACATCCAAACCATTCATGAAGTTGGTTTGGGAATTAACGGTCAAATTATCAAACACGGCTGAGTTGCCGTTTAAGGATTGAGCGGTGACTGTGCCGGTAGAATAAATATCACCCTCAACCGAAAGTCTGGTGGTGGTGGATGTTGTTCCTATGCCAATATTATAATCACCTGTACTGGAAGTAGCCGTCAGTAAAGCAGTGTTGTTTGTAAAAGCAGAACCATTCCAAACAGGAATAGTGCCAGTTGATAAAGCCGAAAAAATTCCAGCCTCAAGCTTACTGTCCCAATTGGAAGTTGAAGCGGTAGTTGGAATAATATAACCAGAAGTCAAAGATAAGACACCAGTAGTTGAAGAGTAGCTTAGGCCAGTAGCATTGGTAGAAAAAGACTGACGAGCTCGAGCGTTAGTAAAATACAAATTTGTTGATCCTTCTGAAAGATTGTCCGTGGTTTTACCGTCCAACCAATAATTGGAAGACGAGGTGGACCAAATCACACCAAGACCTTTGGTATCAAACCACGCCTCCGCACTAGTCGTGGAATAGAAATACCCCTTGTTGTAAGTATTAAGCAAAGCACTAACCAATGAATCAGAGTAGTACTTGTTGGTAGAACCCTGAGCGAGAGCATCGGTAGTAGTACCAGTGAGGGCGGTGGCAAATAGGTTTGGAAAGAGGGCGGTCACACGAGCATCGGCTCTAGTGTTGGTAAAGTAAAGATTAGAAACTCCTTCAGTCAAATCGTCGGTGGACTTGTTGGAAAAAGCGAGGTCAAAACGATTCTGGGTGTAGTAGAGATTGGAACCTTCGGTAAGATCATTGGTGGTCTTGGTGGATAACCAGGCATTGGTGGAAGTGGTTGAGAAACCAGAAGAACCAGAAGAGAGGTTCTTGGTGGTTAACCAATAGTCAGCGGAAGTGGTGGAGAAAGAAGAACCAGAAGATAGGTTCTTGGTTGTGAGCCAAGCATCAACGGAAGTAGTAGAGAAGAAATCATTTTGGGTTTTCCAGTAGTTGGCTGAGGTGGTAGCAAAAGAGGAAGTAGCAAAGTTTTTGGTAGCAAGAAGCGCTTCAGTGGAAGTAGTAGAGAAACCAGCGGCGATAATTTGGTTTAGAGTAAAGCCTGAGAGAGTACCAGTCCAGTTACCGGACTTGTCGAGATATGTTCCAGAAATAGTTTGACCATTCCAAACTGCATCAGTGATGGTAGCCATCGATGATGTGCCCATGACAGAGAAATTACCAACCAAAGTTAGTTTGGAAGTTGGAGTAGTAGTACCGATACCAACGTTACCAGTGAGACCCAAATATGTGTTGGTTGAGGAGGCGGACCAAGTAGACAAAACTGAACAGTTTTCGTCTGTCGGAGCACAAGCGGGATTCAATGTTTCGCCAGGGTTAAACTGGGTGGCTGGGTAGGCAGCAAAGAGAGTTAAAAAGTGATTAGAAAAGATGACCAGAGTAAAGAGAATAACCGAGAAGATAGCAAATCTTCCAAGGTGCAAAAATGAACGTCTCTGTTCTGTGGTGTTCTCCATTTTCTCTTTGATATTTTAACATTTTTTTGGAGTTTACAGAAGTAAAAAGAGAAGAAAAAAAACCAATACACAACATTTTAAAATATATTTCAACCCCCCACCAAATTTTACTTAAATATTTCAAAAAATAATACTGAAAAATGAATCTGGGTGACAAAATCTGCGCGAAAAAACAACGAGAAATCCTCGTTGTTTTTTCGCGCGGATTTTTCTGTTTACAAAATGTTTTTAGAGTAATTTTTGCTCATCTTTTGGAGGTAAAAGTTCCTCCTTTTCAGGTGCTTCAATCATCTCTTCCTTCACCGGTGACTCAATCAATTTTTCTTCCACTGGAACAATCGGTAAATTTTCTGCCACAGCTATAGTTGGGGTAACATTTTTTGTATAATCATTGATCAGATTTATTTCTTTCTTTTTAACCTCTGTTTGAGCCATTAAAAATGAATTCACCTCGATATTTTGCGGTGTTTCAGCTGAAATCTTTAAATCAGGAATTTTTTCCGCTACCGGTTGTGCATTCTGAACAAATCCTGAAACATTGAAAACGTTATTAATCACACCCTTCTTAGCAAAGAAGACTTCAGATTGATAGACCGAGGTATATGTGCCATCAGGGTTTTTACGATCAACAGTCACGTAATAATTTCCAGGTGGAACGAGGGCATAATATCGGCCAGTACTATCACAAGCTTTCTTGGTTAATTCTCTTTCCAAATCAACAGAGTAAACCTTGATCAAAGCAAAAGCTAATGGGAAACCAGTTTCTTTATCGAGAACCCAACCAAAATATTTTGGTTTAATACCAAAGAAGCGAAGTAGGGCCATGATAATATATAGAGCAAACACAATTATATTGTAAGGATAAGGTGCCGCCCACACTGCCACTGCTGAAATTACAATACCGATGTAGAAGAAAACATTTGTAATACGCTTGATCCAAATCTCCCACTTGGAATAAAAACGCATCACATTCATGTTTTTCTTGGCAGTTTCATTCCAATCAAATTTTTCTGGATCAAGGGGAATATTTTTTGCAATCATCTCCCCTTCGGTAGTGATCTTTATTTCCTCACCAAAATATAGATTGTCATAAAGCTCGTCACTGACTTGTCCAGCCAAACGCTTTGATGGAAAAATGTAGTTTGTCTTGTGCGCTAAAATTTTATATGTTCCAAACGAGGTGAAAAAACCATAACGACCATCGAGGTCAGTGATAGAAGTAGAAACCTCAACTCCCAAATTATTTAAGAGTTCCACATAAGCTGGGTCGAGTGGTTGTTTGGTGATACTGTCATATACAGTACCCCATGGTCGATTACGTCGACGTAGTCCAAGGAAGCTCAACAACAACGCCCACAAACGAAATGGAATTAGAAAAATCTCAGCAAAAGACATCGGATTCAAAAATATGGCCGTAACCGCGGTTGCACCAGAAACAGCCACACCAGCAGTGGTAATGGCCTTGGTAGTAATCGAACCAGTCGGAGTATTAATCACTCTTTTGGTTTCTTTGGCGGTAGCTACAACAGCCTTGGCGGTCGCTTGATATGATTCAGTCACACTAGTCACCACCGCGGTAGAAACTTTTTCAATAACATTAACTGTTTCCAATGACGGAATTGGGACACAATTACCAATCTTGTCTATTTTATAATCATCAGGTACTTCAGACTGAAAACCATCAAGATTTGGACAAACATCTCCAGAGCCACCACTGCCAGTATCACCACCAGTTCCTTTACCGGTATCGACTGGAGGCACTCCTGTATCAGGTGGTGGAACAATATCTGGAGGAGGAATAATTTCCTTATCTACACATTTACCATTTTTTATTTCCATTCCATCAGGCAAAGATTCCTGAGTTCCGGAAATATTCGGACAAACATCAGACGGAATAGTTACACAATTTCCAGCCAAATCAATAGTCATATTGTCTGGCACTTCTTTCTGCACCCCGGTTAGATTAGGACAAAGGTCATTAACAATTTCCACACAGGATCCTGTTTCATCCTTAGTCATGCCAACAGGTATTTCACTTTGGATGTCAGGTATATTCGGACAAATATCATCTGGAATTTTTACACAATCACCGGTTTTGTCTTTAGTCATACCTACCGGAATAGTCAATTGTTCACCGACAATATTTAAACAGACATCGACTTGAATATCAACACACACGCCAACATCATTGATTATTTTACCCACAGGCATAGTGGCTTGAGCGCCGACAAGATTTGGACAAACATCAACCACACAATCTGTACCAACTATTGTATAACCGGATGGTACTGTGGCTTGGACCTCAGGCAAATTAGGACAAACATCTATCGCTGACGGTGGTGGTACTATTGGCGTATGACTTCCTCCGGTCACAGTAAAGGTAGCAGTTGTGATACTACTCGACGCCAAACCAGTTTTTACACCAATAGCCTTAACTGTATGTTCACCTGTCGACAAGGTAAAAGTTCCAGTGTATAAATTTGAGGTTTGATCAGGATCTTGTGCTGAATCTATTAAATAATAAATTGAGGAGCTTTGAGGGATAACAGTAATACTAATCGGAACGGTATTTCTTATAGCACCACCATTCTGAGAAAAAACTGGATTAGACACTATAGTTGCCGAGCTCCAGGAAGTTCTAACTTTATAATTATACGTTCCACAAGAACTATTGTCGGCACAATTAAAACTTATCCAACCTAAAAGAGACGACCAAGCAAAACCATGAAAATAACCATCGGCATCAATAGTCACACCTCCATTTGTTGGTGCAAAATTAATCCAACCAATATTTGGATTCCAAGCAGTACCAGACAGAACTCCCGCGGTATTAACAACCCCACCATTGGTCGGTGCAAGATTAATCCAGCCATAATTCTCGCTCCAAGCATATCCTGTCAATTTCGTATCTGTAACAGTAACATCCCCAGTAGTCACACCAAAATTAATTCGGCCGATATCATTATTATAACCTTTGGCGATATTATAAGTCGCATCAATATTACCAGCGAGAACTGGCCACGCCAAAGCAAACATTAGAACGAATAAAAATTTTCTAAAAAACTTTATCATATTGGGTGTTTATTTAGATATTTTATCACAATACAAAAACAAAAAACAGCCCATATGGGACTGTTTTGTCTTTTCTCGATAAATACAAACACTAATAGTTAATTGAAGTCTTGATTGCATTCCAAAAACTTGGCTAGATTAACCTCCCTATTAACTAACTTTGTGCCCGTACCTAGCTTCTTTAGTTTGATCTTGTCTTCTTTCTTATCAAAACTATCAACCACCCATTCTCCATCATCAACCCCTTCAGCATAGATCATGTTTCCTAATGCATCTCTGGATATTTTTTTATCATCTGGATTATAGGCCACTTTTGGTGCCTTCACTAAAATACAACCTAGTCCTTCAGCGTTTTGTTTTTGTGCTTCCTCAATCTTTGTCCACGATTTTGCACTTTCGCTGGTTTTATTTTCACGACCAAATATTTTATTTAAGGAAAACATAGTCTTAATTTAATTTTATCTATTAATTACATCCAGGACAATCTTTTTTATCAAAGTCGGATTACCAGCACCTTTGGTAGCTTTCATACCTTGACCCACGAAAAACATAAGAGCGGATTCCTTGCCAGACTTATAATCAGCCACTACGGTTGGATTATCATTTATGATCTTTTCAATGACTGGAATGATTTCATCAACATTGTTTTTCTGAATCAAACCATTTTTCTCAGCAATGTCTTTTGGCTCACCGCCAGCTTTGACCATAATTGCCAAAGTATCTTTCGCTCCACGAGAAGACAATTCTCCGGCTACAATCATTTTAATCAATGAAGCAAAATTGATTTCACTTGGACGAACATAATCGATAGTGCGAGACAAAGCCACCAAGTCCGAGGTAATGTAGTTGGATGCTAGTTTGACTGCCTCTTTTTCATTGTTTAAGAGTTTGGTCACAGCTTCAAAGAATACGCCGAGATCTTGATCTTGGACATACATTTCAATGTCTTCGGCTTTGATACCAAAGTTTTGAGCATAGCGTTCACGTTTGGCTTTTGGTAATTCTGGAATTTCTTTACGTAATTCTGTTTCAGTAAATTCAGGAATTTCAGATAACATCATTTTAGGCAAATCAGGCTCAGGGAAATAACGATAGTCGTGAGAGTTTTCTTTTACGCGCTGACAATAAGTCGCCTGCTTGGCTTCGTCCCATCCGCGAGTTTCCTGAATAATCTTTCCACCATCTTCGAGCACAGCAATATGACGAGCTACTTCATACGCCACCGCCTTCTCCACAGTCTTAAATGAGTTTAGGTTTTTGACTTCCACTTTAGTACCAAATTTGTCAGTATCACTCACAGAAATGTTGGCCTCCACGCGCATTTCACCTTTTTCCATGTTAGCATCAGCCACACCAAGGTACTGTAAAATGAGTTGGAGCTCCTTGGCAAAAGCACTGGCTTCTTCTCCACTATGAATCACCGGCTCAGTCACCAACTCCATGAGCGGTACACCAGCACGGTTAAAATCCACCAAAGAAAAATCTCCAGTGTCATGAGCCGAACTGGCGGTATCTTCTTCCAAGTGAATACGAGTAATTTCTACACCATTGATAGAACCGCCAGTGACTAGCGGATATTTATACTGAGAAATCTGATAGCCTTTTGGAATATCAGGATAGAAATAATTTTTACGATCCCATTCGGTAAAGTCGGCAATCTTACTACCAAGGGCTAAACCAACTTTTATCACGTTCTTGATCGCTTGTTTGTTCAAGGTCGGCAAAGTACCTGGGTGCCCCATACAGATCGGACAAATATTAACGTTCGGCTTCTCTTCATCGGCATTGTTTAGACAATCACAAAACATCTTGGTTTTAGTTTTGAGTTCCGCGTGAATTTCAAGTCCTATGGTTGTTGTATATTTTTTGTCACTCATATTTTTATTTTTTATTCGAACGAAAATTCTTTTTCTAATTCTACCGCTTTACCAGTTTTGTTCAAGGCCGCCTTGGCTTCATCACGTAATATTTTGATCAGTATATCCTTAAATTCTTTGATGGATTTTTCATCCAAAATACTGATGGTATAAATCTCGGGATTACGCTTAGCAATTTTCTTCTTAGCTTTTTCAATTTCTTTTTCGGTTGTCACATCTGTCTTGGTCAAAACCACAATCTCTCTTTTAGCCACCAATTCTTCACTATAAGCTTTGAGCTCAGCCCGGATGGTATCATAATCCGCCAACAAATCAGTGCTCTCGAGTGAAATACAGTGAACCAACATATTAGTACGCTTGATATGACGCAAGAATTTATCACCGAGACCGCGGCCTTCTGATGCTCCTTCAATTAGTCCTGGGATGTCTGCCAAAATGTAACCGTGCAAATCACCAAGAGCCGGTTCCAAAGTAGTAAATTGATATGCGCCCACTTTTGATTGTGCATTGGTCAGCTCATTGATCAAACTTGATTTACCAGCATTTGGCAAACCGATAAGTCCAGCATCGGCCATGAGTTCCAATTCAATTTCAAAATCAGCTTCGTCACCTTCTTTACCCGGAGTCCACTCCATCGGACGCTGGTTGGTCGAACCTTTGAAGTGTTCATTACCCCAACCACCACGACCACCTGTTAAAATTTTAATTTTTTCTCCTTCATGTAAAACTTGAAAAACCTTTCCGGTGGTAGTATTTTTCAAAATTGAGCCAACCGGCATATCAATAGTCAAATCTTCTCCATCAGCTCCATGACGACTATTTTTCTCTCCAGCTGCCCCAATCTCCGCCGCAAATTCTTTAGTGTTCTTGTACTTGGCCAAAATACTCAAGTCTTTGACTCCACGGACAAAAACATCGCCACCACGGCCTCCGTTACCACCTGATGGACCCATACGGTCCTTAAACTTCTGTTGCAACCAGCGAACAACACCATTTCCACCGCGTCCAGCCTTGATATGCACATTCAATTCATCAATAAATTTCATAACCATACTATAACCTAAAAAGGCCGAAAAACCAAGTCCGCCTTGGTTTTTCGGCCTTTTCCTCACCCTTTAGTTTTGGAGTGCCAAATGAGCCATTTTCGTTGCTCCTTCCAAGCTTTTAGCGCCAGCAATAAATAATTCTTTGTGACAAAACAGGGCATCAGGTACGCCGGTAATTTTTTGTAATTCTTCTCCTGTTTTTCCCGCCCAGTTAGATGGCAAATCCTTTCGAACGATATAGGTGTTCTCACTTTTTCTTATAGCATTAATCGTCCAACGATCACTTGGTCCATTGAAACCGACAATGTAAATAGCTTCAGGTATTTCAGAAACAATCGATCCGTAAGAAAGTTTATTAGGAAAGACTAATACTCTTTTGTCTTCAGTTTGATTATAAATCTTTAACACTTCCACACGATCAAAAATAAGATCTCTAGCTTGCACAATTTCTCTTTTCAAAACAATTCTTGCTATATCCACCGCCTGCAAGAAAAAAGACAAACCTTGATCAGTAGACTTCTCCAATTCCCTACCTGTTGGCCTTAGGCATCTCTGGATTAAATCATGGAGAGTATAGATATTGAACGGAGCATCTTTGCTTTTGAAATCAGTTCCACAATCAACAGCGTCAATAAACTCGATTAATTTTCTATCAATTATTTCGGCTTCCAACTTTCCACCAGTCACTTTTTCTCCAAACTCTCGCCACAACAAACCAACAGTTGAACAAGAAATTCCATTAGAACGTTTTTCTGCAAAATCTTCTTGATGGTGATCAAAACGTTTATTTTGTGGTTCAAACTTTCCTCCAACATCCAACAACCAATCTGCTGTCGGATAAACAGATTCGTCCCTAGATCTAATTATCTCTAATTCATTACCTTCCTCCAATATTGAAACTAGTGCCACAGAGAAAACATCATCCATATGGAAATCACTCGTATGGGTAACAATTCTAACTTTACTCATTTTATTTATTTTTAATTTCTTCCAATAACTTTTCCATCTTAGCTAATCTATTTTCAAGTTTAGTAATTTCCTTTTCTTCTTCTTCAATTTCTTCAGAGGTCTTTTCAAACATTTTTTTCTCTTGTTTTATACCAGACATAATTACGCTATCACCCACAAATAGAGAAATATACAAACCAGTAATAAGCATAACGAAACCACCGGCCACCAAGGAAAAGGTGGCACTTTCCCAACCATAAATATCATATCCAAATCTTAAAGAAAAATAGTCGGTGATATTCCAGACACCACGCCAAAACTCTACCCCAGCAAAACCACCAACGAAACCAAATAGAATTGGGCGCTTACTAATCCAACCACGAACAACGTCTTCCAGCTTATCAAAGAAATTCCAGACTGCATTGTAAGCCTTAAACATTTTTCTTAATTATTAATGGGTAAATATCAATCATGATGATAATTAAACTCAAAACAAGTGGTCCAACCACCAAGCCAATTGGCCCAAAGGCTGACAAACCACCAAGCACAGCCAAGAGCGACAAGAATTGGTTGAGCTTCATACCGCGATTTAGGAGGTATGGCATCAAGAAATTATCAATCAAGTGCACCATGGTGAAGCCCCAGATGGCAATACCAATACCCGCTCCCAAGTGCCCGGTAACAGCCATGTATATAGCAACTGGAGCCATAACAAGACCAGTACCGAAAAATGGAACAAAGGAGGCTATACCAGTTAAAGTACCGCCAATTATTGCGTTATTAAAACCAAAAATTGCCATACCTATACCTGCCACAATACCCTGCAAAGTGGCTACCAAGAGATACCCTCGAATTACAGAATTAATCGATAATTTTATTTGGGCTATTATTTTTTTATCTAAAGAATCTTCCATTGGACTCCAACCAACCAACTTATTGACCAGACTCTCTCCATACACAAATAGATAGAAGAGGAAGAAAGTGGTAAGAACTACATACATGATAACATTGGAAAATCCGGAAACAATTTTATCCAAATTACCCACCGCCCAAGACAGACCACCAGACAAATAGCCAGCAATGTTCATCTGAAAACCAGGTATAAATGCTTGAATTTTAGTTTCCATTAATCCTATAGAGGTTGCCATTGTACCACTATTTACACTATCCAAAAGACCAGTATAGGCATTACCAGCTTGTTGCAATAGTACGATAGCAAACAATACAGCCGGAATAATCACTACTACCAAAGCAATAATAACAGTGATTATTGACGAAGAAAATTTTCTTTCTTTATTAAATCGCAGTACCCACAAGTAAATTGGATACAGAGCTACAGCCAAAAAGACCGAAAAACAAGCTACTGTTAAAAATGGTCGAAAGACCATGTAACCAAAGAAACCAACAATGAACACCAAAAGACCAAAAAAGGCAATTTGGATTTTTTCGTGAGTTAACATATGTACACATTATAACCTATTGTGAGAATTAGGGGAAGAATTAAGCCCCCGAGGCAAAGCCTCGGGGGCTTAATTCTTTTACTCTACAATCAAACTTTCCCCCGTCATGCATTCTGGTTTCTTGATTTTCAAAATCTGTAAAGCAGTTGGCGCAATATCCGCCAAAGTTCCCTTCTTCAATTCTATAGTCTTGTCGGTAATAATAAACGGTACCGGATTTAAAGTGTGAGCGGTATGTTTCTCGCCGGTAGTCTGATCAATATTCATTTCCGCATTACCGTGGTCGGCTGTAATGATTGATACTCCACCGCGACGATCAAGTTCACTAACAATTCTACCAAGTTGAGTATCGGCTTCTTCTACTGATTCAATTATCGCCGGTACATTGGCAGTGTGACCCACCATATCAGCATTGGCAAAGTTCACAAAAATAAATTCTGTGCCCTTTTCAATTTCTTCCAACACTTTATCAGCAATCTCTTTGGCCATCATCTTGGGAGCCAAATCATGAGTGGCTACATCTTTACGACTAGGTACCAAAATATGGATTTCTTTTTCGTGGGGAGTTTCTTTGCCACCATTTAGGAAATATGTCGCGTGGGCAAACTTCTCAGTCTCGGCGACATGGGCCTGACTCAAGCCAGCCTTGGACACCTCATTGGCTAAAGTAGTTTCAATGGCGACTGGAGCAAAAGCCACATCACAACGCATCCCTTTCTCATATTCGGTCAAAGTCACAAAAGCCAGATTATCAATTCCCGCTTTTTCTATGATTTTAGTAGAGAGCATGCGGGCGCGGTCAGCACGGAAATTAAAGAAAAATATACCGTCATTTTTTTGAATTGGATGAGCCTGGCCATCAGAATCTAGAATTGTGTATGGCTCAATCTTTTCATCCACAATATTTTCGGAGTAAAGTTTTTTTAATAATTCACTGGCTGAACCGGTAAAAGTTTGGCCCTGACCGGCAAACAAAACTTCTTCGGCGCGAGCCAATCTATCCCAATTGTTATCACGATCCATCGCGTAATAGCGACCAGATAATGACGCAATCTGACAAAGACCAATCTTCTGAATTTCAGCTTCTAATTTAGTGACATACTCCAAAGCACTTTGCGGTGCGGTATCGCGACCATCGGTGAAGACGTGGATGTAGAGTTTGGTAATACCAGCTTCTTTGGCAGAGTGAATAAAAGAATATAAGTGATCGGTGTGACTATGAACCCCACCCGGACTAACTAAACCACAGACATGAATCGCTGAATTATTTTGTTTAACATGATTAAAAAGCTTCACAAAAGCTGGAGTGTGACCGAAGGTTTTATTGGTCACGGCATCAGAAATGCGCACCAAATCATTGGTGATAATTTTACCTGCGCCGATAGTAGTGTGACCGACTTCACTGTTGCCCATTTGCCCCTCTGGAAGCCCTACAGCCCGTCCACTGGCCTCCAAAAGCGAGTGTGGGTAATTTGTCCAAAAAGCGTCAAAATTGGGTGTTTTGGCGTCGGCTATGGCATTATCTTTCTTGTCTTCGCGGTGGCCCCAACCATCTAAAACTACCAGCATTGTTTGACGAACTTTTTTCTCTTCCATGATTTTGTTTTTTTGTTTGTCATTCCTGCAAAAGCAGGAATCTAGTTTTATTAATTTCCTGGATTCCTGCTTTCGCAGGAATGACAGAAAGGTGAACGAGATATACTATAACAAATTTCTCTTTTTGATTTTACTTGACAAAGTCGGTTAAAGTATATATGATTTGTAATAGGTTTTAGAACATTAATTTTTTACAGAAAGGCAAAATATGGCTGGACTACATTCTGAAGTGGTTGATTTCATCGCTAGAGCCAAGGGTTTGATCAGCGCCCACAAAAAACTGTCCAGCGCTGATAAAAAGAAAATTACTGATGACCTTAATGAACTGAGGCAAAAAAGAGAGGAGTCTCGCTTCTCGGTTGTGAAGGTCTTGCAGAAATATCTTTCCTTGCCTGAGATGAATGTTATCATCGAAGAAATCAAAAAGTAAAAAACAAACCGCGTTGAGGAACGCGGTTTAAAAATGCCCGGCAATTGCAAAAGCAATTGCCGGGCATTTTTTCTCGATTTACCCGGTTGTGAGATTCGGCGTCGTTTTTGAAATTGCGTTCAATTATTGCTTTGATAATCTAGTTAGCAAAACAGACTTTAGTGTAAAACTAAAGTCTGTTTTGACAAAAACAATTTTAACGCCGAATTCTACAACGGGGCTTATCCCCTAATCTTAAACGCATCCTTACCTGGAAAAATAGCCTTAGTTCCAAGTTCTTGTTCCAAGCGAACAAGCTGATTGTATTTACAAACTCTTTCGGAACGGCAGAGTGAACCAGTCTTAATCTGACCAGTACCCAAGCCAACGACAAAGTCTGCAATAGTAGAATCTTCAGTCTCGCCAGAGCGATGTGATACAACAGAAGTGTAACCGTTCTTCTTGGCCAAATTGATTGCATCAATAGTTTCAGACACGGTTCCAATTTGATTCAATTTAATCAAAATAGAGTTACCGGCTTTCTTCTCAATACCCATTTGCAAACGCTTTGGATTGGTTACGAACAAATCGTCACCAACAATCTGAATCTTTTTACCAAGCTTCTTGGTCATGAGTTCATAACCAGCCCAGTCGTCTTCAGCCAAACCATCTTCAATAGACACGATTGGATATTTCTTAACCCACTCTTCATAATAAGCCACCATTTCTTCGCTAGACAAATTTTTATTCTCGGTCTTCAATTCATATTTAGCAGTTTCTTTGTTATAGATTTCACTAGCCGCACCATCAATAGCAATAGAAATATCCTTACCTGGCTTGTAACCAGCTTTAGTAATTGCTTCCAAAATTACTTCAATCGCAGCTGAGTTTCCTGGCAATGATGGAGCATAACCACCTTCATCACCGACTGAAGTATTCAAACCTCTTTCCGCCAAAATTTTCTTCAAAGCGTGGAAAGTTTCGGCACCGTAGCGAAGAGCTTCAGCAAAAGTCTTAGCACCTGTTGGCATAATCATAAACTCCTGCAAGTCGGTAGAGTTTAAAGCGTGCTTACCACCATTGATAATGTTCATCATTGGAACTGGCAAACATACAGCATTACCGGTCTTGGCAATATCTTTAAAATATTTGTAGAGTGGTTTCTTCATACTCACAGCGGCAGCGCGAGCAAAAGCCAGTGACACACCGAGAATAGCATTGGCACCAAACTTACCTTTGTTTTCAGTTCCGTCCAAAGCAATCATCTTGGCATCAAGTGTTCTCTGATCAAATTCTTTTCCAACAATTGCCTTCTTAATTAAAACATTTACATTTTCTACGGCTTTCAGAACACCTTTACCGAGATAGCGTTTCTTGTCGCCATTACG
>Ga0194053_10000175_pt1 | contig 49275 bp, 54 predicted proteins | sample SepL228m_MetaG_FD_161684 | JGI IMG/M metagenome (GOLD analysis project Ga0194053, IMG submission 161684) | Anoxic zone freshwater microbial communities from boreal shield lake in IISD Experimental Lakes Area, Ontario, Canada - Sep2016-L227-8m | ecosystem: Environmental > Aquatic > Freshwater >...
AATATAAACAATGCAAATTAAAAGTTAACGACTTAATATTTAATTTAAGATAATCAAATTAAAGCCTGAAACATCTATATAAATTAGGGATTACACCCAAATTTCATAAATAGCATTGTTCACTTAAATGTTGTAAAATCTAGTAATGCCCCACTCCGACTACTACGACACCAAAAAATTAAAATATAAACTTTGTGAATTATTGTTAAGTAAGCGAAGATCTTTTAGTGGTCTAGGTAACACCTTACGAATATCATTCACTGATCTAGTTCCGTTATTAGAGTATGCTCAAGCTGAAGATGCCGACGAAAGAATACGACAACTGGAAGATGAGTTACGCTCCTTAAATGATGAGCTAATTGGACCTGGTTTAGACAAAAGAGTTATAAAAATAATAGATGAAAAAATTCTTAACAGTTTCGTTTCTAAATTTAGAATTGGAACTCAAATGATTCACATTCGCTGTTTAAGCTCTAGCATAGAAGAGTACATGAGTGAACTTAAAAATAGAACTGAGGTTGCCCTTAGACAAATGGGTATAGTGGAAATCAAAAAAATGGTTGAAGGAGGGGTAATAATCAAAATAGGAGATAAAAGTTTTAAGACAGGAAAATGTAAGATTCGTGATGCAAATATTCGAACTAACATAATCAAACTGATGTTTGGTGGCCCTATAAATGTAGGTGGCACAATGTACAAACTTGAAGACTATGAAAGAGGTAATCACACATCCTTCAAAGACATAATTAATATTGTTAGAAAAATTGAGGGAATTCGAGCAATGACCGACGAGATAGAAGTTTCCCCAAATGAAATTCGTCGCGTAAGAGATGCTGCCAGAGGTTTAAATGAAAAATCTATGAAGACTTTTGGCTCACCCCTATTTAATTTAAATGACGAGGGTCTGAAATGGGTATTATAAAATAGTTTAACAGTCCAAGGCGCACCTTAACATGGTGCGTTTTTCTTTTACTCACCTTTTACTCACCGATACTCTTTTTGCTCACCCTCTGAATGAAATAATAGTACGGTCGATAAACATTATTAGTTAACAAATTAAAACATGGAAAACGAATACAAAAACAAGAGAAAACTTTTAAACCAAAAGTTATTGGAATGCGTTCAAAGTATTACAAGTGAAATGTACAGAACTGACTTGTCTTACGCTACAAAAAGAGGAATAGCTGCGGCAAAACTTAAAAAACAACAAAATGCGGTCCGTTAAAGCAAACTTTGACGAAATGGTCCGAGACTTCCCTGCCCATTCAAGCCTTATCTGTTTTGGCCGAGCTGTTTGGGGAAAGAAATTATCTCCAAGAAGAATCCGTGCAAACTTCAATCTTTTAGTTGAAAAGAGTGATTTTAGCAACAGAGGCAGACTGAGACTGTTAAGACATTTCGACAATCTAACTTTCACCCCCGTGGAGGGTGCTATATGGCACAAAAATTACTCAGGAGGAGCTCTAAGAGCCAAAAGCAAGGATTGTATCAAGAAGAACAATTAGACTTATCAGAAGCGTTTTTTGGGCATTAATCGACAAACCTAATGCGGTCGTTTTAGGCTTGCCCAAAAAAACAAAATTAACCAGAAAAATAACACATGCAACTCACAGAAGAACAACTGAATAGATTCAAGGAGCTTGTCAAAAGCCTCTATGGATATGAACTGACTCAGGCTGAGGCCTTGGACCAGTGTATTCAGCTTGTTCTTTTGCATGAAGTTGTACTAAAAGAAATGGCGGAAAAACTAAATAGAGAAAAAGTGGGGTCAGAAACAGCATTAGCAATTAATTAAAACAACATGAAAATATCAAAATATTTATCAGACAAAGGAATAGCATTCAAAGAAGACAAGGGCGAACTTATAACCGCCTGCTTGTTCAATGACTGCGACAAAGACAGTAAAGGCAAAGAAGCCCACCTATACTTCAATGCCGAGACAGGACAGTATGATTGTAAGAAGTGTGGCTCTAAAGGAAATATCCACACCCTAGCAAAATTTCTCGGTGACGATTCGTCCACCTTGAGAAAACCAATCAAAGAGCAGATCTTCAGCAACAAAATCGTGGAAAAGTACCACGCTGATTTACCAGCTAAAATACGTGAGTATTTAAACAATCGTGGTATTTCCGATGAAGTAATCGATAGTTTTAAGCTGGGCTATGGTTCTTTCTACGGTAAGAATTTTATTACCATTCCTATTTCCACCAAAAGTGGCAAGGGCTTTTTTAAGCTAAGAGAAGACCCTTCAACTGGTAGCAGTAAGACCACCTATCCTAAAGGGGCTGAGTCTTGTCTGTATGGTTACACCGAAAGTGACAAAGACCTCATTATCTGTGAAGGTGAGCTAGATGCGTTAGCGTTAATTAGCAGAGGATATTACGCTTTAACATCGACCCATGGTGCTCTAACCTTTAAGGAAGAATGGGTTGATGAATCCATAAAAGAAGCGAGGAGTGTCTATGTCTGCATGGACAACGATGAGGCTGGCGTAAAAGGAACAGAAAAAGTTTTAGACATTCTAGAAAAGAGTGGCCTTGAAAAAATCTATCGAGTAACCTTACCAGCTGAAGTTGGAGAACATGGGGATATTACAGATTACCTGACCAAACTCAATCTTACCCCAGAAGGTCTACTAAATACCTGTGCTAAACAATATCCTGAAAAGATAGATCCTTCACTGTTTAGTCCAATAGGCAAAGATGACATCTCTAAAATTCTGGAATTAACAATCAAGAAAGATGAGGTTAACAAAGTGATTACACTACTGAGTTATGTGTCCGCTTATACAGAAGATTCCCAAACAAATTTATCCTTTAATTCACCGTCTTCAACAGGCAAATCCTACACAGCACTTGAGGTGGCAAAATTATTCCCAAAAGAAGACGTAATCAAATTGGCGAATTGTTCCCCCACCGCTTTCTTTCACGAACAAGGAACTTATGACAAAGAGAAGAATGAAATGACTGTAGACTTATCCAGAAAGATTATCATCTTTACCGACATGCCACATCCTGCCCTATTATCAAGACTACGTTCTTTTCTGTCTCACGATGAAAAAGATACTAGAGTGAAAATGACTGATAAAAGTGATAGAGGCGGACATAGAACAAAGACTGTAATTCTCAAGGGTTATGCATCTATTGTTTACTGCTCTGCTGGATTAAGAATGGACCCTCAAGAGATGACTCGACTAATTATGTTGACTCCAGACACTGATCAAGAAAAGATTCGAGCCGGAATCACTAACGCAGTACTAATGGAGTCCTCAACAGAAAAGCTATCTGAAGGGATAGAAAACAACGAGGCAAGAAGATTACTGAAACTAAGAATTCGAGCAATCAAGCAAGAAAAGATAGGAGAAATTAAAATCGCCAACACAGCTGGCCTTCTCAAAGAATTTCTAAAGCCTGGTACTTCGTTACAACCTCGGCACATGAGAGATGTTAAAAAATTAATGTCTTTAGTTAAAGCTATGGCTCTAATGAATCTCTGGTGGCGTGAACGTTCTGGCAATACCATTACTGCTAACGAAGACGACGTAATACAAGCTTTGGCCTTATGGCGTCACATCTCAAGCTCACAGGAGTTAAATATTTCACCTTATGCCTATGAAATATTTAAAAAAGTAATAGTTCCCGCTTTTGAAGAAAAAAACAAAGGCAAGGATTCAAGTGGTGCAAAAGATGGTATTACCAGAAAGGACATTACAATTAAACATTACGATGTATTCGAGAGAAGAATAAATCTAGATGCCTTAAGATTGGAAATAATACCGACTCTGGAAAGTGCTGGGTTGATAACTTGTGAAAAGGATTCAGCAGACGGAAGAAAAGAGGTGGTCTTTATCAATAACTTCGATAAGATCAAAACACCTGAAAACAATGTAGTTGACGACGGTGGGGTGAAAACAAAAGTAAGGAAGGAAGACTTGGATACTGCCTTCCCAACTGAAGCTTTCTAAACCCCAGGCCCTCATAACATTTTCTACACTGCTAGACAGATGCAGAAAATGTTATAATAGGGGTAATAGCAAAATTAAATATGCGACGAATCAACTTTGGTTAATACACCGAGCTGTATTCGAGCACTTATCAAATAACAAAAATAAAAAATGAATAACGAAAATAAAATTAAATACTTCCTATATGTCCGTAAGTCTTCCGAAGATGATAATCGACAGGTTCAATCAATAAAAGATCAAACCGAAATAATGGTGGCTTTGGCAAAAAGAGAGAATATCGAAATTGTAGAAATATTTTCTGAATCAAAATCAGCAAAGAAGCCCTTTAACAGACCAATTTTTTCAGCAATGCTAAAAAGGATTGAGAGTGGAGAAGTAAGTGGAGTTCTATGCTGGGAATTACACAGGCTGTCGAGAAATCCTGTGGACAGCGGTGAATTACAATGGCTACTTCAACAAGGAATTATTCAATCCATAAAAACAGTTGGTAGAATTTACCGACCAGAAGATAATGCTTTAATTTTCAGTGTGGAAAGCGGATCCGCAAATCAATTCATCATTGATTTAAAAAAGAATGTTCGAAGAGGTCTCAATAGTAAACTGGAAAAAGGATTGGCGCCGATGATGGCTCCGCTCGGATACCTTAATACCATAACTGAAACCAGAGGCGAGAATTACATCATTAAAGACCCCGCTAGATTTCCTATTGTCAGAAAGATTTGGGACCTGATGCTTACAGGAAAATACAACCCTCCCCAAATACTTGAAAAAGCAAATAATGAATGGGGACTAAGAACTAGGGCTATGAGGGTAAAGGGGTCCAAACCAATTTCCAGAAGCACTATCTATAGAATACTTACTGACCCATTCTATGCTGGTTTGTTTAATTATGCTGGCAAAACCTACTCTGGTAAACACGAGCCAATGATATCCCTAGATGAATATGACAAGGTCCAGATTCTACTTGGTCGAGAAGGTAAAGCACGTCCCCACCAGCATGAATTCCCTTTTACAGGGCTTATTCGATGTGCAGAGTGTGGAAGTAACATAACAGCCATAAATAAAACTAAAGTCATCAAAAAAACTGGTGATATTAAGACTTTTACCTATTATTACTGCACGACCAGAAAAAACAAAAACTGTACCCAGGTCAGATATCGTAAAGGTGATGAACTAGAAAAAGAACTAATGGCAGAAGTTGAAAATATTTACTTACCTAAACAGATTAGCGACTTAGCAATTGAATTAATTAAAGAAATCAACGTTGAAGATATCAGAAAAAACTTTACTGTTTATGAAAATGTAAATAACACACTTCTAAAATCTAAAAAGGGGTTAGAGAATTTAGTCAGAATGAGATGTATGGAAGAAATTTCTGAAGAGGAATTTGTAAAACAAAGAAACGATCTACAAAGCACCGTCGTTGAATTAGAACAAAGACAAAAAGACGTTGGCAAAAGAGCAATCAATTGGCTTGAGTTAACCAAAGAAACCATTGATTTTTCTTCTAAGGTTAAAGAGGTTTTTAAGACAACTAAGGACTTAAAAAAGAAAAAAGCTATTGTTGTAGCAATCGGTAAGAACTGGACCCTAAACAATGAAAAAGTCCTTGTTTATAAACATAAATGGATGAATCCAGTAGAAAAGACTTTGGAAATTATAAAAAGTGATTTCTCTCTGCAAGAACTGGAGAATAACCATATAGCAAAAGGACGAAATATGTCTATTGACATACTTCGTCCCGTATTGCGCAGTTGACGGGATTTGAACCCGCGACCTCTCGCGTGACAGGCGAGTGCTCTAACCAATTGAGCTACAACTGCATGAACTCGATCATATTAGCAGAAAATCAGTTATTAATCAATTTTCTACTTGTGTCGGCGGAAGGAATTGCACCTTCGACCTTGGGCTTATGAGTCCCACGCTCTAACTAACTGAGCTACGCCGACATATTTCTAACATTCGTAAATATAACACAAAAACGGGAAAAGGCAATCGAAAATGAGGATGCAGGGGGCCGAATTGACCACAAGTTACTAAATATTTTATTCGTATTAAAATACTCTAAAATATATAAGCACCTGCGGTCCCGACTCGCCTTTTTTCTTGCTAGTGGCAAGAAAAATATGGCTACGTCTTGCAATTCGGGACGCAGACAAAGCAGTTTGTCTGCGTCCCAGCAAAAAAAATTAAAACGCCTCGATGGGCGTTTTAATTTCTTGTTGCGGGGGCCCGAATTGCACGGACGTCCCGAGGTTATGAGCCTCGTGAGATACTACTTCTCTACCCCGCTATATACCAAAATATGGTACTGATAAATATACCATAATTTTCATAAAAGGCAAGCTGATTTGGTTTTATATTAACTCAAACTCGTTAAACACAGCTTCGTACAGACCAATCACTCGCATAGTCTCTCTCTGACTAATCAAGAATTGTGAACCTTCGTGAGCAATCTGATTACGCACCTTGTGGGCTTCCCAAGCTTGATCTAAAGTTAGGAAATCACTTCTCTCCACATTCTTTAATTTATCACCAATACTTTCTCCAGGATATTGTTGACGATCCAACATTTCATCCAACATAATATCAGCCTCGAGAATAGCCATCTTCCAAGCTGAAGGATCAGTGGAGTGCGCGTGTTCCAAAACCTTACCCCAGCGTTCTTTGATTTTATCAACTACAACCATATTGGCCATAGTAGCTCCCGCTGGCTGGACAGCCATTCTCATGTGCTTATCGTCCTCCAACATCTTAAATATTTTCCAACCATAATAGATGACAAAGAAAAGACAAATGCCGGTGACAAAAAAAGATACTCGCACAGCTTGATTCAAGATGGCTGGCATACTGGCAGATAGAGAATTCAGCCAAGCATACAATCCTGGTGCATTAAAAAATGACTTCAGAGAACCGAAGATTGTTAGCATCAAAGTGCTAATGTCTAAAGAATGATAAGCATCTACTCCAATATCCATACTGGTGTAATTTTAACACAATTTTAAAAGCCCAGCAAAGACAATGCAAACAAAAAGGACCAAAACGCGTAGCGTCTTGGTCCCTCCAATATACTATATACAATATACAATTTATTCTTCTCCCAGAAAATCTTTTCCAATTCTGAACAAGTTCCCTTCCTTTTGTTTCCAAGCTACAAACTGAATACCGAGAGGTAGCTTCTTACCGTCTACTTCTTTGAAACCGGACGGCACAGAGATAGCCGGCACACCAGCAATGTTGATCGGTACAGTAAAGATGTCCGCCAAATACATTTCGAGTGGATTGTCTGACTTCTCACCGATTTTAAAAGCTGGAGTTGGAGCAGTTGGAGTCAGAACTACGTCTACTTCTTTGAAGGCATTTTCGTAATCTTTAACAATAGACTGTCTCACAATGTTGGCCTTGTTGTAATATGAATCATAGTAACCAGAAGACAAAACATAAGTACCAAGAATAATACGACGACGAACTTCTGGACCAAAGCCATCACGTCGAGTCAAGAAATAATCCTGGATAATATTATCTCCAGAAGTATGGAGACCGTACTTGATACCATCAAAACGAGCCAAGTTGGAAGACACCTCAGCTGGCATCAAAATATAATAGACAGCCAAAGCATAGTGCAAATTTGGCATTTTAATTTCCACAATTTCATGACCAAGAGACTTCAATTTTTCCAATGATTCCTCAAAGTTTTTGCGGACCACCTCATCGATACCATCAACTTTCAAAAAGTCAGCTGGAATACCTACTTTCATTTTTCTACCTTTTGGTACATCTTCTAATTTAAAATCAATAGTAGTGCTATCGTGACGATCAACACCATACATAACCTTAAACATAGTTTCGACGTCATCAACCGTGCGACCAAATGAACCAATCTGATCTAGCGAAGAACCCATAGCCATAATACCGTAACGAGAAATCGCACCGTAGGTTGGCATCAGTCCGACTATTCCACACAAGCTGGCTGGCTGACGCACAGAACCGCCAGTATCAGTACCGAGTGCAGCTAAGACTTCGTCGGCAGCCACAGCGGCAGCTGAACCACCTGATGAACCACCTGGCACACGAGCGGTGTCATGAGGATTACGAGTTGGACCATAGGCTGAATTTTCGGTCGAGCTACCCATGGCAAATTCGTCCATGTTAGTACGACCAACAAAGACAGCTCCGGCATCTTTCATTTTTTTGATACCAGTCGCGTCATAAGTAGCGTGGTAGTTTTCTAGAATTTTTGATGAAGCGCCAGCTTGGCGGCCTTTGATTAAAATATTGTCTTTTGTAGAAAATGGAATACCGAGAAGTGGAGCTTTCTCTCCTTTGGCAATTTTTTCATCGGCAAGTCTAGCCTGTTCTAAAACGTCGGAAAAAACTTCGCGATAAGCTTTGATCTCACCGTCTTTAGCTTTGATATTATTCAAATAATACTCGGCCAATTCTACAGCAGTAAATTCTCCGGCATCCAATGCGGCTCTGGCTTTTTTGATTGTTAGATTTTCAAATTTGTTCATATGGATTTAGAGAATCTTTTTAACTTTTAACAAATTACCCTCGCGCTTTGGGAATTCTGCCGCCAAAGTTTCAGTATTTTGGCCAGGACTATTTGGTTGATTATCGTCGCGAGTAATATTGTGATGGGCTGACACTTCACGTTCAGCCTCTCCAGCCACAGTTTTAATCTGATCAACATAACCCAAAATATCACCAATTTCTTTGGCGATTTTAGCCAGCTCTTCTTCACCCATATCAATACGAGCCAGTTGAGCCAATTTGCGGACTTCTTCTACATTTATCATAAAACCATCATAGCAAAAAGAGAGCCAAATTAAAAGCACCAAATTCTCTCACCGCCCGAACGTACCGTTCGGTATGGCCAGGCGCGAGTTTGGTGCTCAATATAAAAAATTGTAATAAAAAAATGACCCCGAGCGCTGTGCGTCGGGGCCGAGAAAGGTTTGTCGGAAGAATTACTTCACGACACGAATGATGGTGCGGTATCTTTCACCACCGTACCAACCAATGAGATCTTGCCCATTAGCCAGAGCGGAGAATCCATAACCTTCAAGGAGAGAACCGTGTCGGCTACCGACAGTTTCCTTGAAGACCTTGTCAATACGCGAATTTGGATATCCGGCTTCCACGAGTGCCATCTTGATTTCCATCTTGATGATTTTCTGCTCCAGGCCCGCGATTTTTTCAGACAGATTTTGTGTCTCCGACTGAACCGCTTGCACTTTATCATGGGCTGTCAGGGTCCCCTTCGGAAAGTAAATAGTTACAAGCATGAGGGACACAATTCCAACAAAGTAACCCAAACGACTTACCGGAGCGAATAAGAATTTCATAATAACTCCCTTTCTTCAATGGACTAGTCAGAACAGACGAAACCTGAAAGGCCTCTGTGATCTGCTCATCTCTGCTTAGTATATCATAATATACTCTATATGTCAATACAAGAAACCAGACCAAGGTCGGTCCTTGGTCTGATGTTATTTTAAGCCATATTTTGAGGTGCTTAAGGCTAAACTTTCACAAGGTCAAGAAACTGGCTCTCAGTAAGTACTTTTACCCCCAATTTCTCTGCCTTCTCCAATTTTGATCCAGCATTCTCCCCCGCCACCACGTAAGTAGTATTCTTTGAAACAGATTCATTAACATCCCCACCCAAACCACGAATTATATCTTTGGCTTCATCACGAGAATATTTTTCCATAGTACCAGTCAGAACAAAAGACATACCAGACAGTTTTCCACCTTTGGAATTTTGCTCACCTTTTTCAATCTCTACTTGAGCCAATAACCTATCTAGAGTTTTAATATTTTTCTTGTCTTTGAACCACTCAACAATCTCGCGAGAAGATATTGGACCGACACCTTCAATACTCTGAAGTTCTTCTTCAGTCATATTGCGAATCTTTTCAATCGAACCAATCTTGTCGGACAAATCACGAGCTGTCTCCTCACCAATTTGTGGAATAGAGAGTGAAGCAATGAATCGAGCCAAGGTCACCTTGCGAGCTTTAGCGACTGATTCCAAAATATTATCTACAGACTTTTCGGCAAATCTTGGTAGGGCTAACAAATCTCCACGCTTTAGTGTAAAAATGTCAGCATAATCAGTAATCAAATTATTCTCGAGCAAAGCATCAATAATCTTGGGACCCAAACCATCCATATTAAAACATTTCTTTGACACAAAATAATAGAATTTGCGCTCCTGAGCGGCAAAAGAATTTTTGTCCACACAACGATAAGCGACCTGACCAGGCACTCTTTCAATCCTGCCATCACCACCACAAGCTGAAACAAATTCTGGAAACTGATATGGCTTTTCTTTACCAGTACGCAAACTGGTTACCACTTCCACAATATCTGGAATCACATCCCCGGCCTTTTGCAAAATTACAGTGTCTCCGATGCGAACATCCAATCTTTTTATTTCATCTTCATTGTGCAGTGTCGCGCGAGAGACGGTAGAACCAGCCACCAAAACCGGGCGAAGCTGAGCCACTGGTGTAATCACCCCTGTACGTCCCACCTGAAGAACGATATCCTCTACCACGGTCGTCACTTGTTCAGCCGGGAATTTATAAGCCACACCCCAACGTGGAGACTTGGCGGTATAACCCAAAGCTTCCTGCACTTGGCGAGAATTTACTTTGATGACCAGACCGTCAATACCAAAATCTTGTCTGTCTTTTCTCTTGATCCAAGATTCGTAGACCTTTTGAATTTCCTCAATATTTTTACAAACTTTTCTATCCTGATTAACTTTGAACCCAAGCTTGGACAACAACTCCAATTCACCTTCCTGGCTATCCGGTAATTCCCCACCAACTAAATAATCAATATCATAGATAAAAGTATCCAATTTGCGTGAGGCGGTAATCTTGGAGTCAAGCTGGCGAATGGTACCAGCAGCAGCATTGCGAGTATTAGCAAAAAGTTGCTCACCTGTTTTCTCGCGTTCACTATTTATTCTCGCCAATTCTTTTTTATTGAGCCAAATTTCCCCTACAGCAATTAAATCCATTGGTTCGGTGAGCTCAGTTGGCACAGATTGAATCGTGCGAATATTCTGGGTCACATCTTCACCAATCTCCCCATCACCGCGAGTAGCAGCTGAAACCAGCTGTCCTTTTTTGTAAGTCAAAATCACCTTGAGACCATCAATCTTCAACTCGCAACAATACGACAATGACTTGTCCGCCACATTTTCTTTTTCCGCCATTCTCAAAACCTTCTCTTCCCATTTCTTCAAATCTTCATAATCAAAAATGTCATCAAAAGACCATTGTGGTACTTGGTGTTTAATCTTCTTGAACTCCTTGAGCGGTACATCACCCACGCGCTGAGTCGGACTATTTGGAGTCACTAGCTCCGGATATTTTTCTTCAATCTCAATAATCTCGTGAATCAAAGTATCATAAGCGCTATCCGAAATCTGCGGATTGTCCAAAACATAATAAAGATAACGATGATGATTCACCGTTTTCTTTAATTTTTCATAACGTTCTGTAACTTCTTTTTCAACCATATTAGATACCTAAAACGTAACTTTTTTCCACTAATCTCTGATCAGTTTGACCTTGGCTGTCTGTACCCAAAGTACAACGATTATAACCCCTAACAGTTAATTTGGCCAGATAACCAAAAGGTTCAGCACTATTGGCTGTGACCTCAATATCAGCAATAGCACAAGCATCATTGGAATCTGTGCCACTTGTTGGCATAGTATTATACATCTTAAAAGTGATATTTTTTTTATTACCGTTAGCAAATTTTGTTTTGTCAAAATCTGGAGTTGTGCCGTTAAGTTGAACTATGTTACCATCACCACAAGTCATTCCAGCCCAACTGGTATTCTCGGCGGTCAAAATTTTACCCTTCTTTTGCCAGTACAAAGCACACTCAATAGCACTCTTGGCAGCAAAAATTGCCTTTTTGGAGTCTGATGTAAAGTTTGAAATAAATAATTCTTTCAGAGAAATATTAAAAACAGAAAATCCCAACACCAAGAGTAAGCTGGAAATCAAAACAGCAAACAGTATAGCGAACCCAGCAGTAGACTTTTGTCTTTGTTCGGTTTTAATAGATAATTTGTTGACCATTTTTGTTTTCAAACTTAATAGAGATTCTTTAGATATACCGAAACTCCGAACAAAATGATTGAAGCCAAAAGTCACAGCACGGGCAGGCCCAGCAGCAGACATATTTTTTTTTATATTTTGTTTTTTCATAATTAGCGCCAATTTAAAATATAATAATCTATAATTACTTGCCCGCTATTTTTCCCAGTCCAGTCCACTATCACAGTTACTTTAGCTTGGTCTTCATTCTTATAATTTTTAACTATAGTCAACTTTCGAGTAAAAGGTGTGACGGCGGCACTACCACCAACTGAATTGTATTGATACAAACCATCATAATAATAAAGTGGTTCATTATTATTAATCATAACTTTATTAGTGACTGGATCAATAATACAATAACTTGGGGAGACACATTCATTCAAACCACTCAACCAATTATCTACTGTACCACCGGCTCCAGTTGTGTTTTTATCAGCCAAACCATTTATATCTCTGGTGTATTTCACATATTCTAAAGCCTCTTGAGCCAAGAAATCAGCGATCATTTGTTGTTTGGCATATCCAGCAGCCGTTAGACCGTTCTGTACAATGGTCATCGGAGCTACTATAGCAATCATCAATATGGAAATAGCCACTAGTGTTTCTACCAATGTAAACCCCTTGTTACTTTTTTGTTTAATAAGTTTATTCATAATAAATTATATACCGGTTTTAGAAACACTGGTTTGCAAAACGAAATCAGTATTACCTTTATTGCCAGACACTTCACCTTTCAGAGTCATCATAACCCTTTCACGGCCAGTAGATGCGTCTGTTAAAACATAAAACGGTTTATCATTCATAACTTTAACATTGTCTGGCAAAAGTGATATTTCGGGAGAACTATAACCACCACGACGTAAAAATACACCCATACCCTTAGTTGAATCGGAACGATCATGCACTAAAATCTCATACTGTACTTTTACGTTTACCGGTGGAGTTGCGTTATTACTCATTTCACGAAAAAAAACAAGACCAGAACCACCAGACGGGCAATTATCTGTCTGAGTGTGATTATCCACATATGTTTGGTTGGGGTAACAATCAACACTACCATTAACACCTCCGTAATCCGGAACGCTAGTTTCAATAGCATTAGACACGAGATCGAGGGCAAAGTTAACATTATTAACAGCGGTTTTTATGGCCTGAGATTTAGCGTTGGCATCCACCATTACCAAGAGCGTGCCAAACGCCACTGACATAACGACAGAAAAAAGACCAATCGCTACAAGTGTCTCGATTAAAGTGAACCCAGCAGTTAATTTAGTATTTTTATTTTTCCACATAAATTAATCCTATTTTAGTGACAACAATATTTCTAAAACTTTCCGGGTTAGCATCCGAAGTAACTCTTATTTTAACCTCACTATATTCATTAGACAAAACTTGATTACTGATTGAGGTAGAATAAAAATATGCTTCAGCTTCTGGACGACGAAAAACAATAGATAGATTATTCACATCAGTCCATTGGCCACTAACATTACTAAAAATACTAATCTTAGAAATATAATTGCCACGACTGATCTTCATCGTTTCCAGCGTTTCGTTTTCAGAGGTTAAATAAAAATTGTTGTCAGCATCAGAAAACATTTTAAATTGGACCGTATCGGCACTATAAGCTCCAGCTTTGAAGTTGACTCCATACTGAGGCTTAATACCCAGAGCAGAACTTCCAACTTTACCAGACACACCAAAGATTTGTGCTTGGCGAATACCCAAAGCAACATCATAAGCCAAGTTGGTTAAAACTATCGAACTGTTAAATTTGCCTTGATTAAACAAAACAATTCCAGATACAATTACAAAAATAGACAAAGTTACCATGAGTTCAATCAGTGTAAACCCAGCAGTAGACTTTTGTCTTTGTTCGGCTTTAAAACAAAATAGGTTGACCATTTTTGTTTTTAATCTCAATAGAGATTCTTTGGTCATATCGAAAATCCGAACAAATCTGCTGAAGCCAAAAGTCACAGCACGGGCAAGCCCCAACCTTAAATTATGTTTTTTTGTCAGTTTACTCATTTAATTAAAAATTGCATAAAATTAATTCCGATACCCGTAAAATACACCAAAGCAAAACCCAAAATCAAAAATGGAGCAAAAGGAATTTCGTTTTTAAAAGTAATCTGTTTACCAAACTGAGTCCATTTAAAAGCTACCGCCAAAACACCAAAGATTGCTCCGAGCCAAAATGACCAGATTAATCCATAGAAACCAAGAGTTAGCCCGAGCCACCAACCAAGTCCGAGAGTTAATTTTACGTCTCCGAACCCCATCCAACGCCCGCGAGAAATAAGCCACAGGAAAGCCAATGGAGCGGTTACATAGAGTCCTGACAAGATGGCATTTACGAAGATGAGATCAAACGGCCAAACCCAATTTGTTAAAATTTGATAGAAAAAACCAAGAATAATCAAAGTGTACACGAAGTGATCTGGGATGATTTTATGGCGCCAGTCGTAAACTCCGATTACTATTAGGAGAGAAATGATAATCCAACTAAACAAAACCTGAGACCAATTTAAAAGTCCTCCATCATGCCAAAAAGCTAAAATGAATAGTATTGCGGTGAGTAATTCTACTGTGATATATTGCCAAGAAATCTTTGAATGACACTTGAGGCAACGTCCGCCAAGAAAAATAAAACTAAATACTGGCAATAATTCAAACCAGGCCAATTCATGGCCACAACTCATACAGCGCGAACGACCAGAGATAATGGACCAACCAGTCTTGTAGCGATAAATCACCACATTCAAAAAACTACCAATAATTGTACCGAGAATAAAAATAGCTATATAAATAGGTATATTCATAAATTAATATTTTGATTTTACATCATAGTAACTATTGGCATCAGAACCACTAAAACAACTATCCGTCCCTGAGTTGTAATCAGAGTCATCAGCAAAATATTTACTATCGGCATTTTCGAGAGGTACACAGATATGATAGGCCCGGCGACTATCTAGGGGTTTATATTGTATATCGGTGGACAAATCGTTAATCTTTAGACCTCCGCTGTAGTTGATGAGATCAGTGAGTGTGGCTGGATATGTTTTATTTTTTAAATAGAAAAACTCCAAGGCTAATTGCATATTCTTTATATCTCCCACTCTTTTATCATCGCGAGCACGAGACTTATTACCACTAATTGAGGAAACAACAATGGTCGTCATAATGCCAATGATAGCGATAACTACCACCATTTCTACCAGAGTAAACCCCGCAGTAGACTTTTGTCTTTGTTCGGTTTTGAAAGATAATTGGCTAATCATTTTTGTTTTTAAACTTAATATCGTTTCTTTAAGCATATCGAGACCCCGAACAATATAATTGAAAACAAAAGTCACAGCTTGGGCAGGCCCGGCCTTTTTAACACTTTTCTTTGAAATCATACTGGTATTAGTATAACATTTTTTAAACCGAAGGAAAACAAAAACAACCCGCATTTGCGGGTTGTTTTGTTAGACTTTTATTGACAGTCAGTTGCAGATGCTACAGCTGAAGTAGTCGCCTTAGACACACCAGCAGAACCGACACAGAAATGACCATTTGTTCCTTCAGCCACTTTTAATGGTGATGATGCTGCCCAAGCATTTGCTGTTGCAAAACAAGCTCCGTTTGCTCCTGCGGTTGAGGTTGCAGTATTCAACAAACCAAGGAACTTAGCATCAGCACACAAGCTTGCGTAGGAGTTTGTATTATCATTGTAGTAAATTTCAGCCTGTGCTCTCAATTGTGACATTTCTGACTTAATAGCAGCATTTGAACCCTTTGAACGAGCAGAGTTTAATGAAGCCAAAACAACTGATGATAAAATACCGATGATAGCGATAACAACCAACAATTCGATTAATGTAAAACCTTTTCTATTCATAATTTTATTTGTGATTATATATTTACGTAATAAATACAATCACGATAATTTTTTAACTAGTAAAATATAGTTTTTAAAAACTTTTTAGGCCAAACAATCGCTGGTAACCCAGTTCGACCGATTGTCCCTCTTGGGGATTTCTGTGACCTGTGTCCATATTATAACATAGTCAATAAAATTTTGTAGTCTGAAAAAGCAAATTGTGGATAACTTTTGTTTAAAAAACACCAGCATTTTATGTTGGTGTTTTTCTTTATAATTTTGACTACATTCCCGAAGAAATATTGTAAATCGGCATAAGAACTGAAGCTAGCAGAACACCGACACCCACACCAAGACCAACAATCATGACCGGTTCAATCATACCCACCATTACATCAATCTGATTCAACACTTCACGACGATAAAAGTTGGCCATGGTTTTTAGAACTGAACCTAATTCACCAGTTTCCTCACCAACTTTGATCATGTTGACTAAAATCATCGGAATCTCATCTTTGCCAGACAAAGCATCAGATAATGGGCGACCAGATTTAACATCTTCAACTGACTGACGTAAAATTCCTTCATAAATACGGTTATCTACCACATCAGAAGTCAATTCCAAGGCTCGCACCATCGGTACTCCAGAAATCAAAAGTGTGTTCATATTGTCCACCATTCGAGAAAGATATAATTTTCTATAAAGCGGTCCGACGTAAGGAGTTTTAACTTTGGCATCATCAAGAGCTATTTGGCCAGAATTAGTTTTGGCATACTGCCACAAGAATACTCCAGAGATTGCCAAAACCACCAACATAAGTAATCCATAATCAACAACAAACTGACTAATCCCCATAACAATAGTTGTATAGATCGGCACAACCTGTCCTGAGTCCTTAATAATTGAAGCGATCTTGGGAATAACCATAGTAAACATGAGTAACATCACCACGATAAAAGTAGTAGCCACAAAAGCTGGATAGATCAGGGCACTACGCACTTTACTGGTAGTATCATAAGTTCTTTCCAAATGATCCGCCAAATAATTAAAAACGTCTTTGAGTTTTCCTGATTCTTCACCTGAACGTACCATACTAATATAAAATGGAGAAAAGATTGTATCATGTTTGGCCATAGCCACCGAAATCTGATTACCAGCCTGAATATCATTGGCAATCTCATTCATTTTTTTACCCAAGGCTGGATTGGCATTGTCAGTAGCCAACATACGGAAAACTTGCATAGCAGAAACCTGAGCATTAAACATGGTAGCAATCTGTCTAGATACCACTACTACATCACGCGTTGAAATACGATTCAACAATGACCAACTAGAAAACAAACCCTTATTTTCTTCGGGATGAATTGACGAGACGATTAAGCCCTTCTTTTGTAGAGCTAGAACGGCAGCATCAAGATTTGAGGCCTCAATTGATCCGCCTCTTTCTACCCCATCCTGTCCTATTGTTTTATAATTGAAAATCATTTTGTTTTAGATTAAGCGCTGAAGCATTTTAGGATTAGCAGAATACTGATAGGCAGTCTCCACGGTAATTTCCCCACGGCTAACCAAATCTGCTAAACAGTGGTTCAAATCAATCATGCCTTCTTGGGAGCTGGTTTCAATAACTGTATTTATCTCATGAACTCTGTTTTCACGAATCAGGTTGGATACAGCGGAGTTATTAATCAAAAGTTCATATGCTGGAACCAAACCCCCAGATACGCGAGGTACCAATCTCTGAGAGAAGATGCCAGTCAAACTGTTGGCTAACTGAATTCTAATCTGATCCTGTTGACTAGGCGGGAAAGAGTCAATAATACGACTAATGGTTTGAGCGGCGTTGTTGGTATGCAAAGTAGAAAGAACCAAGTGACCAGTCTCAGCTGCGGTCACAGCAGTCGCAATAGTCTCTTGACCTCGCATTTCCCCAACCAAAACCACATCCACATCCTGACGGAACATACTAATGAGGGCAGTATGAAAATCTTTGGTATCTAAGCGCACTTCTCTTTGATCGATGATAGATTTCTTTTGTTCGTAAATATATTCGATTGGGTCTTCAATGGTAATAATGTGTTCAGCTCGATTGGTATTAATCAAATCAATGAGTGCGGCCAAAGTGGTCGATTTACCATGTCCAACTGGACCAACCACCAAAAAGAAACCTTGTTGTTTTTCGGAAAAGGTCTCCAAAATCGTTGGTAGACCAAGCTCGGCTAGAGTGCGAATATTTTTTTGAATCAAACGTAAAGCAATACAAATTTCACTTTGCTGATAGTAGGCACTGCCACGGAAACGATTACCAGAATTATGACTATATGAAAAATCGACTTCCTTCTCAGACAAAAAACGTTCTTTAGCTTCTTTGGACAAAAGTAATTCCAAAAAATTTTCTAGATCCTTGCTGGTTAAAACCTCTTGGCGCGCCAAGGGCAACAAAACCCCCGACACACGAAGGGTCGGATGACGACCAGCTGACAAGTGAAGGTCTGAACCACCTTCACGAATCACTGTGTCCAACAATTGATCTATTTCGTTTTTCTGGTCCATTTTTTTAAAATTATTTGTTCTTCTTCTTTAAATAAATATCGGCAACTTCATCAACAACCTCAGATGGTATAGTGGTAGCTTTAACGATATAACCATCTACACCGAGTTTGACCGCTCTTTCAATATCAGTCGTTTGTCCCTGATTGGTCAAAATTACATAAACAGCTTTTGGTGCTAGGTTTTCATTCTTAACTTTCTCAACAAATTCAAAACCGTCCATCTTTGGCATGATTACATCAGAAATGATAATGTCGGGATGACATCCGGCCTTGATTTTATTTATAGCTTCTTCTCCACCCAAAGCTACTTCTACTTCATAACCTTTATTCTTAAACTTCAAGGCGTACATACTGAGCAAAAACTTATCATCGTCAACGATAATAATTTTTATTTTTTCGACATTTTTATTTTCTTCATTCATAATGTTATTTTATCACAAAAACTAAATTAAACTCAAATTATACTTAGATATCATCATTAGCTCCACGGATTCTATCGACTTCCTCCCAAGGAATCTCACCATTGAAAGCTTTAATCATGGCTCTTTCAGCCATGGTTAACATTCCTTTCTTGCGCAAACTATCAAAAATAGTGGCCTCAGATGGATTCTTGAGAATTAAAGTCTCAACCTCGCGTGTCATTTTAAAAGCCTCAAAAACTGCCGCACGACCAGAAGTGGACTGCATAATTGTCTCTGGCGTGGTATCGTCAACCTTATAAACTTTGGTTGGCATTTTGATATTCTTGCGAAACTCTTCAGGCAAATCAGAAAAAGATCTGTTCACCTCAGCTTCAACAATTCCACCAAAAGGAACCTCTAGTCCAGTTCCAGGTACAAGTTTCTTAACCAATCTTTGTCCCATAGATAATACCAGTGTTGGAGCAATAAGATATGGATCAACGCCCATATCCACCAAACGCGGAATAACGCCAACTGATGTATTGGTGTGAATAGTAGCAAAAACCAAGTGACCAGTTAACGCTGCTTGTACGGCAAGCTGGGCTGTCTCTCCGTCACGAATTTCACCCACCATAATAACGTTTGGATCCTGACGTAAAATCGTACGTAATCCATTGGCAAACGTATAGCCGATATCAGGCATGACTTGAGACTGGCTTACTCCGTCCATGTTGTATTCGATTGGATCCTCCAAAGAAACAACGTTATTTTTTTCTTTATCAATCTCATTTAACATTGAATACAAAGTGGTAGTTTTACCAGAGCCAGTTGGACCAGAAATCAAAATCAAACCATACGGACGACTAACTGCCCAACGAATTAGATCAATCACTTCTTTTTCGGTCACCATTTCTTCAAGCTTCTTAACTCCGCGAGCTTGATCAAGAATACGCAAAACAACTTTTTCTCCAAAATATGACGGGAAAGTTGAAACACGAAAGTCCACTGTACGTCCGGCAAAGTTGGCAGAAAAACGTCCGTCTTGAGGTCGACGTTTTTCATCAAGCTTCATATTACAAAGATTTTTAATAATTGAGGCAATACCGTTATGAGACGAGCGTGGAATCCACAGACTAGAATGTAATTCTCCGTCTTGACGATAACGCACCATAGTCATGGTACGGCCGGGTTCAATATGAATATCAGAAGCTTCACCTTCAACGGCCTGGAGTAAAATACTGGTAACCATTTTCTTGAGTGGTGCATCCTCGAGTACTCGAGTACCATCTGATTCTTTTGGACTAATATCAATAACAAAATTTAAATCATCCGCTTTACTGTTGTTTTTTTCACTGCTTTGAAATTCTTCAACCGCCTTACTAACATCCCCTACCACTCCTCGATAAGACTTGATAGCTTGAGAAAAATCGTTCGGTGAAATAACAAAAATCTTGAAAGGTAAACCGGCTTTGGCAGCAATAAAATTGAGAGCATCGCGAGCTTCAATATTGTCTGGGTCTATAATACCAACTTCAAGCACACCGTCAGCCAAACCAATTGGTATTAAACCATAGTGCATAGCGGATTCTTCCGGGACATATTTTAGAATATTAAAAGAAATACTCTTGCCATCCATTTTGCGAACTGGTAAACCAAAATATTCAGCTTTGGCTGTCATCACATCTTCTTCTTTCAGTCCAGAATCAGCTAAAATTTCATCAATCTGACGTCCAGTTTGTTTGGCCAAACGCAAAACAGAATCACCATCTTCCGGCGTCAAAAGATTCTTTTTGACCAAAATATTTATAAAACTCATATTTAATTTGTTTTATTTGGTACTGTGGGTGCTGTGCCAATACCTTCAAGTGCTGCAAAAGGATTGATGCGTCCAACAGTTTGAACTGTCACCTTTTCTCCCGTTTCTTCTTTCAAGCTACGAAAGGCCTTTGTTCCAAAAAAACCAATATTTTTATCAAGATTGATACCTTGCAAAGCGTTCAATTTCTCAAGGATATCTGAACCAATTTGCTGTTTAGCACCCGCTTCAACAGTAAGAGTGTTATTGGTTGGGGCGGCACTACTACCAGCAAAAAACTTATAGCCAATGAAAGCTAGAACGACTATTACGATAATTAATATTAGATTTCTTTTTGTCATATTATTTTAACCAGTAGGTTCTAATTACTAAAGAGAAATCGTAGAGACCAGCATCGTTGGTATTGAATGACAGCTTTTCTACATCTACCAATCGCAAATTACTTTCCATATCTTTCAAGAAACTAACAAACTGTGAATAACTGGTAGTAATAGTAAAGCCAATTGCAATAGAATTGTACTCCTTTTCTTCGGAATTTATTACAGGTTTATCTGTTGCACCGCCTGTAGCTTTGGCACCACCGATAGAAATATTTTTCAAACTACCGACAGAATACTTCTTGGCCAAGTTTTCAATTTCAACAATTAAATTAACGTTGTCCACACTCTGTGGTAACATTTTACTCAAACTTGATTCATAGGCATTGATACTGTCACGCTTGGCTGCCTCTATATCTCTAGTCTTGATCACTTGGTCAATTTGATTGAGAGCAGTTGAATATTCATTAACAGATTTTTGAATCGACTGAATATTTTTTTTGCCAAACTCGGTTGATTTGCTAGAAATATAAATACTACTAGTGAACGGCTCGGAACCACGATAAAGTGGATTAACAAAACCAAGAAACATTCCAACTGAGAGGAGTATTAAAATTAATGGGAAAATGAAATTCATAAATTAAAAGGATGTTGTATCTTGGCTATTAGACTCAGCCTGGACCTGAGGCTGAGATTGGGAACCATTGTCAGTCTGACTACCAAGATTGTTCTTCCATTCGGAATAATTAACAAACTTGTTTTCGATATTAGAATCAAAATCAAAGTTAACACTACCATCCTGAGTCGGATTAAAATTTGAAAAAATTGGATTCAAAATCACTTTAGACATCTTATTAAACTGAACAGACTGGAAGGCAATAGTTTTAAAGTTTTTGGCTTGCCCACTCAAGTGCAAGCGATAAGTATTATCATCACTGGCAGTAAAAGTAAAAGAACGGAAGCGAACTCCGGTGACTGTATTTTCCTCTAGCAAACTAAAAACAGACGAGGACATTAGGTGTTGGTTTAATAGAGATTGAGATATGCGAAGTCTCTTGTCTAATTTTAGGAGAGCATCGATGGTCACTTCATCAATCTTATCACGTCTAGTAGATAAGTCGGTTTGCATAGTCACTACTTGAGAAATCAAACTCTCACGCCAAAAATACGCTCCAGCAGAGGCCAAAACTGAAATTATAAAAATTAATAGTCCGATGATTAGGAACAAACTTAAACCACTGCCAGAGGATTGTGACTCAGCGACAACTGGACTCTTGGGTATAAATGATGTTTGAAACTTATTGTCCATTTTTTTAGAGGTTCATTTTATCTAACTACCTTAAATTATAATATTATTTGAAATAAAAATCCAGTGTTAATTGTTTTCTTCTAGTTTTCTCAAAGCCAAACCAATCGCTACCGCAAACTCTGGACCAACTGAGCGTAAAATATCCTCAAGAAAGGCTGGGTATTGAACCTTGTTGAATGGATTAGAAATCTCGACAGGCATTTGAAAAGCGGCTTCTGCTGCTTCAACAAAACCCTTTAGGTTTGATCCGCCACCAGATAGATAGATCTTGCTGATATTTTTATTACTTTTTCTTTGATAATTAAAAATAACTCTTCGCGCCTCAGAAAAAATAAAATCCATTGTAACCATACCTGCTTCACTAGTACCCTTTTCTGAAGGTAATAAACCAGTTTCCTTTTTTAAAGCTTCAGCCGCGTCAAATGGAATACCGAGGGATTTAGAAATAACGAAAGAGATATCTTGCCCACCACGATTGATTGTGTGAGATGCCCGCAATACACCACGCTCAATTATATAAATCTTGGTGGAGCCAGCTCCAAAGTCCATGATCATTTGTGGTGACATACTAACTGGTAAAATAGAACGCATACTAGCGAAAATTTCAATTTCAGAAAAGCCTAATTCCAGATTGGATGACTTAGCAATTTCTACATTTTTATTAGAGGCGTCGTTATGAACGACTACTAACAAAACTTCCTTGGTGCCTTGAGCATTATTTTTTTCACCTTCAGTTTGAAATTCAGATAATCCATCGCTTTCTTTAGGCATCACCCAATAATCAAGAGAAACTTCACTTGGAGCGACCGGAATATATTTTCTAGCTTCAAGAGGTATAATTTCTGCTAATTTTTTGTCATCAAGGTTTGGTACTGTAATAAAAGAAATCAAACTTGAGGAAATTGGTAGTGACAACGCCGAAAACTTCGTGGTCGCGTTTGATTCACGAACAAGATCTGTTAAAGCTGAAACTATTTTGTCTAAAGTCAGACTGGTCGAATGACCCACTTCTTGTCCACCATAAGGTCCGAGAGCAATTTCTCCATACGTCTCCAAAATTGCCTGTCCTTTTTGTTTTTTGAGTTGAACAAGTTTGATGGATGAAGAACCGATATCCACCCCTAAAACACTTTTTTCTTCTGGCTTTATAAACATTCCAAAAATACTTTTTAAATCAAACATGTCACAGATTGGTAAAAATACTAAACTGTTCTATTATTATAGCATAAAATAGAAAAATTATGGCAATACTTAAACGATTTTTTGAATTATTTGTGGATAATTTGTTACCGGAGGAGCCAACGGTCAAAAAGATACTCCAAACTGAGGCTAGTGAATTGTCTCGAAGGATAGCTGGGGCTAAACAGATTGAACAAAAGTATTTTAGGCCGATATTTTCATATCAAAATGAAATGATTAAGACTGCGGTCTGGGAGATAAAATACCGCGGTCATCGAGAACTGGCCAAAAAGTTTGGTGGTTTGATTTATGATCACCTGTTGGAACAAGTGGCCGAAGACGCGGTTTTCTCAAATTTTAAAAAACCCTTAATTGTACCAATTCCAATAACCAGCAAACGTCGACGCGAGAGAGGATTCAATCAAACTGAGAGATTAGCTGAAGCTATTATTGAAAAGGACCAAAACACCAACTTTGAGTATTTGAAAGATTGTTTAGTAAAAATAAAAGAGACTCCTAGTCAAGCCAGATCAACTTCGAGGTCAGAAAGATTAAGAAACTTAGCTAATAGTTTTGAAGCCAAAGATCCAGAAAAGATCCGCGGGAGAAATATTATTTTACTCGATGATGTAATCACTACTGGAGCCACTATGAGTGAAGCGAGAAAAACTTTACTTGGAGCGGGAGCAAAGAAAGTCTTGTGTGTATCATTGGCACACTAAAAAACTGGCCTAGGAATGTCCTAGACCAGTTTTTTCTATTTAAACGCATTGAGTCGAGTTACTACTTTTTCTTTGCCCAAAACTTTCATAATTTGGTGCAGGTCTGGAGAAATCGTGCGACCGGTAATAAAGACGCGCAAGCCCTTGGCAATATCCCCTACCTGACCTTTGAATTTTGTTGGATCAGCTTTGTATTCTTTACCATTGGTAGAATAGCCGAGTTCAGTCGCAATATTTTTTACTTTACCAAACCAAGTATCTTTGTCGTCATTTATATCATATTGCTCAGACATTTTGGCACAAGCCGTCACAATATTATTCCAATCAATTCCAACGAGCAAACTTTTTACTTCATCAATATTTGGAGTAAACGGTTCAAAGAAATAACTAAACTCCATTTTAACATCTGACCATTTAGCAATATCTTTGCGACCATTTGGTGTGCCACGTTCGATAGATAAAATCGCTTTAGTATATTCCGGATTAGCGGAGAAAGTTTTGGCAAATTCGGCATCAAATTTATTGAGCCATTCTAAAGAAAAATCATAAACCTGCTCTGCTGTAAAACCAGAGATAATGTTTTTACTAATATCGTCCAACTTATTTTGATCAAACAAAGCACCGGAAACTGGGAATTTGGTCACATCTAATTTGAATTCTGTATTTGGTGTAGCTGGATTCGCCTTGCGCCAATCTTCAAAGTTAGAATTTAGAAGGTTTAATAAGTATTCAATTAGAGCTTGGGCTGGATAACCAGCGTCATTGAAATACTGAACATTGGCTTCGGGATCTTTGCGTTTACTTAACTTGCGACGATTACCATTATCAATTTTCTGAATTGGAGAAAGATGACAGTATTTAGTTGGACTCCAACCAAAAGCTTGCCAAAGCTGGAGATGAATTGGTAAAGATGGCAACCATTCGTCACCACGAACCACATCGGTGGTCTTCATCAAATGATCATCAACAACATGAGCAAAATGATAAGTCGGGTAACTATCAGACTTGAGTAAAACTAAATCCAAATCATTCTCAGACATTTCACGCTCTCCACGAACCACATCATTTATTTTTATTTTGTTTTCAAAATCTCCGTTGGAACGAAGACGAATAACAAACTGCTTACCCTCATTCAAAGCAGCTAGTATTTCTTCGTCATTCTTATCACGCCAAATCGCCCACTTACCCCGATAGCCCGGGCGAATCTTTTGTGCTTCTTGCTCAGTAGTCATTTTTTCTAATTCTTCGGTAGAAGCAAAGCACGGATAAGCTAAATTATTTTCTACCAAATATTTTGCCGCCGCCTCATAGTATGATAAACGGTCGCTTTGTTTGTATGGACCATAAACACCAGTTTCTTTACCGTGTTCAGCTTCACCCTCATCAGGAGTTAAACCAAAATAATTTAGAGAATCAATCACGACTTTAATTGCACCTTCTACCTCGCGGTTTTTATCAGTGTCTTCGATGCGCAAATAAAAAGTTCCAGCTGTTTGCTTGGCCAGTCTTCTATCTACCAGAGCTACCAACAAGTGCCCGATATGCATATAACCAGTTGGGCTCGGCGCCACACGAGTGACTTTGGCACCTTGTGGTAAATTCCTAGCAGGATATTTATCTTCTAGTTCCTCAATGGTTAATTTACACTTCGGAAACAATTTTTCGGCAATTAATTTGTAATCTTTCATGGGTTTAATATACAACAAAACTATCAAAAAGACGAGCACAAAAAAGGAGGCCTCAGGGCCTCCCACGGAAGTTTAAACTTCCTCAAGCCAAACATTTCTGCAGAGCCTTTCGCGCCTCTGCAACAACCTTCTCAGGTGATTGATTCCCGTTGATGTTAATTTGTTTGAGACCGATAGAGGCGAAATAGTCCAGGACAGGCAAAGTGAATTGCTTGTAAACTTTTAAACGTCGTTCACAAACCTCTTTTCTTGCATCGTCCGTCCGACCCGCCTTTCGACCCAGCATTCTCTCCAAACAAACCTCGGGTGACACCGAGAGATGAATTGGTACGATTTTAATCTCTGCACCAGACCAGGTCAGCATCTGAACCAACAATCTGGCCTGTTCACTCGTTCGTATCACTCCATCCAAAGCAAGTTTTTTGTGTTTAGGAGACATTTCTTTCCACTTGTTCTCGAACAAAGGGAAGACAATTTCTGTCGGAGTGAGAAACCCGTTATCCATTGTCTCGCAGATAATCGGACCAAGATTGCGATCTCCACGCAAATTATGGAGCTCCTCACTTGTCGACAGAACCCCCAATTTAGGAAAAAACTCAGCCAAGGCCCTGATCAAGGTTCCTTTACCAGAACCAGGCCCCCCAATAATGGGAAGGCAAACATTACAAATCTCATTCATAAACCAACCTCCTTCTGTTCTGGTTAGATGTTTTGAACTTCTATATAAGGTGCACCGACTGAAAAGAATATTCTTTTAGAGACCTTTTGTCAACGCAAAAGTCCCGCCGGTTTTACGAAGGGTTCAGCTTCGTAAAACCGGCGGGACTCTTTGTTTTAAACTTATTCCATAGACAGTATCGCCACCGAAGCCACAGCCAATACAATTCCAACAATGGTTAGGGTGTCTAGTTTTTCTCCAAAAAATATAACACCAATCAAAACTGTCAGCACCAAACTCATAACCGCCCACATCACACCCACAATCGATAATTGATTCTTCTGAAAAATCGCTGGCAACCAAGTGACTGATGATAGGACATAAGTTAGGACGACAATAATAGCAAATCCAGAGGTTGGACTCAGTGCCCATTTCTTTGACGCATATTCACCAATGGCAAAAAAGAAAGTGGAAATAATAATCCAAACAATATAATGTATTGAAAGTAAAAAATTCATTTGATTATTATATCACTACCAATTAATTATTTCACGTCCCCACTTCTTCAGATACTCATTGCATTTGGAAAATGGTTTGGAACCAAAGAATCCCGAGTAAGCGGAAAACGGTGACGGATGTGGTGATTCAATAATCAAATGTTTGGATTCATCAATCAAAACTTTTTTACCTCGTGCGTAATTGCCCCACAAAATAAACACGACATGTTCATATTTATTAGAAATAGTTTTAATCACATTATCAGTAAATTCTTCCCAGCCTTTTCCTCGATGTGAAGCTGGTGTATGAGCCACGACAGTCAGAATAGCATTTAGCAAGAAAACTCCCTGCTTGGCCCAATCCTCCAAATTGCCTTTGGTCATATCTTTTTTAACACCTAGATCAGCCTCAATTTCTTTATAAATATTTTTGAGTGATGGTGGAAGTTTCTGCCCCTCTGGTACCGAAAAACACAAGCCATGAGCTTGGTCATCATCATGATACGGATCTTGGCCCAAGATCACGACTTTGACCTGGGAAAATGGAGTCAACCAAAAAGCTCGGAAGACATCGGCTGGCTTGGGAAAAACTTTTTTCTGTTTATATTCTTCTCGCACAAAATCTGCCAAAGTTTTAAACTCTGGTGTGTCAAAATATCTACCTAAAGCCGCTTTCCATTCTGGTTCAATATTTACTTCTTTGTTTTTTGCGGAATCCATTTTATATTATTTCACTTTCCTCACCCAGAATCACCACAGCTTGTTCATTAGTTAATTCTATTACTGGATGCTCGACTTGTTTTCTAAACTCTTCAACCTCTGATTTTAATTCATCGTGAAAATGAGGGTAAATAGAAATATCGGTAAAGTTCAAACTGTTAAAATCTTGTAAACCAATCTCATTGGTATCTGCCTCACTACCCCAACCAGCAATAGCAATATCTGGACCGGCAATAATACTACCAGCACTTACTCCGACATACACGGTATCAGTATTCTGTAACTTTTTTATATATTCAAAAACACCAGTTTCTTTCATGCGATTCAAAATAGCAAAAGTGTTTCCACCACAAACATAGATAGCATCAAACTTTTGACTTTCATCAAAACTTTCTTCCTTTAGATTAAAATATACAATCTTATTTATGCCCAAACTTTTCAATTCATTAACCGATTGATCCACATAGAATTGTTCTTCGTCATTTTGGGCAAAGGCAATAACCAAAATCAAAATGTCTGACACCGGTTTATCCAACAAAGAAATAAACTTATCTTTAATACTTTGGGTCGATAATCCAGCTGAAGTTAATAATAGTTTCATATAATCATACTAGCAAATAATTAGAAAAACCGCATTCGGGTCCGAATCGAAGGCGGTTTTTCTTTTATTCTTCTATCTTCTCTCTGTCATCCTCGCGAACACGGGGATCCAGGTGACCTTTCCGTTAGGAAAGTCTTTAAGACTGGATTCCCGCCTGCGCGGGAATGACAAACTTTTTACTGAACCGGCTGACCTTCTACTGGATTAGTAGTTGAAGCCTGCGGTGCATATTGCCCTCTTTGAAACCCTTTACCCTGCATCATTCCCTGACGATTACCGTTTTGGAAATTACGCTGAAAAAAGTTTCTAGAGCCACGCTCAGTAAAAGCTACAACACCTAGAACAATCACAGTCACAATCAAAGCGATAGTGGTGTAAAACAAGGCTGTGCTATTTTCATGAGCAAATTCTTTAATTGACATGTTGATTAGTTAATCTGATAACGGAAGCCTGCGTAGGCTTACCTTTATATATACGCCCTTTAGACGAATTTTGGTGCAAAACAAAACCCCAGGCGAACCTAGGGTTTAATTCGAATCATGTGAACTATGTTTTCCTTCTCGTGGGTTTATAGACCCAGGAGTAACGAAAACCTTTTGACGCATCCATTTTGAAATCGGAGACACTCAAACACTTAGCAAAATCTGGTATCATTTCCAGACCAATGCCAAAATTTATTCCATTGCCCACCAAACGAGAACGTCGTTTCCCAATCAATTTCAAATCATAAGCTTCTTGTCCGTCGTCCCAAATCTCAAATGAGATGTCACCATTTTCTAGCTCAACCATTTTGAGACCGCCTTTACCATCGGCATGATCCCAAATGTTTTTGACTATCTCATTTACAAACATAATCAAACCATTCAGCTGGGTATCGGAAGTCCCTACAAACTCAATTACGGGGTCATAGGCACCTGCACGGAAAGCCTCGCGAGATTTTTCTTTTCCGGTAAAAGCAAGAATCGATTCTCTCATAGTAAGACTCCTTATCTTTTGAAATGATAATGACTTGATAATCTTTTATTCAAGATTCCTCTCTTAATTTTCGCGGAACATAAATTCCAGAATAATGGAACCCGCTCGAAGTAACTATTTTGAATTCCCGTATTCTTAAGTATTCAGAATACAACAAGATAGCATCGAGCCCTTTAAGTCTCCAAAGACTGGTAACTTTCGACCAAGCCTTTGGATCTGTAAGTTTATCTAGATCATAGCTTTGAGTACCGGTGTCCCAGACTTCAAAAGATATTAATCCATTCTCATCTTTTTCCATCTTCAGGAAACCTTTACCCTCCGCGTGATCAAAGATATTTTTGATCATAGCCTGAAACATGAGAAAGAAACTGAGAAAATCTGGATCGTCCATCCCGACCAATTTAAAAATCTTTTTTAAAGTTTCCTTTCTTAAAGTTTCGGACTCTTCACTTTTACCATCAAAAACAACATCGATACTCTTCATAGGATTATTCATGACAAAGCTCCTTTGTGATTATTTGGAGAAACAAATTCTAAATTAACATTAACATCACTTTCCTCGTCCGTAAAGCATCAAGAAAACCTTGTTTTTGTACAAAACTGTCAAAAAACTCATTCCGACAAAAATTGTATTAAACGCTCTGTTTTAGGCCTTTTCTAGACCTTGATTTTTATATAAAAGTATGCTATAATTATAGAAGGTTCTTTTACAACTCAATCGTTTTTTAAACCACACAGGAAAGGGAAAAAGAGTATGAAAAAGATTGGCGAAGTCCTCGGAATCGTCTTCACAGCCATGAGACTGTCTGTCTCCTTCTGCTGGAGGAATTGTCCCAAAGAGTCGGCGTATCGCGTCATTATGGCCATCGCTATCACAGTGTTCGGCTATTTGACCATCCATGCCAACGGCTTGGTGATCAACGCAGTGCAAAAAGCCATCGTGGAATGTAAGGGAAAAGAGCACACCGTGCAAACTTTTCTCACCAGTGGCCTGCTCGGACCGATCATGTATCTAGCGATCATTGCCCTATCGGTGGTGATCGTCGGGAGACTGAATTGGTTCTATCGTGGTAACTGGAATCAAAAACTCCGGTATGCCAATCAGCGCGAGCTGAACGATCATCGTGCCACACTGGATGTGGCCATGTTCCGCAGTAAGGAATATGACGATTTGCAAAAACGGATTCAAGAACTTCCTTCGTCTTGGCAAACCCGAATCTGGTTTGCTGACGAACTGTTCAACCTGCTAACAACCATCGTCTCGTTCCTCATCTTCGGCACAGCCCTACTCTGGGTAAAACCAATCTATGCGGTGATCCTGATCGCTTCGGCTTTGCCGACCGCTATTATGGAATTCCAAATTGTTGGTATGTGGTGGAACCTCTTTCAAGAGTTGGTCCCCATCAACAAAAAGCGCCACATGCTCGAACAATCTTATGTCCGGGTCAACGCTTTTGTTCAGGCTTTGATGTTCAATCAAATGCCGGTTCTGCGTCGAGAAATCGATATCAGTACAGATAGTGTGATTGAGGCCTACAACAAGATACGAGTCATCAGCGTCAAAAAGGAGACTCTGTCTCGAGTGGTCTTCATCTTCGGACTGTTTGTGGTGATCGTCGATGCTGTCTGGTCTACCGTCTCTGTCGGCGGGGCTATCGGCTCCCTGACAATCGTCATTGCCGCCGCAAGAACTTTCCAGGGAAATCTCGACTCCATCATTTCGATGATTGCCGAGCAATGGAATAGCGCCCGTGGTGTCATTCTAATCGAGAAAGACTTTCTCGGTCTGAAAGCAATGATTCAAACACCCTACCCCGTAGTGCCCGACCCCAGCATTATTCCGGAAATCAGATTTGATCACGTGAACTTCAAATATCCCAACACTGAGAAATTGGTGCTCACGGATGTGAATTTCACTATCAAGCCTGGTCAGAAGGTGGCTATCGTCGGCAAGAGTGGTCATGGGAAATCCACGATTCAAGCATTGTTGATGCGGCATTATGATCCGACAGAAGGCAACGTGTTCGCCAATGACATTAATTTGCGTAACATTCGCCCGGACGTCTGGTCCAAGATTGCTTCATCATTAACGCAAGAATATGCAGTACTCGAACGTCGGATTCACGAAGAGATTGCCTCTTCTCGCTTGGACCAACCAATCGATATGGAAGCAGTCAAAGCTTCAGCTAAATTTGCCAATTTTGATGAAGTAGTGAGTTCCGATTCCAATGGCTATGAATCGCAAATCGGCACCGACTTCGGGGGCCGTGAGTTCTCAGGTGGTGAAAGACAACGTTTGGCATTGGCCCGTGTCCATTATCGCGGCACACCGATTCTGATTCTTGATGAGCCCGATGCTCGTCTTGATCCGGAATCGGCACAGAAAGTGATTGACCAGGTGTTCGCCCTCGAAGGCATCACGGTGATCATGATCACTCATCACGTGTCTCGAGCTGAAAGGTGCGACCATGTGATTGTCATGAAAGATGGCTCAATAGCCGAACAAGGAGCACCATCAGAATTGAATGCTCAAAATGGTGTTTACACCAAATTAGTAGAAGGAGATAAAAAACGTTTGAGTCAGCCCAGCGAAGAATAGCTGGAGACAAAACAAAAAACACCGCACGGTCGCTTCGCGACCGTGCGTTTTTTAATTATATTTTCCTCGCATCATAAGCCCAATGAAGTACAGCCTGTCTCTGTTTGCGTCGACAAGCAATGTCTCCGGGGCGACAATTGATTTTGATTTGGGCAATATGACGAACAATCGCTTTCCAGCGTTTTATTTGTCTCTCATCATCTGGACCACGACGGCCCATATAATAGCGGCAGTACCATTGAAACCAACCTCGTGGATCATCAGGATAGATCCAACCTTTTTTCTGCCAAACGGATAGGGGCTGCGAGGCATTAATTTTGAAAAAATTTAATTCAGGATCGTGAAATTCATGACAGAGCTTGGCTTTGGTGAACCAATCTTTAGGAAATTCTTTGGTGCAGTCGGTCATATATTTTCCACCAAAACAACCAAGCTCCAACATTTGTTTTGGGGTGAGGTCTGGTTTGAAATCTGGATGAAAATTCTTACCAACTGGTTCGGTTAGATAATACGAATAGCCGGTCTGCATTGAGTCGTTAACCTTAATTAGCTTCTTTGTTTTGGTCATATTAATTATTAATTACATCCAAATACCATTTAGCCTCGGCAATTTTATCATCTATTACTTTCTGACTAAATTGCTGTCTCGCCCAGTCAGTATGGAATTTAATATTATACAGATATTGTTCTTGTCTCGCAAAAATTTCTTTATAATCCACCTTTTGTTCTTGGGCAAGACCAAAGACGACTTGCTGCACCCAGACAGTATTCAAAGCTTGTGCCATATCAACGTCTCGAATTATGTCATGCCCGAAGGAGCTATATTCACTCTCATCTTTGTGTGGATATTCAGTCGATCGTATCAAATCTTCTATTTGAGACAAATATTCTTTATCACTATCATCTATATATTTATGTAAACCAGCTATTGCCAAATCGATATTGATCTTGTCGTTAATCTTCTTGCCTGTGTGATCAAAATCGTGGAACATCGCTGCTACCAAAATATTTCTTATTTCTCTCTTTAATAGTTTTTCTTTGTAATATTTACAAGCCTGATATGCCAAGAAAAGCACATGCATCATATGGCGAAAATTGTGATAAGGATTATTTAGATTTGTAGCCTTGGTCAAAACAATCTTTAGATAATATCTTAAATCGCCATCGTATAGCGATTCTTTGTTTTCGATAATATTAATGAATTCGTTGTTAAGAATCATCTAAATATATTAGCATATTTATTGATATCGAGTTGATGGGCAGGAACTAGTGTGGAATTCGGGCACAAGTTACTAAGTCTTTTGTAATTAAAGGATGGGGGGTGTGGGAATTTCTCTCCTTACAGGAGAAAACAAAACTAAGAGTGTGGCGCATAATAAAGAACAGTCATTTAGACTGTTCTTTATTATGCGTTGCGGAGAGTGTGGGATTCGAACCCACGGTAGGCTTTTAAACCCACACCTCGTTAGCAGTGAGGCGCTTTCGACCACTCAGCCAACTCTCCATTTATTTCTAACCTTCATAGAGTAGCACAAAGCGGTCACAGTTTCAAACAAAATGCCGTGCAGACAATCTCACTAGCTGTGAGGTCTACACGGCACCCGAATATAGATTAGTGCTCAGCTAATCTCCTAACGATTTCCATTCCTGTAGCAACCCCATAGAATGTGAGCGCAATAAGGATTGGAATTATTATGGCTGATTCTTTCTGGAGGGGGATATCGAAGAAATATCCGACAACATATCCCAACGAAGCGATTGCCAAGCAGTAGAACAGAAAAAACAAGAGCAGCATATCTAGGACAGAATTGTTGTGAGGTGCAACCTTGCACGAGATGTAATTATCCCAAGCAAGTTTCCAATCCAATATCTTTTTCATAATGATTCCCTTTCACTTTGGTTTGTGGAGAGTACAACAATCAACCTTGATTGTTTATTCATATATAATGCTAGCAGTTAATATAGAGATAGTCAAAAACACCCTCTCGGGTGCTTTTGTTTTATTTTTTATCTTCTCGCTCCATTTTCCTCTCGACAATCACCATCTGGATGATCTTTTTTGATACCCATATTGTAACCATAGTGAGCCAAAAAATGTTCCAACTTCCACATAACGGTAAAAACCAAAATTGTAATAACAGTAGCTACCATTGCCATGTTATACAAAGCAAAACCACAAGCCATACCTATAGCAGCAGCCACCCAGAGACCGGCGGCACTGGTGAGACCAGAAGTCTTGTTGTTGTTATAAACCACTAGACCTGCACCGATAAAACCAATACCCACTACAATCTGTGATGCCATACGCAAAGGATCAAATGAGGTGTCCAAAGCCAGAATATTGTAAACGTCTGTTGATATCATTACAAACATTGCTGAACCCATTGAAACAAGGGCATAAGTGCGCATACCTGCGGCTTTGCCAGCTAATGTTCGTTCAACTCCTACTAAACCTCCTAAAAGAACTGCTATACCCAAGCGGGTAATAATTTCTATAATATCCATAATGGTTATATTATAATCTTTTTTTAATTAAAATGGAATCTCTTTTCTTCTCTTGTGTGTCGTTCCCGTGAAGACGGGAATCCAGGATTAAGTTTTAAGACTTTCCTCTCGGAAAGGTCGCCTGGATCCCGTGTCAAACCCGGGATGACACTAATAGATTGCGGTTTATGCTAAACACCAGAATACTGTATAATACACACTATGCAATTGCAGTCATTAATTTCTGAAAACTTTCGCTTGGTTGAATCCCAAAAGAAAGCCCTGAACAAACTCAAGATAAAAAATGTGAGTGATCTTTTGTATCACTTACCTGTTCGCTATGGTGATACTGCCCAGTTCAAAAATATTCAAGATTTGGTCGTCGGTGAATCCACGGTGGTCTATGGCCAACTTGGTGAAATAAAAACTTCCAAAGCTTTTATCAAAAAAATCCCAATGGCCGACTCGGTGGTGACGGATAACACCGGCCATATTAAAATCATTTGGTTTCATCAGCCATATCTCGCCAAGATGATTCATCCAGGCGCCTTGGTTCGCCTTGAAGGAAAAGTCTCAGAGAGAAAAGGCGAAAAATATTTGAGTAATCCAAAAGTGGAGGTGGTAGGCAAGCTACCGATCGGGGTTGGTAATTCGCTATTCGGAGATGAGGGAGCGGAAAACTTTTTGTATCCGGTCTATCCTGAAAGCCAAGGCATCACTTCCAACTGGTTTTACCATGCCATCCAAAAAGTTTTCCGCTCTGGTCTCCTAGACGAAATCATTGACCCCATCCCTGAAGAAATTTTACAAAAATACAATCTCCCAAATCTCGCCACTGCTTTTGTTTGGATTCATTCTCCCAAAAAGGAAAAGGACTCCGTCTCCGCTCGCAAACGCTTTGCTTTTCAAGAAGTATTTTTCATTCAATTGGAAAAACAAAAAGCTCGTCTGGATTGGAAAAAGAATCCCGCCTTTGTGATTAATGATGGTAAAAAAGATATTGAGAAATTCGCCGCAGAGCATTTCCCCTTTACCCCAACCGAAGCTCAGTGGAAAGCTGTGGATGATATTCTCGGCGACTTTAGCCGGGGTTATGCCATGAACCGCCTACTTGAGGGTGATGTGGGTTCGGGTAAAACAGCGGTAGCCGCTGCTACCGCTCATGCAGTTATTTCCACCCCGCCCAAGGACCGCAAATATGGTCGTCTACAAGTCGCCTATATGTGTCCAACGGAAATCTTGGCCAAACAACATTTTGAATCCTTTATTAAATTCTTCACTCATCTCAATCTGCAAATTGGTCTAATTACTTCAAGCGGTTGTCGTAAATTTCCATCCAAAGTCAGTCCGCATGAATCCACCGATATTTCTCGATCTCAACTTTTGAAATGGGTAGAATCGGGTGATATTCCAATTTTAATCGGTACACATTCTCTGATTCAAAAAACAGTCCAATTCAAAAACTTGGCTTATGTAATCATCGACGAACAACACCGCTTCGGTACACTACAGAGACAAAAGTTGGTTCGCAAAGACGATATCTATCCTCACCTCTTGTCTATGACCGCCACCCCTATTCCACGCACTCTCGCTCTCACAATTTACGGCGACTTGGATTTGACCGTGGTAGACCAGATGCCCAGTGGTCGTAAACCAATCATTACGGAAATTGTCTTGCCTAATAAACGCGAAGAAACTTATGAACATATTCGTAAAGAAATAAAAGCGGGACGGCAGTGCTATGTCATCTGTCCACGTATTGATGAACCAGACCCAATGAAAGAATCGGCCGTGATTGCCAAATCGGTCGCCGAAGAAACTCAGCGTTTGAAACGGGATATTTTCCCTGAATACAATATTGCCGGACTCCACGGCAAAATGTCCGCTGATGAAAAAGAAGAAATCATGGATGAATTTGAACTAGGTAAAATCCATATCCTAGTCGCCACCTCAGTGATCGAAGTTGGAGTAAATGTGCCCAACTCCACCATGATTGTGATTGAAGGAGCCGAAAGATTTGGTCTCGCCCAACTTCACCAGCTCCGAGGACGTGTGATTCGTAGCAATCATCAAGCTTATTGTTTTGTTTTTGCCGAGGGTAAGTCCGCCAAAACAGTTCAACGTCTCAAGGCCTTCAAAACAGCCAAGAATGGTTTTGAACTAGCAGAATATGATCTCCAACTCCGTGGCGCCGGTGAACTCTCTGGTGGCAAACAATGGGGTATTTCTGATGTTGGTATGGAAGCTTTAAAAAATATTAAAATGGTAGAAGCGGCCAGAAATGAAGCCCTGAGTATAATTACCAAAGATGAAAATCTAAATGGCTATCCACTTCTTCGCGAAGTAATTGGTCATCGCAAGAGCAAGGAGATTCATTTTGAGTAAATTGCGAAAATCGAGGTTTTGCGATAAGATTTGATGGTTGCCATGCGCGCGTGTAGCTCAGTTGGTAGAGCCCCTAGCTTATACCTAGGTGGTCCTAGGTTCGATTCCTAGCACGCGCACAAAATAAACACCCAACTCGGGGTGTTTTATTTTGTGCGCGTGAGCAAACAAACTGCTTTGTCTGCGTCTAGGAATCGAAAGACGGAGCTATGTCGAATTAACAAATGAGACAAGCGAGTCGGGGTCGAGAGTTCTGACGAGTGACGACGAGGAAGAAACTCGTGACAGAATCCTAGTCCTCGCACAAATTAAACAACACTTCTTAAGTATTTTAGACCCTGTAAAACATAGTCCATTTTTTCTTTACTATTCAATCTAACAGTACAAGTTCCTTTTCCGAATCCACTCTTATAAGTCAAATCAGATAGTCTAGAATCCTTAATGTACGGTTTACCAAATTGTTCAACGGGCAATTTTAATTCTTTTGACCAATATTTTACTGATTCCTCAATATTCATATCTTTATATAATTGTAAAATAGCATAAAGTTTTTTTCGTTCTACACCCAGACATTCGGTTGCCCATTTAATAAAATACTTAATCATATTTGGGTCAGTGTTAGTAAATGACAACATTGCCTTATTTACTTTTCCACCCTCACCCCAATATAGACAAAAACCCATCATAAACAATTCTCTTTGAGTTATTTTTCCTATATCACAGGACACCTTATCAAAAACATTATTCAAACGACTCTCACGCTTTAACTTCATTGTGTTAATGTATTTTTCTATTCTCTGGGAATCTAGCACCTTCAGTTTCTTGATATCTTCATTTGATAAAGGAATGTTTTTTAACCAACCGCTCAAAGTGCTTTTACTCAAACCGAGTTTTTCTTTTATCTGACCATAACTCATTCCATTCTTTCTCAACTCAATTGCTTTAGCTTTATCATTAAATCTCGTCATGTTATTGTATTATTGAATAATAGTCTATACAGTATATTATACCAGTTCGTAAATAAAATACAAAATCTCTTTATTGCGATATAATTAAATCATGGAAAACAAACTATGGTTTCGAGCCAAGCGTTATGGTTGGGGTTGGTATCCAGTCACCTGGCAAGGCTGGGCTGTCATTTTGATTTGGGTCGCCTTCTTTACTTTTGGAGTCATTAGGTTAGACCATGAGTGGCTAAAAAATGTTGTGGTGATTTTTATCATGACAGCCTTACTAATTTGGATTTGTTATAAAAAAGGAGAAAAACCTGGCTGGCATTGGGGAGAAAAATAAATTATCGCGGAATGATGCGGACAAGACGCTGAAAACGCAGAAAACCAGCCCCAGTTCGCAAAGCGAACTGGGGCTGGTTATTTTCTTAATCTATTATTACCTTCTTTTCATCCACGATAGTTCCCTTCTTTTCTGGGACGATACCATTGGCGATCAAAATCTTTTCATAGTCAGCTCTCTCCAGTGTTTCAACTTCTACGAGCTTCTTGGCGACAGCATCAAAAGCTTTTTTGTGTTCCTTGAGCACATCCTGAGCACGCTTTAGTGCCTCACTCATAATCTTGGATACTTCGCTATCAATCTCAGCGCCCACTTTTTCAGAATAATCTTTGTCACCCACTCCGCGTCCAAACAAAGTGCGACCACCTTCACCTTCGAGAGCCATCGCTCCAATCTTGTCAGACATTCCGTATTTGGTCACCATATCGCGAGCTAGAGCAGTGGAAACTTGTAAGTCGTTTGATGGGCCAGTAGTCAAATCACCGATCGTCATTTTCTCAGCGACATAACCACCAAGAGAAACGGCGATATCATCCAAAAATTCTTTCTTGGATTGCAATTTACGATCTTCGTTTGGCAATTTCAAAGTATAACCAGCTGCGCGTCCGCGAGAGATAATAGAAATCTTGTGGACCGGATCAGCATAAGGCAAGACTGAAGCCACAATCGCGTGTCCCGCTTCGTGATAGGCAGTCAATTCTTTTTCACGCTTGGACAAGAGATGACTCTTGCGTTCCGGTCCGAGCATCACCTTTTCAATTGAGCGAATCAAATCAAACTGAGATACTTTGTGACGATTTTCGCGAGCTGCGAGAATGGCGGCTTCGTTCACCAAGGAATACAAATCAGCACCAGAAAAACCAGGAGTACGTTCAGCAATGGTGCGCAAATTTACATCTTCCGCCAAAGGCTTTTCGCGGGCTTGCACTACTAGAATAGCTTCGCGATCATTGCGGTCTGGCAAATCAATAGTCACGCGACGATCAAAACGACCTGGGCGGAGCAGTGCCGGATCCAAAACATCAGGACGGTTGGTAGCAGCCATGACAATCACTTTTTCAGTCGGATCAAAACCATCCATCTCCACGAGAATTTGGTTTAGAGTTTGTTCACGTTCGTCATTACCACCACCCATACCAGCTCCACGGACACGACCAACAGCATCAATTTCATCTACGAAAATAATCGCTGGGGCTTTGCTCTTGGCCAAGTTGAACAAATCACGAACACGAGACGCACCGACACCCACAAACATTTCTACGAATTCAGAACCAGAGATAGAGAAGAAGGCCACACCCGCTTCACCAGCGACAGCACGAGCGAGCAAAGTTTTACCAGTACCTGGTGCACCCATGAGCAATATGCCTTTAGGAATACGCGCGCCAATCTCAAAAAACTTTTTCGGGTTCTTCAAGAAGTCTACGATTTCAGATAGCTCTTCTTTGGCTTCTTTACAACCCGCGACATCAGCAAAAGTTACGCGCTGTTTCTTATCAGTCGGCAAAATCATACGAGCTTTGGATTGACCAAAATTCATCGCTTGCATGCCAGCGCCTTTGACCTGACGAGAGAGATACCAGATAAAGAAAGCGATAAAAATAATTGGCAGGAGGACTGAAATAATAATCATGAGCCAATAACTAGAATCACCGGAAGAAGTTTTGACATCAATCTTCACAGCGTTTAATTTGTCACTCGCGACTTTGTAGTTAGACAAGGTTTGAGATAAGGCAGTACCCTCTTCTTTTTGAGAAGCCTTCTTCACACCATCAGTATATTCAATACTCAAAACATCGCCATCAACAGTAATAGTTTTGACTTTGCCTGCCGAAATATCGGTAGCCAATTCAGACACTGGGATATTGGTAACTGGTTTTGCACTGCTGCTAAATAAAGAATAAGTTAGACCAAGCACACAAAAAAGAATCACCACGGTAATAATGTTTTTTGCGAGACCACCACCAACGCTGTTAGGCATTTTAGGTGGATTTGGTAAGACTTTTTTAGTCTTGTTTTTAAATGAATTCATGTCCATATGTAGGGACACTATAACACAAATGAGGGGTGTGGGAAAGGAGAAAAGAAAAAGCCCCCAGTCAGGATTGCCAAGGGGCTTTCCTGTCGAGGGAGTTAAACATGTTTAGATATTGGCACACTAGCCAATTCTTTTACCAACATCTTTTTTAATTCCACAAAGATCTGCTTGGCCGTGTGTTCTGGATTTGAAACTCGAACACTTTCTTTCATATCCATCATCTCGACCATTGTCCAGTCCGGCAAATTGGAAGCAATCCAAGCAACGGTTTCATCTTCATCGTTTTGAATGTCATTCAAGGCGTTCGTCCTCGTTTCTTCACTTTCAGTCCTGAGATCTCTAGCGAGGTTACCGGCTATTCTATGAATAAGTTTTTCTTCGGGCATTTGAGGAATTGGGGCAGATTTCATGATAGACTCTCTCTTTCTTTACGGGTTTTGATTCAAAAGATTCACGAACAATTTTCATCAGGATACAATGTTTTTTAAATAAATGCAAATCGCCAATTTCAATTCTTGAATATGACTCTCCTGCCCGACTATGCTATATTATCCATATGTCAACACCGCTGATCCAGAACAAAAAAGCCTACTTCAATTATGAAATATTGGAGCGTTTTTCGGCTGGAATTGAGCTGACTGGTGCTGAGGTTAAAACATTGAGACAAAGCCGTGGTAGTTTGGAGGGGGCTTATATTACAGTGCGTGGTGGCGAAGCGTTTTTGATTAATTCAGAGATACCGCCATACCAAGTAAAAAACACACCCGAAGACTACGAACCGCGCCGAAATCGCAAGCTGTTATTAACCAAAAGTGAGCTCAATCAACTGGCGAATTTTGAAGAACAACGAGGCTTGACAATAGTCGCATTGGCGATGTATAATAATAAGAGGAAAATCAAGTTGGAATTGGCGGTGGCTCGCGGAAAGAAGTCTTTTGACAAACGCGAAACCATTAAAAAACGCGAATCCGACCGTGATATCCAAAGGACCTTGATAAGAGATTAGTAAAAGAGAATTATGTCCTATTTTGTCTACGTATTATTTTGCGAGAATGACAAAAATCTTTACGTTGGCTGTACATCTGATTTATCAAAAAGAATAAACAGACATCAGGAAGGTTTAGTGCCTGCGACCAAATTAAGAAGACCTATAAGACTGATATATTCAGAATCTTTTTTTGATAAATCAGACGCATTTAATCGAGAAAGATTTTTGAAAAGCTTGTGGGGTTCAAGGTTAAAGAAAAAAATCTTAAAGGATTATTTGGACAAAATAGGATATAATTCGAAAATTGGCTAAAACAATTTTCCCCAAAGAAAATTGTTCGCCCGATCATTTTGTCAGACAAAATGATTTAGGGGGATGATCGGCCTAGACAGGTGACCGGTTTTCTTCTGCGCAAAGTGGAGGATTTCTACTACTCCTTAAACTGTAGGAAATCGATAAATGCTAATAACATTGTCACAAAAGCTAAGTCAGTAGTTTCTCCATTCTTTGGAGCTAAGGATTTTGCTTTCGCTTACGCCGCCTAACTTTAAAACTTAGCCCGCCTAAGCGCACTCAACTAGCCCAAGTCTGTTCAGCTAGTTCGGGTGATATAAACTTCGGACTATATTTCTAACTGTCTCAACTAGAAACGAAATTATGAGGCTCGGTTAATAATCATTTTGTTTATTTAAAGATTATTAATTCAAATTCGCTCTCGGGCGAAAGGAAATAAACTAAACTTTGTAGAAGCACGGAAAATAATCATTTGCACGCGAGTTCAATTCTCGCCATCTCCACCATCTATAAAACCAACTACAAAATAGTTGGTTTTATAATTTCTCTATTTACCCATTCGTGCGAATGGGTTAATAGAGAAGCGTAGTATGAGATATTTACGAATAAAGAAAAACCGCCCGGCACGTAAACGTGCTGGGCGATGACCTTCCTCAGATTATTACCTTTGGTAGACGTCGGGTTCTGGGTTTTTGATAATTCTCCCCAGCTCTCGAGTATCTCTCTTTTCTCCTCTCGTCTGGATATCGAGAAACCAATTTTTCACCCTCAGCACCGAGAAGGCAAATGCCAATATCATTGATTTTGACATAGTCTTCATTTTCCAGACAGTGTAGAAGATGCCGAAAAGAATCAACCGACGGCATAGGATTCCGAACTTTCGTTTTAGGAAAAACTATGTAATCAATTTCTTCTTTGACCTGTCTTTTGACTTGAGAAAACCGCGCTCGGTACCAAACAAATTCCCTCAGGACTTGCGCTAACAACTTGTCCTTGTCCTTGTCCTTGCCAAAGATTTGACTGTAAGCGCCAAAGGAATTTGATACAGCGTGCCGGAAGCAAAATTCTTGACCATTCACCATAGCCGTCTGGACTTCCGCCATCTCATCTTCCTCCTCGTCTCCATCACCCGAGTCATCATCTTCATCTGCTGACTTAACCACTTTTTCGTGAAGCTCTGGCGGTATCGGTGGGAAGTTTTTGGCTTCTTGCTCACTCATGTACTCTGGTGAGTATCCATTAATACCAAGAACAAACACTCTTTCTATTCCCCACCTTTCTATCAGTCTGGCTCGCAAGGCATCAGCTGAAGCAGTGCCGTCACAAATAATATGACAAACGCAGCGCCGACCTCGGCAAAAAACTCTCACCGATACAAATGACTTGTCCTGAGTTTGAACGACCTGAACTCCATGATCATCACTCGGCTTTCCTTTGGCAGGATCCTCGATAGTGAAGCGATATGGGACAGTCTCATCTAATAGAATTTCCCGCAGCAAACCGGAAATCTCCGGCAGTCGCAAGAGTCCGGCCACACAGTAAATTTGTCCGGCGAAGCGACTCTTGAAGAGCACCTTGGTTTCCATGTTTTCTCTCCTTTGTTTTAATGCTGATTGATTGGATTGTAAAGTTTGATTGTGCCGACGCACAACATATTTCTTGTATCAATAGTAAACATATTTGACACAATGTCAATTGCTTGGTTCGTACCCCTTTTTCTCTGTTTTCTCCGTTTTCTCTATTTACCTATTCGCACGAATAGGTAAATAGAGAAAGTTGATTACTGGTTGTGCATATTAATATAAATATTTAAATTATAAAATCACCCGACGCACAGTTGTGCGCCGGGTGATGGCGAGAGCTCGATGTTATTCGAATTCTGCGAGCAACGAGTCGATGGTTGTCTGACCAATCTGACCAACAATTATATTCATACGGTCTTCATGATCGGCATACTCAGCGGCTAATCGTAATATATCTCCGCGAGACATTTTCCCCGGGACGGAGACAGAGGTTTGTTCTGGTACCAGCGGTGCAGTATCTTTGCTGTTGCTTGGTGGTTGAATTGGAGCTTTGAGAGTCGGCCCAAATTCTTTAGCCACAATAACTTCAGCACTACTGGTCAGACTGTATACTCCCTGCTTGATCTTCTTAAGCCACCCCTCTTCGACAAACTTCGTCACAAAGCACCCGAAGGTTTTGCGACTTGGCGTCTCGGTTAGGCTTGGCAAAACGATAGGATCAATCAGTTTTTGTGCCTCTTCTGTATTATGCGTCTCGTGAAATATTTTGAGAACCTCGGCCAACAAATGTCTACGATTGAGGTCTTGGAGACCACCGTAAATAGATGCCGACACTGGAACTCTTTTAGCTTTCACGGGCAGCGTAACTTTTGGAGCATCTTCTTTCCCTTCTTCAACCTTTTGGTTGGGATATTTTTTAAGCAATTCAATACCATGAACTCCGGCGATGTAGATATACTTGGAATCGCGTTCCAGGTAACCAAAGGCGATGAGACTTTTGATAAATCTCTTGTACTGACCGTCCTTTGGTATCTTCCTCACCTGCCGAACTTCATCGAGCTTAGTTTTGACCTCCGCACGAGCAAATTTACTCACACATGAGGTACCAATGAAGAGATAGAGAATTTTCGCCAGCATGGTTTCATTCTCTTCTCCCGGATTAAGAACATCGCGGTATGGGCCACGAAAACTAATCGTTCCTCTCGTGTTTTGATTTTCCTCATTATCACCGTCAACACCTTCAGAGTCACCCGGACTAGAGTCTGAAGCGGCTGCTGCAGCATCCTGTTCTGAATCCATCGGACCACCATTCGCTGGTTCGCCTGGAGCTTTTCCGTCAGATGACGGTTCTCCCGCGGGCAATGTGACCGCCTGATTATCCGGTGCATCACTAGGTGCTGGTGCAGGATTTTCTGGCGGTTTATTATTCACTACTGGTTGATCGGATGATTTGTCCGATAATGCCGGGGGTGGTGTGGACGGTGGCGATGATTCTTCAGGTTTCTTATCAACCACGACTGGCGCGGGCTTGGGAGCCGGCGTCGGCGGGGTTGGTTTGGTCGGGGGCATAGGCTTGACTCCTTGATTGGTGGTGGGGGCTGAAGAACTGGCTGGTGTTTGAGCAGGCGGAAATGGAACAAAAGTAGGTGGTGCCTTTTTGGCTGGACCATCTTTGGGATTGGCCACCACTCCATGAACCACGACTTCCGTTACCAACAAACTAGCCAAACGTTTCTTGAGCTCTGAAGGAAGATTTTTTTCCTGCTGACGCAAGACAATTCTTCCAACCGGTGAAGCAATGAACGCCCCAGGCTCTTTTTGCAAAAGCCCATAGGAATTTTTTGCTAGTTCAATAAACAGATCAAACAGTTCATCGTCCGGGACAATATCCGCAGGAAACAAGAAACTATCGATCGCCTTCTTGGCCGCTCGTGGAGAGACAGAAAAATGTTCGAGAAGCTTAAGGACCGCTGCTGTTTCCGGATTTTGGAATTTCTTCAGCAATCGCCCATAGGGATCTCGAGCTATTTTCCCCAACTCTAGTTGTTTTTCAAATGAAATTTTCGGCGGATCGGTTTGCACCTTGCCGTACTTTTTCATGAACTCGATACCTTTATCAGTCAAAACATTTCTGGTGTCATTAACCTTAAGGTATTCGTAGTCTGGACCTTGCAGCTTGACGATGAGGGCTTTAAAAGCGGCTACCTCTGGCACTTCTTCAGCACCAGGATAGAATACTTTATTAATCTCACGCCGAGCGACTGCCCAGTCTGTAGAGCTATTGATAATCAAACGTAGAGCGACAGCCAACTTGTTTTCATTTCCCGGCTCACGCAAAAAAGCGTAAGACAGGATCTTCTTATCGGCGTTTTCAATACGTTCTCTTTCATTAGGTTTTGGCTTTCTACCTAAACCTTTCATACCAGTGTCCTCCTTTCTAGGTAGAGGTTGAGTCGATTGTATTGGCGACGGTTTCGGCGATTGAGTTTCAGATGAGCCTTCTAGTTCTTCTCCATTTTCTGGAGGTGTTCCATCAGTACCATCTAGAACTTGATCATCATCCTTCGGGTCAGCCAAGGGTGCTGCCGCCTCAAGTTGTTTCTGTTCTTTCTTGGACAATTCTTTCGGTTTTGGCATAGCCAAGGTCGCAGCTAGCACATTGTCTGGGTCAACTGACGCTTGTGCCGGTTCTATCTTCTCCGGTCTCGTCGGCGGGCAATAATTTTTATCGCCCATAACGTAGAAACAATTGTGTTTAGAACCTTCTTTCACATTGTCCCTAATCAACTTACTTCTCAAAGCTGTAGCCGAGGCTACATTTGGACGGACGATTTGACACACTGCTATCCACGCACTACCAACGGATCTAGCATCAAATTGAACACCGACTTCAAGAAGACCGTGTCCAGTTTTTGAATCTTCATGCACGTCATGAATATGAATTCCTGGATTAGTATCTTTGACTGGAGCACTTCTCTTGAAGCGAACGATTTGCATACCCTTCTCGTCTTTGAGAATTTCATGCAACATGCCGGCAACTTCTGGTTTTCCTCCTTCCAAAAAATACACATGGCCATCGAATTCACCTTTTTCCACAGGCTGGACGTTTGGTGTGTTCTGACTCATCTTGGACCGCCTTTCTTTTTGGTTTGAAGATTAAAAAGAATATACTCGTAATTTGTAAAATAAGCCGTGCCGACGCACAGGCTCTAATCTAGCTCTAATACTAGGGAGAAAAGTAAATATGTCAACAAAAACCCCACTTGAGGCCGGAGCTCAAGTAGGGTTAGTTTGGCGGCGCTTTTTTAATTGGTGGACAATTAAAAAAGCGCCGCCTCGAGTTTGTTTTTCTCGTTGCGACGCTGTTTGCGGATTCCAAATCCGCTATCTAAGGAACTTTAATGTTTTTGAACATGGCCGCGGTCTCGCGGACCTTCTTTTCAACTGCCGGCCCACCAATGTCATCGATCAGTTCAACCAGTTGACCATTGAGCTGATCTTTGGTCTGTAAAAGCTGAGCGAGCTCCGCTTCAAGAGTGGAGATTCTCAGCTTCTGAGCATCGATTTGTTGCCAGATTCCGTTGACTTCAACCACCTTCTTGTCGATTGCTTCCACACCGGGAAGCAACTCGAGAATTTGCTGAAGAGACATCTGGGACACATCAATGACCGAAGTCAAAGTCGTGTGAGATTGATTGGTCGGAATCTTGTCTTCCGCCAAAAGCTTTTTGGCCTTGGGAGTCAACTCAAGCAACTTGGTGACACTACCACCGCTCTCATAATGCCACTGAATCCAATCATCATTGAAAAGATCACGAAGGCAATAACCGAAGTGTTTGTACGCCGAGTCCGGAAACATTCCAGAAATAATAGCATCGATCTCGTCGTCGGTCAGCGCCTTGTCTTCAAACCGAGCAAAAAGCTCGGCCAGGCGTTTATCCTTCACAAGCCGCTTAAAAAAGGACGGCTTCTTCGGCGATCCCTTTGCCTTTTCCTTTTTAGGAACGGATGCCGGAGGGGTGGGCGGAGCAGCAGACGCAGCAGCACCGGTTTCAGCGACGGTCGTCGTAGTACCAGCACCAAGCAACTTCTGTTCGCCGGCAGTAACCACCGTGCCAGCCTCGGACTGAACGGGGGGCGGATTGCCGATTCCTTCCGGTGCCGGTTTGGCACCGTCTTGATTTCCAGTCATGGGATTTTTCTCCTTATGGGGTTTTGGTTTCTTGATTTTTTTCTCGATTGGAATTGGGTGAAAGAGTTCTTTTTCAATACCCTCACCCCACAGTTCTTTAAGTGCCAACCAAAAATCTTCCTTCTTTGTCGTCTGTTGATTCAAACGAATTTCACAGCGACAACTAGGACCGTAGGCTTGCACCTTGAAGGTTAATCCACTGGGTTTGATACCAGTGAATTTCACCGAACAATTGGCCGACTTGTCGTCTATACCAACTGTCTTGGAACCGATAACCAAAAAGGCATCAGCTCCGGGGATTTTCTCAATCATCGCTTCAATTATCTTTACGACAATATGAGAAAATGGGAATCCCTCAGGGTCAACCAACCTGGCAATTTTTGCCATACAACAACTTTCTCCTTGTTCAATATGTATTTTGCGATTTGGAAAAGAAAAACAGCTCTGTTTTGTCGCAATTTCAAAACGAGCTTATCCGTTGCCGATTATATCATAAAATGGCATTTTGTCAATCTATTTTAGTAAATTGGCTTCGGGGGTACGATATCCGCTAAAAACCCTTAAAATGGTTGCCCCGTTGTAGAATTTGTCATTAAAAATTCATTTTATTTATATATTTATTTCGTGACCGAATTGCCGACACTTAACAACCATGGTCAAATTGACTGTTTTGCTAAAAAACGATGACAAATCTCACAACCGGGTTGCCAAAAAAATGGTTTTATGCTATAAATAGCGCAACGGAATAGTATTCCAGTTTTAAAGCTTTGAGCAACTATAATCAAAAGACAAGGATAAATCATCAGATTCGCGCGAGTGAAGTTCGCGTTATTAGTGAGGACGGCCAAAATCTTGGCGTCATGCCACTTAATGACGCCCTAAAAAAGGCGCAAGATGCTGGATTAGACTTGATTGAAATTTCTCCCAATGCCATTCCCCCGATCGCCAAGATCATGGACTTTGGCAAGTATCAGTATGAGGAGAAAAAGAAAACTAAAGTTGCTAAAACAAAGTTAAAGACTGTTGAAATAAAAACTATTCAAGTCAAAATCGGAACCGGAGAGCACGATTTGGCCCTCAAGGCCGCCAAGGCATCCGAATGGCTCAAAGAAGGAAATCGTATCAAGTTGGATTTGTTCCTCAAGGGACGTTCCAAATACATGGATATGAAATTCTTAAAAGAGAGATTGGACCGCATGTTGGTCTTAATTACCGAGAAGTACAAAATTGCCGATGAACCAAAAAAGAGTCCCAAAGGTGTAACTGTTATTTTGGAGAAAGCCAATTAAATTATTATTAATCAATTAATCAGTTAGTATGAACAAAACTACTAAGTCTTACGCTAAGCGTTTGAAGGTGACTCGCAACGGCAAAATTATTGCTCGCAAGCCAGGTCAGAACCACTTCAATGCTAAGGAAAGCAGTAACAGTCAGCGCAACAAACGTCGTAGCGCTCCACTCGCAATGTCCAACAAAGACAAAGCTCGCTTCCTCATCAACCTCTAATTACTTAACCCGTTAAAATTTAAATACCATGACAAGAGTCAAAAGAGCTACAACTGCTCTCAAATCAAGAAAGAATACATTGAAAATGGTCAAAGGCTATCGCTTTGATCGTTCAACCAAAGAGCGTTCTGCTCTCACCGCTATCGCTCACGCTGGCGCCAACGCTTTCCGTGACCGTCGCGACAAAAAGGGTGAATACCGCCGTCTTTGGAACGTTCGTTTGAACGCTGCTCTCCGTCCACTTGGCTTCTCATACAGCAAGTTCATTGGAGCTTTGAAGAAGAAAGGAATTGTTTTGGACCGTAAGGTTCTCTCACAGATGGCTGCTGAGAATTCCTCTACTTTCGAAAGACTAGTAAATCAAGTTAAATAATAAAAAAACCGCCCCAGGGCGGTTTTTTATTAAACTAATTATGCAATAGTAAATAGTCTAAAACGAGAACTTAAATCATAATATTCCTCGCAGCTTGCTGCGAGCGTCCGAACGCTAAGTGGTGTATCATACTCTGTATGGTAGACCACTTTTTTCGTTCACATAACAAAACCCTGTTAATCTTCCACTTAGTCTGT
>Ga0194053_10000177_pt1 | contig 49212 bp, 44 predicted proteins | sample SepL228m_MetaG_FD_161684 | JGI IMG/M metagenome (GOLD analysis project Ga0194053, IMG submission 161684) | Anoxic zone freshwater microbial communities from boreal shield lake in IISD Experimental Lakes Area, Ontario, Canada - Sep2016-L227-8m | ecosystem: Environmental > Aquatic > Freshwater >...
TTCGGAGGAGGTGTGGGAGGTGGTGGCGGCGGCGGCGGGAGTGAAACCATCTGGATTTTCTCCTTGGGTGCAGGCCCGCTATCGTCGTCGCTATGATGAAAGATAAAAATGGCGGCAATACCACCCACAACCACCAGACCGCCGATAATCAACGGCAGTGGGGATTTTTTATCAGGGGTGAAATTGGGTGAAGCCATGGATGCGATGGGTAATTATTGCCTTTTCTGGGTGGCAAGCCCCACTTTCTCGATGCTCAACCTGCCAATGATATCAAGCACATCCATAATGGCCTGATACTGAGTGGCACTATCTCCACGCACAATCACCGGGGAGTCGGGTGAAGAGGATTTTATCTCCCCCAGTTTCTGCTCAAGCTCGGCGAGCGATACCGGCAGCGTATTGAGAAAGATAGCCCCTTCGTTATTGACCGATACAGCCTGGGTCTTGGGCCCTCCCATGTTGGGGGCCGAACTCCCTTTGGGAAGATTTACTTTGATCGCCTGCGCACCCGCGGTCGTCATGATGATAAAGATCAGGAGAAGCACAAGGTAGAGATCCACCATTGGCGTGACATTGATGTCGGCTATTGCTTCTCCTTCAGAAGTGGCTTGCATGGCAGATCGAAAAAATTAAGGGCTAATTAGGAGCATCATGACCGGCTTGTTTGGAATAATACTCGGCGATCTTGGTGATGAATTCATCGATGAAGAGATGCAGATCCGTTGTGATCTCCTTCACCTGCATGCTCAGGTAGTTATATCCGAAAAGAGCGGGAATCGCGACGATCAGACCGCAGACAGTAGCCAGCAAGGCAGCGGCGATACCTGGTGCGATGGCGTTGATATCAACTTCTCCCATCATCGCGATTTCCCCGAATGTGATCATGACGCCAATGATGGTTCCAAGGAGACCGACATAGGGACCACCGGCAATACAGATGGTCAGTAGTACCATGCTGCTGTTAAGTTTCACAGACTCGCGCGTGATCTGGGCTTCAACGGAGGATTTGATCGCTTCGATGGATTCATGGCTGAGTCCCCCTCCATGACCACGACGCTTTCTGATTTCATCGCATCCCAGATGATAGACGCGGTAAATCGGTGATGCATGAATGAACCTGATATGCGCAGGATCCGCCCGTCCGCCAAGGGAAGCAATCGTCTCGGGATCATCGGTGTCCAGTTCCGTGATGCTCCCGGCCAGATGATGCCATTGATTGACAAATTCTTTAGATCCTCTGGAAAGGCCCTTGATGTAGTTAAACTTTGCGATCATCACGATCCAGCTAATGGCGGACATGATTCCGAGAATTCCGATCACGACCCATGCATCGACAGTCACCGATCTGATCAGGAAGCCAAAAATTCCGAGATTATCTAGGAAGCTGACGGCAGCCGGTTCCTCCTTTCCCAAGACAAGAAATTTGGCATTTTGCTGTCCCTGACCAAGCGCTGCAAGCTTGATAAAACCGGGGGTTCGGGCTGATTTGGAGATTTCCATCTCGTCGATCTCTCCTGAAAATCCCGGCCTCCCATCACCCTCTCCACCGATGAAGGCCTGACTGTTGATCGAAGGAAGTGCCACAGGGAGATTGGCTACCGCCGCCCCATCCACAAAGAGAGTCGTGCGGGTTCCGTCTGAAACAACAGCCAGATGTTTCCAGGTACCTGCAGCAAGCGGAGCAACGGGAGTCGTGCGCTGGGTACCGGCAGCACTACTGATTTCAAGGAAAGGCACTCCGTTATCGAGACCAATCCTCAGAGCATTGGCTCCGTCTTTGCGACTATAAATTGCCGAGTTGGGTGTCAAGGCAGTCGGCTTGACCCATGTCATCCAAGTATAGGGGGCTGCTTCAAGAATGGCGCCTGTGGGTTTGGCTTGGATGCTGATCGGTTTCTTGGGGTCGATTTTCACGCCTCCCCCGATGATCGCTCCCTCAACAGGTATGCCTGGCGTCTCGGCCCCGTTTCCTTCGCCGGATGAATCACCCGGAGGGGTGCCATGCTCATTGAAGTGATAAACACTCATCGTGTCACTGTCATAGGCACTTTTGGGGAGATCAGTTTTGTCTCCTTTGGCCCCCTTCTTCTTCTCATCATGGGCGGAATAGAGATAAATATCCGTCGTGGCACCCGGTTTCAGATCGGGAATCTTGATCCAGACAAATCCCTCGTTCATCACAGGATCGAATTTTTCGATTTGGGAAGCCAACAGGGTCTTGTCGTCAGCAGTAACAAATCTCAGATCGCTTCCGTCCTCTTTGGCTGAGTTAAAGTTAAAATTCCCGTCGTGGAGACGCAGGAGAACTGTCGCCGTCCCGATAGCATCCGTGACGGGAACCCCGTTATCCGTTGTATCCAGCGTGATTTTGGTTCGAGAGCGCCATGCGTCATTCCACCATGTTCTGGCCTGGAGGGATCCGGAGAAAAGGAAAGCTGCCGTTAAAATTGCGAAAGGGAGAGCCATCGAGACTCGACCGGTGGAAAACAAGAAGCGTTTTTTCATGATAAAGCTGGGCTGAAAAAGTTAAAATTCTCCAAAGAGACGGAAGGTCACAAGATAGGAATTGGCGATCACGGGGGTTTGGGTGATCAGAGGCACTCCCACATCGATGGATCCGTTGAGATACTTGAACATTCTGATGCGCGATCCGATCCCGTAGCTTTCCATATTCCAGAAGGCCAGTTGATCTGGGAGCGGTTGGTTGATTGTCACGCGCCCCCCTTCAAGGAATCCATAAAAGCGCCATTCGTTGATTCCAAGATGACCGGCAAGTGAGGGAGTGCGAAGTTCCACACTCCCAAACAAAGCATTGTCGCCTGCCACAGTCCCTTCCAGATACCCCCTCACTGTGTCAAGTCCACCTGCCGCAAACTGTTCACTGTAGACAAGCGGCTCGGGCGAAACCTGCCCCTGGACTTTTGCATAAATCTGGAACCCTCCGGGTAGCTCATGGGTATGGGAGAGATCGCCTTTCAGAACAAAGAACCCCCCATCAGCATTGTAACGCAGATTGGCAAACTGGTCTTCATTGCCGTATGAGCCAAAGCCGGGAACCGGCAAGACCGCACCGCGAACGCCGAAGGAAAGTCCAGTGTTGAATATGGTGGTAGAGTCCTTCGGTGTCCAAATAGCGGTGTAGTTGATACGGATCGGCCAGTAATCGAGGGGTGTGGGAGGAAGGGTCGCCAATTCAGGAGTGATGACCGTCGCATTGACTGCCTGGTCGAGATGCTTGAAGTCAATGCCCGCACTCAGAGACTGACTGAAGTCCTTTTCAGTGGGGAGGGCTGCCAGAAATCGGAATGCGGCCGTTTGTCCCGCACCATTCACAGCAGAACCACCGAGCGTAGAGACATTACTGTTCTGACTCCCGTAGGAAAGATTCAGGCGTAGCCAGTCGATGTGAGGGAAACGGGCTGTGTAAAAGACATTCCAGTTGAGAGCCTCGGAGGTGTTCTGGGGGGCTTCCTGAAAGGATCCGCCTATCGAGTGACCGAGTTGCCAGAGATTGTCGTAGCTTGATGCAAGATTTACCCGATAGGGAACAGTATTGGGACTATAACGATTATTGAACTCGGCACTTCCATGCCAGGGAAGTGTATCCTTGACCGTAAGATTCACATCGACAGTGCCGGGTTCGAATCCTGGGGTGATCGATGGGATGACCTGACGGTCACTCCATTGATTGAGTGACATGATCTCCGTCGACACCTGATTGAAATTGGGCACCGTTCCGGGGGCGAGGGAAGGAACTTTTTTCTTAATTGCATCAAGCGTGAAAAAACGGGAGCCCTCGACATTCAACCGTCCGACCTTGGCCTCGACAACCTGAAGAAAAACAATGCCTCGCTTTCCCGTCTGCTGCGGAATCTGCACACTTACTGTTCCAAATCCCTTGTCCTGAATCACTTTTTCCAACGCGGCACGCGCCTGTTCGACATCTTCAGGAGTGCGTTCGGGCCCCATGAAGGGATAGACTGCTTTTTCAATCTCACTGCGGTTCAGCTGATGTGAACCAAGAACGCGGAACTCCTTGATATAGAGCATCTGCCCCTTGGGAGCATTGGTTGAGGCACCACTTGGGGATGACGCCACGGCAGGAACCGGTGGGGGCTCATCCCCCTGCACGGTGTGTGCGTTTTGAGCACTCCCCTCTGATATCAAAGCCAATGACAGAAGGGCAAAAATCACAACGCCCTTTCGCCCGCACCCCGTGGGGGTGCAAAAAATGCAAAATAAAGATGTGCTGTGATGAAGCGTCACGGATGAATAAAGAAGTGACTTCCCCGTTTTAATAAGGGAAATAGCGGTTCACCTTATCAGAAAAGCTTTCTAACATTGGAATCCTTAATTGTGACAATTTCGTCACAATTGGAGAATAGAAACTTTTTCATCACGACGCAACCCTTAAAAGACGATCTAAAAGATCGTTAATATTAATCGGCCCGACCCTAGTGAACTTTGAGCGAATTCACACTGGTAAGAATGCCTGCAATCATCGAGTAGGCTACCACGCCGACAAAGAGAGCAACAATCAGGATCACTGCAGGCTGGATCAGAGTAGTCAGGTGTTGGATGCGCGAGGATAGCTCCCTGTCATAACGCTTCGCCCCCCTAGCCAAGGCTCCCGCCAGATCCCCCGTCTGCTCTCCGACCGCGAGAATGTCGAGAAGCACCGGAGGGAAGAAACCCGTCCGCTTCATTGCCGCGGCGATGGAACTTCCCTCCCTCACCTTTTCGGTCAGTTGATCGAGTAGACTACGGAGATAGACATTCCCGGTGGCGCCCCTCATCAACTCCATGGCAGAGAGCATCGTCACCCCGTTGGAAACTAGCGTGGAGAGGTTTTGCATCACCTCGGCATAAAATCTCGCCTTGAGCACGGCCCCAATCACCGGAATTTTGAGTTGCGAACGATGCCACCATTCCCGTCCACCCGGAGTGGCAACAAACAGCCTCGCCCCTGTCACCAGCGCACCGATCACGGCAAGAATTGCCCACCACCAATGTCCGCAGAAAAGACTGACATTGATCAACAGCGAAGTGATCACAGGAAGTTTCTGTCCGGATTTTCCAAGAAGCACTGAAAGCTGGGGTACAAGAAATGTGAGAAAAATAAACATCAGCAGGATCGCCGATGAAAAGACAATGGCCGGATAGACAAGGGCTGAAGTCACTTTCTTGCTTAACTCCCCCACCATCTCAAGATGAGCGCACTGCCTGCGCAGAATCTGCGGCAACACTCCTCCGGCTTCACCTGCGGCAACCAGATTGCAATAAAGCGGATCAAAAGACCCCCCACAGTTACGAAGGGCCTTGGAAAATCCCACTCCTTCCCTCACCTGCTGGCGGAGGGTTGCTGCAACCAATTTGACAGGGGAACGCTCCTGGCGTTCTTCGATGACTTTCAACGCTCCTTCGAGTTGTAATCCGGCGTCGAGAAGCTCCGCCAACTCCTCGGTAAAAAACAGCAAATGCTGCGACGCAAGCTTCTGAAGTTGCCCCCCCGTTCCACCCGCTAGTTTCGCAAGCGCAGGTTTTTTCCCCTGACCGGTGGAAGCAGACTCCTCTTCCGCCGTCACCTTGGCAGGCTGAAGCCCTCGTCCGCGCAACTTACGGTAAGCATCAGATCCGGATAAAGCTTCGACCCGCCCCGTTTCGGTGCGACCAGCGGCATCTAGGGCTCGGTAAGAAAAAAAAGGCATCAGGTGACAGAAGCGGCATTCTTAGGGAAGGGCCACATCAGGAAAAGTGCTATTTGCAGATTCGGTGAGTTTTACTCTTCTCGCCCGGAACTTCTATGGGTAGGAGAATGTTCACCGATGCACAGGCAATGAACAAAGCATTTCCATCACAGGCACTCCTGCACACCCTCATGCGTGTGTTTGTTGTGGGATGTTTTCTCATTTCAACCTCACAGGGAGTGGCGGGCACGGGCATTGATTCTTTCCAACCCCTGACAGTGACTCTTCAACCCAAGGTGATTCAAACCACCCGACCCGCCTGGGAAATCAGTGATGCAATTGTCCAGAATGACACTGATTCCGTGCTCATTCCCGTGCCATCCCTGGCATCGCAGGATGTCATCGGCTGTTTCGCGCTGACCGTCGTCTTTCAGGATCACGGTGACGGAGGCCCTGTGGTCGAATGGATACCCAAGGATGGGGAGAGCGTCCTGCTAAGCGCGGGCCTTGGTGAGGCAGGTGTCGCACTCGGATTGAATGCCCGCACTTTGCTCATTTCTCAATCCCTTGCCCTCGACGGAGGAATGCTGCGCGTCGGATACGTAGGGAGATTTGAAAGAATGATCTCGGTCACGCTTCGGCCCGCCAGGGAACTAAGCATCGCAGCGCTCGGCCCTGATTTTATTCCGGGACTTGCAGCGGAAGACGAACCACTGCTCAGCGCCGAAGAAATATCAGGGACTGATCTCCCTGCCAGGGAAGGAGATCGGCAGGAAGGCAAGGTCATCCACGCTGAACTCTCCTCACAGCCCAGGCGAATCGATGCCCCCAATTCAGCGGGAAGCATCGAATTCATTCTTCCTCTGGCTTCCAAACCACAGGGGAGCATGCTTCAGGCGGAAATCGGAGGACTTGATCCGGAATCCTCAATTGAAGTGAGTGTCAACGGTACATTTCTTGGAGCACTCAGATCCCTTCCTTTCTCCCTGAGCTCCCCGAGCACTATTTTCTCGAATTCGGGACGCCTGCTACTTGCAGGATGGCGACCCGCATCGATCTTTATACCGGCCCAGCTTTGGAAAGAAGGGGATAACTCGGTGCTCATGACGCTTCACAGGGTGGCGGGAGATGAAGGTCAACCCGTCCATTTAAAGAAGGCGCGGGTGGATCTTCTGTTTACACCCCTCACGATTTCATCTGCGCCATTACCAGCAAGCACCAATCCCTCAACCTCGGCTCAGCCTGTGATGTCCGGCCCTGCATCACAGGAAACGCTCTCCACCGGATCTGCCTATGGGAACCCTCCTCCATCACTCTTCCGTGCAACCCCACCCCTCACTGTAAATTAGAAAATCAAGCGAGTAGCGCTTGACCCGAAGCATTTCTTGGAAGAGATAGTGTGGGCCATGGTGCACGGTGCAAACAAACCATCATCCTAGCCTTGCCACAGATTCCCGTCATCATGAACAAGCCCCTCTCTCTTCGCCCCTCTCTGCTGAAGGATCAAGCCGGATATACGCTCTTTGAGATCATGCTGGTTCTCGGCATCATTGCCGTGCTTGTCGGTTCCGCCATTTATCTGGTTGGAGGCAATCTGGATGTAGCCAAAGAACAAAGGGCAAATAGCGACATTCAGGCCATCTCCATGCAGCTTCGCACTTATGAAATGCTTAACTACCGCAAACCGACCACAGATCAGGGTATCGAAGCACTTGTTCAGCTTCCCTCTTCAGATCCCAAACCCCAGCATTGGAAAAAATTGATGGAGTCTGTTCCGCTGGATCCGTGGGGTCAGAAATATGTCTATCGTAATCCCGGTAAATTCAAAACGGACGGGTATGACCTCTACTCACTCGGACCGCAGGGCAAAGATGGCGATCCGAGTAATATCGGCAGATAGGCCCCCGCGGGTTATTCTCTCCCCCGGATCCTATACGGGAGGGTTCACACTGCTGGAAATCATTATCGCTCTTAGCTTGATTGCGATCATGGTGGCAGCATCCATACCCTATCTCTACGATGCCTATGCCAACTCTGCCGGAGATCGGGCCTCTGACGCCATAGTTACTGCTGCGCAGAATGCACGGGCCAAGGCCATCGAATCCGGGGAAATCCAAAATCTCAAAATCACAACCAGCGGAATCAGCAGCGTCCCACTTCCTTCCGGGTGGCATCTTGAGGTCAAGGGTCTCAATGACTCAAAATTTCATCTCCCCAGAACCAATCAAGTCTGGCAATTCAACCCCGCCGGGATTTGCGAACCTCTCGAATTAAAAATTTACGATGCCAACCATGTGGTCACGATGTCATTTGATGCGCTGACCGCGCAGCTTCTCCACGACGATGAATAGACTTCCTCTGACTGAGGATGGAGGGAAAAGCGGCCATGGCTTCACCCTCCTTGAGGTCATGATCGCCCTTGGTGTCTTTGCCATTGCAGTCGTGGGTCTGATCACGGCACTCAATACAGCTGTCGAGGCTGCTCTGGAAGTCCGTCAGCGCGCCATGATCCGTTCCGAACTCGAATCTCAACTTGCCCTCCGCATGGGCTTCCCCCTCCAAACCCAGAGATTGGTTCTGGAAGCAAAAGACAACCACGGCATCCGGCTCGAGGAAACCCTTGTTCCTTATCCCGTCAAAAACAAAGACGGCATCGAGATCCAGAACATCAAGAAACTGACGATCTCAGCCACACTCGATAAGCAGAGTGAGACTGCATCCATCCTGATAAACAATTGATGACACCCTGCACGATCAGCAGAAAACATCCCAAGGGATTCACCCTGTTGGAAGTCGTGATTTCCATGACCATCATGGCTCTGCTGGCCGGTTGTGTTTACGCGATCGTCAGCTCAGCCATCAGCGCATCGCAAACGACCATGACGCAACAACTCATCCTAAGGCGTCTTGATGCCTTTCTGCGCGTGACTCGTGACGCCTTTCTCAATCTTCCCGCGCAAGGATCAGTCGCACTCGAACCGGGAGAGCAACTCGTCATTGCCAAGCCGCAGGAGATCTTTGGCCAGCCAAGTCTCGCGGGAGGTTCCCTGGTTTTGACAGCACGCGCCCGATCCGACGGTACCAGAACCATGACGATGCTCACCATTCCCGCCAACGCCTCGGATCGCCAGCGGGCCGAGGTACTCGCTTCCCGGGGGGTGCCTCTTCTGCCGAAGATCCGAAAACCGCGCTGGTCCTTCATGACCGGCTCCAACAATGTTCTCCAGTGGAAGGAGGAACTGCCCGCAGGCAGTCCGCGTCCGGTTCTTGTACGGTTGCAACTGGAAATAGATGAACTCCCTCATCCGCTGGATGCAGTGTTTTATCTTCCTCCGATTGGCGCAACACCTCCTCCCCTTCCCCTTACTGAGTCGAATGCTCCTGCCCCCATTCCGCCAAAAAAATGAGCCGCGTCCGACACTATCAGTCAGGCATGGCACTGCCGATGGTGCTCTGGACGATTGCCATGCTTGCAGCCATCACCATTCTACTCGCGGGCATCATCGAAGGTTGGATCTCCGAGGAAACACGGGAGGGAAAGCAGTTCCGGGCACGCCAGCAGGCCTTAAGCGGCATTGCTCTGGCGATGAATCCCGGAATAGGGCCAGGCGATCCGCTACTGGAACATCATACCAGTGACAAGGGGGAAGGGTTTAAGGTCACTATCAGTGATGAATCAGGCCTCATCAACCCTAACTCCCTTCTCGCCGCATCTCCTGACCGGCGCGATCTACTCAAGAAGCTTTTCATTACTTGGGGACTTAGCATCAGCGAAAGCGATGTGGCAGCCGACGGACTTTATGACTGGCAGAGCACCACCCCCGTCCGTTCGCTGTATGGGGCAAAAAAAGCGGAATATGAGGCCGTGGGGCGGGCGGGATTTCCTCCCGATGCACCGTTCGTCTCAACCTCCGAAATGGCACTTGTGCTCGGCTTTGCCCCCGTGATCCACGCCCATTCGGACTGGCGCAATGCATTCACCACCCACTACAACGGAAAGATTAACATTCTCCATGCGCCCAAGTTGATTCTCACCGACTTTCTCGGTCTCTCACGGGAACAGGCCGATCAATGGATTACCCTGCGCTCTGGGAAGGATGGCATTGATGGAAGCAGTGACGACCTGACAGTGGATACGATTTCCCATGCTGTCTCCCTAATGGGATGCACAGGAGCGCAGCAGTCGGTGATTCTGGATGCCTGTGATGTCGTCGGCAGTGTGAGGCGGATAGAGAGCACGGGGTTATGCAATGGCGTCAAGCGGCACATCACGGTCATTCTGAGCGGAGGCTCAACAGATAATGCCCAATCTTCCGGCAATCTGCTAGGATGGATGGAACAATGAGCCCGTCGCCCGATATGGCCTCCCGCGATTCCAAATCAATCGTCGAGGAGAATCAAAAAAAACCGCCCCTTCCAAGGCTTGGGAAGAGCGCGGCGCATGCCCACACAAAAAAACCACAGGGTCGCTCCATCGTGGAACGCCCCGGTCGGACGGAGGGCACATGGGAGCGGTGGGTTCTCTCACCGGATCAGGCACCCGCTCTACTTTCACCGGATGCCGCAACCCCTCCAGCAACGGATCGTATCGTCTGCCTTCCCTCATCCGCTCTTTTTGCATGGCCACTCTGGATAGCCGGAGAGGGAGAAAGCTCCGATCTTGTACGCCTTGAATTATCCGGCAGGCATCTTCTCAAGCGAGGCATGGAAGAGTCTATGCTCGTCCTGCCGATCCTTCAGACTGAAAACCGACGGCTGGTTTTGGCAGTGGCACCTGATGAGCCTTTTCCCGAAGAGATCATGCCCACGGACTGGAAAAGCGCCACCCGATTCGAACTTCCTTCCCGGCTCCTGGCAGGTTCGCTCGATCACGATCTTATCCTTTGGAAAGAATGGGGGGTGATTCAAATGTCTTTTTACCGGAATCAAACACCTGTTTGCTTCTGTAGCGCCCGACATCATGATATCGGCGGCCTCATTCATCGCATCTCGCTAAGACTACTCGCAGAGGGAGTGTTGCAGCATCTGCCTGTGCGGATACTGTGCGACGGGCTTCCCGAGGGATCTGCCTTGTCATGCATCGCTTCGCTCGCGGCGACACTGCCCCAGTCCAGAATCATCCGCCGTGACTCCGATCCCACCCCTCCCCTGCTTCGGCAGGAGACTTTTGATCTGCCCCCCTCTCAAGCCAAGACACAACGGAGCCGTGTCAAACAGCGGGAAAAATTGTTCTCCCTTGCCATTGCCGGGGTGATTTTCTATCTGCTTCTCTTGCTTTGGGGAGCCGGCGATCTGCTTATCCGGCAGGCGGCCTTAAATCGTCTTCGTAAAGAAATTTCTAAAATTGAGCAACCTGCGCTTGACGCCCAACTTCAATCCAGCCGCTGGAGGGCCCTGAGACCGGTGATTGATCCGAACACCTATGCTCTCGATCTTCTTGCGTCGGTAGCTGCTCCCACCCAAGCTGGAAAAGTGCGCCTCACCCTTTTCTCACTTGAACAGGGTCGCCTTCACCTCTCCGGAGAAACTACGGATGTAACTCAGGCCTACAGCGCGATCGAACAACTCAAAAAAAATCCACTCCTGCAAGAGTACGATTGGAATGCCTCCCAGCCTCAACTGGCAGGCAAAAACAGCGTACGCTTCGACATGGAGGGAACCCGACCCGATGCAACCCATGAGACCGCTGGCTCGAAGTGAAAAAACACTTTTTTTGATTTTGTGCGGAGCCGTCTTTATTGGACTGAACATGCTTGGACTGCGAGCTTTTCTCCAAGCTCGCACCAAGGTTCAGCAGGCGATGACCGCGGCCAAAACCGAACTTGCCTCCGATCAGAGCTGGTTGAATCTGGCAACAACCCTGCAACCCGCCATGAAATGGGTCGGCTCCCATCCCATGCCGGAGATGCAATCTGACGATGCAAGTGCCCGCCTGCTTAAGCTGGAACAGAGTGAAGCTGAGAAGGCCGGCCTGAAGGTAATCGAAGAGAATCTTCTTCCCTCTCAGGACATTCCCGATGGCTCCAGCGTCGGGGTTTCAGTGAAACTCTCCGGCCCTTTTGCTGGAGTTGTCCGTTATCTCTTCGCCTTGCAAACTCCGACAGGATGGCGATCCCTCGATAAATTGGCATTGCGGAGTGATGCACAGCCACCCAATGTCGTCGCCGAACTGGAACTGCGGCAATATTTCCATCCGGCAACCGCATCAACCAACTCCTCACACCCTGCCATACCTTGAGAAAGGAAATGCCAAAGACATTTTCTCATGCCGCATGCCTAAGCCTCATGATGCGGTCGAGCCTTGCTTTGTTCAGCATCACCTTGTGCATGATCCCTGCCGCGCACACAGAATCAACCGCCTCCCTCCCGGCATCACCATGGGAAAAACCAAGAACTCTTGAGGATTTTCAAACATTGCTCCAGCGGTCACCTTTCTCCCTGCCGACAGCCGAGGAGAGCTCCCCTTTGGCTGAAAGGTATGCCCTGACAGGAATTGTCACAATCGGGGGAGTGGAGGAAATTTTTGTTTTTGACCGGACTGACCAGAGTCGGGAAATGCTGACTCGCACACCCAATACCAAGAACATGTCCCTAGTCACCCTCATCCGGGAGGGATCTGCGCTTCCGCAGAAAGCCACGATTCGAGTCGGTGCCGTGACAGGAACCATCGGCTATCTGGAGGCGACCCCACAGCAACAGGTTCAACCCACCGCGCTTCAAGTCCCCGGCTCCCCCGCTGCCGTAAAACAGTTGGGAGTGAAGTTACCTCCGTTACCGCAGCCTCCCGGCGCCATCAACACAGGGCAATCACCCGTCATCGCACCACAAACGCACCGCATCATCCGCCGTCCGATGGTGACCCCGCCACAGCCCTGAGAAAGCGCGGATTAATCCCATGAAACCCGTATTGCTCAAACCATTTTTGCTCTTCCTTCTTTCAGGATTGATCCTGATTGTTTCTTCACTCGTCCACGCCCAGCAGACCCTTCCTCCAGACCGCCCGGCTGGCGGCATACCCGATATGGCAGGCACTCAGCAGGCACCAACTCCTCAGCCTTCAGTAAATTCCTCTGGAGAAAAAACAACTTCCATCCAGTTCCCGCACACTTCTGTCAATGAAGTGCTCAACTACTACGAACAGCTCACGGGCAAAAAAATCATACGCGACTCCAATCTGGCAGGCCCTGAACTGACGATTCTCGCGGCAAATGAAATTCCGCTGAGTGAAGCGGTTGCGATGATCGAGAGCTCTCTGCTTCTAAACGGTTATACGCTCGTACCGGTGGATGAAAAGACCGTCAAGATTCTCGGCCCGAGCCGACTTGTGCGTACGGAGGGTCTGCCTCTCTATCTGGAGGAATCTCAACTCCCTCAGAATGGTGACAAGCTGGTCAGTTTCTACAAACCACTGCGGTTTCTCAGCCCCGATGAAGCCAGCACGATTATTCAGGGGATCATTCAGGTCAGCCCATCCACATCCCTTGTTTCCGTCCCCAACACGAGCGCCCTCATCATCACTGAAAAAACCCCCGTCATCCGTAAAATCCTCGCCATCCTTGATGTCGTCGATCGGGAACCCAGCAAGATCATTACCGAATTCATTCCGCTTCAACGCGCCAATGCTGAAAAAACGGTCGAAACACTCAATGCCATGTTTGCTACAGGCACTGGAACCGGAGCGACTCGACCAGCAGGTCAGCCACAGGGGAATACAGGAGGATCAGTCACCGCGGGTGGCGAGGTTCATCTCTTAAGCGGCAAACCACAATTCATCGCCGACAAGCGGACAAACCGGATTCTCATGATCGTCAAGGCCGAGAACTATAAATATCTGCGTGAGCTAATCAGCAAACTTGATCAGCCAGCCGACTCATCCTTACCTCTCGTTCGTCCTCTTAACTATCTTCCCGTCAATGATGTCTTTCCCGTCCTTGTCGATATGCTCAAGGGGAAGGATGATGCCGACAGCCGCAAGTCAGGACAGGCAAGTTCAACTCCTGCTCCGACACCCCCTCCAACCCAGAGTTCATCCTCGGGGGGGAGTTCAGGTACTTCCAGCGGCAGTGGAGGCGCGGTGGCCAATACCGCCGATAAACTCCCGGAACCCCAGCAAAGCACCCCTCAGTCCGTCACGATCGGTCCGGCAAATATCATCTCCGACCCCAACGCCAACAGCATCATCGTCTACGGACCTCCTGACACCAAAAACAAGGCTAGGGAAATCATCGACCTGCTTGACCAGCGCCCGAAGCAGGTTTATCTCGCTGCCGTCATCGGTCAACTACAGCTGACGGAGGGTATCGACTATGGCGCCTCCTGGTTTGCCAAGCTCAATAACGGCGGTAGCAATAATCTACTCGGTGCCGCATTGAACAACACCTTTGCGGGAGCCTTGACCAACCTGGTCACTACCGGCCTCACCAATGCCATCAACTCCTTCCCTTCCGCCCTCACGGGCCTCACTGTCTACGGCACCGTGGCTCAGGGCATCAGCACCTATGCTCATTTTCTGGAATCCACCGGAAAATTCCGGACACTTGCACGCCCCGTCGTCTATACCAGCAACAACAAGAAAGCCACGATCTTCTCAGGTCAGAATGTTCCGGTTCCAACGACCACCCAGGTCAACACCACGCCCGGTATCAGCGGATCCTCAGTCAACTCGACCGTCGGTTATCAGCCTGTCGTTCTCAAACTGGAAGTCATTCCGCTGATCAATTCCGACCACGAAGTGAACCTCCAGATTGCCCAGCATAATGACAAACTCGGGGACTATGTGAATATTGGCGGCAATAGCGTACCGAACATCCTGACTCAGGAACTCACCACTTCCGTTCGTGTCCCTAGCGGTTCCACGATTGTTCTTGGCGGACTCATTACGGATGACAAAACCATTGATGATGCCGGCATTCCCTACATCGGAAAAATCCCAATCCTCGGACCACTCCTCGGAGGACAGAGTAAAAAAACCAGACGGCGCAGTGAACTGGTCGTCATGATTCAACCGGTCGTTGTCGATTCCAACGAAGCCATGGAGAAAGCCAGTATCAGTGAAGGGAGCGAGTCGGAGCTTGGCAGAAGAGCCAAAGACATCAGGAACAAACTCGATCCCTCTCCAACACCGAAACCCAAGAAAAAAGGATTCCATCTCTTTCATCTGCCAAAGATCGACAATTATTAGCCCCATAGCCCGAGCGACGCGACACAGCCAAGCCCTATGCCGCTGCAAGGAATGGCTATATATAGATTGGCTTACTGCTTTCTCTCGGCCCGCTCTCCTGGCAGATCCCTCGTCCACTCTTCCTCTAAAACAGGGGGCTCGACACCACTTAACCCAAATACCCAAAGTCGATGAAACGGGACATGAACCATCGGTTGTCGTTTGGGATGGGCAGTCCCCGTGAGCAGACACCAGAGCCTGCCATCCCTCCATTCCACTGCACGAAGATGTACTTCATCCAGTGCAGAAAGAAAGGAACCATGCCGCACCTCTTCGTCATGAAGTAGTTTTTTACCGTCGGGTTCACGCAACGGTGTGACGACCAATTTTACCGGATCAAGGGCAAAGAGACGCACAAGATCCCCATGCTCCCCCGGCATGTCGTTCACCGCGAGATAGTGTGCATCCGGGCTCCAGAGCATCGTCGTAGCTCCAAGTCCGCTGGCCCATGAATACAAAATTTTTCCCGACTTGGAGCAAATCTCCAAATTCTTGCGGGCCTCACCATGTTCACCGGGCTCTGCTTTTTCACGACGGACAAGAAATTTCCCGTCAGGAGAAACCGAGAGTATCTGCTCTCCGAGGGGTACTGCCGGCTCCACTGACTTGCTTATCACACTCCCGCAGAGCATCACCATGCAGAGCAATACAAAAACGGGCTTTTGTATTCCGGAATATTTTTTGGAGAGAATGGAGACTAGACAGCACTCTCCGGATTGATCGGCATGCTTGCTATGAACGATTGGAAAATGATGCATCTCCCATCCTTGCTGACTCACATCCCGATCATCACCTATCGCTTCTTACGGGCACCATAGCTATAGCCCTTGAGCGTGCGTGCGCCCCTGATGTTTTTGAGCACACGGGCCGCTTCTTCTTCCTGGAAGAGCATAGTGAAAAGGTAGGGGAAGTTTTCCAGTTTCTCACGAGGCACCTTCTGCGCAATGAAAGTTTCTATCGCCTTCACATGAGGAAGTTCCTCAGCCGTCATGATGGTAAAGGCATCTCCTTCACTCTGCGCACGCCCTGTGCGACCGATACGGTGTACATAATCTTCGGGGTGCTGCGGCACATCGAAATTAATGACATGGCTGACCCCCGCGATATCGATACCTCGTGCGGCTATGTCCGTGGCCACCATGACTTCATACCGTCCATCTTTGAATCCCTCGAGCGCATCCATCCGCTCCTGCTGCGAGCGGTTGGAATGCATGACCGCCACCTTGTGATTTTCACTCTCCAACTGGCGGGCGATCCGGTCGGCCCCATCCTTGGTACGGCAAAAAATGAGGACACTATGATAGTCCGTGCGATCGAGCATCGCCTTGAGTAGATCAAATTTCTGAGCCACGGCAACCGGGTAAAATGCATGCTTCACGGTTTCAGCGGCAGAGCGTCGTGCCCCTATCGATATTTTTTCAGGATTACGAAGACACCAGGAGGAGAGGCGCTCGATCTCATCCGGAACAGTTGCGGAAAAGAGGAGTGTCTGGCGTTCCTTGGGACATTTTTCCACGATGCGGCGGACATCAGGCAAAAACCCCATGTCCAGCATCCGGTCCACTTCGTCGAGCACCAGAATGGAAATGTCGGCGAAACTAACCTCTCCCTGCTGGAGGAAATCAAGCAGCCTGCCCGGCGTGGCGATGATGATATCAACCCCCCGTTGGAGGGCGTCCCGTTGAGTGCCGTATCCAACTCCTCCGAAAAGCACCACCGTTTCAAGATCGGTGAATGCGGAGAAATCCTTGAATGCCGCTTCGACTTGAAGAGCCAGTTCGCGGGTTGGCTCCAGGATCAGACAGCGTATCTTGCCCGTTGCCACCTCGAGTCGGCTCAAAATAGGTAGTCCAAAGGCAGCCGTCTTCCCGGTACCCGTCTGGGCGGAGGCGATCAGATCCCCGCCACGCAACACGGTGGGTATGGCCTGCTCCTGAATGGGTGAAGGCTCTACATAACCCATCCTCTGTGCGCCGTGCACGATTGGTTCGAATAATCCAAGATCCTGAAATGACATGAAAGATCAGCCTAACGGTTCCCTGAGATCACACCAGTGAATTACACTTGGTATATCCCGGAAGGCAACGGCTCCGTGGATACCGGCTCGCAGGACCCATGGATAGGCATGCCACACCACGCCTTCGATCGTGACCAATGTTATGGACGCTCTTTCTGCTGCCCCACTCGGAGGGCTCACAGCCGTCACATCAAGCAGCTTTCCTAATCCCCTGCCATCGGCCTTGATCGCCGACTCTCGGCAACACCAGAAACGGAAAAAATCCGAGAGATTCTGTGATCGGGCAAGAGAGCTGACTTCCTCCCCAGAAAAGAACCTGTTGGCTAATGCATGGAAATCGAGGGGGCGTTCCTTTTCCAAGTCGATGCCTGCCTGCATCGGCGAAAAAACCGCTGCCACCAATTGCTGAGTATGTGAAATGCCGAATTCGTGATGATTGAAAAAAGGTTTTCCAGAGGCAGTGATTTCAATGGGTATCTTCTCCGAATCCATATCCAACCAAGCTGATAAAATTCCACGAACCAGATAACGGCCTGCAAGAAATCGATCCCTTGAGGCTGCATGAGTCAGCTTTGCAACCCTCTGCAACTCCGCATCGGGTAGCAGGACGGGCTTTATCTGAGGGATATCAGCAATGACAATCACGGCCTCCCTGCCCGCAGGCGGCACTTCGGGAAGAGGGGAAAAAACAAAGGATCGTGGGATTTTTTCCTCAAAGAACTCTGTCGTCATCGGCATCCATTACTACCCCTTGTGAATAATCAGGGAAAACAAAACCAACGCTTCTTCAGGAAACATCTGCTGAATCGCACCGCGCGTTACCGTAAGTTCCGATTGCTTTCATAAGGCACCTGGAGGAATTAAATTGAAAGGTGGGATTTTAGCCACGACAGCCTCTCCCGCCTCGGTGAGGGCGAGATAGGCACCTTCGGCAACAGCTCGACCCGCAGTCGTATGGTAGCTGTTGTAGGAAAAAGCTTCTCCCGGTTCAAGCCGAGGGAAGCAGCCGACCACCCCGTCACCTTCGACTGCGGTGACCTGCCCATTCTCAGCACGAACCACCCATTTGCGTCCTTTTACCGTAATCGTCTGATCACTCCCGTTCAGGATCGTAATGTAGTAGATGAACGGGTGCGGTTGGTCAGGTGAGGCAGGGAGATCGGGATCATAGACCACGCGATCCACGGTTGCCTCAAATCCTGGGAGAAGTTGAGGCACCATAAGTGAAAAGTTTGAATCAGAGTGAGATGATAGCGAGCAAGGTGCTCAAGCGCAGACCAACGCCGCCATTCGCGAGTGTCACAAGCTACTCCTTTGGTTTGACCGTGGAGGCGATGTACAGTTCGCGCAGCTGTTTTGGTTCCACAGTCGCCGGAGAGGCGGTCAGAAGTTCGACGCCACGGTTGTTCTTGGGGAAGGCGATTACTTCACGAATCGACTCCTCACCAGCGATCAGCGCGACCAACCGGTCAAGACCAAGCGCTATACCACCGTGAGGCGGCGCGCCATGACGGAAAGCCCGGAGCAGGTGTCCAAAGAGCTCTTCCTGCTCAACCTCGTTGATTCCAAGGACAGAGAAGACTTCTGATTGCAGATCGCCCTCATGGATACGGATGCTGCCACCTCCGATTTCCACACCGTTGAGCACAATGTCGTAAGCCTCGGCGCGGAGAGTTCCGAGCTTGGAGGTATCCTTGAGCAATTCGCGATCCTCGGCCTTGGGACGAGTGAAGGGATGATGGACAGCATTCCATTTTTTCTCCTCTGCGTTGTAAGCAAGCATCGGAAAGTCAACAACCCAGAGGAAATTAAGTTGGAGCAGATCGATCGGCAGCTTCTGCAAATCCGCCACACGCAGACGCACCCGACCCAGCGCCGTGCAGGCTGTTTCCCAAGTGTCGGCACCAAAGAGAATAAGATCTCCCTCCTCAATGCCGAGGCATTGGGTCAGGGCCTTCTTCTCCGCATCGCTGAAGAATTTCACAATGGGTGATTTCCATTCGCCGTATTCAACCTTGATGAAGGCCAACCCCTTGGCTCCCGCGCTCTTCGCAACTTCGGTAAGCTCCTCGATCTGACCGGTGGTGATGGAGGCAAATCCCTTGGCGTTGACGGCTTTGACGACACCTCCCGCTTCAAGTGCGGCGCGAAAAACCTTGAACTGACTCTCCTTGAAGACATCCCCCACATCCCTGATTTCAATCCCGTAGCGGGTATCGGGCTTGTCACTCCCGTAGCGGTTCATTGCTTCGGAATAAGGCATGCGCTGGAAGGGAACGGTGATTTCGACACCGCGGGATTCACGAAAAATGCGTTGAAACATTTTTTCGATCAACGCATAGAGATCATCAGGCCTGATAAAGGACGCCTCGATATCGACCTGAGTGAATTCAGGTTGCCTGTCGGCGCGGAGATCCTCATCCCGAAAGCACCGGGCTATCTGGAAATACTTGTCCACACCACCGACCATCAGGAGTTGCTTGTACTGCTGCGGGGCCTGTGGCAGCGCATAGAAGCTCCCCGGGGTGAGGCGTGAGGGAACAAGAAAATCACGGGCTCCTTCCGGTGTGCTCTTGGAGAGAATCGGAGTTTCGATTTCCCAGAATCCCTCGGTATCAAGCACATCACGGATCGATTTTGTTACGCGGTGACGGAGACGGAGATTAGCCGCCATCGCGGGACGGCGCAGATCGAGGAAGCGATGCGTCAGGCGGAGATCTTCGTTGGCGATGCGTTCATCCATGGGAAAGGGTGGCACTTCCGAACGATTAAGGATAGTGAGCGTGGCGGCAACGAGTTCAATTTCACCTGTCGGGAGTTTGGAATTTTCTGTTCCCGCGAGACGGGCGACGATCTCACCGCTGACCGTGATGACATCTTCGGATCGAAGACTGTGCGCGGCAGCAGCAGCCTCGGCATGAACCTCGGGACGAAACACCACCTGGGTGATCCCGTCGCGGTCGCGCAGATCAATGAAGATCAACCCTCCATGATCACGGCGTCCGGCAACCCAACCACTGAGGGTCAAGGTGCGTCCAATGTCAGATGGGCGCAGGGCGCCGCAGAGGCAATCACGGTAGTGCATAAGAAAATGGCGAGAAGGATGAAACCTGAAACTTGAAACCTGAAAAAGGATTCAATGATCCAAGGTGTATTTTTATTTGTTCGCTATGTATCTGGTTTGATTGATTTCCGGCCTGATCTTCAGACCTCGGCTTTCAGATTTCGATTTTCCTGAAGCCATGCAAGGAGGCCTCCTTCCGTAAGCTCTTCCTCATGACGATCGGCGAGGCGTTTAACCTTCACTCTGGGCCATTCGGCTCCAATGACCACAGCATAGGCGGCTCCGGAGACCTCGGCAGCACCAAACTGTTTACCAACCCGTTCGGCACCAAGAGAAAAGGCCACGCGCCAGCCAGCAGAACGGAGTTGCTGGGCAAGTGAGAGTGCAGAGAGGCGCCGCTCCTCGGCGGCAATCACAAGATAGAGTTGTGTCGGGGCATCCGCTTTCAGGACCGCTTCCTCTTGGACTTTGGCGGCAGGGATTTCATTGATGAGTTCCAGCAGGACGGCATCGCCGACACCGAAACCGACCGCCGGCAGATCAGCAGATCCGTCGCTTAGGTCTTTTAGCAGACGATCATAGCGACCACCACCAGCAATGGCCCGTAGATTCCCCTGAAGCGCAAAGGCCTCAAAAACGATGCCGGTGTAGTAAGCCAACCCACGCACCACGCCCGGATCAGGTCTCACAAAATCCCGCAATCCGCGTGCTTCGAGATCAGCCAGCAGCGGATCAAGGCTCGGGATCTCCGAGCGCTCCACAAACTCACGCAACGAGGCGAGGGATATGCCGAAGGGCAGCAGTTTCTCCTCCGTCTTCTCGGCGGGTTCACGCTCCATCTTATCAACGATACTCAGGAACTCCCCGGCGCGCTCTTTTTCAACTCCATGACCTTCGAGAAATTCATACCATGCCTGACGATTGCTCAGACGGATGACAAAGTCCTTGTGCGTAAGACCGAATGAACGAAGGAGATCGATCAACAAGGCAACCACTTCGGCATCCGATGCGGAGGATGCATCTCCCAGAAGATCACAGTTAAACTGGAGAAACTCCCTCAACCGTCCCCGTTGCTGGCGCTCATAACGGAAACATGTGCCGACATTGAACCATCGCAGCGGCTTCGGGTAGTCACGGTGCCTCTCCGCAACCATGCGTGCGAGCGTGGGAGTGACCTCGGGTCGTAGAGCGACAGCGCGATCCCCTTTGTCGGTGAATTCATACAACTGACCCAGAATCTCTCCACCGCTGTTTTTTTTGCGATAGAGTTCGGCAGATTCCAGCGTCGGCCCGTCGAACTCGACAAAGCCATAGCGCCGCGCCGTTTCGCGCCAGTGGCTCACCAAATAGGCGCGCCGCGCGAAGTCCTCAGGAAAGAGGTCTCGGAATCCGGGTAGAGGTTTCATTATTCGGGAATAAGCGTTTCATCCTAGGGAGTGTATTCTCCCTCGACAATACCCGATCATGCCGCCGAGGAGACCGACCCGCTGCGCGGGAGAATGTCTCCGGCCTGCCTGTTTAAAATTGGGGGCGATTTCGCTTGCGGGATTAGGCAGTCAGATGTAACAAGCCCCTCCCCCATTTTTCAATACAAAGACAGAACATCCCTCACGAATTCGTTCACAATCCGATATGGCCAAGAAAAAACCTGCTAAAAAGCCCGTCAAACCAGCAGCCAAAGCCTCCTCAAAAGGAGCTAAGCACGGTGCTGCCGTCAAACAATCCGTGAAGGCTGCGAAGAAGCCGCAGGTAAAGAAACCAGCAGTGAAGACAGTTACCAAGAAGCCTGTCTCCAAAAAACCTGTTGCAAAGGCAACGGTAAAAAAGGTTGTTAAAAATGCCCCCTCCAAAGCTGCCGGATCTGCATTGACCCCGGCAAAGAAGACCTCCAAGGCAAAAATTTCCCCATCCAAAACCGCCACCACTAAGACTACCTCATCTTCGGATCGGGTTCTTGCCCAGCAGTTCATCCGCAAACCGGCGGCCAGTAAAAATAAGCTGACCCCCTTTCTGACAAGACAGCGCCAACGCCTCCTCGAACTCAAGGATACCCTGCTTGACTCCATGAGGGGTGTCGCACGCGATAATCTTCATACCGGAAGTGAGACCTCGGCTTTTGGGATGCATCAGGCCGACGCGGGAAGCGATGCTTACGATCGCGACTTTGCCCTGAGCATGCTCTCCAAGGAACAGGGGTCGCTTTACGAGATTGACGAAGCGCTCAAAAGAATCGATGATGGGTCTTACGGCGTGTGCGATATCTGTGAAAAGCCGATCCGTCACGACCGCCTCGAAGCCCTTCCTTTCACCCGTTATACGGTGGAATGTCAGGCTGAGCTTGAAAAACGCCAGCACCATCACAGTGTCAGGCCTCATATCAACTCGCTCTTTGGCCTGACCGAAGAGGAGACTGAAAGCGAAGAGGAAGAGACAGCAGAGAACAGCTAGGCTCCAATCCCTGGCCAGCATCACAAACTATCAACCATCAATTTTATGCCACGCGACATCATTACACTTGAGTGCACCGAAGCGGTTGCCGAAGGAAAAACCGTATCCCGCTATACCACGACCCGCAACAAGAAGAGTCTCAATACGCCCGGCCGTCTTGAGAAGAAGAAGTATAATCCGAACCTTCGCCGCCACACTCTCCACCGCGAGACCAAATAATCCCTCTTTTTACAACGCACAGAGACATCACCATGAGTATTCCCAAAACACCGCAGCGCCGCTCCAACTTCCGCCGTGCCAACCGCTGCATGCCACGCCGTCGCCTCGATATTTCCGTTGATGCCGTCGATTTTAAAAATCCCGATCTTCTGAAAAAATTCACCACCGAAAGCGGAAAGATCCTTCCCCGTCGCATGACCGGACTGGCCGCACATCTTCACCGCAAGATCACTCGTGAGATCAAGCGATCCCGTGCCGCTTTGCTGATGAAATAAAGCTTCCTTCCAAAAAAGGCGCCACCGAGAACTCGGTCGGCGCTTTTTTTATGCCCTGATTCCCTCTTACCCCAGCTGCCAGGGTCTCTGAGCATGGGTTTTTTCTAAAATTTAGAATGACACAGAGTAAAAAAGAGAATAATTTTTCTTTTACTCGCCGTCTTCTCAAGGTAGCACTAATGGTGTTCATTTTCCAATAAACCGAAAAAATACCACAATATATAGGATTCCCGATGAAAACCCCCATGATAGATATTCCACTCCAAGAGACACCCATGCCCCTGCGGGAACTTCCCGTCTGCGTGAGGAAGCGCGATGGTGCACTTGTTGAATTTGACGAGGCAAAAATCATTGCAGCCATCACCAAAGCGGGGGTAGCAACCGAGGAATTCGACGCAACCAAAGCGGAATCCCTCGCGGCGCAGGTGCTTGCCTACATTTCCAGCCCCCCCGTGCAACGGGTGCTCGGAGTCGAGCAGATTCAGGATTTTGTGGAGCGTACCTTGATGGAAAATCAGCTCTTCACGACAGCACGAGCCTACATCGTCTATCGGGAGGCCCACCGTCGGATTCGCGACAGAAAGGCAGCCATGGTCGATGCCATAGGATCGGTCCAGGAGTACATCGACCGCAGCGACTGGCGCGTGAATGCCAATGCCAACCAGGGTTTTTCCCTTGGCGGGATGATTCTTTCCGTGGCGGGAAAAGTGACAGCCAACTATTGGCTCAGTCATGTCTATTCCCCGGAGATCGGCAATGCCCACCGGGAGGGAGACTTTCACATCCATGACCTCGACATGCTCTCAGGATATTGCGCCGGATGGTCGCTGAGACAATTGCTTTGGGAAGGATTCAACGGCGTTCCCAACAAGATCGAATCCGGTCCGCCGAAGCATCTCCGTACGGCGATGGGACAGATGGTCAATTTTCTTGGAACCCTCCAGAATGAATGGGCTGGAGCGCAGGCATTCAGCTCGTTTGACACTTACCTCGCCCCCTATGTCCGCAAGGACGAGCTTGATTACGAGAATGTCAAACAATGCATGCAGGAGTTCATTTTCAATCTGAATGTTCCCTCCCGTTGGGGCACCCAGACCCCCTTCACCAACCTGACCTTTGATTGGACTTGCCCCGTCGATCTGGCCGGGGATCATCCCATGCTGGCGGGCAAGGAGATGCCATTCACCTATGGCGATCTAGCACCCGAGATGGCAATGCTCAACCGAGCCTTTCTGGAAGTGATGATGGAGGGCGATGCCAAGCAGCGGGTCTTTACCTTCCCGATTCCTACCTACAACATCACCAAGGATTTCGTCTGGGAGGGGGAGAATGCCGATCTCCTATTTGAAATGACGGCAAAATACGGTCTCCCCTACTTCCAGAATTTCCTAAATTCCGATCTCGAGCCCCGCATGGTGCGCTCCATGTGCTGCCGTCTCCAGCTGGATCTGCGCGAATTGCTCAAACGGGGCAACGGACTCTTCGGTTCGGCGGAGCAGACCGGATCGGTGGGTGTCGTCACCCTCAATGCAGCCCGTCTCGGTTATATCTGCCGGGGCAGCGAACGGAATCTCCATACCCAGCTCGATCATCTCATGGATCTGGCCTCCGAGAGTCTGGAACTCAAACGCAAGGTCATCCAGCGCCACATGGACGAGGGACTCTTTCCTTATACGAAGCGCTACCTCGGCACCCTCCGAAACCATTTTTCCACCATTGGAATCAACGGGGTGAACGAGTGCGTTCGGAATTTTTCCGGCGGTTTTGAAGATATCACTACCCCGTGGGGAAAAGATTTTGCCGTGCGGTTACTCGATCACATGAGGGAACGCATGACCCACTATCAGGAAAAAACAGGGCATCTCTACAACCTTGAAGCCTCTCCAGCCGAGGGAGCCACCCATCGCTTCGCCCGAGTCGATCGCATCAAGTTTCCCGGTCTGCTCCATGCGGGTACTGAAGCCGCCCCTTACTACACCAACTCAAGCCAGCTGCCAGTCGGTGCGACTGACGATCCCTTTGAGGCACTCACGCATCAGGAGGAACTTCAAAGGCGCTACACCGGGGGAACCGTTCTCCACCTGTACATGAATGAGCGCCTTTCCAGTGCTCAGGCCTGCCGGGATCTCGTCAGGCGGGTGCTTTCCCGCTTCCGGCTTCCTTACATCACCATCACCCCCACCTTCTCTATCTGCCCCAACCACGGCTACCTTGCAGGGGAACACACCTTCTGCCCTCGCTGCGATCAGGAAATCCTGGCGAAAAAACAAGCCTCCAGCCAGCAGCAAACCATCACCCAAGCCGCATAACCCCAAAACAAACCACACCATGCAAAACACCACCCAACTCGACGATAGCGAACGCCAGCCCTGCGAAGTCTGGACCCGTGTCATGGGATACCATCGCCCAGTCTCCCAATTCAATCGTGGCAAGAAAGAAGAACATGCCGAACGCCGTCACTTCGTCGAGCATCCACTCAGCGCATCGACTGCATCGGCTACCTCACGCGAACTTGAGAGTCAACTCTCCTGATCCGATTCCCTCGAATCGGGAGCTGGTGCTCGCGGGAGTGGTTCCCTTCTCGAGCGTCGATTTTCCAGGCACACTGGCAGCCGTTTTCTTTCTTCAGGGCTGCCCGTGGGGATGTCGCTATTGCCACAATACACACCTGCGCCCATACCATCCGACGGACAATCAGGGGGAATGGAACTGGGAGAAAGCGCGATCCTTTCTCCACGAACGCGTGGGATTTCTCGATGGTGTTGTCTTTAGCGGAGGGGAACCGACTGCACAATCCGCACTGAAGAGCGCAATAGAAGAGGCGCGTCAGATGGGCTATCGCATCGGCCTCCATACCTCTGGATCGCTTCCCGATCGATTGAAGACGATTCTTCATCTGCTCGACTGGGTCGGTCTCGACATCAAGGCACCGCTGGACTCCCGATACGACCTCATCACCGGGATGGAGGGATCGGCAGCCCGCGTTCAGGCCTCGCTGCAACTGATCCTTGAGGCAGGCATTGCCTATCAACTCCGCACTACGGTGCATCCCCTTCTCCATACCGCCCAGGATCTGGAAGATCTCCATGCCCAACTACAACAGCTCGGTACCCACCCCTCTGTGATCCAACAATTTCGAAGCCAGGGATGTGAGGATATTGAACTCATTGCTACCGCGGCATAATCAAGATAGAGTTTTCGTGATCAACGGCCTCGTGCCGTTTTCCATCACATATGAAGTATCCCGAAATCATTCAAGGAGGCATGGGCGTCGGTGTCTCAAACTGGAAACTGGCCAACACTATCGCCCGGCTCGGACAGCTCGGCGTCGTTTCCGGAACCGCCATCGATGCCGTCCTTGCAAGACGCCTGCAACTGGGCGATCTCAGCGGCAATGTCAGGAGAGCCTTTGAGGCCTTTCCCATTCCTGAAATGGCGCAGCGGATCCTGACCCGCTACTTCATCCCGGGAGGAAAGGCTGAAAATCAACCCTTCAGGGGTATCCCCCTACATTCCCAGCACGACTCACAACTCGCCACCGAACTCACCATCCTCGCCAACTTCACGGAAGTCTTTCTTGCCAAAGAAGGACATCAGGGACTCGTCGGAATCAACTTCCTTGAGAAAATCCAGACCTCCACCCTTCCCTCCATCTATGGAGCTATGCTGGCGGGCGTGGCATTTGTTCTGATGGGAGCCGGCATTCCACGCTCCATTCCGGGGATCCTTGACGAACTGTCCCTTGGCAAGGCGGTGACCATGAGACTCGATGTCGAGCAGGCGCTTCCGGGAGAAGAATTTTTACTCTCCCTTGATCCCCAGAGCTTGTGGGGGGGCAACGCTCCCCTCCTGAAACGCCCCAAGTTCCTCGCCATCGTCTCCTCAGCCACCCTTGCTATCTCGCTTGCCCGCAAATCAACAGGTCAGGTCGATGGCTTTATTGTGGAGGGAGCAACCGCCGGAGGACACAATGCCCCCCCTCGCGGAGTCATGCAGTTGAGCGAACGAGGAGAGCCTCTCTACACCGAACGCGATCTTCCCGATCTGAAAAAAATCCAGGCCCTAGGCCTACCCTTCTGGCTTGCCGGATCCTTCGGGCTTCCCGGAAAACTGAAAGAGGCCACCTCCCTCGGTGCCGTGGGTATCCAAGTCGGAACGCCTTTTGCCTTCTGCGAAGAGTCGGGCCTTACCGACGAACTCAAGCAGCAGATCATTGAAAAGAGTCTCGCGGGCACAGTGGAACTCTTCACTGATCCGAGTGCCTCACCCACCGGTTTTCCCTTCAAGGTCGTTCAGGCCGAGGGAACCCTCTCCGAAGAAGAAATCTACGAGGCACGCAACCGCGTCTGCGATCTCGGATTCCTCCGTCAAGCCTATCGAAAAGAGGATGGCACATCCGGCTTCCGTTGCTCCGCGGAGCCTGTGGACAAATTCGTCGCCAAGGGAGGCAATCCCGACGAAACGGAAGGCCGCAGATGCCTGTGCAACTCACTGCTGGCGAGCATCGGCCTCGGTCAGATCCATTCCAACGGCCAGATCGAAGCCCCCATCCTGACAGCTGGAGATCAGGTGGCCAACATCGCCGCCTTCCTCACTCCGGGAGAAAAAACCTACACCGCCAAACAAGTCCTGGATGCCCTCCTGGCGTAAGTACGCGAGAGGTTGGAGGGTTAGAGGCTTGGACTGAGAGATCCGTAAGATGGTGGTCGCTAAAATGATCGGTGAATGCCTAGGATTCGCTCCAGTGATTGGTTAGACCGTATTACCGCCATATTCAATCGGCGTCAGGATTTAATCCCAACTTAACGAGGTTCTCTCGCTGTGCTTTAGAAACCGTTGCTGTCCCAAGACCTGAATATATACGCTCGATCTCTGGCCTCAGTTTATGAATATATGAAAATGTTAAACTGAGCCCAGCTTTCTTGACTGCTTCGCGTAAAGGCGAGTCAGGTTGAAGTGTGGACTCTACCTCCCGAAGCATCTCCGTCAGTCGATGTAGCTCGTCTTCGTCTTGTAAAGTCATGTCGCTTGAAAATGGCCTAACTAAAATTAGGCGAAGAATTTATTCGTCTTAAATCTCCTGCATCAGAGAAGTTCGGCTGAAAAAGGGACTCCCAAGAATCTCAAACATTTCTCAACGCAATACTCATCGGCAACCTCTATCCCCATTTCTGACAGACAGCAAGTTTCCCCTTCTTGACTCTCTTTGCAGCAGGGCGCAGGAAGTTTCTATGCAGCGCAAGGCCTGCAAGCGAAACTGTATATCTTATACTGCGAGCGCAGCAGAACGCCGCGGGGTGCGAAAGTCCCAAGCCCACCCAATGCTACATCCTTTCTGGGACGGAAATTCCTAATAGTCCCAGTCCCGTTTTCAGCACCTTCGCCGTCACTCCGGCCAAAGCCAGTCTCGACTCGCGGATAGTTCCCTCCGATTTGAGGATGGGGCACGCTTCATAGAAACTGTGGAAGTTGTTGGCGAGTTCGTAGAGATAGAGGCAAAGGAGATTGGGTCGTTGATCATCCAGCACGGAATGAAGCACTTCTCCAAATTGGAGAATCTGAAGTGCCAGGGCTCGCTCTGCCGGAGCTTGGATGATGATTTCCGCATCTTCCGTTGAGACTCCACTCTCCACAGCTTTACGGAAAATCGAGCGGATGCGGACATAGGCGTTCTGTAGATAGGGGGCCGTATTCCCCTGAAAAGAGAGCATCTTCTCCCATGAAAAGACATAATCTGTCAGCCTGTGCTGCATCAGATCGGCATATTTCACGGCACCGAGTCCGATGATCTTCGCGATCTCTTTCTGTTCCTCGATAGGCAGATCAGGATTTTTCTCCGCGACGACGGCCAAGGCGCGTTCCATCGCCTCATTGAGCATGGCTCCCAGCTCCACATTCTCGCCGGAACGGGTCTTCATCATCTTGCGATCCTCACCAAGAATACTGCCGAAGGCGACATGGCGCAGATCTCCCGTGATACCAAGTTTGCGCGCGGCAGCAAAAACCTGGTCAAAATGGAGCTGCTGTGGAACACCGGTCACATACCATACGGAATCCGGTTTCCATCGTTCCTCGCGATATTCCAGCGTCGCCAGATCGGTTGTGGCATAGAGATAGCCACCGTCACCCTTGCGGATGAGACACGGCTTTTCCTCAAGTGAGGGAAGATCACGGAAGAAAATACAGGCAGCTCCTTCGCTGATCTCTGCAATACCGCTGGCCAACAGCCGCTCCACCAGTGGACCGAGGGCGTCGTTGTAAAAGCTCTCCCCCAGGCATTGATCAAAAGAAATATCGAGAAGTCCGTAGAGGCGTTCAAATTCTTTCCAGGAGTAGGCGACTGCCTGTTTCCAGATGATCAGGTTTTCCTCATCCCCCTGTTGAAGTTTCACCAACTCTCCGCGCACCGTTTCCCTGATCTGAGGATTGGATTCTTCAAGGGCGTTCACCTCTCGGTAGAGACGCACAAGTTCCTCGATGGGGGCGGCTTCCAAGGCCTCCTTGTTGAGGAAGTGCTTCCATCCGTAGATCACTTTCCCGAACTGGGTGCCCCAGTCGCCGATATGATTGTCGGTGATGACGCGATGCCCGAGATGGCGGGCCACACGGGCGAGAGAATCGCCGAGAATCGTGCTGCGGATATGACCGACATGCATTGGCTTGGCCACATTCGGTGAACTGAAATCAATGACGATGGTCTGCGGCGTCACCGCAGGTTCCACTCCCAGCCGTTCATCGACACGGATGGCATTGACCGCATCAGCCAGTGCCGCATTGAGGATCTTGAAATTGATAAAGCCTGCCCCGGCGACCTGTGGTTTCTCACAGAGATCCTCCACGGAAAGATGGGTCAGGATCCGTGCCGCCACCTCACGGGGGTTTGTTTTCAACGACTTTGCCGCCACCATTGCCGCATTCGTTTGATAATCCCCGAATCTCGTATCGGCAGCGGGTGTGATGACGGCAAACTTGCGGTCAATCCCCGCCACGGCAAGGGCATCGGCCACGCGGGAAGTGAGGTTGGATTGAAGGGGCATGGAAAATAGGGGTTTAGGCTTTTAGTCTGTTAGACTCTTAGGACGGGAAAAGAACGGCATCACCCGCCCCTCGCCTTCATTTAAAATAAAGGCTGTTCGGAATCACACCTAACAGTCTTCAGTCTAAAAAGCTAACATCCTCCCGTAAGCCTACGGACTTACGCAGCTTTCCGCTCAAAGACCTTAAGAATCGCATCGGCATCCGATGCCGATGCCAACTCCCCACGCACGACAGGGTCGTTCAGGAACTTGGCAATGGCAGCCAGGGTGCGCAGATGGGTCTGAAACTGATCCTTCGGAACCAGAAAGAGGACGATACAATGCACCGGCTTCCCATCGAGTGATTCGAAATCAACACCAGCCTTGGAGCGGGCGAAACAGGCTGTCACTTCCTTTACGGCATCGCAGCTTGCATGAGGAATAGCGATACCAAACCCTATGCCGGTGCTCATCGTTTCCTCACGATGACACAGGGCGGTGATCGCATCAGCGCGGAATTCGGCATCAAGATGCCCCTCCGCCACAAGATGCGAGACAATTTCGTCCAGAGCCTGCCAGCGATCCGTTGCCGACAATTCAGGGATGATCTGATCCTCGGAGAGCAGGCTCGCGAGAGTCATCGGTATCCTTGTTTTTTAGAAGAGCAACCAGGCTTGTGCGGCCTATTCACCCTCGGTTTCGGAATGACCGCTCTCTTCACCCACCATGTAGCGGGTAAATCGACGGATGACGATATTCTCGCCGAGTTCAGAGATCTTGGTGCCGATAAGATCCTTCACGGTAATGTCAGGATTCTTGATGCAAGCCTGCTCAAGAAGGCAGATCGTGCTGAAATATTTATCCAACTTGCCGTCAACGATCTTCTCGGCGATGGCCTCCGGCTTGCCGTGCACCTGAGCCTTGTAGATCTCGCGTTCCGAGGCGACAAGGGTGGGATCAACCTGTTCGCGCGAGACGACGAGCGGATGGGCTGCGGCGATTTGCAGAGTGATGTCCTTGACGAAATCACGAAAATTGTCGTTCTTGGCTACAAAGTCGGTCTCGCAGTTGATCTCGACCAAAACACCAACCTTTCCCTGAAGGTGAATGTAGGAGGCGATGATGCCCTCCTTGGCGGCACGGGAGGCTTTCTTGCCCGCACTTGCGATCCCTTTTTGACGGAGAATGGATTCAGCTTTCTCAATGTCTCCGCCAGCTTCGGTCAGGGCGCGCTTGCAATCCATCATGCCGGCGTTTGTTTTTTCGCGGAGGGTCTTGACGAGGACTGGTGAAATATCAGCCATATTTTTGGTTTTGCGGTTGGGTTGTCGTGAGTCGATTACTCAGCGACAGCTGTCAATTCCTCGACCGCTGCCACAACAGTTGCGGGAGAGCCAGGGGCACGACCGCCGCCGGATTTGGCAAGGGAATCAACGATTTTTTGAAGAATGATACGGATGGCGCGGATCGCATCGTCATTACCTGCGATCGGATAATTGATCTCCTCGGGATTGCTGTTGGTATCGACGATGGCAACAATGGGTATGCCGAGACGACGGGATTCAGCAACGGCAATGGCCTCCTTGACCGTGTCTATGATGACGATGGCATCGGGAAGTTTCTCCATCTCAAGCACACCCTCAAGATTCTGACGGATACGGTTGGCCTCACGGCGGAGAGCAGAAGCCTCAGCTTTGTTGATCTTGTGGAATCCAGCACTCTTCTCAAGGGCTTCAAAATCCTTCAATTTTGAGACACTCTTGCGGATAGTCACAAGGTTTGTGAGCGTACCACCAAGCCAGCGTTGATTCACATAGAACTGACCACTTGCTTGTGCGGCTTCCTTGACAGCTTCCTGAGCCTGTTTTTTGCATCCTACAAAAAGGATCTTCCCCCCCTGACGAACGATTCCTGAGAGAAATTCTCCGGCAGCGATCAACTGGCCGACAGTCTTGGAAAGATCGATGATGTGGATGGAATTTTTTTCCTCGAGAATGAAATCGCGCATCCGCGGATTCCAGCGTTTGGTCTGGTGTCCGTAATGGACACCCGCTTCGAGAAGTTCGGTCATTGTTTCAACAGGCATAGGAAGGATGGGTTGCTGGGCTAAGGAGTATGATGGAGCGTGGGCTTAACGGATGGGTTTTAAACGGCTTCTTCTGTGTGCTGATCCTCATCGAGAGCTTGGTCCCCATGATGAACCAGTTCGAAATTACGGTTCGTTTTGAATCCGGAGCCGGCAGGAATGAGATGCCCCATGATGACATTCTCCTTGAATCCGCGCAGTCTGTCGGACTTGCCGAAAGTGGCTGCCTCTGTAAGCACGCGGGTCGTGTCCTGGAAGGAAGCGGCTGAGATGAAACTGTCTGTCTCGAGGGATGCCTTGGTGATACCAAGGAGCACCGGAGCCGCCTCGGCTGGCTTGCCACCCTTTGCACTGACGCGCTCGTTTTCAGCCTCAAATTCCAGACGGTCGATCTGATCGCCCCACAGCAGTGTCGTATCACCAGGATCGGTGATCTTCACCTTGCGAAGCATCTGACGGACAATAATTTCGATGTGCTTGTCATTAATTTCGACACCTTGGAGACGATAGACTTCCTGAACTTCGTTCAGGAGATGTTCCTGAAGCTCCTGAGGCCCACAGACATCAAGGATCTCATGAGGGACGACAGGCCCTTCGGTGAGTTGCTGTCCTTTCTTCACGAAATCACCCTTGAAGGAGATGATGTGTTTGGAAAGCGGGATGAGGTGTTCTTCCTCGGTGCCGGTCTGCGGATCACGGACGATCAGCTTGCGCTTGCCCCGAACCGTACCGCCGATATCGACAATACCGTCGATGCGGGCGATCTCGCAGGCATCCTTTGGACGGCGGGCTTCGAAAAGTTCGGCAACGCGGGGAAGACCACCAGTAATGTCCTTGGTCTTGGCGATCTTACGAGGCGTCTTGGCCAGTCGTTGTCCCGCCTGAACTTTTTCGCCTTCCTTGACATCAAGGTGAGCTCCGGCAGGAATGGAATAACTGGCCACGATGGTCCCGGCGGAATCAACCACGACGATCTGCGGATGCAGATCCTCTTTGTGCTCGATGACCACGGTCCCCATGACTCCAGTCTCATCGTCGACCTCCTTGCGGATGGTGACGCCGCTGATCATGTCCCGGAATTCGATCTTACCATTCTTCTCGGTAATGATCGGCACATTGTAAGGATCCCATTGAACAAAGGTTTCGCCTTTTTTCACTGTGCCTCCATCGGCAATTGAGATGACCGAACCGATGACAACGGGGTAACTTTCCAGCTCGCGCCCATCCTTGCCATGGATGCCCACCGTTCCATTCTTGGAAAGGACGATGTAGGTTCCGTCCAGAGCCTGAACGGCACGCAGATCGTTGAAGCGGATGACACCCTCGTTCTTGGCTTTGATCACAGGTTGCTTAAAGGTTCCGCTGGCAGTACCACCGACATGGAAGGTACGCATGGTGAGCTGGGTACCAGGTTCACCGATGGACTGTGCGGCAATGATGCCGACCGCCTCTCCAAGCCCGATCATGAGACCGGTGGAAAGATTGCGACCATAGCACTTCGCGCAGACTCCGCGCTTGTTTTCGCAGGTCAGCACGGAACGGATCTTAAGCTGCTCGTGTCCGACCTTATCAAGGGCGGCTGCAATTTCCTCATCAATAAGCTGGCTGGCCTTGATGATTGGTTGCGAGGTGACTGGATCCTTTACCGTTTCACAACTGACCCGACCGATGATACGGGTGGCTAGGCTGACGACTTCCTCATCTCCCTCGTAGATGGGACGGACAACAATACCATTGACCGTACCGCAATCCTCGGAAGTGATGATTACATCCTGAGAGGCATCAACAAGTTTGCGGGTCAGATAGCCCGAATCGGCTGTTTTCAAAGCCGTATCGGCAAGTCCCTTGCGGGCACCGTGTGTCGAGATGAAATACTCAAGAACTGAAAGTCCCTCACGGAAGTTTGAAAGAATGGGGCGCTCGATGATCTCACCCGATGGCTTGGCCATGAGTCCGCGCATTCCCGCAAGCTGCTTGACCTGGGTACGGTTGCCTCGGGCACCCGAATCGACCATCATGAAGACAGGATTGGCTTCACGACGGCCATCGTTGTGCTCAAGGGTGCGGAAAAGGGCGTTGGCAAGTTCCTCGCCGGTGTGTGTCCAGATGTCCTGCACTTTGTTCTTTCGCTCACCATCGGTGATGATACCACGGCGATATTGTTTCTGAACTTCGGCGATCTGTTTCTGGGCACCCTCGACAAGGGCAGCCTTTTCCTTCGGAATGATCATGTCATTGATACCGATGGAGGCACCAGCGCGAGTGGCCTCGCGGAATCCAAGCTCCTTGAGCTTGTCCAGGGTTTCCACAGTGAGTGCCTGACCGACTGCTTTGTAGCAGCGCCAGATGATGTCGCTCAGTTGTTTCTTGCCGGCAACCTTGTTGTAAAATCCGAGCTCTTTGGGCCAGATCTGGTTGAAAAGCACTCGTCCAACCGTCGTCTCGATGACTGGCAGTTCGCTGTTACCGTAAACGGTCTGCGCTCCCCGGTCAGGATTCTGAAGACGGATACGGGTATGGATTCTGACACTTCCCTCCGAGAGAGCGAGTTCCACTTCACTAGCTGCGCCAAAGAGAGGCATGCGACTCTCCGCGGGGGCCTTGCCATCCTTCCCAAGCACAACGCGGGGATTCTGGGTCAGATAGTAGCAACCGAGAGGAATGTCCTGCGACGGATTGGTGATCGGCTTTCCACTGGATGGAGAGAAGATGTTGTTGGGAGCCAGCATCAGCGTACGGGCTTCAAGCTGTGCCTCGACGGAGAGAGGAACATGGACAGCCATCTGGTCACCATCGAAATCTGCATTGTAGGCCGTGCAGACAAGCGGATGCACCCGGATCGCCTCACCCTCGATGAGAATCGGCTCAAAGGCTTGAATTGAGAGACGGTGCAGGGTCGGTGCGCGGTTCAGGAGAACGGCATGTCCCTTGGTGACTTCTTCCAGAATATCCCAAACCTCCGGGGTCTGGCGTTCAATCAGTTTCTTAGCGCTGCGCACCGTGTGCACATAGCCGAGCTCCTTGAGGCGTCGGATGATGAATGGCTCGAAGAGAACGAGCGCCATCTTCTTGGGAAGACCGCACTGATTGAGCTTCAGCTCAGGCCCGATGACGATGACGGAACGACCCGAGTAATCGACTCGTTTGCCGAGCAGGTTCTGACGGAATCGACCCCCCTTGCCCTTGAGCATGTCGCTCAGAGATTTGAGAGGACGGTTGGCGGCTCCGGTCACAGCACGGCCATGACGGCCATTGTCGTAAAGAGCATCAACAGCTTCCTGAAGCATCCGCTTTTCATTGCGAATAATGACCTCCGGGGTCTTGAGCTGGAGGAGCGTGCGGAGACGGTTGTTGCGGTTGATGACGCGACGGTAAAGATCGTTTAGATCGGAGGTCGCAAACCGTCCCCCTTCGAGAGGAACAAGAGGACGAAGATCAGGAGGGATCACAGGCAGCACGCTCATGATCATCCACTCGGGACGGGTCTTTGAGCTGATGAATCCCTGAACAAGTTTCAGACGCTTGGCCAGCTTCTTGCGAATCTGTTTGCTCTTGGTCTGTGTCATCTGCTTCTCGATGACGACCTGCTCTTCGAGAAGATCAATGTTCTGGAGAAGTTTTTGAATCGCCTCGCCTCCCATTCCAGCGACAAAATCTTCGCCGTACTGATCCTCTGCTTCGCGGAATTCTACTTCTGTAAGGAGTTGGCCCTTTTCAAAAGGGGTCTTGCCTGGATCAATGACGATGTAATCCTCGTAATAGATGACCCGCTCAAGCTGACGACCGGTAAGGTCGAGCATGAGGCCGATACGGGACGGCATGCATTTGTAAAACCAGATGTGCGAAACAGGAACAGCGAGATCGATGTGTCCCATGCGCTCACGTCGGACTCGGCTAAGTGTCACCTCAACACCGCAGCGGTCACAGACAACATCCTTATGCTTGATGCGCTTGTACTTTCCGCAGGAACATTCCCAGTCTCGGGTTGGCCCGAAAATGCGCTCGCAGAAAAGACCGCCCTTTTCAGGTTTGAAAGTGCGGTAGTTGATGGTTTCAGGATTTTTCACCTCTCCCTTACTCCAGCCCCGGATTGTTTCAGGGGCTGCAACGGTGATTCCGACCTCGTCGAAGGAGGCCTTTTTGGGATCCGCTTGAAGATCAAATGTTGGTGCGAGTGCTGTTTCGGTCATGGCTCTTAATATGCTGCGGTTGGCTAAGCGGTAAGTTGATTAGGCTGCTGAGTCGGCAAGGGGAAGGGGGGCAGTCTTGCCACCCACACGGACATCAAGTCCGAGTCCCTGCATTTCCTTGATGAGCACATTGAAGGACTCGGGAATTCCGGCCTCCAGAGAGTTGTCTCCCTTGACAATGCTCTCGTAAATGCGCGTGCGGCCCTGCACATCGTCCGACTTGACGGTGAGCAATTCCTGTAGCGTATAGGCGGCACCATAGGCCTCAAGCGCCCAGACCTCCATCTCTCCGAAACGCTGTCCTCCGTACTGGGCCTTGCCACCCAGCGGCTGCTGGGTAACGAGGGAGTAAGGACCAACGGCGCGGGCATGGATCTTGTCGGCGACAAGATGTCCAAGCTTGAGCATGTAGATGACACCCACCACAACCTGCTGGTCAAAAACTTCGCCGGTGCGACCGTCGATGAGGGTGGATTTGCCATTCTCCTGAATCCATGAGAAACCTTCCTTCTGACCGGCTTCCACAAGGTATTCGCGGATGCGGCTCTCTGGAATTCCGTCGAAGACAGGGGTGGCCACCTTGAATCCAAGAGCCCTGGCAGCAATACCCAGATGAGTCTCGAGAACCTGCCCTACATTCATACGACTCGGCACACCAAGTGGATTGAGCACGATGTCAACAGGAGTTCCATCGGGCAGGAACGGCATGTCCTCCTCGGGAACGATCTTGGCAACAACGCCTTTGTTTCCATGACGACCGGCCATCTTGTCACCAACAGAGAGCTTGCGCTTGCTGGCGATGAAGACCTTGACCTGTTTAATGATGCCAGGATCGACATCGTCACCGCTTTCGACGCGGCCAAGATTTTCTTCCTTCTCGTTCTCGAGATCGGCAAAGCGGTGCTCGAACTGACCGATGATCTCGCGGATCTTGTTGCGGATCGGACTCGGATCGATTTCGACCACATTATAGACGCCGGCAAGCTTGCGGAGCAGCATCTTGGTGATCTTGCGATTGGCGGGAATGATGATCTCACCCGTCTCTCCGTTGACAACATCGAGAGGGATCTTCTCACCAAGCAGGACATTGGCAAGGGCCTCGGTGAGCTGCTCGAAGAGCTCGTCCTTACGCTTCTTGTTGTCCTCCTGAATCATCTTCTGCTGACGCTTGGATTCACTTGGTGTCATCTTGGTCTTGGCAGCCTTCTCCTTGGAGGAGACGCGCACATCCATGACGATGCCATAGGTACCTGAAGGAACGGTGAGGGAGGTATCCTTCACATCGGCGGCTTTCTCCCCGAAGATGGCTCGCAAAAGACGCTCTTCAGGCGCAAGTTCAGTTTCACTCTTCGGAGTAATCTTTCCAACCAGAATGTCACCGGGCTTCACTTCGGCACCAATGCGGATCACTCCGTCCGGGCCAAGATTCTGAAGGGCTTCCTCGCTGACATTGGGAATATCACGGGTGATTTCCTCAGGACCAAGTTTGGTATCCCGGGCACCGATTTCAAATTCATCAATGTGAATCGAGGTGTAGATGTCCTCCTTGACCACGCGTTCCGAGATCATGATGGCATCCTCGAAATTATATCCGTTCCAAGGCATGAAGGCGACGAGTACATTGCGACCTAGGGCGAGCTCGCCGTTTTCAGTATTCGGGCCGTCTGCAAGAACATCACCCGTCTTGATAACCTGCCCCTTCTTGACGATAGGATGCTGGTTAATGCATGTACTGCTGTTGGAGCGCATGAACTTGCGGAGGTCATAGACCCGAACCCCGTTTTCAGGATCGTCCTTGATCTTCTTCTTTCCTTCGGGAAGTTCGCCATCCTTGGTGACGATGACTCTTTGTGAATCGACTGAAGCAACCTTGCCATTGGATTCGGAAACCACCACCGCGCGGGAATCTCTGGCAACCCTGCCCTCCATGCCTGTACCGACGATGGGCGACTCTGAGATGAGCAGAGGCACTCCCTGGCGTTGCATGTTGGATCCCATCAAGGCGCGATTCGCGTCATCATGCTCGAGGAAGGGAATCAGACCGGCAGCCACCGAGACCAACTGTTTCGGAGAAACATCCATGTACTGAACTTTCTCCGGTTCAATTTCAACGAAATCGCCACGATAACGCGAGGAAACCGTCTCCCCGAGGAACTTACCCTTGCTATCTACGGGTGAATTGGCCTGGGCGACATAGAAGTTTTCGTCACGATCACCGGTCAGGTATTCGATGTCATCGGTAACACATCCCCCCTTAACCTTGCGGTAAGGAGTCTCGATGAAGCCGAAGTCGTTGACCCGTGCATAGGTGCTTAGTGAGCTGATCAGTCCGATGTTGGGACCTTCAGGAGTCTCAATGGGGCAGATACGGCCATAGTGCGAAGGGTGGACATCGCGCACCTCAAATCCGGCTCTCTCACGGGAAAGACCTCCGGGCCCAAGGGCCGAAAGCCGGCGCTTGTGGGTTAGCTCGGAGAGTGGATTCGTCTGATCCATGAACTGCGAGAGCTGGGAACGGCCAAAGAAATCACGTACCACGGCACTCAACGACTTGGGATTGATCAGTTTCTGAGGAGTGATGTGATCAATGGTTGGATCGTAAAGCGCCATGCGCTCACGAACTAGTCGCTCAGTACGGGAAAGACCGACGCGGCACTGGTTGGCCAGAAGTTCGCCTACCGTGCGGACACGACGACTGCCCAGATGATCGATATCATCCGTCATTCCGTCACCCTTGCGCAGCTTGAGGAGATAGCGCATGGATTCAACAATATCTTCCTTGCGGAGAATGCGGTCGTCGATCTTGGGATCGAGACCAAGCTTCTGCTGGATTTTGTGTCGTCCGACACGACCGAGATCGTAGCGTTTGGAATCGAAGAAGAGCCTCTTCAGCATGCCGCGGGCATTCTGAACTGTTGGAGGATCTCCAGGACGGAGTTTGCGATAGATGTCCTTGAGGGCTTCCTCCTCACTGTGGGCGGGATCGCGCTTCAGGGATTTGACAATGGTATCATCTTCCTTGGTGTCGATCACCTTGACGCTGCTGTGTCCCGCGCGGATGAGATCACGGATGACTGCGGGCGTGAGAGGTTCATAGGCACGGGCGATGATGGCATCACCTTCGCGGACATCGGCAAGCAGCACCTTGGTGCTCATCGCTTCCTCGTCAAGCTTGTCGGAGAGCTTCAACGACTCAATTTTGTAGAAAAGAGAGGCGATTTCCTCGTCCGTAGGATAACCCAGTGCTCGCAGGAAAGTCGTGGCCAGGAACTTGCGACGGCGTTTGCGACGGTCAAGATAGACATATAGCAGATCGTTTGTATCGAACTGCACTTCCGTCCAGGAACCACGGTCAGGAATGATACGGAATCCAAAGAGGAGCTTTCCATTAAGGTGAATGTCCGATTCAAAGCAAATACCGGGAGAACGATGCAACTGACTGACAACGACGCGCTCGGCTCCATTGACAATAAAGGTACCCTGACGGGTCATGAGGGGAATTTCACCCATGTAGACCTTTTCTTCCTTCGTGGACTTCTCGTCTTTATAACGGAAAGTCACATAGAGAGGGGCGCTGTAGGTCTGGCCATCAATTTGGCATTCCACGGGGCCCACCTTGGGCTCTTCAAGACTGTAACTTACGAAATCGAGACTCGATTTCTCTTCAAATCCAAAAATTGGGAAGAACTCACGGAAAACTGCCTGCAGGCCAACATTCTTCCGCTTCGAAGGTTCGACCCCCGTTTGAAAAAATTCTTCGTACGATTTGATCTGCAGTTCAATGAGGTTCGGCGGCTGGATGGCCTCGTAGAGTTTGCCGAAGGAGATGCGGTCAGACATGGTGCAGGGTCAGTGGTATCGCGTGGTTGTCGCTTGGGATCGCCGTAATGGCAGCCTCTCCCTTAATGGCTACAGCCTGAAAAGGCTGCATCACAAGGAAAGAGAACGGGTTGTTGGCTCCGGGGGGAGACAGAAAATTGAAAAAAACAGCAGGAAAAAAAGCCGTCAGTCGCGTGGTTAGCGCGGGCGGCAACGGTCGCAAAGTAATGAGGTGTCGTGTGACCGGGGTGCAGGGCTCGGGACAGGTGGAACTTTTTCTTTTACGGGCAACCGGCCATCGTGTCAATGGGATAATTTTCCATTCACGCCGATGACCGGTTAAAAACCGCCTTGAATTACTTGATCTCAGCCTTGGCGCCGGCAGCTTCGATCTTCTTCTTGATCTCTTCTGCTTCTTCCTTGGTGGCACCTTCCTTGATCGCCTTGGGAGCGCTCTCGACGAGAGCCTTGGCCTCGGCAAGACCGAGTCCTGGGACTGCGGCACGCACTTCTTTAATGACGCCGATCTTGTTGGCGCCAACTTCCTTGAGGATGACATCGAAGGAGGTCTTCTCTTCGGCTGCTGGAGCAGCGGCTCCACCGGCAGCGGCTCCACCGGCAGCAGCAACTGCTACGGGAGCGGCGGCGCTAACGCCCCACTTTTCTTCGAGGGACTTAACGAGGTCAGCGATCTGAAGGACTGTCAGGTTGCTGAGTTGATCTACGAGGGCTTGATTGTCGGACATGGTGTTTTTTGGATTTTGATGACGTCGCGTCCCGAAGCCTCAGGACATTTGAGACCGGCAGCCGCCGGCCCGACTATTCATCGTGTTGTTTTTCCTTCACCCGTCGTGGCTTCGTACGCCGGGAGAAATTTGTTTCGGTTAGAAAATTGTTGGTTTGGAATACTGTCGTTATTCAGCGGCGGGAGCCTCTGATGCCGGGGTCTCGGCAACAGGCGCCTCCACAGCGGAGACAGGCTCCGATGGGGCTTCCATTGCAGGCGCAGCGGGAGCCTTTTCGACAATGGCCTGAAGCACCCGAGCCAAGCTTGCGGCTGGCTCGTTGAGCGTGCGCACGAGGCGGGTGGCGGGCTGAAGGAGCAGTCCAAGAAGCTGTGCCTGCAGGACTTCCTTGCTTGGCAGATCAGCCAATGCGATCACTTCGTCGGTCGTGAGCACGGAATTATCGAGAATGCCGGCACGGATCGCGGGTTTCTCAAATTCAGCGGCGAAAGTCTTTAGAATCTTGGCCGAAGCGCAGATGTCCTTCTCGCCAACCACAAACGCAGTCTGCCCTGTCAGATGGGCATCGAGCTCCGGGTAGCCGGCATCCTTGATGGAGCGGCGGAGGAAGGTGTTCTTAATGACAGTGAGCGTGGCTCCGGCACCGGCAAGGCGGTTGCGCAACTCGGCAAAATGATTGACATTCATGCCGCCGTATTCGACGACGATCAGGAAGGGTGAGTTAGCAAGGCGGAGTTTGACATCCTCGACAATTGTGGGTTTCTCAGGGCGCATGGTGGTAGTTCCTGGTTAAAGTTCTTTCTGTTACTTGAGGAAAGGGGAGGCATCCACGGCGATACCGGGGAGCATGGTGGCGGCAAGTGTGACCGCCTCGACAAAGGCCCCCTTGGCGGTAGCTGGGCGGGACTTGACGACCGCCTCGATGACGGCCTTTCCGTTATCCAGAAGCTGCGCTTCCGAGAAAGAAATCTTACCGACGGGAACGGCAATGTTTGCATTCTTATCAAGCTTGAACTCTACGCGGCCGGCCTTGACTTCCTGCACTGCCTTGGCGGTGTCGTCACTCACGGTTCCGGTCTTTGGGTTGGGCATCAGCCCACGGGGTCCGAGCACCTTTCCGAGCTTACGCACCTCAACCATTGCGGCTGGAGTGGCAATAGCCACATCGAAATCCGAAAATCCACCCTGAACTTTTTTCAGGAGATCCTCAAACCCGACAAACTCAGCACCGGCATCCTTTGCGGCGGTTGCCGCGACTCCGGTTGCAAAGACAAGCACGCGGACATTTTTACCACTTCCATGCGGCAGAGGGCAGGTTCCCCGAACCATCTGGTCACTCTGCTTGGGATCAACCCCCAGACGGAGTGAAACGGTGACGGTCTGGTCAAATTTTGTCGGCGGCATTTTCTTGAGGACGGCAAGTGCGTCACTCAGGGGATATTTGCGACCTTTCTCGACGAGCTCAGAGGCTGCGCGATAGCGTTTGCTGCGTTTGTTTTGCATACTTTTTGCAGTTCAAGCGGTTCTAGAACCTCCTGCGGGTTGGGTGTTGATGTTGAAAATTTGCAGCGCTTAGCCTTCGATCTCGATCCCCATCTGGCGGGCAGTTCCACAGAGGGTACGGAAAGCAGCCTCCTCGTTACGGGCGTTCATGTCCTTCATCTTGATTTTGACGAGATCCATGACCTGCTTCTTGGAAAGTTTGGCAACCTTTACTTTGTTCGGCTCCTTGGAACCGGAGGCAATGCCGGCAGCCTTCTTGAGAAGAACACCCGCCGGAGGAGACTTGGTGATGAAAGTGAAGGTCTTGTCCTTGTAAACGGTAATGACAACGGGAAGAATATCCCCTGCCTGCTTCTGCGTGGCGGCGTTAAACTCCTTGCAGAAGGCCATGATGTTGACACCCTGCTGACCGAGCGCGGGACCCACCGGGGGTGCTGGATTGGCCTGCCCTGCTGGGATCTGAAGCTTGATCTGTCCTGTGATTTCTTTGGCCATGGCTTGTTAGGGAAAGTGTCGCTGTGAGTCTTAAAAAGGTATTCTTGCGCCTGTTCCGGCGAAAAAAGGGAGGTAATAGAAGCCCATCAGGTGATCATGATCAAGAAATTTCTTGAGTTTTTTGCAGTTAGCGTATTTTGCAGAGAACCGAAGGCCCTGTTCACCTGCTTGCAGGATCGGGTTGAAACCGGCACAAAAAAAGCTACAAACTCAATGATGCGCCCGATGAAATCCCCTCAGAATGAACACGCCGATCTGACGGGATCCCTTTTGGTGGCCGTTCCGACCTTGTTGGACCCCAACTTCCGTCGCTCGATTATTTTCCTCACACGCCACGAAACAAAGGAGGGTGCTCTGGGAGTGATCCTGAATCGTCCCAGCGGGAGAACACTGGGGGAACTGACCGAGTCGCCCGATGACCTGAAGGAAGTTCCCGTCTTTGAAGGGGGGCCTGTCGAACAACAGCAACTACTTCTTGCCCGTATCCTCCTCATGGAACAAGGGGCCAGCTTTGAATCTTTCGACCGGAAAGAGAGTCTTTCGATGTCGGACAATAGGGGATTCAGGGCTTTCACCGGCTATGCGGGATGGTCCGAAGGACAATTGGAGTCGGAGATCAGGCAAAAATCATGGCTTATCCTCCCTCCCACAGCTCCGCTCCTGAAGGCTGTGACCACTCCCGAAGAGGGAATGGCTCGCTGGCGTGGCATCATGAGGGAACTCGGTCCGTGGTATCGCCTGCTGGCGGAGGCACCGGATGATCTCTCGTTGAACTGAGGTAAATGGGGAACTTAAATTTTATCCCGGTTTTTTAACCACTCGGCAGTCGCCTTCAATGTTTCAGCGAATCCCCTGCGTGGTTTCCAATCAAAAGCCTTGGCAAACTCGCTCCCATCACAGACCCAGCGGTTGGGTAGGATTTCCCGCACACGATCCCGGCCGAGGCTTGGCACGGCTTCACGCAGGGCTGGAATGGAATCCAGCAATATAGACACTCCCTGGATCACTGCGTGCGGGAGCGGAAGGGTTATGCCTCGTGCAGCAATGACCTCTGCCGCCGTGGCAAGCAACATGGTATCGGTGATACTCCCGCTGCCCGTGAGATAGAACGGCTTCCGATCATCGGGCCACTGCGACATTGCTGCTGCGAGCAAAGCATCACAGAGATCATCCACAGCGATCCAGCTATACTGCTTGGGCTGGAATCCCGGTTTAACCCGCACCACTCCCTTCGCCATTTGAAAAAGTGGCACAGTGGCCGTATCCCTAGCCCCAAGAACCATCGGAGGGCGAAGGATCAGCAATCGTGAGCCAAGTTTTTCCTGCAATCTCTTTTCCATCGCAAGCTTCGAGGCTCCATAGAAAGAAAAGGGGGCATCATCATGATCCATGCTTCGAGACTCCTTTCCCTTCGGAGTCGGCCCTCCCGCGGCCAAGGAAGAAAGGACGATCATGCGCGTGATCTCGGGCAGTTGCCTTGCGAGATTGAGACTTCCCTGCATATTGGTCTGGAAATATCCCTCGCGTTCCCGGCCAAAGAGCCGTCCCGCTGCATGAATGGCGAGATCGGGTCGCACCCTCCCGGGAATTTCCCATGCATCGCCTGAAACCTTAACGATCTGAAGACGATCTCCGAGTTGATCCATAGTCATCGCGTCGCGCAATTCCATACTGAGCTGCATCTTGAGTTTCTCGGGATCGCGAACCGGAAGGATGATTCTAGAGAAACGAGCGTCAGGAATCAATCGTAGCAGGAGATTCCTCCCGACAAATCCCGTAGCTCCGGTGAGAAGGAGTTCCATTAAAAATAATTGAACTTACACCAGCGTCTTCTCAAACAGCTCGTAGGTGCGGGAGCGATACCCGCCCATTAGTTCCGCACCCTCCAGAATCTCGACATTATTTGCCTCGACCCAGGAAATTTCGGAAACTTCATAGCTGGCCTTCGCCACACGGAAGCTCTCAAAGAAGAGCAGGGCACTAAGCCCCTTGTCACGGTAGGCGGGCTCCACCCCCAGCACGCAGAGACGATCTGTTTTGATTTTTTGGAACTGGAGACGCAGAGCCATTTCGAGAAAACGAAGGATTCCCTTGCGCCCTCGTGATGCATGGAAAACCTCATTCACATTTGGCAAGGCAAGGGAGAATCCCACCTCCCTACCATCCATACAGACAAAGAGGATGAGTTCCGGATTGGCGATAGCCTTGAGATCATCCGCTGCATGAAGCAGATCCTCAAGGGCGATGGGGTAGAAACCCCAATTGCGATCCAGACATTGGTTGTAGAGTCGATGGATGATCTCCATCTCCTTCTTGATCTCCTTCAGATTAATCGGACGCACGGTGACTTTACTGCGTTTCTTGATGCGGTCAACGATGCGGTTGACCCTCTCTGGTGCCTCACGCAGCAACGGCACTTCCCATGCATAGAGGGTGCGCACACCCTCCAATCCGGCACCCTTCACGAGTTTGGCGTAATAGACCGGATTCCAAGGCATGGAGACAAAGCTCGGGCGCTCACATCCCTCCACCAGAATACCGCAATCATCGTTGATGGAGGGGTTATAAGGGCCTCGCATCGAGGTCATCCCCTTGGCCAGTAAAATTTTGGAGGCCGCTTCCATCAGTGCGGTCGCGACAATTTGATCATCAATCGAATCGAAAAACCCAAAAAAACCAACGGCATCCTTGTTGTAGCCATTGTGTGAACGATTGACGATGGCGGCGATGCGACCGACCGGCTTGCCATCACGATAGGCAATCAGGGGATGCACCTCCCCGTGCTTCTGCACGAAGACGGATTTCGGCTCGATCAGTTTGAAGACACTACCGGGAAACGGAGGCGTGAAGCCCGGATCCGTTGAGTGTAGAAGTTCCGGAATCTGTTCGAACTTTTTCAGCTCCGCCGCGGTCCGGCAGGGCAAAATCGAAGACATTCCGACGGCGGCCTGGTTCTGTGTATGCTGGATCATCGAAAGTTCCAAGTTCTCGGGCAATGCGGGCAAAAATGTCGAGCACCTTATCAAGATCCTCCTCCGTGTGACTCGACATGAAACTGGTACGGACGATTGCCTCGCCATAGCGGACGGCTGGGTAGATGGCTGGAGTGGCAAAGACCCCTTCTTCAAACAACCTCTGGGCAAAGGCAAATGCCTTGGACTCGCTGCCGATCAGAATCGGCACAATCGGAGTTTGGGTGGAACCTATCTTGAAACCGATCGACTTGAAGCCCTCATGCATTTTACGGGTATTGCGCCAGAGCAGTTCGATACGCTCAGGCTCGGCACGCATAATCTCAAGGGCCTTGAGGACACCTCCGACGACAGCCGGAGCCAGCGAGGCGGTAAAGATGAAACAGCGGGCCTTGTGTTTGAGAAATTCCACCATCTCCCGCGATCCGGCGATAAATCCACCCATCGAGCCAAGTGACTTCGAGAAAGTTCCCATGACGATCTCCACATCATCATTCACGCCGAAGTGGTGTACCGTGCCCCGCCCTTCAGGGCCAAGCACCCCGAGAGAGTGTGCCTCATCGACATACATGACGGCCCCATATTCCTTGGCGGCCCGGACCATGGGAGGCAGATCGGCTATGTCACCCGACATGCTGAACACTCCATCCATGATGATGAGCCTGCCTGCCTCTTCGGGAACGCGCTTGAGACGGTTGTACAGGGCATCGACGGAATTGTGTCGGTAGGGAATCAGCCTTGCCGGAGAGACCTGACACCCCTCGATGATCGAGGCGTGGTTCTCCCTGTCGCAGAGAATCACATCGTCGGATTCCAGAAGTGCTGCCAATGCTCCCTGATTGGCAAAGAATCCGGTGGAAAAAAGCATGACGGATTCCCGTTGGAGAAAATCGGCAAGGGCTTCTTCCAGTTGATTGTGAAGCGTGATCGTACCGTTGAGCAGGCGTGAACCGGTGCAGCCCGCCCCGTATCTGCGCGTTGCGGCGCAGGCGGCCTCGACGACGCGGGGATCCTGGGCAAGTCCGAGATAATTATTGGACCCGATCATGATCTTGCTCTCGCCTTCGCAGATCACATGATTGCCCAAGCTCTCCTCGATGCAACGGAAGTAAGGGTAAAATCCCTGTGCCCGGGCATCCGCAGAGTCGCTATAGTCGCGGCATTTTTGAAAGAGGTCTCTTGCCATGAAGGAAAACTGTCAGGGCGAGAAGGTCGCAGGAAACGACTGTCCTGTAAATGCTTTCGTGCACTTCCTCCCAAGTCGGATACAAATCCAGAGTTAAAAATCATCCGCTCAATGCCTCCAGACCCTCAACCTAGCTCTGGCCAAATCATCGGGTAAGCTCATTGTGACGAATATTTCAAAATGTGAAATTGTAACCGCTCCCTAGAAGAATCTTTCTCCTGTAGATTGGAAGTGCTTTTATCCCTCAGGCAGATTGTTATGTGATCACCTCACTTACACCCCCCCTAAACCAAACCATGAAAACATTCGGCATTCTATCCCTCTCAGCTTTGCTGATCGCCTCTCCTCTTCACGCTGAGAAAAAAGCTGCGGTTGATCCAGCAGCCCTCGCCTTGCTCAAGAACATGAGCACTTCCCTCTCTAGCGCAAAATCTTTCACTGTGCGCTCGAAGAGTATTTTGGAAGTACCTGCTTTCACAGGACAACTCATCACACTCTTTTCTACGGGAAATATCGCACTCAAGCGACCCGATAAACTCCGCGCGGAGCTTGGCGGTGATGCTCCTGCCTTTAATTTTTTCTATAATGGAGCATCCGTTTCAGCTCTTGCCCCTCAGAAAAAGGTTTATTCCACGACGAGTGCCCCTTCTACATTGGACGACATGCTTACTGGTTTGACCCGTGAAACGGGAATTCGATTTCCCTCCTCGCCTCTGTTTTATAGCGATCCCTACTCCATTCTGACGCGCAATCTTCTGAGTGGGATTGTTATCGGTCGCACGAAAGTCAATGGGGTTGCATGCGATCATCTCGCCTTCAGATCACCCGATGTAAATTGGGAAATCTGGATTGATGCGGGTCGTGATGCACTTCCTCGAAGACTAGCCGTCACTTTTACAGACAGGCCCATGTATCCGCGTACTGTTGTCGAGTTCTCCCGATGGAACCTGCATCCTTGGCTTTCAAGTTCTTCCTTCGAATTTCATCAACCGCTTGGATTCTCTAAGATCCCCTTTGCTGCCGTACTCCATTCCTCAGGCCGCTAATCCTCACCGAGAACTCCCCATGAAATCACACCTCTCCCTCCTTGCTCTGGTGGCTCTCTGCCCCTTCATGCTTCTTTCCCAAACGGGTTGCAGCGGCGTTTATTCCACGGGACCTGCAGTCTACGGATCTCCTGCCGCTGTCGTCCCCGCCTATGGCTGGGGTGGCGCTGGATTCTATGGAGGCAGTTATTACAACAATGCCTACCGCAACAGCTACAACAACAGCGGCTACTACAATAACTCACGCGGTGGATCCGCATCATGGAATAACGGATCGGGCAATGCCCAAGGCTATCGCGGAGGTTCCGCCTCGTGGGGAGGCGGTTCAGGCAGCGCGAACGGTTACCGTGGTGGCTCTGCTTCATGGGGTGGAGGATCCGGCTCTTGGCACGGATCGGGTGGTCGCTCTGGATCCTTCCGTCGCTGATGACTAAAAATCAGTGGCTACTTCAAAGTCACTGAATCCAAGGCGAGCATCTGATAAGAGATATTACGCTGGTTCAGCTCGTCGCGAAGACGAGCTGAAAGCTGACCGTCGGTCCATAAAGCAAGTCCTTTGACCTTTGTATTTACTTGGAGGAGCGTTGAAAACTCATCGATCCGCTTTGAAATGCCTTCACTCCAGATCCCGTAATCAAGAGATACGGGTACTACCAGAATGCCATTCTTATCGAGGCCGCAAACAAGACCATCCTTTACATGAAGGGACTGGATTGGCGTCACGCTCTGCTGATATTGCAGAAGTAGTTGAGCAATCCTTTGGAAATAGAAAGCATCTTCGGGATTAGCCGCTAAATTCGCCTCATTAAGGAATGCTTCTGGATTCAGGCCGATACGGGAAAGGGCATCTACAATGATGGTGAAATTTTCCGGTGTGTAGCAAGGCTGCATCAAGAAGGCGTCGGCCTGATCGCGATCAAGACCGAGAGCAAAGAGCTTTTTGCGGTTCATGATCCTCAACTGGTTGGGAGGAGTATTGATAAGCTGATTCTGAAGAATCTGGTTTCCTCCTATTGCCGTCAGTGCGGTGCCGGCTACTCCAGGCACAACGACACTCGCGGCACTCAGCACAAGTCCACCGCCGGCCATCGCCCAAGCGGCATTGGAAAGTTGCTCCTGTAACTCCTGATTATCCGTATAGGGACTTACTCCAAGCTTGAATGCCAGCCGTGCTTTTTCCCTGCTCATGCCGGTTGCGGCTTCTATGGCACCCCCCCCATTCC
>Ga0194053_10000181_pt1 | contig 48737 bp, 40 predicted proteins | sample SepL228m_MetaG_FD_161684 | JGI IMG/M metagenome (GOLD analysis project Ga0194053, IMG submission 161684) | Anoxic zone freshwater microbial communities from boreal shield lake in IISD Experimental Lakes Area, Ontario, Canada - Sep2016-L227-8m | ecosystem: Environmental > Aquatic > Freshwater >...
CCGGCAAACCGGTTGACGTGAAGGAGACGCTCTTCGGCTTCCGCGAGTGGACATGCGAGGGCGCCGACCTGAAACTCAACGGCGTTCGCTGGCAGGGCATGAGCGAGGGCGGCATTCCCGCCAAAACGCCGGAGGAATGGCTCGCGAAAATGCATGATCCCAAGTCGCATTACGGCTTCGGGCGCATGTGGGGGACCGACCAGAGCGGCTACTTCTGGCTCGGCAAGGATGCGGGCGAAACCCTCGACATCATGGACCGCGGCGGCGCGGTCATCCGACGGAGCGGGCACCTGGACGGTGAAAACTGCGGATACGCCCCAGACTTTTTCCCGGAACTCGGAAAAAACTGGATCGACCACCTGTCGGCATGGATCAAGGGCGAGCGAAACCATCCCAGCATTTTCATCTGGTCGATCGAGAACGAGGTCAACTTCATCAACGCGCGCAACCTCGGCCGCCTCGATGTCTGGGAGCCGATACTCGCGAAGGCGAATGAGGCGGCCAATAAAGCGGACCCGACCCGCCCGGTCATGGTCGATGGCGGCGGCGCGACCCGCGCCCAAAATCTTCCGATCCACGGCGACCACTACCCGGCGAAGCCGTTTGGCAACTACCCCCAGCTCGCTTACGAGGCCAATGCCGATCAGAAGCCGTGGACATGGGACCAGAAGCGCCCGAAATTCATAGGCGAGGAGCTCTTCGCGGCTGGCATAAATCCCGCCTACGCCTACTTCGGCGGGGAGCAGGTTTTCCAAGGCAAGGCAGGCAACCGGCCGGCCGTGGGCATCGCGATGCAGGTGCTCTCCGAAGGTTACAGGTGGTTTGGTGTGGCCGGCTGCGATTTCTGGCAAGCGCCGGCGGATGCCGACGGCTCGCAGTATAACAGCTGGTCGCCACGGGCGGCGTTCATCCGCCAGTGGGACTACACGTTTGCTTCCGGCGAGAAGGCGAAACGCACCTTCGGGATTTTTAACAACACGCGGTTCCCTGATCCTCTCACGCTGACATGGACGCTCACGGTGGGAGGCAAGGAAGTCGCCACCAACACCTCCCAGCACACCGTCGCTCCCGGGAGGGACGAGAAGTTCGATGTCGAGCTGCCCATGCCATCGGTCAAGGCCCGCGCAGAAGGGGAGTTGGTGCTGAAACTCTCCGCCTCCGGCAAGGAAATCTTCCGCTCGGTCAAGGCAGTCTCGGTGCTGCCACCCGCCATGACCGCCACGAAAATCAAGCCGGGCCAGCTTTTCGTCTATGACCCGAAAGGCAAAGTCGCTCCCGCGCTGGCCGCGCAGAAGATCCCGTTCACCCCGCTCAACAGCCTGATGCCGCCGCCGGCTCCAGGAAAAATCTGGCTGGTCGGGCCGGACGCACTCCCCGCGGAGGACAGCGCATCGCCGGTGTTTGGCGCGTATGCGCTCGCGGGCGGACGGGTGGTGATTCTCGAGCAGGAGACCCCGCTCAAGTTCCAGGGATTGAGCCCCGCTGTCATTCAAACGCAAGCAAACCTCGGGAGAATCGCCTTTATCGAGGATGCCAACCATCCGCTCCTGCGCGGGCTTCGGGACAAGGACTTCTTCACGTGGGAGCCCGGCGAGGTGGTCTATAAAAACACCTACCTCAAGCCGGAGCGGGGTGCCCGTTCGCTCGTCCAATGCAACGAGTCGCTACTCAATTCCGCCCTGCTGACGATCCCCGTTGGCGAGGGGGTGATCACGCTCAGCCAGTTGGTCGTCGGCGAGAAACTCGCCACCAACGCGGTCGCACAAACCCTGCTCGCCAACGCGCTCGACTTCAGCGCCGGCTACAAGCTCGAGTTCCAGAAAACCTTGGCCGTCGCCGACCCCCGACTCCTCAAGGTCCTCGACAGCATCAGCCTCCAGTATTCGATGGCCGCCGATCCATTGGCCGCGCTGGCGGCTGGAAAAATCGCGGTGATCTCGGCGACGCCTGCCAACCTGAAGGCTCTTGCCGAAAGCCCGGACAAAGTGAAAGCCTTCAACGAGGCCGGCGGCTGGATCGTCCTTAACGGCCTCGCTCCGGACGGGCTCGCCGATTTCAACAAGCTGGTCGGCTACGAGCACATGATCCGCCCGTTCCGCCGCGAACGCGTCGCGCTCGCCACCCCGCGCAACCGATGGCTGGCCGGCGTGAGCCTCAGCGATGTCGCCCTCTCTTCCTCGGAAAAGATTTTTTCGTTCCAGGAAGGAACCTTCGTGGCCTCGGACACCTTCAGCTACATCGTGGACCTCGAGGACGTCGTTCCCTTCGGCAAGTGGAACAACGACACCTACACCCGGTTCGGTTGCGGATTCGTGCAGGCGGATGGCTGGAAATACGTCCTGAACCACCCGGCTACCGACGCTCCCTACGTCCTCACATTTGACAAGCCGCAGGAGATCGTTTCCTGGACATGGGATGGCAACACCAACTACGACGCGACCAGCCAGGTGGATGTGATCCCCGACGCCAACGAAGCCGCCAAGCGCACCTTTGACGTCCGGGAAGACGGCGAGGCCACAACGCTTCCGGTCGAGCCTCCGCTGACTGCCACCTCCTTCGCCTTCCGCCACGCGAAGCACACGACGACCCCTGCCAAGCAGCAGAACGGAGTCACGCTTCTCGGTCTCGATAACCTCCAGCTCGTCGCCAAGCGCCCTGCGGACTTCCGCGAGCGCGTGAAGCCGATGCTCAACATCGGCGGCCTGGTCGAATACCCGCGCGGCAAAGGCGGCATCATCCTCGCCAACCTGCTCTTCAAAGACACCGAGGAGGTGCCGGTCAACGCCACCAAGAAGCGCTCGGTCATGGCCACCCTGCTGCGCAACCTCGGCGCGCCATTCGGCGGTGGAAAAACCGTCATCGCCGGAGCCAACCTCGACTATGCTGCCGTCCCGATCGACAAGCAGGCGAACCAGTTCCGCACCGATCACGGCTGGTTCGGCGATGCGGCGTTCACGCTGGCGGATCTTCCCACGGGCGAACAGAACCTGGCGGGCGTGAAGTATGACATCTTCGACTTCAAGACCTCGCCCGTCCCGACCTGCATCATGCTCGGTGCCCCCGGCATTCCTAATAATCCTGCAGCGGAAGTGAAAGGTATCCCGGTCGGCAAAAAGGTAGATGCCCTATTCTTCCTCCACACCGCCCGAATCGATCGGAAGAGGACTCCCGAGGAGATCGCGGCCGGGAAAAAATTCGAGATGCTCCGCTACGTTGTCCACTACAAGGATGGCGCGGAGGAGATCATCCCGATCTACAGCGAGATCGACATCGGTGACTATAAGGTGAAGACGGCCTCACCGCTGCCAGGTGCCCAGCTCGCATGGACGAAACCCTATGCGGGCACCGAATTCAGCGCTGCCGTCTATTCCAAGCAGTGGACGAATCCCAGGCCCGATGTGGAAATTCAATCCATCGACATGCTCTATGGCCCCGACAAGCACGGCGTCCCGGCCCTCCTCGGCATCTCAACCGGCCGCTTGACGAAAGGTTCCTCTCATTGAAAAATCGCATCCGACAGGCCACAACACGCGTATGAACCCAATAAAAATCCGCCTCCATTTCCTGCTGATTTTGTTCCTTGTCTCGGGAAGTCTCTGCACCGCCGCCCCTCTGCGCGTCGTCTGCATCGGCGACTCCATCACCCAGGGGCGCGGCAACCGCAACGGCTCGGGTGCCGAGGTGGTTCCTACGGATGGCTGGCGCTACGCGTTTTGGAAAAACTGCGTGGCGGCCGGCTATCCCATCGAGTTTGTTGGTTCGACGAATACCGGATTTGAAAGCACGGCGGCCTATCCCGATTTCCAAGGGCAGAAGTTTTCGAACCTCCACGAGGCCCATTGGGGATGGACGGCCGAACAAATCCGCGACCAGCTCAAGAAAACCTCCGCGCTCTGGACTGCGGATCTCGCGCTCGTCTATCTCGGTACCAACCGCGAACGGCCGACCGAAGAGGAAAAGGCCTCCGATCCCGAAGGCATCGCCCGCACGGTGGCAGCCATGAGATCGATCGTGGAAATCCTGCGCGCCAACAACCCGAAGATCGCCATCGTCCTGCGCTCGCCCGGAGGCGATGAGCCGCGCAGTCAGCAACTCGAAACCGCTTACCAGAAAATGGCAAACGACCTCGGAACTCCCGCCTCCCCGATTTCCATCGTGCTTCAAGGCTCAGACTGGCAATGGGATCCCAAGGCGTCGAACACGGATACCGTGGATGGCTGCCACCCCAACAAACAGGGAGACCAAAAAATCGCCGACGGATTTTTTCAGAAGAGACCGCTCCAGCCCACAGGTTCTGCAGAAAGCCGGTGAAGAAAGACAAGGGCTCCCACTGAAGGCAAACACGTGGAAATTCCCGTTGAGCCGCGCTGATCCAGGGAGCACAGGCGTCCCGCCTGTGAAAGGCGAAAGGCCTTTTCATTCGCAATAGAGCAGACTCATCTAGGTGCTTACTGTAGGGGCTGCTGTGCCAGCCGCCCAGCGTGAGGACAGGCGGTTGGCACAACCGCCTCCACAACGAATCGTCCGGTTTTCTTTGAGAGGTGGAATCAGCCGCTTTCAGGCGCGGACCGGCATGCTCTCGCCTTCCTGCCAGCGGGGTTCGATCAGGTGGTGCATCCGGACTTCTGGCAGACCATACTGGTGGGTTCGCAGGCAGAGATCCAACTGGTCGATCGCGGCCCGTCCGATCGACACCTCCGGATCCACCAGCCCGGCAACCTGACCGATTTCAGCCCCGTCCTCCGTCACCAAACGCGCAAACCCGGCCTCTTCCGGTACCTTCACTCCTCCTTCCATCGTCAAAGCCCGAAGGATCGCGACGTTCAGGCCGAGAACCGCATCCGGCTTCCACTTGCGATACCACCCGGGAGTTTTGTGCCACCAGTCCTGCGAGGGGCCAATAAACAGGGGAGGAACATCCTCACCTTTGGATTGCGAACGTGTCCACGCGATCGCGGAGCGTCTCAACTCGTCGTCTTCAATCAGCGTTTTGCCGTATTCGAACATCGCATACCCGATGCGCCGGTATCCCCGCTCATGCGCTCCCCGCCAAAGCGCCTCGATGGCCTTCACCACATCCTGGTAAACCGTGTGCAGCGGCGGAAGAAAACTCCCCAGGCGGCAGTTCACCGCGCAAAAATCGCTCCAGTCCAAATTCACGCAGGGAGGTTCAATCATGTCCAGCAGTAGCCCCCGGATGTTCCGCGTCCGCAGAACGCGCTGCAGCGCGGGATCGTCCGCATATTGTTTCGTGTAAAACGCGTCCAGCTTATATCCCAGCTCCCCGGCTCGCGCGAGCGCACCCTGATAGATGCGGGACTGCCCGCCAACCGCATCCGGCGAGTTGTGCAGAAACCCGAGCGTCACCCCTTCTCGGCTCGCCCCACCGCGCCACCTTGCTGCGATAAACTCGGAAAGCGCCGGATCCGGCCGATACCCCAGTCTCTTGGCGGCTTCCTTCACCCGGTTTCGTGTCGCCACGGGAATTCGTGGGTCGTCCCGCAAGGACATGGAAACCGCCGCCAAGCTCGAACCTGCCTCCTTCGCAATGTCGCGTAATGTGACTCTCGCCATGATTTTCAGCGGTTTATTGAATCTGTTCAATAACCCGTTTCTTGCGAGATGGCAAAAAAAATCAAAAATTTCAGCAAAGTAGACTACTCCCATGCAAATTGAAAAACTCCCCCTCCTCGCCGCCTCGGCTGTTGCCTGTGCGGCTTTTTCGCTCGCGACAGCGAATGCTGCTGTGATCGCGGAATGGAATTTCGCGACGGATCCAGGGAATAACAAGCATGCAGCGACCGCCTATCTGACCGCGCAGTCAACCGAAACAACGGCGGTAAATCAAACGGTGACTCCATGGACGCCGCCTACGGGAATCACCGTCTCCACGCTGACCCTCGGCCCCGGCGCAACCTTTAGTCTTGGGGGCGGAGGAGCTTTGGAGGGAGGGCAGGCTTACAACTTCTCCTCCGGCACCTCTTCAGGCATACTTGCCGATGTCGCAAAAGGTTCGTATGAGCAGTTTACAGTCACTATCGATGCAGGCCATTCATTGAATCTGACCAACGCGAGCATTGCGACCGGCAACTCCAGTATCTACACTTATGATGGAAGTTCGTATTTTTCGAGTTCGAAGACCGGCGGCAATACGACCTCGCTTGGAAGTGGTGCCAACGGTTATGTGTGGAGGGGTTACGAACTATATAGTCATGCCCTTTTCCCCTATACCGTGGATTTAACGCCGGCCAATTCGGCTGCCGGGCTCAGCCTGCAAAACCTGACCAATACATCGGTGACATTTTATGTGCCGATTGATTATAACAGCGGTGGGGTACCGGCAGGCATTCTGAACCTGACATTAAACGGCACTTTAAGCACCGTTCCCGAGCCTGCGACATTTGCGATGGTGTTAGGCGGGTTTGGGGCGCTGGCATTGTTGCGCCGCCGCCGCCGCGACTGAGAAAAGAGCCGCGTTCTGGTTCATTGGGGGGTGGGTGGTCCAGGCGCGTTTTCGGAGTCAGTGAGGCCGCGAGAGGACCTCCGCAAAGAACTCTGCCGCCAGTTCTCGGGTTTTTCCCAGTTCGTGTCCCGCGTCTGGCTCGATGATGAGCTTCCATATGGCTCCAGCCTGACGATTCAGCGCGAATATACCCTGGATACTCTGGATCCGGAACTCCGCATCTTTTCCTCCGATAAAGAATATTCCAGGCACGGCACGTGTGGCAGTGGGTGCAAGGTGGGTGAAATAGTAGCCGCCTTTGTTGACCACAAAGGCAGCCAACCGTTCCGGTTTCCAGCAGGCGAACTCGTAATTGAACTCGCCGCCAGCGGAGTGGCCCCATAGCAGGAGCGGTGCCGTGGTCGCTTCCGGATGCGCCGCCGCCTCCGCGAAGTGATCCACCGCATCAAGCAACGCCCTGCCGCTGCCATCTTGAGCGCGGGCATACTCCTCGATGTTCTGATTCTCGTGCGGACCATCCTTGAAGTAGCAACCGACAAGCGCGAGCCCATGCTGCCTGGCGAAATCCTGCCAGAACGGGTCCTCCACCTGCGCCCGCCCATCGCTGTTGCTGCCAGGGACGAGCACGAGTACCCCAAGCAATTTCTCGTTCTCCGGCGGATGCCACCAACGGAAAGCCGCGACAGAGAAGTTGGGCCCGGGAGGGACCTCAAAGTCAAAAAACGGCTTTCGTGTCGGCGAAACATCTGTGGCCAGGAATCCACTCAGCGCGGCAATCATACTCATAAAAAACAGGGCGTTGGCAGTCATCAGCGACAGCTAAGGGCAAAATACCATATTGGCTTGGAGAAATTTCAAGCACTAAACAGAAAATGCAACGCGAAAGCCCCGCGTGACAGGGACGCCGTGATGAATAGCCACGGCACTTTGACTCACTCGCTCCCGGTTACCACCCCGCGTCCCCGCAGTTGCACCCTTTTGGGCTGCTTCTCCGCAGGATTCGTCCTCTCATTCCGTGGCTTCCCTCCCTACTCTGCTGTTGTTTGTGGGAGAATTCATCTGCTGGTCCGCTGGATTTAGGATAAAAAATATGCTGCCTCCATGCCGTCGGTCCTGCCAGGGCAGACCTCCTATTGAATCTGTTCAATAAACCGTTTCTTGCGAGATGGCAAAAAAAATTGCCTATTGGACCAAAGTAGAAATTAGCCCCTCCCATGAAAATTGAAAAACTCCCCCTCTTCGCCGCCTCGGCTGTTGCCAGTGCGGCTTTTTCGCTCGGAACCGCGAATGCTGCTGTGATCGCGGAATGGAATTTCGCGACGGCTCCCAGTTCTGGTTCACCGAACGTCGGCTATATAACCCCGCAGTCAACCGAAACAACGGCGGCTGATCAAACGGTGACTCCATGGACGCCCCCGACGGGAATCACCGTCTCCACGCTGATCCTCGGCACAGGCACCGGCACCCCAACCTTTACTAATAGCAGCGGGCATTTGCAGGGAGCGCAGGCTTACAGCCTAGTTAGTTATTCAGGCACTTCAAACATAGCTGCTGATTTCGCAGCCGGTTCGTATGAGCAGTTTACAATCACCATCTCTGCCGGCTATTCATTGAGTCTGACCGGAGTAACTATTTCGACCGGCAAGGGCAATTTCAACGAAAGGCCCAGCCTTGGGAATTCCTATTTTTCGAGTTCGGTGACCGGCTCAACGACCGCGCTTGGAAGCGGTGCCAACGGTTGGATTTGGAGGAGTTTCGAACCATATGGCAGTCAGCAGGCGCTTTTTCCCTATACCGTGGATCTCACGTCGGCCAATCTGGGTGCGGGGACAAGCCTGCAAAACTTGACGAATACCTCGGTGACATTTTATGTGCCGATTGATTATAGCGTCAATAATGAACCGGCAGGCATTCAGAACCTGATATTAAACGGCAATCTAAGCGCCGTCCCCGAACCTGAGACCTGGGCACTGCTGGCATTCAGCCTGACAACGGCCGTGGTCCTGCGCCGCCGCCGGCTCGCCTGACGGAACCGCTTCAGGAGGCGGGGCACTCTTGCCCTGCTGTCTTTTCTGAAGAAGGCGGCCAAGAGTGACCGCTCACTATTAAATCTGTTCAATAAACTGTCGCTTGCGAAATAGCAGAAAGAATCGACAATGTTGCCACAGCAGAAATCGAACACCCCATGAAGACGAAAAATGCTTCCCTACCACGAATTTTCGTATGCGCGGCGGCTGCGTGCCTTATTGGTACCGCAACTACCAGCCAGGCAGTGCTCATCGGCGTTCAGTTCCAGGGCGGCGGCACTGCTCTGACCCCCGGCCAGACGGCTGGTGTCTTGCCCCAGTCCAACTGGAATGTTTACCCTGGGAATGCGGGGCCGGCTCCGAGTCCCTTGTATGACTCTAACAATAACGCTTCTGGACTCTCGATCACGGTGAGCAACTTCACCGACCAGTGGAATACCGGTGCGGGCACAACCACCGCTAACGCCACCTTGGTAAGCGGAAAACAGGGCGGCAGCGGTGTTGATACTGGTGCCCCTTCCAGTTTCACGATTGGCGGTCTGGATAACGCAACCACATACGCTCTTTATGTCTATACGCTAAACGACAACGCAGCCCAGTTCACCATCACCGCCGGCAGCACGACGTATTACGTTCAAAACCAACTGGGATCCGCCTTCGCACTTGACAACACTTGGATTCGCTCATCCTCGACGACCCCCGGCACCTTTGTAACCGGCAACTACGTGGAATTCGCAGGAATATCACCAACTGCGAATTCGATTACCGTGACCCTCCATGCCGGTAATCCAAATTGGGCAAATCGTGACGTGAGCGGCTTCCAGATCACAGCCGTCCCCGAGCCGGCCACATGGGCACTGCTGACATTCAGCCTCACGAGTGTGGTGATCTTTCGCAGCGGCCGCAGGCGCGCCTGACTGAATCGCTTCAGGAGACAGGATCAAACCAGCTCAGATTTCCCGTGGTGCATTGGGTGCATCAGGGAATTGGGGTGGGGGAGCGGGTGGGGGCCCGCTCTCCCTACTCCCTTGAACCCGAATCCGGCGATTACCCACCACGGAGCACGGAGGAAGCGGCAAAAAGGCAGGATGGCATCGGGACAGAATGATGCGGCTTCAATTCTGGGTTTTCCTCCGTGTTTCTGTTCTCCGTGGTTTCAAAACGTTTTTTTGGGATAAAATGTTTCTTGCGTGATGGCAAAAATGAATCGATAATTTGTTAAAAGTGAGAATTATGCTCCCCCCATCTTTTTTTCGTAGCGGTTTCTTATCGCGGTTTCTCGTGGCAGCCGCCGGCCTTGGCATTACCGCAAGCGCCAGTCACGCGGTGCTCATCGGCTACGATGGGTTCAGTTCGAGCAACTATACCGCTGGGGCACTCAACCCTCAGAATCCGACAATAGCGGGATTCTCCGGAGCTTGGAATCACGATACGAATATCTACGCGGGCGGTTCTGGATCGGCTCTGACCTACGCAGGGGTGGCAAGCGACAACACCGGAGGTGCTTTCAGCAATTCTGTTGGAGGCCGGTCTGGCCGGATTTTAAGCCCCATACTGGGCGGCAACGGTGTTTCTGGAACGCATGTTTATTACATTAGCCTGATGATGAACGATGCTGTTATTAATGTTGCCAATTACAGGGCCTTCGAACTGGACAGCCAGTTTGGAAATCGGAACTTTCAGTTGGGATCAGCAGCGGATACGGGCTTTACGAATTGGGGAATGAGGGTGACGACAAATTCCAGTACGTATCTGACCGCCGATTCAGGCGTTGCAGCCGTGGCCAATTCAACGGTCTTTGCGGTCATCAAATTAACCTACTCTGACGTGGTGGTAGGCGACTCTGTTCAGTTATGGATCAATCCCACCAATCTGGGCAGCGAATCGCTTTCGACAAACTCAGTCTCGTTAACCGGCTTCGATTTCCTTCATAACTCGGCAGGGGATTTTCAGTTCGCATCCTTCGCTGGCTCAGGAGCGAGTTCATGGGATGAACTTCGCATTGGAACCGCATGGAGCGACGTCACCACGGTTCCTGAGCCGGCGACCTGGGCGTTGTTGGCATTGGGCCTCACGAGTGTCGTGATCTTCCGCCGCCGCCAGCGCGCCTGACTGAATCGCTTCAGGAGGCGGGGCACTCCTGCCCTGCTGTCTTTCTGGAGAAGGCGGCGAAGAGTGACCGCCCTCCCGGGATTCGGGTGTCAAAGATTTCTGACAATTCTAGCGCGATCAGATCATCGAAGCGATTGAGCGATGTCTGACAGGTCGCCGACCTGCACCGACGAGGCCGCGGTCCGCCTCCGTCGCAATGTCGCGCAATGTCATCCTTGCCATAATTTTCAGCGCCCTCTATTGAATCCGTTCAATAAACCATCGCTTGCGATATGGCAAAAAAATCCATTCCTTCCTTGAGCACATGACAAAATACGCGCTGCTAATCATCTGTTGTTTCGCTCTTGCAGCCACCGAGTTCGCGGCCGAGCCCCAACCTCTGGCCGCCACGCCCCGGGTGGGCATGAATCTGAGTGGCTTCTGCGACTGGTCGACCGAGCTGTTCTTTGTGGATATTTTCAAGACCTCCCGCGCATGGATCAGCCAGCAGCAGGGCAAAAACTGGGGCGGTGGTCCCGCCCTCGAACTGGACGAGCACGGGTGGGTCAAACGACTTGATCCCGACTGCTCTGCGGACCTGCCATTCAACACCAACCTCAACGGGCACTGTCCGCTCGGCGTTTACACGGTTCTTTACGAGGGCACAGGCAAGCTGGAATTCCGGCAGGCCAAGGTGGTGAATGACGAGCCCGGAAAGATCCAGATCGAGGTGGGCGGCGACGGGAGCTTTTTCCTGAGCCTGCGCGAAACCGATCCGGCGGACTATGTCCGCAATATCCGGATTATCATGCCCGGCTTCGAGGACACTTATGCCAAGGAGCCATTTCATCCGGTCTTCTTGAACCGATGGAAAGGGATGGGGGCGATCCGGTTCATGAACTGGATGGGGACCAACGGGTCCGCGCAGGGAAAATGGGCCGACCGGCCCCGCCTGGAGGACGCCATGTATACGATGCGCGGTGCCCCGCTGGAGCTGATGATCGACCTTTGCAACCGCCTGAAAATCGATCCCTGGTTTTGCATGCCACACCTCGCCGATGACGACTACGTGCGCAACTTTGCAAAAATGGTCAAAGAGAAGCTCGATCCCAGCCTCAAACCCCACATCGAATATTCCAACGAAATGTGGAACAGCATGTTTTCACAGACCCAGTGGGCGTTCAATAAGGCCAAGGAACAGGGCATCGGCGCGCCCGAGCGTCCGTGGGAAGGGGGAGCCAAGGTCTATGTCCAGCGTTGCCTGGAAATCTTTAAAATCTGGGAGGAAGTTTTCGGCGGCAAAGAGCGGCTTGTTCGCATCATCGCCTGGCAGGCTGCCGCAGACGCGTTTTGGACGGATGGCATGGTTCTGTCACAGACCAAGGGGGCCGAGGACGTCGATGCCCTGGCCATCGCTCCCTACATGACATTTTGTGTCCTTCCGAACAAGGACGGGGATGCTCCGTCTGCAGATGAAGTGGCGACATGGAGCGTGGACCAGTTGATGGACCACATGGAAAACAAGGCGCTGCCGGATTCCATCCAATGGATGCAGAAGCAGAAGGAGATTGCGGACAAATACGGGATCCCCCTGATCGCCTACGAGGGCGGACAGCACATGGTGGGGGTAGCCGGCGGGGAGAACAACGAGGCGATGACGAAACTTTTCCTGGCCGCCAACGCCAGCCCGCGGATGGGCGCGCTCTACAAAAAGTATTTCGATGCCTGGGCCGAAGCCGGCGGCGGGCTGTTCTGCGTTTGGGACTCGATCGAGATCTGGAGCAAATGGGGGAGCTGGGGAGTGGCGGAGTTTTACGACACCAAGCCCGCTGACAGCCCGAAATACCAGAGCACGCTCGACTGGGCCAAAGCGCACGGCCAAAAAGTGACCATGGATCCCGTGCCGGCAAACTGAACCTGCAACGGGCTAATGGCGTATGACGCTTTCCACCGCGCCGGCCGCCGTGCGAATCCATGTCGTAAAGCCCCGTTTTCCTTCCTCCATTTCGATGACCCGTCCTCCACCGCAGGGAAGGTCCAAATAGCAAAAATCTCCGGTCTTGCGCCCGTAGGCCAAGAGAATGCCGTGAAATGAGGCGGCGCAATCGTTGTTGTGGTCGTGACCGACAAACGCCCCCGCGATGGACTGCGACTCCAGCATGGCCGTAAACATGCCGGAATTTAGTTTGGGGCAACAGACGTCCTCCATTTTCGAGCCGACAAAATGGCCGGAGGAAAACGCCTCTTTGAATTCCGGAAATGGAATATGAAAAAAGGCGAGCGCGGGCAACGGGCTGCCGCCATTGGAGGAGGTAAGCTCATGTGACTGTTTGCGAAACCACTCCACTTTTTCAGAGCTGAACCACGCGTAGCCATCCGAGAGATTTTCGTTCGCATAGTCGCCGGAATCCATGCAGTAGATCGCTGCGACAACGCTGGAAGAACCGTGCGCCAGGACCGGAAGAACATAGTTCCCGCCACCCCCCAGCACGTCCGGCCCGCAAGCGCACAGCGAGAACGGAAGCGTCTCCAGAAACGCCATCAGGGCTTGCTGGCTGATATTTGTGAATTCCGTGTCGTGGTTTCCCATGACGATCGCCCATGGAATTCTTCTGCCCACCACCGGCTCAAGCAACTCCCGGAAACGGTCATGCGTTTGGCCGGGCACGAGGACGCTGTCACCGGTGAAAATGACCAGGTCCGGACGCTCGGAATCGAGAATCCCGCAGATCGTGGTGAAAAGATCTGCCTGCATCTTCATGGCGCGCTGAGTCATCACCTCTTGAGACTCGCCCTGATCGCGCGGTTCAGAATCGCTGAGATGCGTATCCGTAAACTGGACGATTTTAAACCGCCCATCCTTGGAGAAATGTAATTCAGGCTTCACCGGATTTGGGCAACATTGATCGCCGGGAGGTGGATGCGGATCATGGCATCGCTTCCACGTCCGCGGATTGGACAATGATGCCCCCCTGGTCGAGGAAGAATCCCGCAGCGCCTCCTGTCAAAGCGGAGTCGCGTGCCTCGAGCAGGATGACGCCGTCCACCGATGCTTGGAGCCGGTCGCCTTTTGCCGAAATCCGAAACTCGCGAGGCTGCCCGAGGATCCACGGGCAGGCGGCTTCGGCAAGCGTCGTTTCGCCGTCGCACTCCCGGACGATCCGAGCCACCCCCCCGGCAGCGATCCGAAGGGAATAATGCCGGCGCAGCCCCTGTGCGCGGATGACCAGTCCGAAGGATTCCGCGAGGCGGATTTCCACCCGTGCCCGAAACGTGTAGTCGAGCCAGTTGCGCGAACCTTGAAGCAAGAACCCTCCGGGGCGCGAATGGTGCATGGTGATCGTCGTGTTGTTGTCGTAGGCGGCACAGCCTTCCATCGTCCGCACCCAGGCATGCGTCCAAACGCTTCCGGTTTTCGAAGGCATGAGCGAAGTCGTGGGCGCGCCGCTCCAGCCGAGCGAGTCGAGAAACAGCGTGCCGGGAACTCCAGGCAAAATCTCGAATCCGATCCCGGCAATCGGAAACCCATCCGTGTCCGGGATAGTCCAGGAAATGTTTCCGTCCGACCCCGGATGCAGGACGATCCCGGGGCCTTCGACGGGCTGCAGGTTGAGATCGCTGTCGTAGGTTTTGAGCATCATCCGAACTTCGATCGGGCTGGGATTCGTAGCGGAGGAAACCCACCGCGCTTCCACGGTCTGGCCTGGATGCAGGGTCGGGCAAGCGGACATCGCGTAGCTCCCGGTGGAAAAATTTTCTTTCGGGGTGAACGTCGCAGTGAATGCTCGGAGGATTCCGCCGGGATCGAGGACATGGCATGCAAGTGAGTCGTCGGGATTTTCCAATCTCAGGGCCGCAGGATTTTCGGAGAGGAATCCCTGGACGCTGCCGGGGAGGGAAAAATGGAACCGCGCTCCTTGCTTCGGCGAAACGGGTTCGATGCCGCTGAGCTTCCTGGCGGCATTAATGATGAAGAAAGATTCGCGGAGCGCATCGGTGATGGTTGCACCCCCTTCTGCGGTTGGTAGCAGAATCCGGTCTGCGACCGGCTCGCGCCAGTCCGGACCGCCATCCAGCCCCGCCAGCCCGCCGGCCACGCCGAGGATGCAGCCGACATTTCCCGCGTTGCAATCGGTGTCGTATCCTGCCGTGTTGACGATCATCTGCGCTTCGTGGAAGTCGCCCTCGCTGTGGCGAAGCGCAAGGTGGATGAGCGCGTGGTTTGGCACGATGTGGCATCCACCACCATAGCGGCCGTAGCCGTAGGTCTCCTGGATTTTGGCGAGCGTCCACCGCCAGTCGCGCGGATGCGAGGCATGCCAGCCGCGGATGTCGTCGGACATCTTTTTGATGAGGGAGTCGTCCGGGATCTGGTCGAGCGCGAGCGAAATCAGCCGGTCCATATCGGGTTCGACGAATGCTGCGGCAACCATCGCGGCAACGACCTGGGCTCCGTGGATCGCGAGCCCGTCGTGGCTCACCGAGGCCGCGCGCCGTGCGAAATCCGCCGCACGCTCCGGGTCGCCGGGATTTATGAGCCCCCAGGCATCGATAAATATCTGCGAGCCGATCTGCTCGGCCACGGTCGTCCCGTTGAGTGCCATCGAACCGCTCTCCGGCGCGAAAATTCCATTCGCCAGCCGGCGCCAGGCGGTATGCTCGGTCGAGAGCCCGATGCCACCCCACCAGAGGATCGTCTTGTTTTCTATGATGTAGTTCAACCAGGTCTCCCCGATCTGGGCAGCGGTGAGCCCGGGCGGGCATCCGCGGTCGGTCAGTGCCCGGAAAAATGTGAATGTCCCGGAGATGTCGTCGTCCGAAACGACCAGCGGAAAGTTCAGCTTCTCGTGGACGTAGCCGCGGATTTCGCCGAGTTCGGCCAGGATCCGTTCGTGGCTCCATTGCTCGAACGGACGGCCAAGGTAAACGCCGATGATTTTTCCGAGAACGCCGGCATAAACGCGTGCTTCGTAATCTTTTGGGAGGGTAGTCATAACGGTTCTAGTCAGCTGCAAATAGATTCCCGAACTCCTCCTGAGGCAAGAAATCGTATGGTGCAATGTATGTTTCCGAGCAAAGGATACGCAAATCTCCATTGCAAGCAGCTTGAGCTGCGAACAATATTCCCCACGTATCCCGCCTCCGTTCACCCCGTTTTTTCCTTCCCATGATGAAACTCAAATCTCTTGCTCGCATTACCTCGCGATCAGAATTTCCCCATCGTTTCCCGCAATCGCCGCCAAATACCAAGCCGTGTTGAGATGGGCGAATAAACGCTCAACTGCCAAGCCATGACCAGCCCCGCCGCATGCTCTTACGCCCCGCCGGGCGAACACATCAAGGATCACACGCTGCTTTTCCACGACGGGTGGTGGCTCTCTTAACATGAACGAATGCCTGTGGAAACCAAATTGGGCCGAAACGAAAAACCATTTCGTGAACTGGTGGAAGCACGAGGGGCTCGTGCTGGGCATGTGGGGTGCCCCACCCGCTGACAAACCGCGCTTCGACCGTTCCCGCCCGGATTTCCCTGCGACGGTCGCGGAGACATATATCGACACCGCTTGGCGTGCGGCGAAGATCCACGATGACCTTGCCCGCTCTGCTTTTCCCGCGGACACTCTGCCGACTGCCGACACCAATATGGGACCGGGTTCGCTCGCCCTTTACCTCGGCGCCGAGCCAAACTTCACACCGGAAACGGTCTGGTTCTCGGATGTTTTCAGGGAAATCGACGAGCCCGAAACCCTGCCGCCGCTAAGATTTGATCCGGAGAACCGTTGGTGGAAGCTGACCGAAGACCAACTGCGACAGTGCCGGAACCTTGCCGGAAACAATTACATCGTCGGCTGCCCCGATCTGGTCGAGGGACTCGACATCCTCGCAACCCTGCGCGAGCCTCAGACGCTGCTCATGGACATGCTCGAAAGGCCGGAATGGGTGGAGGAAAAGCTGGGTCAAATTGCCGCCGTCTGGTTCGATGCCTACGACAGGATCTACGACATCATCAAACTGGCCGACGGCAGCTCCGCGTTCTGGGCGTTTTATCTTTGGGGACATGGAAAAACAGCCAAGGTCCAGTGCGACATGTCGGCAATGTTTTCGCCGGCCATGTTTGAGAGGTTCGTGTTGCCGGGCCTGATCGGGCAGTGCTCGTGGCTCGACTGTTCGCTCTACCATCTCGACGGCACCCAGGCGATGTGCCACCTCGATCACCTTCTTGGCATCGAAGCGCTGGATGCCATCGAATGGACGCCGCAGGCCGGGATCGAGACCGGCGGGTCGCCGCGATGGTATGACCTCTACCGCCGCATTCTCGCGGCAGGAAAATCTGTCCAGGTGATGGACGTGAAGCCGGAGGAAATCATCCCGCTGCTTGATGCCATCGGGGGCAAAGGCGTCTATATCGTCACCAAGTTCGGCAGCGAGCACGAAGCGGAGGAATTGGCGGCGCAAGTCGAGCCTTACCGCTGATCCGGACGCCCCCGGATTCGGGCGAGTTCTATTATCACGAAAAACGTCATTAACTTGAAAAACGCTTTTGTCACACAGGGTTCTCGGAGCAATAGTGGTTTTCAGCAAGGAGGAAGTTGAGCATTTTTCATGAGCGACTGGATATGAATCAGAAGCTTTCGCATAGCGGCGACGATGGCGCATTTGTAGGGTTTGCCGCGATCGCACAGGCCTTGGACGTAAGCGGCGCTGACCGGGTTTGTGTGGAGATAGAAACGTTCCTTCGGCAGTCGGCTGCACAATGAAAATGGTATTTCGAAGACGGATCTTGAAGGTAGCTTTGCGCGTCTGGGGGACGAGGAAGTTTGTGGGAGTTGTGACGTCCTGGCTGGCCGTGGCGGGCTGTGCCCACGTCGAGACATTCGACCGGGAATCCGCCCCGGAATATGTGACGGTGAAGGCGACGGATTTCTTCGTCCATGGCCCGATGCAGCCCGGGAGGGCTATCGAGCTGCCGCCGCAGGAGTTTGTGAAGGTGCTGAGCCGGGATTCCGGGTTCAGCATTGTTCTTCTCGGGGACGGGCAAAGCGGGTGGGTGGATTCGCGGAGCATCCGCCCCGCCCCGCCTGCTGGCCGTGCGGTGACCGAGGAGGAGGTCTTTCCCGAGAATGCTGTCAAACTTCCCCCGCTGCCGGAACCGGATCTGAAACTTCCTGTCGAGGACGTGCCGCAGGGAGGGAAGCCGGTCCCCTCTCCGGAAAAAGGCCGCTGAAATAAAAGTTATGCGAGGAACTCCCGGATCGCGGCCGCGAGCGGGCGGGCATCAGAGCCTCCGAGACGCTGGCCGGTTACTTCCAGCTTGTGGATGAGTCCGGCCACGTCGCGCCGGAGATAGGGGCCGCCGGCGGCCTGGCAGAAGTGGGTGCGGCAGCCGAACGGCCTGGAGTCGTAGATGAGACATTTGGCGGTGATGGGATCAAGCAGCGGGCAGGCTCCGTCTCCGCGGACAGGCAGTGCGCGGCGGCCGGTGGCTTTGAGCGCCTGCGCGGCGACGAGGGCCTCGCCGGTCGTGAGGTAGGGAGTTTTTCCTGTGAGCAGAAACTGGCAGCATTCGGTGCGCAGCGTGCAGTGGCGCGTGACCGGCTGCGTGTCGAGTTCGGTGTAGATTTTCCGGACTTCGGCGGCTGCCTGTTTGCGTTCTCCGGCGATCGCATCGCGGCGGGGTCTCATGACGGAATTTCTGCAGTTGAACCACTAAATTTCACTAAATGCCACTGAAGGTTGGGATTTGCGCATGCTGGCTCTGCCGCCTTTTTTAGTGGTATTTGGCGGCTGTTAGTGGTTTCCAAGATGGATCAGAGATCGAGAAAATTCCGGAGAAGATTTTTTCCCTCGATGGTGAGGATCGATTCCGGGTGGAACTGGACCCCGTAAACCGGCAGCTCGCGATGGGCGAGGCCCATGATCTCGCCCTCTGTCGTCTCGGCCGTGATCTTGAGACACGCCGGCAGGGATTCCCGTCTAACTAGGAGGGAATGATATCGCGTGGCTTCGAAGGGATTCGGGAGGTTCGCAAAAATATTCTCGCCGGCGTGGTGGATCGGCGAGGTTTTCCCGTGCATGAGGCGGCCTGCCCGCACGACCTCGCCGCCGTAAACCTGCCCGATGCATTGGTGGCCGAGGCAGACGCCGAGTAACGGGGTCTTGCCGCCGAAATGCTTGATGACGCCGCAACTGATGCCTGCCTCGTTCGGCGTGCAGGGGCCGGGGGACACGCAGATTTTTTCCGGGCCGAGCGTTTCGATCTCCGGGATCGTGATCTCGTCGTTGCGCTTTACGAGAACTTCCTGGCCGAGCTCGCCGAAATACTGGACGAGATTGTAGGTGAACGAGTCGTAGTTATCGATAACGAGAATCATGTGTCCTTTCTGGCGCGGTCGATCGCGCGCATGCCGGCCATGGCTTTGTTGACGGTCTCCTGATATTCGCCCTCGGGCGTGGAATCCGCCACGACGCCGCCGCCGGACTGGACATAAGCGCGCCCGTCTTTGAGCAGCACCGTCCGCAGCGCGATGCAGGAGTCGAGGTTTCCGTCAAAACCGAAATACCCGACCGCCCCCGCATACGAGCAACGCTTGCTTTTTTCCAGCTCGTTGATGATCTGCATGGCCCGCACTTTCGGGGAGCCGGAAACCGTGCCGGCCGGGAATGTCGCTCGCATCACGTCGTAGGCGCTCCGCCCTCCCGCCAGCTTCCCCGAGACGTGCGAGACGATGTGCATCACGTGGCTGTATTTTTCCACGGTCATGAAATCGCTGACCTTGACCGAGCCGAATTCCGCGATGCGTCCGACGTCGTTGCGCGCGAGGTCCACGAGCATGAGATGTTCGGCGCGCTCCTTCGGGTCAGCGAGCAGATCCTCCGTGTTCGCGGCGTCCTCCGCCGGTGTTTCGCCGCGTCGGCGAGTGCCGGCAATCGGTCGGATCTCGACGAGCGAATCCGTGAGCCGCACATGAACCTCCGGCGAGCTGCCCACGAGGGAATATCCGCCGGGGCACCGCAGGCAGAACATGTAAGGCGATGGGTTCACAAACCTCAGCGAGCGATAAAGGTCGAGCGCGTCGCCCGGGAACGCCGTCTCGAACCGCTGCGAGGGCACGATTTGGAAAATGTCGCCCGCCCGGATGTATTCGTGCGCCTTCTCCACCATCGCGTGGTATTCTTCCCGCGTGGTGTTCGATGAGCTCTCCGCCTGCGGAGGCGTGGTGCCGGTGAAGATCGGGTCGAATGCCAGCGGGCGACGCAGGGACTGGAGGATCTCCTCAATCCGCGCGACCGCCGCGTCGTAGGCCGCGTCAAATCCTCGGTCGTCGATGAACGCGTTCGCAACAATTTGGATCCGCCTCCGCTTGTGGTCGAAAACCACCACCGACCCGGTGACTTGAAAGAACATGTCCGGGATTCCCAGCTCGTCCTTCGGCGGCTCGGGAATCGTCGGCTCGAACCACCGCACGCAATCGTAGCCGAGGTAGCCGACCGCTCCTCCGCAGAATGGCGGTAGGTCGGGATTATGCGGAACCCGGTATCGTTCCATCCAGCGCTCGAGTTCGTCGAGAGGGTCGCGTTCGGCATTGTAGGACTTCGAGAGCCGATCCTCGGTGAGGGTCACCGATTTTCCGGACGCGGTAAATGTGGCTTGCGCGTCAAAGCCGATGAACGAATACCTCCCGACCTGGTCGTTCTGTTCCGCCGATTCCAGCAGGAACGAAGGCGCTTTGTCGCCAAGCTTCGCAAAGGCGGAGACCGGCGTGTCGCCATCCGCGACGATTTCGGTCCAGACCGGCACCACGCGGGCAGCCGCCGCCTGCTCCGCGAAGGCGGATCGCGACGGGCGGATCATGAAAACGAAACTTTGGGAGCCTGCTTCTCTTCCGGATTATCGATCTGGAACAGCTCCGCCGCCTGGAACTGGAACATGCCGGCGATGATGTTCGTCGGAAAAACCTCGCGCTGCGTGTTGTAGGACATGACCGAGTCGTTGTAGGCCTGCCTCGCGAAGGCGACCTTGTTTTCCGTCGAGGTCAGCTCCTCGGTGAGCTGCATCATGTTCTGGTTAGCCTTGAGGTCGGGGTAGGCTTCGGCCACGGCGAGGAGGCGTCCGAGCGCGCCGGTGAGCCCGGCCTCCGCGCCAGAGAGATCCTTCATCGCCTTCGGGTCGCCGGGGTTCGCGGCAGCGCGGCTTCCGGCTGTCTGCGCGAGGTTCCGGGCTTGGGTGACAGCCTCGAGGGTTTCGCGTTCGTGTTTGATGTAGCCCTTCGCTGTCTCGACGAGATTCGGGATGAGGTCGTAGCGGCGTTTGAGCTGCACGTCGATCTGCGCAAACGCGTTTTTGAAACGGTTCCGCAGGGCCACGAGCCCGTTGTATTGGCCGATGGCAAACAGCGCCGCGATGACAACAAACGCGATGATCGCCAGCAAAATTCCTAGAAGTATAGTAGCCATGCCCGGTATTTTGCTCCGACCAGGTGCCGCGCGCAACTGCGAAAATCAAGGCAGGCTGAAAATGGCGTGGCTATCGCGTGCGGTCGCAATCCGGCGCGCGGAGGAATCCTTGGCTGCAGCGGCAGGTGCAGCCCACTGGTTTCCATGACGCTGGAACTCATCGAGCGTCTTTCGAACGAGGCGGGAAAGCGGTGGGGGGGATTCCTCCTGATCCGCGGGCAGGCGATGATCCAGCGCGGATATGAGCGCCCTCCGGGATACTGGTGTATTTGCAGGATCCAGGGAAAATTGAACGCCGTCATCTCCGCGCATGGATTTTGGGTTTCTCCATGCACGGACCGAGTTTTTGGATCGTCAACCGGCGCGCCGGCCTGATAGGATGAGAAGATCTTCTCTCCTATGAATACCACAGACGCACCCGCCAAGACGCCGGAACAGATCCTCGGAGAACTTCAGGTCGATCCCGCCAAGGGGCTCGCCTCCAACGAAGCCACGAACCGGCTCACAAAGTTCGGCCCCAACGCCCTCGATGAGGAAAAGGAGAGCCCGCTGAAAAAGTTTGCCGGATACTTCTGGGGCCCGCTGCCTTGGATGGTCGAGGCGCCGGCTGTCATGGCGCTGGTGATCCGGGACTGGGTGGATTTCGCGATCATCATGTTCATGCTGATTTTCAATGCCGTGCTGGGATTCTGGGAGGAGAGCGCGGCGTCGAGCGCGCTGTCCGCATTGAAAAATTCTCTCGCGCTTACGGCGAAAGCCCTGCGAGACGGGAAGTGGGGCGACGTGAAGGCGGCGGATCTCGTGCCCGGCGACATCGTCCGGATCCGCTTGGGCGATGTGGTTCCGGGCGACGGGGTTCTTTTGGAAGGCGACTATCTCAGCGTCGATCAGGCGGCGCTCACCGGCGAGTCACTGGCTGTTTCCAAGAAGCACGGCGACACGGTTTACTCCGGGTCGATTGTGAAAAAAGGCGAGATGACCGCCGTGATCACCGCCACCGGGGGCAAGACGTTCTTCGGGCGGACAGCGAGCCTCGTCGCTTCGGCCGGCGCAAAATCCCATTTCCAGCAAGCTGTTGTCGGGATCGGGAATTTCCTCATCGTCCTCACGATCGCGCTGGCCGCGATTCTGGTGATCGACCGGCTGGCCGCGATGGACCACCATTTCTCGAAGGATGCCATATTCAAGCTGGCCGAGTATGTGCTGGTCCTTCTCGTTGCGGCTGTGCCGTTCACAACCCCTGCGGTGCTCTCTGTGACGATGGCGCTCGGGGCCAAGAAACTGGCGGTAAAGAAGGCGATCGTCTCACGCCTTGAATCGATCGAGGAACTCGCCGGCATCGACATCCTATGCTCGGACAAAACCGGTACCCTCACGCAGAACAAGCTCACGCTCGGAGACGTCCTGCCCTACGGCGGCGCCTCCGCGCAGGATGTTGTCCTGGCAGGATCGCTCGCCTCCAAGGCCGAGGATAAGGATCCTATCGACCTCGCCGTGATGGGGGGGCTGAAGGACTCCTCGTTGCTCGCTGGCTACAAGCAGACCGCCTTTGTGCCGTTTGATCCCGTTTCGAAGCGGACCGAGGCTACCCTCCAGGATTTCGCGGGGAAAGCATTCCGCACCACCAAGGGGATGCCCGCCGTGATTCTGACACTCTGCAACCTGCCCGCTGCCGAGCAGTCAAAAGTCGAGGCCCAGGTGGCCGCATTGGCGGTCAAGGGCATGCGCGCGCTGGCTGCGGCGCGTTCCGAGGTTGGCGGACCGTGGACGTTCCTTGGCGTCCTCCCGCTCATGGATCCTCCCCGCGAGGACTCGAAGCAAACTATCGCCGAGGCCAATGAACTCGGTGTCAAAGTCAAGATGGTCACCGGCGACGATGTGGCGATTGCCCGCACGATTTCCGGCGAACTCGGCATGGGCACGAATATCCAACTCGCTTCGGATCTGTTTCCAGCGGATTCTCTGAATGGTTCGCTGCCGTCTGACGCCGCGGACAAAATCGTCGCGGCAGACGGCTTCGCCCGCGTCTTCCCCGAACACAAATACGGTGTGGTCAAAGCCCTCCAGGCTGCCGGCCATATCGTCGGCATGACCGGAGACGGCGTCAATGATGCCCCGGCCCTCAAGCAGGCGGACGTCGGCATCGCGGTCTCGGGCGCAACGGACGCGGCCCGCGCGGCGGCGGCCCTCATCCTCACCGCTCCCGGGCTCTCTGTGATCATCGATGGAATCAAGGAGGCCCGCCGGATTTTCGAACGGATGATGAGCTACATGCTCTATCGCGTGGCGATGACGATCGCGATCATGTTCTTCGTCGTCTCCTCGGTCATGTTCTTCAACTTCTTCCCGATGACGGCTGTGATGATCATCGCGCTCGCGCTTCTCGATGATCTGCCGATCATGACGATCGCCTACGACAACGCGCTGGCTGCGCCGAAGCCGGTGAAGTGGGATATGCCCCGCGTGTTTCTCATCTCCTCGGTGCTCGGGCTTTTCGCCGTCGTGCAAAGCTTCCTGCTGCTGTTCCTCGGGCGCAACCTCTACCACCTCGACGCCCTGCACCTGCAGACGATGATGTTCCTGCAGTTGGTCGCCGGCGGCCATCTCCTGCTCTTTGTGACCCGCTCGGTGGGCGCGTTCTGGAAACCGCCTTTCCCCGATCCCCGGCTGTTTTTCGCGATCGTCGGAACCCAGCTGATCGCGGTCCTGGCCTGTGGGTTCGGCATCGGCACCATCGTGCCCGCCCTGCCGTGGGGGATCATCGGACTCGTATGGCTCTACAACATCGCATGGATGTTCGTCCTCGACCTCGTCAAGATGGCCCTCTACGAGATCCTTCAAGGGCACAGCATGACCCACCAGGGCTACTCGCTCTTCTTCCGGCGCATGAGCCATTCGCTCCAACCTTACGGCGGGATGCACAGCTTCCGCCGCCGGAAGGTTTAGGGCGGATCCGCTCCCGTTTCCCAGCATGCTGCCATCTCATTCCAGACAATGGGTGAAAGACCGCCCGTTTCTTTTCCTGATCATCGTCCAGATCGCGCTGCTCGTGGCGGATGCTGTGCTCGACCGCAATGGTGGGAACACGATCTTTACCGCGTTCCTGATGGGGACGTTCGTGCTGGCGTCGGCGGCGGCACTTTCCTCGGTGCATGTGAGGACGCCTTATTTGAGAACAGTTGGATCGTTCGCCGTGGCCTGCAGGATCCTGGAATACTACCTCAAACCGCATCTGTTCAGCGACCTGGCACTGGTGCTCTGGGGCGGGTTTTCCCTGCTGCTGATCACCCTGCTGATCGGATTTGCGCTGAGGCCAGACAACCGCTCGACGTTCAACAAGCTCGCTGCAATATCGGCGGCTTACATCGCATTCCCGCAATTCTGGAATGCGGTTTTCCTGCTCATCCAGGCCGGCGATCCGGCGGCATTCCGTCCGGGCCCCGGCCTGACCGCGCCTCTCGGATACCAGGATATGCTGTATTTTTCCTACAACGTCTTCACGACCGTCGATGTCTCGGACACGCTGCCTGCCAGTCGCCTGGCCTCGACTGCGGTGATCATCGCCGAGATCCTCGCGCAGCTATTCACCGTAATCTTCATCGCCCGTCTCGTCGGGGTTTTCCCCGCCTCGTCCGTGACGAAAAAGCCGCAAGGTTCCGGGAGTTCACTCCGGTCCTGAGGCACACCGGCAGCCCGGTGAAACGTTTTGGTTGTAGCGGCGGTCTGCGTCACAGCCGCAAACCTGCAGAAAAATGCGCAACAGTCACAGACAGCAGCTATGCTGGCGTCCCCGGCCTGCGCCGCGCCGACAATCGCAGCCGCAGCAAGCGGAGCGCGTGTGGCCGGTAGCGCTCATAGACCGACAGGAAAAGGAAGTAGGCCGCCAGACCGATCACGAGGCCGTTGATGGCGGCTCCGATGGCGAAGGTTTTTCCCCAGACGAGCGCGCAGACGGTCTGCGGGGTAACGTCTTCGAGGTGGTCCACCATGACCGGGGGCCGGATGAAATGTCCTCCCACCTGGATGTTCAGGTAAAAAAGCGCCGGCCAAAAAATGGCGAGCAGGGATCCTCCGATGAATCCGGCCACCACATTTCCCCGGACGAGTTTGGCCAAGAATCCGGAGAGCAGGGCGCCAAACCCGAACGTCGGCAAAAAATTGCACGCCAGCCCGACGGCAAACCCGCGCGCGGCCTTTTCATTTGAACCCCGCATCCGGAAGAAGCGGATCGAGTGGTAGATGAACCACTGCTTGAGCCGGATGGCGAATGGTGAAGACATACAGGGATCTTCAACCGTTTTTGTGCTCCCGCAAGCTTGCGGTCATGGGGCAAGTCCCATCGAAAAGCGGGCCAGCGAGAGCCGGCCGGTTCCGCATCCTTCGGGTGCCGGCAATGCGTTCGCTCAATGGCTCGATGCCCCGCCTTCCTTGAGCTTCACCAAAGTGACCCGCCCGGTTTTTAAATCCTGAACGGCGCCGACAAGCGCGATCTCGCCGTGATTCAGCATCGACCTGAGGATTTTGCTTTTGTCCAGGATGGCGTTCATCTGCAGGACGACGTTATCGGCAGTTGCGCGCTCGACAAGGGCGTGATTGCTCGACGACCTTGTGCCTCCGGTCTCCCTCATTGCCGCAGCCACGGCGGGTTCGATTTTTTCGAGCAACCCCGTCAGCTTGCCCAGCTTGATGCTCTCCACGGCTCCCTTCACGGCCCCGCAGGAATCGTGTCCGACCACGACGATCAGCCTGGCTCCTACCACGTTGCAGGCATATTCGAGGCTCCCCACGATGTCGTCGTTCACCACGTTGCCCGCCACCCGCGCGCAAAAGATGTCGCCGATCCCCTGATCGAAAACCTGCTCCGGCGCGGTGCGAGAGTCCAGGCAGCTCACGATCGCCGCAAAAGGATGCTGCCCCGCCGCGGTGAGGCGGGCCTCCTCCAGCAGGTCGCGGTGCACCGGCCGGCCGGCGACAAAACGATCATTGCCTTTTTTGAGCCGCAGCCAGGCGTCTCCAGGCGTCATGGCCGACTGACGCGCCTTGGTCATCTCCGCCGCGACCGGTGGAGCCCCGCCGTAGGAAGACGGGGTGACGGCGCTCGCCAGAGCCAGGCATGCAAGTGGGAGTAAAGGAATTTTCATGGAGTGATTTGTCAAGTGAGGGGATGTTTTGAGAATTGGGGCATTTGCGCGAGGGCACAAATATGAGAGCAAACATTGTTCGCAAAACAAGCGGATTGTTTCTCGCGCCTGTTCTCAAGCCAAACTTGCCGCCTGACAAAATGATTGCCGTTCTCCTGTTTCAATGAAAGAACCGCCATTGATATGACTCAAGAAACCGCGCTCTCCTCGCCTGCAAACGATCTTTCAAAAAGCCGCGGCTGGCTGATTGCCGGCGGCATCCTGTCGATCTTTGTCGGATTTTCCGCCATCGGCTCCCCGCTGCTCTATTCTCTGGTGATCGCGCAGTTCCTTGCGCTGATCGCCCTAGTGAGCGGGGTCATCTCGCTGGCTCTTGCCATTTTCGGAAAGCACAAGCGCCACCGTGTCATGCAGGCTCTGTCGGGGCTCATCAGGATCGCGGCGGGCATCGCGCTCCTGAATTGCCTCACCACCAGCGTGATGGTGATCACGCTCATCTTTGCGATTTTCCTGATCGTCGAGGGGTTATTTGTGTCGGTGACCGCCCTGGCCATGCGAGCCACTCCGGGCTGGGTTTGGATGCTGGTCAGCGGCATCGCATCGCTTGTTCTCGGGGTCATGGTTTACAACCACTGGCCATCCGACAGCGCCGCGATCTTGGGGCTGTTTTTCGGCATCAATCTCCTCTTCAACGGCAGCTCGCTGCTGGCTCTCGGGCTCGCTGTGCGCCAGCCGGCGGCCTGAGCCTGCGGGCCTTTCTGATCCAACATCTCAATCGAAATGGAAGACACCCTTCCTGTGGCATCGCCCGCTGAACAAACATGTCGCGCGCCGTATGTTTCCACGGGGCACCTGCCACCCGATGAGATGGTCAACGCTCTGGTTGCCGAGGCGCACGAGCGGTTTCAGTCCAACTCGGAAGGAGAGAATTCCAAAGTTTACCCGGCGCTCGAGCGGGTGCCGGCCGGGGTTTTTGGGGTTTGCGTGGCGGGAACAAGCGGCAAGGTTTATGCGGCTGGGGATGTGGATTTCGAGTTCACGATCATGAGTGTTTCCAAGCCGTTCCTCTTCGCCCTGGTTTGCCAGGCGGTTGGAGTCGAGGAGGTCCGCCGGAAAATTGGAGTGAACGCAACCGGCCGGGCATTCAACTCGCTCGAGGGACTCGAGCGGGGGCCCGGGGGCCTGACCAACCCGATGGTGAATTCGGGCGCGATCGCCACGACCAGCCTCGTGCCGGGGGAGACATTGGAGGATAAATGGAAATTCATCCATGACGGGCTCTCGAAATTTTCCGGCCGCCTGCTTTCGCTCAACGACGAGGTGTATGCCTGCGCGCTGGAAACCAATTTCCGTAACCAGAGCATCGCCCGGATGCTGCAGAGCCTCGGGCGCATCTACCTGGACCCTGTCCAGGCTGTTGATCTCTACACCAGGCAGTGCGTTCTCAACGTGAGCGCGAAGGATCTCGCGGTGATGGGAGCCACGCTCGCCGATGGCGGAGTGAACCCCGTTACCAAAGAGCGCGTGGTGGACGCTTCGGTTTGTCACTATGCCCTCGCCGTGATGGCGACCGCCGGCCTCTATGAGACCTCGGGGGACTGGCTTTTCGACGTCGGCCTTCCCGGCAAGAGCGGGATTAGCGGCGGGATCGTTACCGTCTCTCCAGGCAAAGGCGGACTCGGGACGTTCGCGCCGCCTCTCGATGCCGCCGGGCACAGCGTCAAAGGCCAGCTTGCCGCCAAATTTCTCTCACAAAAACTCGGCATGGATCTTTTCGTTTCGCAGCCCGAAACTTAGATTCCAACCAGCTCGGAAACAGTTTACCTCATGAAGCCTATGCGAACAGAAACTCCAGCCCGAGGCATAGTCCTGCTGCTCCTTGTTTTTGCGGTCGGTTGTTCCAGGCAGGCTCCGCCTGTTGCTGACGTCGTTCGCCCGGTCAAGACGATGGTCGTCTCGGTTGGAGGAGACTCCACGGTGCGGACATTCCCCGGAAAAGTCGAAGCCTCGAAGCAGGTCGAACTCACGTTTCAAGTGCCGGGACTGCTCGTCAGCCTGCCGGTTCGCGAGGGGCAGAAGGTGGCGCAGAACGACGTGATCGCGCAGCTCCGGCAGGAAGATTTTCAAGCGCGTCTCGCGGCTCTCCGAGGCCAGCTTGACCGGGCGCACGCCGACCTCCAGGCATCGCGGGCAGGCGTCCGGCCCGAGGAGAGGCAGCGGCTGGAAGCGCAGGTGCGATCGGCCGAGGCCTCGCTCACAAACGCTCGCACGGAATACGGCCGCGCCAGGCAGTTGCTGAATTCCCGCACGATTTCGCGCGTGGAATTCGACCGCGCGGAAACCACCTACCGGGTCGCTCAGGAAAATCTCGAAGCCGCCCGCCAGACGCTCGACCAGAGCGCCGTCGGCCGCGAGGAAGACGTCCTCGCGAGGGAGGCCGAGGTCCGCGGGCTCGAAGGCCGGGTGGTCGAGGCGAATCTCCAGCTCGCGGACTCCACGCTGCGCGCGCCATACGACGGCGTGATCGCGCAGCGGTTCGTCGAGCAGGGGCAGAACGTCCGGGCGAAGCAGCCGGTGGTCAAATTCCAGGATATCGCGGAGATCGACATTGCCGCTGATATCCCGGAGAGCGTCATGGCCGACATCCGTTCGGCCGATATTGTTGGGATCGTGGCGGAGTTCAGCGCCTTGCCCGGCCGGCGGTTTCCGGTACATATCAAAGAGGTCGCGCAGCGGGCGGACCCGGTCACGCAGACGTTCGCGGTCCGGGTTGCGATGCTGGTGCCCGACGGGGTGAATTTGCTGCCGGGCATGTCGGCGACGGTCGCCATGACCTACCGGCGCGCCAGCATTCTGGGCGGGCGGATTTTCGTGCCGATCGCCGCGATTTTCGAAGCGGGTCCGGGTCAGCAAGCCGCCTGGGTTCTCGGGTCGGATCAAACGGTCTCGCGCCGCCAGGTAAAAACCGGCGAGGCGACAGGTGGACGGATCGAAATCGTGGACGGGCTGCAGCCGGGCGACCGCATCGCCGTGGCGGGAGTGACATTTCTGCGGGAAGGGATGAAGGTCCGGGATCTCGGCGACGCTCTCGGGGGCAGCCAGCCATGAACCCCGGCGAATTCTCGGTCAAGAACAACCGGGTCGTCCTGGTCGCCATGGCCATGGCGATCATCGGCGGCGTTGTCGCCTACCTGAATATCGGCAGGCTCGAGGATCCCGAATTTACGATCAAGCAGGCGCTGGTCATCACCCCCTACCCGGGGGCCAGCGCCGAGGAGGTGGCCCAGGAGGTCACGAATCCCATCGAGATCGCCTGCCAGCAGATGGGACAGCTCGATTACGTCGAGTCCGAGTCCTCGCGCGGCCGATCGGTCGTCTCGGTGCACATCAAGGACCGCTACGACAAGCACCGCATCCCGCAGGTCTGGGACGAGCTCCGCCGCAAGATCTCGGATGTCCAGGCGCAGCTTCCGCCCGCCGCGCGCGGCCAGTCGATGGTGGTTGACGATTTCGGCGACGTGTATGGCATTTTTCTGGCGGTGACCGGCGAGGGCTACTCGTTTCCCGAGCAGCGCCGCTACGTCGAGTTCCTCCGACGCGAACTCCTCCAAGTGCCCGGCGTGAAGAGCATCGCCCTCTTCGGTGAGCAGCAGGAAGTCGTCTTCCTCGAAATCTCGCGGCAGCGGCTTGCGCAGTTGGGCCTCAACGAGGAACTGATCTACGGCAAGCTCCAGGAGAGGAATATCGCGGCGGACGGCGGGCGAATCCGTGTTGGCGATCAGCATGTCGCGCTGGATCCGACCGGGGCCTTCGCCTCCGCCGATGAAATGCTCGACTTGGTGATCGGCTCGGACAGCACCGGCCGCCAACTCCGCCTCCGGGATATCGCGACTCTGGAGCGCGGCGACCAGGACCCGCCGAGGCGGTTGCTCCGCTACGACGGCAAGCTGGCCATCGGCCTCGGCGTCTCGACCGTGCAGGGCGGCAACGTCGTGAAGATGGGGGAGGCGATCCGGAAAAAGCTCGCCGATTTGAAATCAAACCAGCCGGTCGGCATGGAGATCGGCGAGATTAACTTCCAGCCCGAAGCGGTCTCGCAGGCGACCAGCGAGTTCATGTTCAACCTCGGCAAGGCGGTCGCGATCGTTTTCATCGTTTTGATCTTCGCCATGGGCCGCAAGACCGGTTTCATCATCGGTCTGGTCCTGTTTCTCACGATCATGGCGACGTTCCTCGTCATGTATATGAAGGGCGACCTCCTGATGGAGCGCATCTCGCTCGGCGCGCTCATCATCGCGCTGTGCATGCTCACGGACAACGCGATCATTGTCATCGAGGGGATCAAGGTCGGGATCGAATCCGGCAGGAACAAACTCGAAGTCGTCCGCGAGGTGGTCGCGGAGAACCAGTGGCCGCTTTTCGGGGCGACGGCGATCGGCGTCATCGCCTTCGCTGCGATCGGCCTCTCGGAGGATCGCACCGGCGAATACACGAACTCGCTCTATTGGGTGATCCTCATCGCGCTGAGCCTGAGCTGGGTGTCGTCGGTCACCGCCACGCCGCTGTTGAGCTATCTTTTGTTCAAGCCAAAAAAGTCTGCCGATGGTGCGTCTGAAAGCCGCGACCCCTACGCGGGACCGCTGTTCCAGTTCTACCGGAAACTTCTCGTGCTGGCGCTCCGCTTCCGCTGGGCGGTCGTCATCCTGTGCGTCCTCGCCTTCGTCGCGGCGGCGATCGGCTACCGGAAAGTCGATCAAAGCTTTTTCCCGCCGGCGACCCGGCCGCAATTCATGGTGGACGCCTTCCTGCCGGCCGGCACCCACATCCGCGAAACCGAGGCGTTCGCCGGCGAGGTCCAGCGATATATCCAGGGCCTGCCCGGCGTCACCCATGTCACCTCGTTCATCGGCGGAGGCGGTCTGCGATTCCTGCTCGTCTATTCTCCCGAAAGCGAGAACCGGGCCTACGTGCAGTTTCTTGTCGATGTGAAGGACCCCGGAAAAATCCAGGGGCTGATGGCCGACATCCAGAAACGGCTGGACGAAAATTATCCGAACGCCAACACAATCGCCAAAAAATTTCTACTCGGTCCCGGCGATGGCGGGCGCGTCCAGATCCGCTTCAGCGGTCCGGATCCCGCGAAGCTGCGGGTGCTCGGCGACCAGACGATGAAAGTCCTTGAAGACGACGGCGGCGCGTTGTGCGTGCGCGGCGACTGGCGCGAGCGGGTGAACGTGATCCGGCCGGGCCTGCTCGAATTTCAAGCGCGCCGGAACGGGATCACCCGCGTCGAGGTGGCACGCGCCTTGGGGAGCAGCTTTGAAGGCCGCGCAGTCGGCTTCTACCGGGAGCCCGGCTCTGCGGGCACAGGAGTCTTCCCGCAGGAGACCCGCCTGCTGCCGATTATTGCCCGCCCGCCTTTGGCCGAACGCGGAGATGTCGGCGCGATCAACAGCCTGCAAATATGGAGCCCGGTCGCCGGGCGGATGATCCCGTTGAGCCAGGTGACTGCCAGGGCCGAGGTCGCATGGGAAGACCCGGTCGTGGTGCGCCGCGATCGTTTCCCGACGCTCACCGTCCACGCGGACCCGCGATCCGGCTTGCCCAGCCAGTTGCGCGACCGGGTGAAGACGAAGATCGAGCAGATCGTGCTGCCGCCGGGCTATTCGCTCCAATGGGGTGGCGAATACGAGGACTCCGCCCGCGCCCGCGGTGCCTTGGCCGAACCGCTTCCCTACGTGCTTGCGCTCATGGTTTTCATCGTCGTGTGTTTGTTCAATTCGATCCGCACCACGCTCCTGATTTGGCTGATCATCCCGCTGGCCATCATCGCCATCACGGCGGGCCTGCTGCTCACGCGCATGCCGTTCGGTTTCATGGCGATGCTCGGCGTGCTCGCCCTGGGCGGCGAGCTGATCAAGAACCAGATCGTCGTCCTCAGTAAAATTCTCACCCTGATCGGAAAAGGCTCGCCGCCGTATCAGGCGATCCTCGATGGAGGAACCAGCAAGATGCGCCCGGTCTGCATGGTCGTGCTCACGACCGTCCTTGGCATGATCCCGCTGCTGACCGACCCGTTCTTCGGCTCCATGGCGGTGTGCATCATGTTCGGGCTGTCGTTCGCCGCCGTCCTCTCCCTGATCGTGACGCCCGTGCTGTATGCAATCTTCTACGGGATCAAGGAAACTCCCGAGCCCTCGCGGTAGCATCCCGTCCGTGTAATCCGTGGCTCAAAAGCGTTTTTCGGGAGTGCGCTGGGACAAATTGACAAATGTTGCTTTTCGTGCATGGTTCGTGCATGGCAACGAAAACAATCACCTTGGAGTTGGATGCCTACGACAAGCTGCGGGCATGCAAAAAGCCGGGGGAATCATTTTCCGAAGTGGTCCGGCGGGTCGAGTTTCCCAGTCCGGCACCGACAGGGCGGATGATCCGTGAGTATCTCCGACGGGGAGGCGGCGGGATTTCGATTTCGTATCTCGATTCGGCGGAAAATGCCGCCGCCTCGGATCGCCCGCCAGACGACCCATGGAAATAATACTCGATACAAGTTTTGTGATCGCGGTGGAGCGGGAGGCGAAAAGGAGGAAGCCCGACAAGGCGGATGCCTTTCTGGAGGCGCATGCCAGCGAGACGATGTTCATCACGTTCACCGTGGCGGGCGAACTGGCCTGCGGGGCATCGGTTGCGGCCCACACGCAATGGCGCCGCCTATGCCAGCCCTACGCGGTTCTTCCCTGGTCGATGGAAATTTCCTTGGAATACGGGGAAATTTACGGGCAGCTTTCTGCCGCGGGAACGCTCATCGGGACGAATGATCTCTGGATCGCCGCCACCGCCCGCTTCCATGGAATGCCGCTCGTCACCGCCAACCACGCGGACTTTTCACGGGTCGCGGGTCTGGAAATCCTCGCGTTTTGAGAGCAGCTCCCCAGCACGATCTCCCGTGCGCAAAGCGTCAAAAACGCGATCCAAAACTCGGGGTGAGAGGCTTTACCTATTGATATTCTAGCCTACCTGCGTTTCAAGAGTGGCCAAGTCGCGCGCACCATCCACTGCGGCGGAACGGGGGCTTTCGCGGGCGTCGACGCCCTCAACGCCAACCTCTCTCGTTTCAACTACCGGTTGGCATCGCTGGCCACTGAATGACCCCATTCCTGAAACGGGAGAGAACGTGTCTGAGAGCAAGTCTTGCCCCTTTGCTGATTTTTGAAATATCATAAACTCTAGTGAAAACAAATTGGACGAAATCGAAGTTCTCAAAAACCGATCTTCACAACAAGTCTGTTGAGTATCAGATCCCAACCCCTGATGGTATTCATACTGGGGTTGGAGTTTTTTTAGTGCGGCAGAATCTCAAAGGACAACTTGGAATTGAAGTTGTGGAAGATACACCTGTGAAGAATCAGCCGCACCGCAGACAAACCATCTACCCGCTTACCCAAGCTGCCGTTGACCGCATTGCGAAGCATTCAGAATCGTCAGTTGCCGAATTCCGTCTAGCTTTAGCAAAAATGTATATGGACGCAAATGGGTAACATGAACGAATAGTTGCCATGTGGATACTCGTTCTTATAGGCATATACACGTTTGTTGTGTTGTGTGGCTGGATCGTCAATAGGGTAGCGGTAATTCGGGAACATAAGGCTTCAACTCTTGCAAAACGTGAAGCTGAGTTGGCTGAAAAGAATAGAGACCTTAAAGAGGAGGAAGTCCAGCTTCAATACGAACGGTTTGCCGTTGAGACGTTAAGCAAAGAAAAAGCACTTGGGTTCCCATGGTTAGCGAACGCTTATAGCGACTTTTATAAGTTAATCGAACTCGAAGCCGCAACTGAACTTGAAACAAAGAAGCACCCCGCAAAGAGAGCGGCAGAAAGAGTAAAGACAATCGCTGCTGAAAAGGCGGGCTTGCGGCGGGAAAACAGGATATTGAGGGAGTTGCACCGCTATTATGAAAGCTTGTTTCCCTGGCTGATAGACTTCAAGGGAGAGGACTTGGATGCATTAATTTGTCAGGCATACGAGCCGAAGTCAGCGCAGGACACTGAAAATGAGGATGCGCGTGATCCGGCATTGGAATGGGTAACCGTTGCCGAGTCAAGTTCACTGTCTCGTGCCGAAATGTTTCAAAGAGCACTAGATCGCTACTGGAAGCGCAAAAAGACCCCTTGGCAAGTTGGGCGCGACTATGAGAGATATGTAGGATATTTGCATGAGCGTGAAGGGTTCAGAGTAGACTACCATGGTAGCGTTTATGGTTTAGAAGATTTGGGCCGCGACTTAATTTGTATCAAGAGCGGTGACGCTCGTATCATCCAGTGCAAATGCTGGAGCAGTGAAAAGGTGATCCACGAAAAACATATATGCCAACTCGTTGGAACAGCGATTGCTTATCAAAAAGAGAGCTCTGATGGTTGCTTATTCGGTGAAGCGGCGGTAAGCGCTTGGCTTTATACATCTGCTAAACTATCAGAAACAGCCGAGAGGTTTGCAAAAATGCTCAACGTGCAAATCGTGCAAGCCTTCCCTTTAGACAAGTATCCCCTTATCAAATGCAATGTCTCACAGCGAAACGGCGAGAAAATTTACCATTTGCCTTTCGATCAGCAGTATGACAGGACACTTATCGAATACGGTGACGAGTGTTATGTTGAGACTGTAAATGAAGCAGAGGCACTTGGTTTCAGGCGAGCCTTTCGATGGAAGGGCGATAACCTGTGAAGCGGATATTGTCCCGATCGACACCGATTTGATGAGTCTACGGAGGCGCGGGCGGTCCCGCGTATTGTCGCGTCATCCCCCCCCACTGAGAGTCCGCTCGAAAATGGGTGAGCTTTCGGAAGCAAAAAAGCCTGTTCCGATCCTCAGACCTTCGCACCCGGCGAGCACGGGCGGGTGAGGGTGCTGTCGGGGTCGTAGTTGAGATACGGGCGGAGCCATTTCTCGATTTCTTCGAACGGCATTCCCTTGCGGGCGGCGTAGGATTCGACCTGGTCGCGTTCGATTTTTCCGACGGCGAAATACTTCGATTGCGGGTGGGCGAAATAGAGCCCGCTGACGCTGCTGGCCGGGAACATGGCGAGGCTTTCGGTGAGCGTGATCCCGGTGTGCCGCTCGGCGTCGAGGAGCTTCCAGAGCGCCCACTTCTCAGTGTGGTCGGGCTGCGCTGGATAGCCGGGGGCGGGGCGGATGCCGCGGTATTTTTCGCGGACCATTTCTTCGGGGGTCAGGTTTTCATTTGAGCCGAAGCCCCAGAGGTCGCGCGCCTTTTTGTGGAGGCATTCGGCGTAGGCTTCGGCGAATCGGTCGCCGAGTGCCTTGGTCATGATCGAGAGATAGTCGTCGTGCTTTTTCTCGTAGCCGTCGGCGACATCATGGACTTCGCGGCCGGCGGTCACGGCGAATGCTCCGACAAAATCCTGTACGCCCGCGGAGTCCGGCGCGATGAAGTCGGCGAGCGAGAGGTTCGGCTGTCCGGCTGGCTTTTTTTGCTGCTGGCGGAGGCAGTGGAGAACGTCGAGCGGATTGCCGGCGTCGTTGAATAGCTGAACATCCTCGCCGGTGCTGGCTGCGCGCCAGAACCCCATGACTCCGCGCGGACGGAAGAGTTTTTTGGAGACGATTTCATCAAGGAGGTGTCGGGCATCGTCGTAAAGCTTGCGCGCCTCTGTTCCGATCTCGGGGTCATCGAGGAGTGCGGGAAAGCGGCCGCGCAGTTCCCAGGCGTGGAAGAATGGCGACCAGTCGAAATAGGGGACGAGTTCTTCGAGCGACACATCGGACGGAATCACGCCGAGTTTTGAGGGAGTCGCGATCTCCGACCAATCGGCCTTAAGCTTGTTTTTTGCGGCTTCGACGAGTGTGAGCTGCGGCCGGCCGGCCTGTTTGCTCGCATGTTCCAAGCGGAGCTTTTCGTAGTCGGCCGCAAGCTTCTCCAGAAATTCCGGCTTCTGTTCCGGGCTGAGCAGGGCGCTGACGACGTTGACCGAGCGCGAGGCGTCGAGCACGTGGACGACACCCGGGGCGTAGTGCTGGGCGACTTTCACTGCGGTGTGGGCGCGGCTCGTGGTGGCTCCGCCGATCATGAGCGGGATCGTGAACCCCTCGCGCTGCATTTCCTTCGCGGCGTGGATCATCTCGTCCAGCGACGGGGTGATCAGGCCGGAGAGGCCGATGATGTCGCAGTTTTTATCCCGTGCGGCGGCGAGGATTTTTTCGCACGGGACCATGACCCCGAGGTCGATGACTTCGTAGTTGTTGCAGGCGAGGACGACGCCGACGATGTTTTTGCCGATGTCGTGGACGTCGCCTTTGACCGTGGCCATGAGGATCCGTCCCTGCGCGCGGGCATCCGGGTTCGCGGCGCGCTCGGCCTCCATGTGCGGGGTGAGCCATGCGACGGATTTTTTCATGACGCGCGCGCTCTTCACGACCTGCGGCAGGAACATTTTTCCCGCGCCAAAGAGGTCTCCGACGACCTTCATGCCGTCCATCAGCGGACCTTCGATCACGAGCAGGCCGCGCTGGTATTTGGCGAACGCCTCCTCCGTGTCGGCATCCACAAAATCCACGATCCCCTTGATGAGCGCGTGCTTGAGCCGTTCCTCGACCGTGCTCTCGCGCCAGGCCAGATCGGCGGTCGGGGCGGTGCCCCCGCCGGATTTGTTTTTGATCGTGTCCGCATATGCGACGAGGTGTTCGGTCGCGTCCTCGCGGCGGTTGAGGAGGACGTCCTCGATCAGGCCGCGCAGGTCGGCGGGGATTTCCTCGTAAACCCCGAGCATGCCGGCGTTGACGATCCCCATGTCGAGCCCGGCCTGGATCGCGTGGAAAAGAAACACCGAGTGCATCGCTTCGCGCACGGGGTTGTTGCCGCGGAACGAGAACGAGACATTGCTGATGCCGCCGCTCACTCGGGCGTGCGGGAGGTTGGCCTTGATCCAGCGCGTGGCCTCGATGAAATCCTTGGCGTAGTTCGCGTGTTCCTCGATGCCGGTGGCGACGGTGAGGACGTTTGGGTCGAAGATGATGTCCTCGGGCGGGAAACCGACCTCGTCCACGAGAATCCGGTAGGCGCGCTCGCAGATCGCGATCCGCCGCTCGTAGTTGTCCGCCTGGCCATCCTCGTCGAACGCCATCACGACCGCCGCCGCCCCGTATCGGCGGACCAGCACGGCGTGGCGCTTGAATTCCTCCTCGCCGGACTTCAGAGAGATCGAGTTCACGATCCCCTTGCCCTGGATGCAGCGCAGTCCCGCTTCGATGACCTCCCATTTCGACGAATCGATCATCACCGGCACGCGCGAGATGTCCGGCTCGCTCGCGATGAGGTTCAGGAATTTCGTCATGGCGGCCGCGCCGTCGAGCATGCCCTCGTCCATGTTGATGTCGATGACCTGTGCGCCGGCCTCGACCTGCTGGCGCGCGACCGTGAGCGCCTCGTCGTAGTTTCCCGCGAGAATCAGCTTTGAAAATTTCGGCGAGCCGGTGACGTTCGTGCGTTCGCCGACATTGATGAACGGGATCTCCGGGCGGGCGGCAAACGGCTCGAGGCCGCTGAGCCGCAGGGTGGTCTCGCGCTCGGGGATCGTCCTTGGCGGCAGGCCCTTCACGGCATCCGCCATCGCGCGAATATGGCCGGGCGTCGTTCCGCAGCATCCGCCGACGATGTTCAGCCAGCCCTGCTCCGCCCAGTCGCGAAGCTGCGGGGCGAGGCTGTCCGGTGTTTCGGGAAAGCCGGTCGCCGAGAGCGGGTCAGGGAGCCCGGCGTTCGGATACGTGCTCACGTAAAACGGCGCGATCCGCGAAAGCTCCTCGATGTGCGGACGCATTTCCTTCGGGCCGAGCGCGCAGTTCAGGCCGATCGAAAGCAGAGGAAAATGCGACACCGAATTCAGGAACGCCTCGACCGTCTGCCCGGTGAGCGTGCGGCCGCTGAGGTCGGTGATCGTGCCGGAGACCATCACCGGAAGCCGGGGATGGGTGGTAAAAAATTCTGTGATTGCGAAGAGCGCGGCCTTGGCATTCAGCGTGTCGAAAACCGTTTCAACGAGCAGGATGTCCACGCCGCCCGCGACGAGGTTTTCCACCTGTTCCAAATATGCGGCGACGACCTGTTCGAACGTGACATCGCGTTTGCCCGGATCGTTCACATCGCGCGAGATCGAAAGTGTGCGGTTGAGCGGCCCGATCGCGCCGGCCACAAAAATATGCCGGTCGGTGCAGGCGTCCGCAGCCTGGCGCGCCAGCTTCGCCGCCTCGCGGTTCAGCTCGGGGACGAACTCCTCGAGTCCGTAATCCGCCTGGGCGATGACCGTGCTACTGAAAGTGTTCGTCTCGATGATGTCCGAGCCGGCCGCGATGTATTTGGCGTGGATCTCGCGGATCACATCCGGGCGCGTGAGCACGAGAAGGTCGTTGTTGCCCTTCAGATCCTGGCCTTTCCAGTCAGCGAACCGGTCGCCGCGATAGTCGGCTTCCTGCAGTTTGTATTGCTGGACCATCGTGCCCATCGCTCCGTCGAGGATGAGGACGCGTTCGGCCAGCAATTCGCGCAGGCGCTTTTCGGTGGATGAAATCATGAGAGCAGGGCAGTTTACCCGCTATCGCAGCGAGGCAAACCGAAAAATTCCGGGATCGGGAGGGTGAGGCTCCGTCCAAACCCATATATCACGGCTCGGACGGAGTCTCGCCCTCCCGGCTTGTTGGAGGTTCTTCTGACAGGTATTGTCTTGCGAGCAGGATGACGCGCTCACCAAACAAAGTGCGGTTTTTGGCTCTGGGGCTTGGGTTTGTATGCCTGGCAACACAGCTCGGCCTGCTCGCAACGCTCGTCCATAAAGCGCATGGAGGCTATCCGGAACATGTCACGGTGATTGTCCTGCTGGCCGTGGTCGCTGGGGTGATCCCGGTGGGGTTCAGTTTTCTTTCCGCCTTGCTGGCGAGAAACATTGACCGAGCGGCACTCATCACTTCGCTGGTGCCGGCGTCGGCGATGTTTCTTGCGAGCTACGCGGGGAGCGTCCACGAGTTTGGTTATCGGGAACCAGGTCTTTATAGCGTGGTTGGCGGTCCGGCACATCCGCTTGATCCGATCGGTCAAGGCCTGGTGATTTGCATGTCTGGAGCGTGGGCGGTGGCCGTCGCCTTTGCCGCGAAAGCACTCAAGCGCGGCTTCTTTGTCTTGCGCGGTCTGGGCGGCATGGAACAGGAAGCAGTGGAGACAGATAGCCCGTTCGCTTTTCGCGCGACTATCTTTGCGCTCATCGCAGCCTGCGCGGCTGGCATGGTGGCCTACGCTGGATATGTGGCTTTTCAGAGCCTGCCGGAACAACGCGTGGCCAAGTCTGGTCGCATTCTCGATTCTCCTTCATCAACAGCGGGAGAGCGCCAATGGGCATGGCGCCAGCTCTGGCGGATCCGATCACAGGCCGCCAACACCGTTCTGGCCAAAGCTGCGGACCATCAACCTCCGCCATCGAATGTTCTCGCGGCGTGCCTGCTCGCAAGTCACAACGACATTTCCCATCTCGCGATGGCCGAGGAGACATTGATGCAACCTGCGCTGCCGGATAAGTGGGAATTTTTTCGCAATCCCGAAATGCTTATCGGGCGGATCGAAGACACTCACGCGGCGCCAATTCTGTCCCGCCTGATGAAGGCCCCGGACCCCCGAACCCGCCAGGGAGCCGCGCAGGCCTTGCGCCACATGAAGACCGAGGAATCCGTTGAAGCGCTCGTCGGCGGATTGAATGATCCGGACTGGGAAGTGCGCTGGTTGTCGGTGATGGGGCTGGACGAAATCGTGGGTTCACAGGATGGGAAGGGCTGGGGCCCAGGTTTTGACCTATTCAAAGCCGAGGAGAAAAAATATCTCGATCACTGGAACGCGTGGGCCGCAAGCCGACAGCGACCGGCGGAGGTAAAATAGTAGAGCCGTGCCCTACTTCATCTCCGCGAGCGCCTGCCGGGCCAGGCGTTTGGCCCCGGGCTGGTCAGACTTGTCGCTCGCTGCGGCGGTGAAGTCGGCTTTTGCTTCCTCGCGCTGGTCGAGGGCGAGATGGGCACGTCCGCGATTGAAGAGAACGTAGGCATCAGTCGGGGCGAGCGGGAGGGCCGAGTCAAATTCCTTGAGGGCCTCTTCCGGACGCCCGAGGAGCAGGAGCGCGTCGCCGCGGCGGTTGTGGGCTTTGGCGGCGAGCGCGTTTGCCCGGGCATCGCCCTGCGGTAGGCAATCCGGCAGCAACCGCGAAACCGCCGCACAGGTTCCGGCGGCGATGACGACTTTTGGAGAAGGGGCCGTGGCCTGTTTTAAATCGTCTTTCACCTGCTCCAGCAACGCCTCAAAAACCGGCACGGCGTAGTCGCCTGGTCCGCGCGAGGCTGCAAGAGATTCGAGTCCCCGGATGCACTTGGGGCAATCTCCATCCGCCGCAAGCTTCGTGAGCTTGGCGGGATCGGTGACAATTTCATCCGTCGGCTCCGGGGGCTTCGTGACAACCGGCGCCGTTGCCGACTGCCCGGCAAGATAGATATCGTCGCCCACGAGCCGGGAGTATTCCGCGGGGATTTGTCCGCCCTGCGATCGCGCCAGAACTCCGGCCCGCGTGCGCTTGAAAACCTGTTCGATTGTCAGGCCGGGCGTGCGCAGGTTTTTCAGCAGCTCCTCGGTGTAGAGCCCGTTCGATCCGTCCCCGTCGAAGGCGACCTGTCCGGCATCCGTGGCGAACGCGATGAGCGAGCCGGCCGGTGGGGTCATCTCCGAAAGTCCTGCGTGTCCGGTCACGCTCCGGGTGCGGCCCGTGCGGTTGAGCGGTGTGTTCCGGCAGGCGTCGAGGATCACCAGATTGCACCGTGCACCCGCCGCGCTCATCTCGGCGACGGCTTGCTCGGCATTGAACAGGTGCGTCTCGGCCATCATCCGCAGAGCCACCTCGTCGGAGGCATCGGGATGGAAACCCGACTTGAGCGGGATCAGGTAGTTCGAACCCGAGACCGAAATTCCATGGCCCGCGTAATAAAGGAGAGAGACCTCCGCGCCAGACAGGGTTTTGCGGAAATCCCCCACGGCCCGGATCAATTGATCCCGCGTGACATCGTGTCGTTCGATGACGGAAAAGCCCAGCCGCCGGAGGGTTTGGGCGACGGCTTTTGCATCGTTGTCGGTATTGTGAAGTGCACCCACTCCCTGCTCGTAATGCGCATTGCCGATCACAAGCGCAGTCCGCAGCTTGGTTTCCGGCGCTCCCCAAGCGGCGGAAAGCGCCAAACAAAGGGCCAGCGCGGGAAGAAAACGGAAAGTTAAGGGAGCCATGTTTCTCAAGGGCGCGCGGCGGAAATCTTGCTTTCCCCCGTCGCCCATGGCTTGCATGATGCGGAAAATTTGTTATGCGGCAAGCGCCAACCCTCCCCATGACAGGCAAACGTACCGTTTCGTTAAAAATTTGGAACGTCCATTGCGTGCCGTGCTTTTTCCTGGGAGCACACGCGTCCTGCGTGTCCGGGTCGGCGTTCCGCCGACACGATTTTCCGGCGGGCCACCGGAAACCACACCCGAGCCGGGTATGCTCCCCGGAAGGAAGAGGGTGTTTCCCATGCTCTCCATGATGCCTCGTTCTCCTTGGTTCCTTATGCTTTGCGCCGGCGTTTTGTCGGGATGCGTCACGATGCAAAACAAGCCGGCTTCCGGTCCGGCGCTTCTGCCCGGCGATCCGCTTGCTCCCTCGCAGGTCACGCCTTCGGAAGCTTTGGCGATCGCGGAAATTTACTCCCGGCATTCGTGGCGTCCGTTCGCCCGAAACATCCTGCACGGCCGGGATCCGGCGGGAATTCAAGTCGATACTCCGGACATCGGTTACCGGCCGGAATCCGGCCGCAACGGCTGGTGGGTTCCCGGCGAAGCGAATGCCGGCATTCCCTACAAGTGGGGAGGCTTCGATGACCCGGCGGCCTTCGATCAAGCGATCGCCGCAGGCCGCGCGGCCGGCGATGTTTCCTCACCCGCGAAGCGTCTCGCCGACAATGCGGCCGTGAGCACCAGGGCCGCCGGCGTGGATTGCTCGGGGTTCGTCTCCCGCTGCCTCAAGCTGCCGGCCGTGCATGACTCCGCGCAACTGCCTTCGCTCTGCGATTCTCTTCCAGGACCGGGCCAGCTCCGTCCCGGCGACTTGCTCAACATCCCGCGAAAGCATGTCATCCTGTTTGCCGGATGGGCCCGCCCGGACCATTCTTGGATCTACTTTTATGAAACCGGTGGGATCCCCGACTGGAAACCTGCGCTCAAGGAAGCCCCGCTCGCCGCGCTGATGGATCTTGGCTACCAACCCTTGCGCTACCGCGGCATGGCCCACGAAGCCGTGCCCTCGGGCAAGGAGGTGCTCACCCGCGCCGTGCGCTCCCGCGCGATCGCCATCCCGAATCCTGTCGTCGGAGATCCGTGAGGATTCTGAAAAACGAGCAATCCCAAACGCATGGCGTGATGGGATAGAATATCGCGGGGGTTTGGGCGAAACCGCCCTACCGCCCATCGGTAGGGATGGCTCGCCGAGCCGTCCGTCAATTCAACTGAAAATGGTAAAAAGATGCGGCGGAGCAGAAGGCTTCGACAAGTCGTCTCCCGCGCCTGTCTACTGCAGCTCTTTTTCCATCCGCTCGCTGAGCCACTGCTTGATCATGCTCTGGTAGTTCAGGTAGCGGGAGCGGGCGAGGCGTTTGATGCGGGCGAGCATCCTGGGGTCGAAGCGGAGGGTGATCGTCGTGGAATCGCGGTTGTCGTTTTTGAGCATCGAGCCGTTCATCAGCCGCGGGTCCAAGGCGGTCTGCTTCCAGAATTCAACCTCTTCTTGCTCGGTTGTGAACGCCGGAAGATCCTTCCATTTTGTGAGAACGCGCATGGTCAGTTGGCCTCGGAATTTTTTCTGTCGTAAAACGTTTCCTCTTCGGGGGTCATCAGGCGGGAGAAGACCACGCGGTAGCGCTTGCCGTCCGTCCAGAAGACCGAGAAAATCGCGCGGTTCGAGATCGCGCGGCCGAGGATGAAATACCTGGATTCCCGGCCGGCGACCTCGTCGAGTTCGGGCATGAGCCGGATGCTGAACGGGTCTTCGAACGCCTCCTCGATTTCCTTAAGGGAGATGTCCTGCGGGACGAACGAGTTTTCTGTCCAGTCGAATTCCATCGCTAGCCTTTCGCGGGTTGGATCAGCTCGATTTCGTAGCCCTCTGGGGCATCGATAAAAGCGATCGCCGACCCGTCGGCGTTCCGGTGGGGGCCGTCGCTGGCCGGGTATCCGAGCGAGGCCGCATGCGCGGCGAAAGCGTCGATGTCTTCGACCTCGAACGCGAGGTGCGTGAGATCCGAACCGACCTGGACGGGGCCGCTTTCGTCGAATTTGCAGATCTCGATGAGTTCCTCGCTGCCGGGGGCTTTGAAAAAGACGAGTTGTGAGCCGCGGCCGCTGGTGCTTCTCCGCACTTCCTCGAGGCCCAGAACGTCCCTGTAGAACGAAACGGTTTTCCCCAGGTCGGAAACCCGGTATCGGGTGTGGAGGAGCTTCTTGACCATCCCGAGAAGCCTATCCAAGGCGGAGCCGCAGTAAAAGAGGAAAATATATTTCCGCCAGCCGGGGGGCTGATATACGAGGTGTCGCCGATGTTGAAAAATCATTTCAGTCTGTTCCTGGCCCTGCGCTACCTGAAGCCCAAGCGCACGTTTCTCTCGATCATCACTCTCATTTCGATCTTGGGGGTGACGCTCGGGATCATGGTTTTGATTCTGGTGATCTCGGTGATGACAGGGTTCGAGCAGGAACTCCGGCGGAAGGTGATCGGGTTCGATGCCCACCTCGTGGTCAGCAACCAGGCGGTGATGGAGGACTGGGCGCAGACCATGGAAATTTGCACCAAGGAACCGCATGTGACGGCGGCGGCCCCGTTTGTCCAGGGACCGGTGATCGTCGAGTTCCAGAACAGGCGGCTCGCCCCGAAAATCCGCGGGGTCGAACCAGACCTCGAGAAGAACGTGGTGAACGTGGCGGAGTTCATCGTGGCGGGCAGCTACGACCTCGAGGGAGACAAGACGGTTCTGGGGTCCGAGTTGGCGCGCACGCTCGGGGCCGGGGTCGGCGACAAGGTCACGGTTTATTCCCCGGGAAATCTCGGCCAGATCATGGAGGAACTGGACCGCATGCAAAAAGAGGGCGCGAAACCGGCCGACGCGGGTGCATTGAAGCAGATGGTTCTGCCCAGAGAGCTCGAGGTGAGCGGGATTTTCGAGAGCGGCCGGTATCAATACGACAGCGAGTTTCTGCTGGTTCCCCTGCATATCGGCCAGGAACTCTACGATCTCGGCGACGCCGTGCACGGGCTGGCGCTGAAGACCACCGATCCCTATCTGGCTCCCCAAGTGCGCGATTCGCTCAATACCAAACTTCCATCGCCGGTGTTTGCCCTGACATGGATCGACCTCAACAAGCAGATCTTCGACGCCATCCGCATGGAACGGAACGTCATGTTTTTCCTGCTCATGTTCATCGTGCTGGTCGCGGCATTCGGGATCATGAACACCCTGATTACAGTGACCGTCCAGAAAACCCGCGAGATCGGGGTGATGATGGCGCTGGGTGCCAGAACGCACCAGATCATCGGGATTTTTCTCGCCCAAGGAATGGTCGTCGGCGTCTTCGGAACGATCACCGGTCTCGCCCTCGGGATCAGCATGGTCCAATACCGGAACCAGGTCAGCAACTTCCTGACCAGCGCGTTCGGCATCGAAATCTTCCCCCGCGGGATCTACCAGTTCAGCGAGATCCCCGCGCAGGTCATCCCGTCCGACGTGGCGATCATCTGCGTGAGCGCGTTTTTGATCTGCTCGCTCGCCGCGCTGATCCCGGCATGGTTCGCCGCCCGGCTGGATCCGGTGAAGGCTCTGCGCTACGAGTGATCGGGGGAGTTATCCTCAACCCGCTGGTGTCGCGTTTTCGTCACCGTGGATTTTTGCGGCCGCCGAGCAGAGGCACGCGCCCATGAAGATCACGACGCCGGTGATGTAAACCCAGAGCATGAGGAGCATCATCACCCCGACCGTGCCGTAAATCGCGTTGTAGTTCACGAACCGCGGCAGGTAGTTGACGAATGCGTTCTGGCAGAACTGCAGGGAGAGAGTCACGAGCAGCGCCGGAATCCAGACCTGCTTGAAAAAGACACGCCGCCTCGGGGCCAGCATGTAGAGCAGGGTGAACGAATAGAACAACACTGCGCCGGAAATCGCGTAGCGGCCGAGATCGAAAAGCCCGACCACCGTGTCCAGATTGAGCGCTGGGATCTGGGATTCCAAAAAGTCCTTGAACGCGATCATGACTTTTTTTGCGCCCTGGACGAGGGCGGGCGCCAGCAGGCCGATCAGCAGGGCGCTCGCGAGCACCATGATCATGAGAAGGTTTTTGAGCGGGAGCTGCCACCAGGGGATTTCTACCGTGTGCCATGCGCGGTTGACCCCGCGGACCAGCGCTTGAAAAAATTTCAGCGAGCACCAGGTCAGGATGACGAACGACACGATCGTGACGCTCCCGCGCGATTTTTCCAGCGCGGTCACCATCGGCCACATGAGCTCCTGCTGCGGTTTGCCGATCGGGAAATAGTGCTCCACGGTGTGGATGACTTGCTGCGAGTCGAAGAACGAGGAACCGACGGTGAGCATCAGCGCGAACAGCGGCACGAGCGAGAAAAGCGCGTAGTAGGCGAATGACGCCGCGCGCTGCTCCCCGTCGATCTCGTTAAAAGTACTCACTGCCTCCCACGCGATCCTGGGACATTCCCGCAGCTCTTTCAAAACCCGGCTCATCACTCCGATCATGCCGGCCGCGCCGCCAAAAACAATTCTTTCCCGCAGGTTGGAATATGATCCTTGTGGTGCACTCAGCAATCCGGTACTCGGGAGCCATGCGAAAGCTCGGTATTGCCCTCATCGTTCCCTGGCTGCTCGCGCAGGCGTTCTGTGGGGACGTGCTCGACGCGAAAAGCGCTGCGGCGAAGCCGGGAGAGAAGGTGGTGATCGAGGATACCGTCCGCGAGGTTGCGATCACGGATTCCGGCACGGTCTTTTTGAATTTCGGGGCCGCCTATCCCGACGAGGTGCTCACGGTCGTGGTGATGAAAGACACCCGGTCCCGCTTCCCCGGCGTCGAGACTTGGAATGGAAAGAAGGTCCGCATCGAGGGAGTGGTCAGCGACCGCCAGGGCCACTGCCGGATCATCCTGCGCGAACGCGGGCAGATCGCGCTGGTGGAGTAGGGGGGTCGGCAGACCGCCGCGACAAGGCTGGCTTGCCGGTGCGTTCGGATTTTCCTCGACAGACGGGGCGTGGCGGACGTGAATTCGGGGTCTTATGAAAGTTGGCGTTTTTTCCGCGATCCTCAGCAACCTCCCTCTTGAAAAAGCCCTCTCGCACATTGCGTGTCTGGGCTGCGAAACTGTCGAGCTCGGCACCGGGGCTTACCCGGGCGACGCCCACTGCAAGCCGGCCGAGCTCCTCGCGAGCAAGACCAAGCGGTACGCATTCGTCAAAACCGTCGCGGCCAGCGGCCTCGAGATCAGCTCGCTTTCGTGCCATGGCAACCCGCTCCATCCGGACAAAAAGCTGGCGGCCGCGCATCACAAGGTTTTTGAGAACACGGTGAAGCTGGCGGCCGAGATCGGCGTGCCGGTGGTGACGACATTCTCCGGGTGTCCGGGCGACCATGCCGGCGCAAAATCCCCGAACTGGGTCACCTGCCCGTGGCCGCCGGACTTTTTGGAAGTGCTCGAATGGCAGTGGGACAAGGTGGCGATCCCGTATTGGAAAAAGCAGGCGGCGTTCGCCAAGCCGCTCGGGGTGAAGATCGCGTTCGAGGCGCATCCCGGGTTCCTGGTTTACAACCCCGAGACAATGCTGAAAATGCGCGCGGCGTGCGGGCCGGTGATCGGCGCGAATTTTGATCCGAGCCATTTCTTCTGGCAGGGGATCGATCCGGTGAAAGCCGTCCGCGCTCTGGCCGGGGCGATCCATCATGTCCATGCCAAGGATACCGGCCTCTACCCGGTGAACGCCGACGTCAACGGCTACCTGGACACCAAGCACTACGGCGACGAGATGAACCGCTCGTGGATTTTCCGCACCGTCGGCTACGGGCACGGCGCGGACTTCTGGTGCGACTTCGTCAGCACGCTCCGGCTCTGCGGATACGACGGCACGCTCTCGATGGAACACGAGGACAGCCTGATGTCCCCCGCTGAGGGCCTCCGAAAGGGCGTGGATTTTTTAAAGTCGGTCGTCATCCGCGAGAAAAAAGGCAAGGTCACCTGGGCGTGAAGCCGTCGAAGGCTGGCGCGGCCGGAATGAATACGGCAGCGGAATCCCCGCGATGATCCGCAATGTGATCCTCGACTGGTCGGGCACGCTGGCGGACGATCTGTCCGCCGTGCTTGTCGCCACGAACGCGATTTTCCGGGAATTCGGGAGGAAGGAATTCACGCGCGAGGAATTCCGCAAACACTTCCGCCTGCCGTTTTCCGGCTTTTACGCGGAGTTTCTTCCGGAGGCTTCCTCCGAGGGGCTCGAGGCGCTTTACGAGCGGTTTTTTCTCGGGCTCCAGGACGAAATTCCTCTGCTGCCCGGGGCGCTCGAGTTTCTGGAACACTGCCGGGAGACCGGGCGGCGGACATTTTTGCTCAGCACCATCAAGGCCAGCCATTTTGACCAGCAGGCGGACCGGCTGGACGTCAAAAGATTCTTCGAGCACTGCTACGTGCAGATCATGGACAAGCGCGAGAAGATCCGCGAAATCCTCGCCACGCACAGCCTGGACCCGCGGGAGACCATGTTTGTGGGCGATATGGTGCATGATATCGAAACCGCCCGGCACGGCGGGGTATTGGATGTCGCGGTCTTGACGGGGTTTGATCCGGTGGATAAGCTTCTCAATGCGCGCCCGACAGTTGTTATGCGGGACATGACCGCACTGCGCAGGATGTTATGAACGAAATCTGGATCAAAGGACTGAGAGTCCGCTCGCTGGTGGGAGTCTCGGACGAGGAACGCCAACAGGAGCAGGAGCTTCTTGTGGACCTCTGTATTCAACCGTCCTCACCGTTCGCCTACATGAACGACGACATCATGCGGACGATCGATTACGATGCGGTGGCCCGCAGGGTCCGCGGACTTGTCGGCGAAGGGCCCCGGTATTTGATTGAAACCCTTGCCGCCGATATCGCCCGACTGATCGTGGACGAATTCCATGCGGTAGCCGTTACCGTCGAGGTCAGGAAATTCGTCCTTCCGGAGACCGATTACGTTGCGGTGCGCTGCCGGCTGGAACGCTGACCCGCGAGCACTGCGGTTCTGGCTGCCTCCGCTGCAGGCGAATCCCGGCCTGCGCAAAACCCGCGAGCATTTTGCGCTGTCGGGGCCGGAGCAAAAGTGAACTGAGACGGAGCAAAAGTGGAATTCTCTGTTTGGAGGGCCTATTCGAGTTGACTCCCGCATAAATGCAGCCTCGGAGGAGGCCGGAGCGTAGCGCAGGCCG
>Ga0194053_10000183_pt1 | contig 48579 bp, 49 predicted proteins | sample SepL228m_MetaG_FD_161684 | JGI IMG/M metagenome (GOLD analysis project Ga0194053, IMG submission 161684) | Anoxic zone freshwater microbial communities from boreal shield lake in IISD Experimental Lakes Area, Ontario, Canada - Sep2016-L227-8m | ecosystem: Environmental > Aquatic > Freshwater >...
ACATGGTCTGTGGTGCTGTCTGGTTTCCCTTACAATACCGTTATCTTTGTCAGCCTGCGGACGGTGGGGGTGTTCTTGTAGTTCTCAATGACCAGCACATACTCGGTGCGGACCTTCACCCCTGCCCTGCTTGCAAGCATTGTGGCCGCGTGCTGGTCCGGTTCGATGTATATAACGTCTCCGGCGGCCAATGATGGCAGGATCTTGCCTAAGTGATATGCGGGGGTGTGATTCATATTGTATAATATAAGGGTGCCCGGTGATACCGCCGGGAGTGTGGTGCCCCGCGCTCCTGATTCGATCAGGATGGCTATACCTTAGCGCGGCCTGGTACTATCGTACCACTACATTATATCCCAATGCCTCGAGCTGTGCTACAACTGCACTCAGGACAAATGTATTAAGAAAATCGTGACGATTGACCCGTACATAACGGGAGCGACGTGGTTTTTTCATGAGTATTCCTCCTTTATTTCGGTGAAAAGAATATCGTCCTCTGATTTCATTTCGATATTCTTATCTCCCATATTTACAGTGTTGTGTACATGGGCTGCGACTTCATATAGCCGGCTGGCGATTTGTGACGCTGTTCCTGATCCAGTGATCTTAATCTCATAGGTTTTCATGGCTTTGGTTATTAGGTTGTTAAATCTATTTCTGCTCGATATACCTGTACGGTTTACTGCTCTGTGGTGATACACTTGACCTTTAGGCCGACATATCCAAAGAATAGCCGGGCTGACTTTCGGGCCTCAATCGGGCTCACTGCTGACAGCGTGACCCGGAGACGGTGATTGATTATTAGGGTGTAGTGGCGCATGGCTATACCTCCTGTAATTTTTTATCAATCCACTGCTGCGCTTCTGTTTTGGTCCTGAATGACCTGTCAAATTTATAGGCCAGATTGGTAGCTGTTTCGGGATAATGCACCCTTGCAATGTATTTCGATCCGTGCATATATTCGGACGTTTCGGACTTTAGGTTCAGCTCTTTTCTTTTCAGGCTGTCCTTCGGATGCCCAGCTGCTTCAAATGTTCTCTTGATAATCTCTGCTGTTTTCATTTCTCGTTCCTCCTTATAGTTTTTAGGTAATGTCTTATCTCTTTGCGGACCCGGGCCCGTTCTCCCCTCTGGTTGTTTTCCTTATCCCAAACAGTGTGATAATATTTCTCGGCCAGGTTATTGGCTTCCAGTGTGCGGACCTGCTCAATCCTTCGGACTGAACAGGATGTTAACAGGATGATGGCCAGTCCCAGACCTATAATAACGGCCAGGACTGAGCGGATGGGGTCGGGGGATCTCATGGCTGTGATTTCATTGATATAGGTGCAAATCCTGTGGTTTCTTCGTAGTCAAATCCCTCTGCTATATCCAGCAGTGAATCTGACATATTGATAAGTCCGTCAAGGTGTTCTGTTTGTTCCAGTGTTAATTCATCCGACTCGCACAATTCGACGAGGGTGTTACGCTGTGATCTCAATAGATCGGTGTCAATTCTTATGCTTACATCTATGGTCATGGCTTCTGTTATTGTGAGGTCTCCCTCTGGTTTGTGCCGCCTCCGATGTTGCTTCGGCTCATGCTCTCGCTGGCGGCTGGGGGTCCTCAGAACTCCATCGCTATCTGTGCGGGGTCTGTGGGTGTTTCTGTGGGTTGTTCAAATTGTATCAAAGACTGACTGCCTTCGTATCTTATCCTTTCTCCGGTTGCTACGCTGAATATCTGCCATGCGTCTGGGGTGATCAAGTCCGGGCTGCGCATCTCGCGGTCGTGATGGGGTTTCATTTATACACCTCCTGAACATGCAGCAAGTAATCATAGAATTGGTTTAGTGTGTAGTTTCTCTCTGCAATTCCGCAAACTACTACCTTACGGCCTTCCAGTACTTCGATCATATTCAGGTCGTTATCCCATCTCACTGTTACGCGCGGGGTAATCCTGTATACCAGTCTCCCGGCGTCTGTTGTTACTCTTGCTGTCATACCGCCCTCCTTCCGTAGCTGTTGCGCTCCAGTTCGATGGCTCCGGCCTGACTGCGTTCGGACCGCCATACTTTTGCTATCTGGCTGTCAATGTGGAATATTTTCCCTCCTGCATAGAGGCACCGGTCGCCTTGCCGGATTATTTTACCCGTTTCGCGGCAACGGTCTGGGTATCTGGCTGTAATTTCGTACATGGGTTGTTTCCTCCTATTTTTAATTATCATAAAAATAATTTATCCGAATTGCTTTACCTGAGAAATCCCTCATGTAGCTGAAAAATCCCATAATTGCATACGGTTTATTAATCAGGTTGCGATCTTTCACACTTGCGTAAAAACATGGTACTCCGTGTCCACATTCCTTATAACTGCGCGGCGGAGTTTCAAAACTCCATGCAATTCGTCCGAAGGAGATATTTACAAGATTTGTAATATCCTCCGTTGTGCTGTCTGCCGGGATATAATCCGGCACCTGCTGGTATTCTCTTAGTTCTTCCGGGGTTCTCATATCTGTTTCTGTTGTGGTGCTGTTGCACCTGGTTTAGTGCGCGCTCCGGCATGATCCGGCTGGCCCCTGGTGAGCGGCGCGCTGTTGTTACTTACTGTCTGTCTTGATACAGTTTATTGAAATCGCGTACCCTTCTCCCAGTGCATAAAATCCACCGGTGGTTGCTACCATCAGGCTCTTGCCGGTCTTACTTCTGCCCTGGTTCTTGCTCAGGTCAATCGTTACGGTTAACTTGTTCCCGTCCTTCTTTGTTTCGATGTTTGTCATGGCTTTGGTTGTTGTGTCCTCTCGGACTGGTTGGGTCCCTGACTGCCATCGCTGGCATTTGCACCCGGTTCATAATCATCCAGGTATCAGGGTTTGCGGGTCTTTAGTCCGCCGCTACATTTTGCGCTCCCTTCTTGTTAGTGTGAACTCGTGCTCCTGCCGGTCGCTGTCTGATAGTCAGGCGCGGGGGTGTTACATCATTCCTTCATCCGCAAACGAATAATATCCTTCACTCGTTACAATCAGGTGATCCAGCACCGGAATTTCAAGCATTGCGCCTGAATCTTTTATTTTACGCGTTATCCGGATATCGGCATCACTGGGAGTTGTTACTCCCGATGGATGATTATGTGATATAATGATCCCGGACGCGTTCATTTTCAGGGCAATTTGAAATATAATCTTTGGGTCAACTACGGTCCCGGATACTCCGCCGGAGCTTATAATATTATATCCCAATACTTTATTTGCCTTATCCATGCAAATCAAGATCATTTGTTCATGGTGGTCAATAACTCCGTCGTTAAACAGGGTCATTAATAGGCCATACATGTCTTTAGATGATCTTACCCGGTAACGCTCCGATGCTTTAACGTTGTTTTTATAGCTAATTTCAATCTCAGCTACATTGCCTTTTAAATACTCAAGTTCGTTCATGGCTAATTGTGTTGTGCGCTGGTACGCTGGTTTGTCCCGCTCCCGGCTCGACCCGGGCGCGTCCGTGACGCTGGCGGGGGTGATCAGGCTGCTTTCAGCATATTCATTTCAATCTTGTGCTCTCTGGCCCATGAAAATACCAGGCCAATAATTAACTCAGTCATTTTATGCATGGTCTCAACTCCCGGATGATGACATAACAACTGGTCGCGGGTTACGTGTGTAATATATTCAGCACGTTCCAAAATCAGATGTTCCGCGTTCATCTGGTTATATTCTGCAACCAGGAGCGGGCATCTTTCGGGGTTGTCTGTTTTCAATCCTGCTTTTTGCTGCTCTTCCTTGCAGTCTCTCGTATACAGGGCAAAATCTTCATCGCTCATTGCATACGAGTTTTTCGGCTCGGTGATTATTTTGCCATCGTGCTGGTCAATGGGTTGCAGGATATATAATATTTTGCGCTGATATCCTTCGATAATTGGCCGGATCGTTGAGGTCATGGCCTTTGCAACACAGTATAATTTTACCGCTGCGATTAATTCGGGGGTGATAGTTGGGATCTTCATGGCTTTAAAATTTAGGTGGTTACTATTGCTCCCTGTCCGGGACTCGAACCCGGTGACCAGCCTTGATCTGGCAAGGAAGGTGGTTAATTCAAATCAGATAAAATATATTCACCCGATTCAATCTTCTTTTCAGTGGTTTTTTTATCTTCACCTAAAAACAGGCTCAGATATTTGCTGGTTGTCTTGGAATAATCCCAATATTTTTTATCCAATTCAATTTTACCGCTATCCCTTTTTACGGCTATCATTGAATCATAAGACTGGAAAAATGTACCCTCGTTTGTTGTTATCTCAAACTGGTTTGGTACGCTCCATTTGTTACATACGTTTGTTTTCATATCTCATTGGTTTTTATGGCCGTGATGGCCTGGGTTAACTCAATTGAAAATATTCACTATCTAAAATTGCATTCTGGCACGCGTCGAATAAGTTTTCGAGGTTCTGATCAATGCTGAAATCAAAGTCAATCGGCACGCGTACAAAAGCTATTTTTTTACTCCGATCCTGGCGCAATGACAGCGATTCATGTTGAGCAACGAACGAACGGCCCTGAATTGAGATGTCGAAAATAACGTAGTCCGGTTCGCCTGTTTTACGGTTCGTGACTTCGATCTCGAATAATTTCATTAATTCGATCGCGTTCCATTGGTTGATAAAGTCTAGCTTTTTCATGTCGTTGGGTTTTAATTGTGAATATTCCATTGGTTTGCATTATCATTTGTGATATAGAAAAAATCATACAAACCATGTTTAACTGGTATTTTAAATCTTTCCGGCTGTCTTTTCCATGTTTGTGTCTTTCCATTTCTCCTGCAACGGACTGGAGTTTTATCTAAATTTTTCAGGGTGCAATGTTCAAAATTATTTGATGTCATTGCTTGGTCTAATGTTATCATGTCGTTGGGTTTTAGTTGGTTATATTGATAAAAATGGATTTATACTCTTTAATCTGTTATTCATATCGGAAATAGCACGGTCTGTTGTTGTGCTGTTAATTACACCAAGCCTTTTTAATACATCCTCATAAGAGCCTTTATATTCATATGTCTTGCTGTTATTGAAAGTAACGCAACACTTTATATTGGAATGATTAGATCGGCCGTTATTGGTCTTAAAAATACGTGCACCTGGATATTTATACGTTATTAGCTTATTAGCATCCGATTCGGTCATATCGTTGGGTTTTAGGTGGTTAATATTGTAGCTCCCGCGTTGCGTTCAATGCTACGGTGATGGTCTCCGCGCGGGCTATCATCCCTTTACTTCTCCGGTTTGCCTATGTAGTTGGTCTCTCGGTACGGTGTGGGCTCCATCGGGATGATCGGCCTTGTCGGCCCCTTCTGCCTTCCGGTCTCCCGGATGTTCGAGGACGTAACCCCCAGAACGATGCAACAAATGTAATACGAATTAAACCACTTCCGACATAACACCTATACGAGTTTAGTATAATTACAGGTATAACCTCATACGAGTGACGGATAACTCGTATAAATCTATACGAAAGGAGAATAATAAAGGGTATTGGACTGGGGCTACCTGGTGATCCAGCGCGGCCGTGGTTCAGATACGCGCTTATAGAAATCAACAATGAACATTGTGGTAAATGAATACCCTTTTACTGAATACTGGTATTTGCCCTTGTCAATCCTGACAAAATACCCTGATCTGGTGAGATATTTGAAATATTGTGATGCTAAATGATGAGAAAAACCGAACGGCTTTAAAAGAGGCGCCGTAAACGTTTCAACTCCCAGGTTAGTGCATAGCACCAAGAAACATATTTGAGCGCGGCTCAGGTCACCTTTCGAGGCAACAAGATGAAAATTGACCGTTAAATGATAGTCCAGGCCAATGAGGGTGTTATTACAATGTGGTATTGTGGTATTCATATACCTAATTTAATTTAACTATTCACACCTAAACATATAGGTTCTATTTAACAATATACTTTTCTCAGTCACATAATTAGTGCTGATTATCAGGCACATCCTGTTTAACATAATGATATTGGTCTTCTTCGCTACCTGGCATGAGTGCAAACAGTAGCCAATATTGGTGATTCAACCAGGATTCCAGTTCTTCGCGACCTGATGACCTGTTGATCAGGTCCCGTAACTTATCAAGTTCTTTCTGATTCATATTGGTTAGTGTTATATGTACACTAAGTACGTTGCAATCTGCACACGATTGGAACTATGTCTTGTATTATAATGATAATCAGGCTGTTATAACGTTTCATCGTGTTGTATGGGTCGTGTGCGTGGTCGTTATTCATTGAATTGGGTGTTAATTGCAACATATTTGAGCGCGGGTATCATCCTGGATCAGGTGTCGATGTCGATTGAAATTTGAAATCTGGAGACCCAGTGGGATCGCAGAAACGGTTTGGGATTTGCGCGACCAGGGGCCTGATATGTCAATTAAATTCAAGTAGTTAAACATACGCTCACTTATAACACATGCCCCCATATTTTTCTATTTACTATATACCTACAGTTCATACACTCACTCTTTAAAGAACTCAACATACTCATTATGTGTCATTTCCTTGTATTCGCCCCGGTCATTTTTGACGGCATGGTGCCATGTCTTGCCCACCCTGCCAGTCTCTATCACATGAAATTGCCTGCCCTGTGCCACCGGATTAAGTGTAGCAGGGCATAAAGTTCCGTGAATTATTTCCAGGTTCATTCAGCAAAGGTATATCCCCATACGGCGAATATACGATTTGTTGATAAATAAAGTATAGCCTTGTAACAAACTAAAAAGTGTAACAAGCTTTGTTACTGAAATTGTTACAGACTTAAAATACTGATTTACTATCTATTACTTCTATTATTACTATTTTTGTAACAAAAGTAACAAAATATATATAGTAGTAGTATAATAAGGCCTATATATACATATATAAGATAAACTGCCGTAAGTGGGAAAAAAAGTGTTACATTGTTACAAACGTATAACTCTCTGTATGTCAGCGCCCCCCTTGTAACAATTGACTTGTAACAAAACATAGGTTCCGACCGCTAAAATCACTACACCATATTATATAAGAGATTACCCTGTAACACGGGTATAAAAACTGTTACCGATTCCACCCCTAAGTCGAATAATATTTATCAACATTATTCTTAATAAGAATATTTGAGCGTATATTTGCCCGTCGATTCACAAAATGTACTTATGTCCACCGAAAAAAATTTCATGCCCCTGAAAGAAAACGACCCACCCTGCATAGGTACTGGAATCGACACGTTTTCGAGTAGGGGGCTTAATTTATTTCAATGAATCCCGAGCAAATTAATACCATATCCAATTATCTAAACTGCGACCTGTCTGTTGTTCCGGTAAAAAAAGACAAAAGGCCTCCAATGGAATGGAAACACCTTCAGTCCGACCCGATGGTTGCCGGTGAGGTTGATGGGTATTTTACTGATAGCTGGGGAGTGGCGCTTATCTGCGGTGCCGTGTCAGACGGACTGGAGATAATTGACTTTGATTCTCATGGAAAGCAGATAGAGAGGATATTTGAAAGGTTTAGCTCAGACGAGAAGGCCGCGTATATATTTTCAAGGCATAAAGTATATGTAGAGAAATCACCATCCGGAGGGTACCACGTCTGCTACACCCATGAATGCGATGGTAGGCGTGACGGGAATAAGAAGCTGGCGGCGTGGGAGAATAATGAATCTATGATCGAGACCCGGGGTGAGGGCGGTTACTGTATTGTTGCCCCTACAGAGGGGTATGTCGCGATTCAGGGTAGTATTGAGGAGTTACCCAGGCTGAGCCAGCAGGAGCGGGATTACCTGCACGACCTTGCGCGGACATTTACATCGTATGTAAAGCCAGAAGGAGCCACAGAGGTGGATGGGACTGGGTTTGAGAATACCGATCCGGTGTCATGGTTCAACTGGAATAAGGATTACTACGCGAAGAAACTGCTTGAGGATATTGGTTGGAGAAAACTCAGGGTAGATGAGTCGTCCGGGATAGAATACTGGTTAAGGCCGGGGAAGGAAGATGATTCGGCGCACTCAGCGACGTGGGGAAAGAAGCACAACGCGCTGTATGTATTTTCATCGAGCGCCACCCCGTTTGAGCCATCAACGTATTACACTCCGTTTCAGATCCTCGTAAAGTTGAAGTTTAAGGGAAACTACCGAGGGGCTACCGAATGGGTGATTACTAAATATTTCGAAGCCGAAATACCATATATAAGGGTTGGGATAAAGTATTTCAAGCGGATCCTCAAGATGGACAGGTTTGGGATTGACAGGGTGGAATTAAAGATTTGGGCCAAGGAAGAGATTAAGGAGGACCATGGACGGGGGATGGTGTCAAAGATACCACACTTCGATGATTTCACGATTGTTCCGAACAACTTTGATTATCACCCGGTAGTAAATAACTGCTACAACCTGTACAGGGAGTTTACGCATAAGGCAGTAGTGGGGAAGTGGAAGTGGACGGAGATACTACTCCGGCACATATTTGGGGATCAGTACGACCTGGGGATAAGGTACCTGCAGATTCTGTACCTGCACCCGGACAGACTCATGCCCATCCTCGTTCTGGTGTCCCGTGAGCGCCAGACCGGAAAGACCACGTTCGTGAACTGGCTGAATATGATCTTCGGGGATAACATGGCCAACATCGGGCCGGAAGACTTGGCGAATCAGTTTAATGCCCCGTATGTAGCGTCGAATATTATAGCGGTTGAGGAAACACTGATTGAGAAAGATGTCACGATTGAAAAGATTAAGGCACTGGCAACCTCGAAGTTCGCCACGGTGAATGAGAAGCACATCTCACAATACAGAATGCCGTTCTTCGGCAAGATCATTCTCACATCGAACAACGAAGACAAGTTCGCCAGGATAGATCAGGAGGAAATACGGTTCTTTATCCGTAAGGTGCCACTTCCAACAGTGGCGAACCATAATATTGAGAAGGACATGGTATCAGAGATACCGGCATTCCTACACTATCTCACGTCATTACCCCCGGTTGACTGGACGGTTGACCGGACCGGATTCAAGCCGTCAGAGCTGGAAAACGACATGCTTAGGGAGATAAAGGACGAAAGCAGGGGTGGTATGTATAAGAATATAAGCATGAAGATAGAACAGATGTTTCTGAATGAGTGCTCTGGATTGATGGAGTTCCATGCAGAACCGGATTCACTTAAGGAAAGGTTCTTCTCTCGCGACACCAGAATAGACGCACCATATATCCGAAGGGTGTTAAAGAACGAGTTTGGGATGAAACCTATGAAGGTTACAAGGTTTCGCCCGTTTGGGTTAGACCCGGTTGAGCGCGTTGGAAGGCCGTTTTTGTTTAAGAGAGAAAGATTCACAGACGAAGATCCCATACAGGAGGTGCCGTTCTAATGAGACACACGGAGTATACCGGGATGGGGCCGATTGGCGAATGCGTAAACTGCGGAGAATATCTATTGTCTGTATTGGTGGACTGTGTACTTGTCGGGTGGATTCATAAACCATTAGAGGATATTGACGGAGAAATTACACCGAATTATTGTAAGGATAAGATAAACCACAAGCTGATTGGTAAGATAAAAAACGGAGAATATGTATATAGGTCGGCAATAGTAGCACAACCAATACAATCCGGGCAGCTAACATTAGGGATATAAACTATGCAGATAACAGAAAGAAATTACCCGGTTCTAAGGAGACTAAGAACGGGCACGATGGGAGTAACGGACGTCGGAGAAATTGACAGAAGTGAAATAATGCAAAATATTGAAAGCATAAAAAGTCTATGGAGTGTGTGCTATGAGGAGTTTGGGAAACACATATTTTATATATGTAAATCAATGGAAAAGGCCGTATTTGAATCAGCACCAAAATTGCAAGCCAGTGGTTGTCTTGATGAGATACGAAATGAAAACAACCAGGGAACCGTTCTTTTTGGCAAGTGGCAAATTTGTTATGAATTGTATGGAGTAAATGGAATTATTATGGCATTCCGGGATAATGAGTTGGTGTATGTACACTGTAAGGGATTAATGTACACCACAAAGAATATCGGCATGGTGGATGGTGAGCAATTTAATGCTTCATGGATATTTGATATCCTTTGGGCGTCCCTTTTGTTTATGAAATATGCAAAGGTTGAGACAAAAGAAATGGGTAAAATGAAAAAGGAAGTATTTAATAATGAGAAATATGTAAATAATAGCCAAAATAATATAATAATAGTTGACTGCCTGTGGATTGTAAATTTAATAAGAAGCGGTGCATTTAAGGTTAGGGGACATTTTCGACTACAACCATATTTAGATCGAAAAGAACTCATCTGGATTTCAGAATTTGAAAAACATGGATATACCCGCAAGGCCAAGAAATTATCATTTTATCCCGAAGAAGCATGACCTCCCCCGCCCTCTCAGCCCTCAACGCCCTACTCGACGCCGAATCCACGCGCAGGTACCCGAACGTACCGGTACCGTACATTCCCAAGTCGAAGATGAAGGATACGAGCGCGAACAGCCTGACGCAGTGTATATTGAAGTGGTTGCGCGTGAACGGACATCAGGCTGAGCGTATTAACACGCAGGGCCGCCGGATGGATCAGACCCGTGTGGTGACGGATTGTTTGGGGTACAAGAGGCAGATCGGGAGCGTGAAGTGGTGTCCGGGAACTGGGACGAGGGGGAGTGCTGACATTTCTGCGGTTATGAACGGGCGGGCTGTAAAGATCGAGGTTAAGTGGGGCAAAGATAAAATTTCAGCCGATCAGATAAAGTACGCAGAATCAGTCACTAAGGCGGGCGGTGTGTACGTTGTGGCACGGACGTTTCAGGGGTTTTGGGAGTGGTATAATGCTAATATACAATAATATGGACGAAAGAATATTCAAATCAGACGCAAAGTCACTGGTTGACATGATGTTTAATATTAAACTATTCAAAGATGATGTAACCCGTGATTCAATGAACGAAATGGAAGATTTCATAAATTACTTACTATCAAGCAGGTATGATACTTATGTTAAGTTCCATAAAATATCAGAGAGGATAGCCGCACTACCGAAATGTCAGTAGCCACCCTCACCCTCTCAGGCCGCCCAGTTCGTCACTTCACGTCCTGCGATATAACGATGCAGGGCAGTCCGTACAGAATAGTTGGCACGGAGATAATTGGTAGAGGATCATACGATTGCGTCGATACCGTCAGAAACGAAGCGGGTGAATACAAGGAGTTCAAGAGATTGGAATTGTTGAATTTAATTGATAAACTATGAACGAATCCCTCAATAATCTGCGCCGGTTCCAGTTGGAACGACTGCGCGATGAGTTCGGCGTGATCTGCAACGGCGTGGTGTACCTGCGCGGTGACGAACTCCCTGAACCGATTGATTGGCAGCGAATTAACTGTCGCCGCTTGAACCGTGCTGAACGTCGGTATGCGATGGGGAGGAGGTCAAGGTGATCAGCACTGTGACGAACGAGGACTGTATGCTCGGCATGGCCCGATACCCGGATAAGTGGTTTGAGCTGGCGGTGGTCGATGTTCCATACGGAATTGGCGAGGACGGCAGGAAGAATCATACAAGAGGTTGTATGACAAAAAGTAAAGATTATTCAAGTCAAAGTAAATACGACAATAGTTCACCCGATAAATTATATTTTACAGAACTTATAAGAATTTCAAAAAACCAAATCGTTTGGGGCGCAAACCATTTCATAAGCAAAATATCAATCGACAGTTCTTGTTGGATTATTTGGGATAAAGTTAATGGGGAAAATGATTTTGCTGATTGTGAGTTGGCATGGACAAGTTTTAAAACAGCGGTTAGAAAATTCAAATTCAGGTGGCAGGGAATGTTACAGGAAAATATGAAAGACAAAGAAGTTTTAATTCATCCAAATCATAAACCCATTGCCCTCTACAAATGGCTCCTTCGTAACTACGCCAAACCCGGTGACAAGATTTTAGACACTCATCTCGGCTCGGGCTCCAGTAGAATCGCTTGTTACGATGGCGGCTTTGATTTTACCGGATTTGAATTGGATAAAGATTATTTCGATGCCGCAGAATTGAGATTTCAGAATCACATCAAACAGCTAACCCTCGCCCTATGACCCTCACCGTCTACTTCTCCCTCTACGGCAAGAAAATGAAGTGCCGGATTGAGGCATACGACCGCGATGGTGCGATTAAGATACTGAAAGACAAGATTATAATTCACCGTGTCGATGTCGACGAGGATCAGGCGGTGGAAAGGTTGAAAGAAATGTTTGGGATAAAGTGATACCACCCATTTGGGTGTATAATCCCACTTATTGACTATCCATATCTCGTATATTATCTTTGCAAAATGACTTGGAATGATATTTCAAATATAGCCGGACTATTCACAGACCGTCCCCTCGCCCCCGAACTGTTCGCTGATTACGCGACCAAGGCCAACAATGAACTGTTTGCCGTAAAGTGGGTAGAAAAAGACTTTGAATCACTTAGGCTCTTTAAGGTCGTGATGGGTCAGGATTCACAGGCGCTTGTACTGGTTAATGGAACTGGTACACTGCCAACGGACTACTTCCACTATGAGTCAGTGTATTACATGAATGGCACAACACCGGTCAGGGTGAATATTGTTGATGATAAGTCGTTTGACATCTTGGTATCACATGCTATTGAGTATCCAACAACCGGCTACCCCATCGGTTCGATTATGGCGAGTACCATTAGGGTCCGCCCGGTATCGGTGAAGTTTCTGGTGTTCACCTACATATCCGCCCCTCAGCCGATAGTCTATGCTGTCACGTCAACCCGTGGTTTTCCGGAGTTCTCTGAGGCAGACTCGAGTGAGTTCAAGTGGAACGAGACGGACGCTGTTACATTGATTCAAATTCTATTGCAAAACCTTAATATTCAAGTATCTAAACCCGAAATCCAAAACAAAATCAAATGAAAAAGTTAATCTTATTGGCCTTAGCCATATTTATGACGGGTACACTGTTCGCCCAGGGAACACCACGTAAACACCTCATCTTGACAACCGCTACACGGGCAACCGCGTTTGGGGAGTATATCAAGGCCGGTGATTTTATTTATGTTACCGCAGATGGAACGCTGTATCAAAGCAAGATCGCCGTCTCGAAGGTCACAACCATGGCGTACCTGCTCGCCGACACAACCCGTTACAAGGTTGCAAGTACAGCATGGATATCCGGAGCCGTTGCAGCTACAACGATTACAGCAAGTTCAACGCTTTCCGTAACAGGGGCTACATCGCTGGCCGCGCTGACATCAACTGGAACCGCGAATATGGCCGGGGCGCTCAATGTCGGCACATCGAATAATAAGTTTACAGTTGCCGCCGCTACGGGGAATACCGCGATTGCAGGTGTATTAACCGCAGCCAAGGTCACTGCACCCAAGCTGGTCACTACCGCCACTGATACAACCGGAGTTGGATTAATCGCCGCTATTGGAACGATCATGTACTATAATGGTCACTTCTATGGGTGCAAGGCCGGAACTTCAACCGCAACTGTCTGGACCCAGCTCGATAATTAAGCAATGACCCTCTACCAGCTCTTTGACCTGACCTCATACATTGCGGGCAAATTCCCGCAGGGTGCTGCGTTTACTCCAACCCGGTTCAATTTACTACTGCAGCAGGTGCAGAGCGAATATTACGACAAGTGCTGGCGTGAACTGGTTGCTGCGAGTGTGAATGATACTATGTATGACAAGGTACTAAGCACTACGCCACTACTGCCGTTTAAGAAAACAGCCACGCTCACCATTGCAACTGACGGGACAGCGACACTGCCGGGAGATTTCGCGGACTACATTACCCTGTACAGCGTGTCGGATAACGACCCGATGGCGGGGGTAGGCGTGATAAGGTTCAGAAAGATCGACATTGTAAACGATGAACTATTCAACCGAAGGCGCGGGAGTGTATTCACCCGGGCAGGTGTTCAGCCGTTCGCCAAGATTACGGATGGCGGAGTGACAGTTGTGCCGAATGACATTGCCACTACTGAACTGGATTACCTGCGCACTCCGGCCACTCCATACATGGATTATTGCACATATACTGACAATCCAAGTGCGGTGCTGTTTATGCCAACGGGATCCGCGGTGCATGCTGATGATGCTCAGATACTGTGCCTGTACTCAACAGCCGGTGCCTTGCTATACCAAGGAGTGTTAAAGGATGCGCCACTGACCAGTCAGACGGTAGAACTTGAATGGGCACCGAAAGACCAGTGGGAGTTTGTGTATCTGATACTCGAGAAGATTGGGATCAATCTAAGCGCCGCACAGGTTACTCAATATGCAATGGCCAAGGAGGGGAAATGAAGAAGAAAGAACTGACACAACTCATTAAGGACCAAGCCGGATTAGAGTTCGGCGACCGGACGATTGCCCTGCACCTGACGAATTGCTTCAATAATATCGCGGGTCAGTTATTTTTGAGAGATATCAACCAGTTTAATTTCTACACAAAGCGTATTACAATCCCTGTTACTAATAGAGTTGCTACATTGACCGTTCCGATCATCCAGACGGTTGGAAATGCCAACGGGGTTTTGCGGATCATGCCAACGGGGGCTGATAACTCATGCCTTTCGGACGACGTGGAATTTTATGCCATACCTTCATTCGCCCTGAAATCCAGCGTGGATGCCAATAACCTGAATTGGTTCGTCGGCTACACTGTTACCGCAAACACCATTCGATTTACAAAAAATTTACCCAAGGCGGTCACATCCCTGCTTGCCGATTGTGTATTAGAGTTCTCGGCTTACGAGGACGATGATTTTATTCAACTTCCACAAGGCAGTGCCCAGATGATCGTGGACGCTACCGTGGCAAGCCTACGCGGAGAACAACCCGGAAAGAACATCTACAAAAAACAGTAATCCATGGGCGAGAGGTTCCAAGATGTCAAGAGTTTCAGAGGACTGCGGATGAACTTGGACGCCGATGAATTGTCTATGGCGCCCAATGAGACCCGGGAGAATTACAACGTTCTGGAAGAGAATAACTCTGGCCGCCTGGTGAACCTCAAGGGGTTTACATCTGTAATGAGCCTGGCGGTTAACTCAGGATTTACCCTGCCATCGGGTACGTTTAAGTGTATGGGCACTTGTCAGGATATTGAAAACTCAACCTTGATTTACCTCCTTTGTGATACCGTAGGTACCGCTCACTCGATCCTGCAGATGAATACCGAAACCAAGCTGCTCACATGGATTATCAAGGCTGAACCACTCCTAAACTTTCAGCCAACCTATCGCGTATCAGCTAATTGCCTGGAAAATCTTTTATATTTCACAGACGGCTACTTTGGTTCATTCCTGAACAACGACTTTAATCCCCCTCGAAAGATAAACATAGCCAAGGCCATCAAGTACACGGCGGCTTACCCCCAGAGGTGGTCGTTCTACGTTGTCGGGGAGGCAAGTTCAATTACCGGGGATCCAACTCACCTGAATAAAACAGCATACGGAAGCCTGTCTATCCCCGCGCATCAGGCGGCCGACAAGATTGTAGCATGGGCGCTGGACGGAATCAACAGGTACAAGAACTCGTCAGGATATTCGGTTGTATTGGCAACCTACACGAACGGCGGAACATCCTACGTGGTCACAGATCGCCCGTGGCAGGACACCGATCAGATTGAGGTTCAGATTGACGGGTATATCTTAGATTATGCAGCCGACATGTACTTTGGGATTGATTGGCAGGTGATGGATGTGATAAAATGGAAGCCAATGTCAGCGCCGGGAGTTTCATATAGCGACGACATTACAAAGAAAGTAAACCACTTAAAGAATAAATTATTCCAGTTTGCGTACAGGCATATTTATGATGATTACGAAAAAACCGTCCTGAGCCCAATAAGTGAAATACCTCTTCCGACAAGTACCGAGGTTGTTAATGGGAATTACTATGATGCGGCCATTAACAACAATGTAATAAACGCATGGTTTGACACGGGCCCAATGGAAGTGAATAGAATTGAGATGCTTGTAAGAGAGGGCACGACTGGGAATTGGAGGGTTGTGGAGAAAATTAACAAATACAATGAAAACGGTGAGTGCCTGTTAACGAGCGACATATATAATCCATTTCTTTTTTATAATGACGGCATCGGGGAGTACCCGTCCGACCAGCTGGATATGGCAAGGCCATACGATATGGCCCCGGATGTGGTAATGCGCCAGGATATTATTGAAAAAAACAGGCTTATTTATGGGAATTATTCAGAAGGAAAAGACAATCAAATAGTTGATTTAACACTGGGATATAAGTTTTTCAATCTTCCTAAAAACGAATTTAACGAATTATTTACAATATACAGAAATTATCTTCATAAAATTCCCGCATATACAGACAACCTTTACGAGGTTCATTATGTTTGGTATCAGGAATATACTGCTGATTTTTCAGCATTTTTCTTAGCCGGAAGAGTGTTGAATATAACAATGTCAGACGAGAATAACGCCGAGGTTGTAGTGTCTGCCTATGCTCTGGCTGGCGAAACCTATGCTCAATTCTTAGTCAGAGTTGCGGCGCTTATAAACACGCTACCAAACTGTTACCTTTCTACATACGTGGACGTTATAGCGGAATGCGTATCTTCTGCAGACAATATTCCGGGCCACGAGGGAGAGCAGGCGGTTTTACTAAGATCATTTAGGGCGGTCATAAACGGAAGTAATCTCGAAATTTGGTGTAGACAAAATATAGATCCCTCTGTAAACATACCGGACACATGGCCCCGTCAAGTGGCTCTCCAAGGCAGGATGTACGAAGCGAGTAATGTAAGGTATTCGTGTTTTAAATCAGGGGCAAGGCATTATTTTGGAGTCGTTTACGGAAAAGACACAGGAAATGAAGGTGCTGTAAACATAGCGTCAACGTCAGTTATTGATATTCCATACATGACCGCCGCAAACATAACCGCCCCCACAGATGGATTTGACAAGGATCAATTAAATTTTGCCTACCTGAATTGGAGTATAAACACATTGCCACCAGTGTTTGCCGACTGGTATCAGATTTATTATGCTGGCTCAAATATAAGTTGGTATTTGGATTACAACGTGCCATCTCAAAGCATTACCAGAATTAGGGTCGCAGACGAAGAACCCTATGTTAAGATTTTCTTTAATCAGGAAATTTTAGATGCGCATGAAAAATTATTAAACTACGAGATACCGTCCTATGTTTGGCAAAAAGGAGACCGGATTAGATTTTGCTTTCTTGATACAGGATTAGGGGATCGGACATATTTCACAGAAACTTACGATTTTGAAATATTAGGATTCAAATATCCGGGTGACGTTACTGCATACCAAACAGACAATACTGGCGCTGTGATAATTGACCAATATGGGAATAAGGTTTTTGATAACGATAAATCCGCGTTAATTGTGGAAGATTTCGACATAACCGTTCTTGGGATTATCAATACGGTTTTGATCACAAACACACAAATGGTTACGGTCGAGATTTATAGAATGCGCCCGGTCGATAAAGACTCAATCCTCTACTATCCTATAACAGAAAGAATAAATATTATCAATCCACATACTTCGGGTGCTATGCACGGCGAAGGTTCGGACGGGTTAACCGCCGGAGAATCTGCTGCATTTCAAACAATATCAAACCCCGCTACGGGGTGGATTACTTTTGGGGATTCGTTTTTTAAACAACGGTACAACGGGAGTTACACATTCCCAGTGGAGGCGCTGGAGTATAGCGATTACTATACTGTTGAAACAAGAAATTTAGGGTTGCCTAATATCGTTAACCAGTATATGTTCTGGAAACAGTACATCGCTAACCTTCGTTACGGTGGCCGCCTAATCCAAGACACCCGTATAAACGACATGAGTAAGTTCCTGGGCGCTGACTATATTTCCCTCGCCGACAAATACGGCGCCATTCACCACATCGAGGAAGTTGGATTCACTCTAAAGATCCTCCAGAAATCCAAACCATCCTCACTATACATCGGACGGGCGGGCGTTACTCAGCCAAGCGCAGATGCCAAAGAAATCCTATCGTCAACAAAGGACGTGCTGGGAACGCTCATCGTCCATGATTCAGACTTCGGCACAGTTCACGGCGGATCGGTCGTCAAGAACGAGAACAGGGCCTACTGGTTCGATTTTTACGCTCATGCAATATGCAGGGATGCAGGCAACGGAATCCAGAACCTCACCGAACTGTATGGGCTCAAGAAGTTCATGCAGGACAAGTGTAAGTTATTCGGTTCTGCCTCAAACGTGGACGTGGTATCGGCCTACGACCAGACCAACGAAATAGTATGGTTCTCATTCACCGACAAGACCACGGCAGCCAACTCATTCACCATCGGGTTCCACGACAGCGCCGGAAGGAGCGAGGACGGGTTTGTACTGTTTGGTAGTTTCGTCCCGGATAACTACGGCTCGGCCAAGCAAACCCTGACCTCGTTTAAGAGCAATGTACTATGGCTGCATAATTCAGACACAGCCCTGCGGTGTAAATTCTACGGTACGCAGTACAAATACTGGCTGACAATAGTTGGAAATAAATTTCCACTTACCATCAAGCGCTGGTTGCAGATGCTCATAAGTTCGAATAAGGTTTTATCCTGCCCGGATGCGGGAGACATCGAGATCCCTATAACTGGAAATTCCCCTACCGGAATGTTATCTTTGTTGAAACCAGCCGCCCTCACCCCTGTTCAGGGAAAATGGGTAGCAGAACTGGGAAAGAACATGACAACCAACCAAGCTACGGCAGAGTTGGCAGACCTGATAGAGGGAGATGATTTAGAGGGGCAGGCAATAACAATACGGCTGGAAGGGACGGAGACAACGGAACATAAGATTTTAGCAGTTGAATTACAAGGAGTTACGACATGACAAACATTTCAGGCTGGATAACTTTCAAACAGGTCGTTGACGACATAATGCTCAACTGGGGAGACTCGAGCGATCATGGGCAGTTCATGCGCTATCTGAACTTTGCCATCAAGGGTTATGAGGAACTCCGCCTGCATTCACTCCCGGCCATCAAGACCGTTACCCTGCCGATTGAATCGGAAATGAAGATTGTGGTTATGCCGGGTGACTTCCTGAAATTCGTATCGGTTGGGCAGTCGTCTGGCGGCAAGTTCTATGAGTTCAGCCCGCAGTCAAACACGACTGTTATCTCCACACCAGACTGTGGAGTAACAACCCGTGACACTGTGGAGATAACCACCAGTCAGCAATATTACTCGCTCGACCTTGAGAACCGCCGGATTATTATTGACGCCCCTGTATCGGTTACAGAGGTCATTTTGAACTATACCCCTACCGGAGTTAAGATGGACGGGGTTACTTACATCCCCCGGATGTGCCGCTCGGTAATTGAGGCGTTTGTGGAATACGAGATCGTCAAGCGCGACAAGGGGCACAATATGGCCGACAGGATAATGTTTGAACGGGACTACCTCAAAGCGCTGATGTTGTTTCGCGGGCTCCAATACAATACAGATGAACTATTTAACGAATATTACGAACACATTATAACCGGGAGGCAATTCTAATGATCGGTGAAATATTATCTCTTATACCATCCATAGTCGGCCTGTTCTCATCGAACTCGTCCCACGACGAGTATAGTTCCGACCTCGAGAAGATCAGGGCGCAACAGAAATTATCGAACTCTGCATTGCAGGCTAAGTCTCTCTACGCTGAGAATGCCACCCGTGGACTGGCCGGTTACGAGACCATGAAACAGGATATCAACAACCAACTTCCAACTACGCTGAATGAATCGAAAGATTGGTTATCAGGTGGAGGCGCAGTTGATTTCCTTGCCCGGGCATCGGCCAATACGAACCAGCAACTCAGGAACCTAAATAACCAGAACGAGCAACAGAAGCAGAATAACCAGGAAATGTACGCTCAGTATTTAGGCGGAACCATGGCCTCGCGTGAAGATATGCTCTTACAGAACCAATCTCAGCTTGACGTGGCAGCCGGGTATAATAACGTGGATAAGTCGGCCACTCAGAATAAGATTATGGGCGGAGTAGGTAATATGCTGGCCGGAATAGCGGATAAGGATTTGGCGAGTATAATTGCGGGGCTGAGCAAATCAGCACCAAAACTTGACGCAACCACGGCGCAGGATTACGGAATACCGGGAGGGCAATACAGCCAGTCTCCCGTGGACAGGATGCAACCAATAGGAATTAACCCATACGATGTAGGCCAGAGTTCACCTCGGTCTACAATGCCGCAGTGGTTGATTGACATGATTACTAATCAAGGCATACGATAATGTTACATATCCCCACCCTCACCGGCCTCTTTGAACCACAGCCCTACGTTCCACCCAAGGACGCAACGGCCAATAACATAACCACCATTGGTGCCCTGCAGGATCCATCCGGTACACTCGAGCGTATGCAGGCTGAACAGGTAGCGAAGATGAGTGCCAATATAAAAATGGAAGGCATTGACGCTAAGTACAAAGGGCTGGCATTGGACGCTATTAACGACTTTCAGAACAAATCACTGGGATTATACAAGGGCAATAAAGGATTTAACCGGCTCAGGCTGGACGGCAAACAGTTATTACAGGAACAATCGAATTACAATGAACTGCTTACGAACGTGAATGCGTTGAAACAACTCACGGCTGATAATCAGCAAACACTTGAAACGGTTGACAGGGCGTTCATCGGACAGGCAATGAATAAAGAAGATTACGACCTGTTTGCGAAGAAGGTAGCTGATGCCGAGGCCAAAACAAAGACCATTGGCGATGTTCCTAATTACCGGGCGATATACAATAACTTCCTCCATGAGAGGCCGCAGCGAGGAGTAACCGACAAAACCATTCAGGGGTACACCGCTGAAATAGCACTCAGAGATAAGGCGCTTGCGAATATCAATCAAGGAATGGATCAGCAGAAGGCATGGGATCCGGAAGTTGCCAAACGAAATGTTGCTGCACTCCCTGCCGATATCATAGCACACTTGGGCGGTACGGATGCAGTTGTTCAGAACGCAAAAGATTCGTGGATAAAGCAGAGGGCGTCGGGAACAAATATATTCATGCCGTCCACAATTAAGAATTGGACAGCTCCATATACCATACCTACCCAGACAAAGAAGGTTGTTTTCAAACAGGATAAAATTAAAGGGTTTGTTGCAACTGAGCAGATTAAAGATGTGAACGGAAACGTGGTTGCCGAGATCGGAGATGTTGTAAAGCCGACAACACTTGAAAATGGTGCCGTGTCGATCAATGTCATTAAAAATGGAAAGTACCAGGTTTTTGACGTTGGCGACGGAACTAAGGAATTTATGCCATCTCCCGGCAGTGTGGCAGAACCCAAGGCAGGTAAAATTGCCTACGAAGGTCAGATCAAAGAGCAAATTCAGAATATGGCAGGCAGGCCAGATGGATCCGGGAATATTGATCCGAGTGGATATGAAAAGGTGGGTGCTACGGGAAGTGCTGCAAGAAGCAAGACAACGCCCGTCAAAGTCGGAGGAGTGACAATCAGCGTGGACTTGTCTATTCCCTATACCATCGAACAGATTGAATCAATGTTTCCTGCAGTAAAGGGATATTCACAGTCTGACATTAAGAAAATATTTATAGGTAGAGGTTTTAAAATTCAATAACATGGCCGGTGACGATATTTTAGATGACTTCAAAAAGTTAAATAAATCAGCTCCTGCCGTTAAAGAATTGGCAAGCGATGATATCCTGAGTGAATTTGAGGGGTTAAAAAAAAAAGAACCTACCGTATTGGAATCCCCTTTACAAAACGATACGTTATCATCTCCTACGAGTAGCAGCAACCCCATGGGAGATTTGTCACTCCCAGTTCAGGAAGAAATAAAACTACCAGACAATTTTCAGCCCATTACCCCTGCCCGGAAGGAAAAACCCTACGGCGGAATAAATATTGTCAGCCCGAAGCCGAATGTGATGATCATGGGTGATGATTCTAAAAAACTCACAGCCCACGCAGCATCCGCCAAGGGTGATTATGATTTTTCCAATCAGATTTTAAATACCATTCAGGATGACAGTGATGGGTATGCCTACGAATTGAAGGCACACAACCAAATGGCTGCCGGAAACACCAAGGAGGCCAAACAGAATCTCATTCAGGCTATCGACCTGAATCCAAACAACGCCAGGTTGTATTCTCAGCTTGCGCTGGTAGCACAAAAAGACGGTGATAATAAAACAGCCGTCGAAGCCGCAGACAGGCACATAAAAGAGGTAGGCGGCGCAAATGGTGATGAGAATATTGCACTCCAGTTGTCAACCGACTATGCCATCAAGGGGAATAAGGAACGTTCGGATTACTACGCAAAAAACGCAGAACAGATAAAGGAGTTCAAAGCGCAGCAGGCATATCTTCCCACCCTATCGAAATTAGGCGATTATCTCGTCACAGAATCGCCGTTCTATAAACTTACGATGGGTGGAGTACAATCTATCGAGGCGGGCGTAAACACGCTTAAAAGTGCCATTACGGGAAAAGAAACTATCAATGAGCCAATCGAGGGTGGTTATGAAAAGAAGGTTAAGTCATTAACCCCGTTCGAACGTGTAATTACAGGGTTTATGGGATTATGGGAAGTTGGTATGGGCGTGGGGATGTACACTCCTGCCGGATATGGATTGGATGCAGTCAGAGCGACAACGGCGCTTGGTAAGGTGGGACTGGGTGCTGCAAAGTTTATCGTTCCGTCAATGGCTGAGTTTAATGCTGCGCTCGTAGCTGGTAGTTACGTTATGCCTACCGATATTTACAAGTGGGTCACGGCGCCCGTATCATCAGGACTTGAGCAGATTGGTGTAGACCCTGCGCAGTTATCCAAGTTGGGCCAGTTAGGTGTTCAACTTGGCGACATGGCCGGATTGGTTTTAGCTTCAAAGGCCGCCAAGGTTGCAGCCGGTAAAATACCGATGCCAAAAGAGCAGGTGCCTGATTATCTCAAGCGCGCACAAGAGGCATACGACAAAATGCGCAACAAAGAACCCCTAACAACCGAAGAGGCGAAGGTGGTTTACGATGCAGTTGAGCAAATGACTCCGGAGGATTTATCGGAAGCGTCAACAATGGTGTCGGTATATTCCAGGGCGGAAGAAACAAAAGCAAAATTAAAAGACTTCCAGGATAAGACACCCGAACCCACATACAGGGTAAATAATGAATTGTTTAAATCGAGCGACGAGGTTGTTGCCAAGGTTGATGAATTGAAAAAGTCCGGAGTTTCACCAGAGAACATTGAGGTCGATGTTCGTAATGACCCGAAGGCTGATGTTAAGCTGCAGGAGATTGTGGCGCCGGAAGTGAAAAAACCCGATATTAGCGGGGTGAAAGAGATAACCGATATCCTCAACAGGCGCGAAACAGACCCAGGTTACGCGTTTTCAGATATGGTAAACGACATAGATGCCACTGAAAGATTCCCAGAAGCTGTTGCGGAATATCGCAAAGCACAGGAATACGACCGGTCTGTGAAAGGTCGTGGAGATATGGACCAGGCAGAGAAAGCGTTCGAAGATGCGGTTAGCCAGATTGGTAAACCAAAGGATAATATTAATCCTAAGCAGAATTCGGGGCTGACCGACCTTAGCAAAATGTCTGATGACGAGGTTGTGCAAGCGTTGGTTTCAGAGAAAGACCCGCAAAAGTTCAAAGAATTATCACAGGAGAGTTTCAAAAGGAAACAGGCGGCTAAAAATAAGCCTGCCGATAACCAACAACATCCATTCCCTCAAAGCACAGAGAAGGATGTATTCTTTCATGGAACCCCTCACGGTGAATTTAATGAATTTGATATTTCAAAACGCGGGGATGGCGCAGACTCAAAAGGATTTGGTGATTACGGTAATGGATTTTATTTCACAAAGGATAAAAAAACCGCACAGGAATACGCAGATGGCCTCGTGGGTGAAAAGGTTGGGAATAAACCGTATGTTATGCAGGTTCATCTTGATATAAAGAATCCGTTTGATTTAAGTAAACTCAGCACATATCACAGAGCACAAAATAGAATTGCCAGGGAGCGTGGTAATATGTTAAAAATGACAGACGCTGATTTCGAACAAGCAAGGAAAGAAGCCGGTTTATCGGAAAAGGAACTCGAACTCATGGAGGAGATTGAGGGAACCATTGGCGATAACTGGGGTGATTTTAATGTTGCGAAACAGTTAAAGGAACAGGGATATGATGCAATAATTTCTCACGACAAGTCTGAATATGTCGTATTTGATAAAGAACAGATAAAAAAAACACCCTCCCCCGCAACGGAGAAGGCTGCGGAAGTCCCCACTTTTGATCAATTCAAAGCACAGCAAACTGATGGAAGATTCACTACTGTAGGGTCGCGCATTCGTGGAGAAGAAAAGCCGACCAGTGATTACGACATTATGACCGTGTTAACCCCGGCAGAAAAAGGAATGATTCCAAAAAATTGGGAATCATCGGCAAGTTGGCTTCCAAAAGACATACTTGACAAATTCAAGGAAATGCGCGGGTCTAACGGGAAAGAAAAGAAAGGGGACGTCATTGTTATTATGCCTGTTGAGTCAGGTCACCTATCTTATATTATTTCCGGAACCCCGTCAAAACCACGCATGACCCGCGTGGGCAATGAACTGTCAATCGGGATGGGATTTCCAAAGGATACAAAGGAAAGGGGAATCTTGCCTAAAGATTGGACTCCTGAACAAACATTGAAATATCATTACGATAAGAGATACCCCTCCCCCGCTCAGGAAGTAGCGGAAGTGCCAATCCAACCGCCCCATGCCCCGGTGGTGGCAGCTGAACCCACCTTTATCACTCCAACCGGAGAACAAATATTCCACGACGGCAATGTAATTCGCGTGACCAAGGATGGGAAAGATATCCCGCCGAGGCTCGACCGTGTACGCAAGGGCAAGGAAGTTTACGATAAGAAACAAAAGAAACTCGTTAAACAGCCGGACAAAGGATACACCGTACCCAATCCTGAATATCAGAAGGCTGTAAACGAATACGCCAACTCGGTTGATCTCGACAAGGGCGAATCCGCATTCAAGGAGGGTGAACAATATCCCGCTGACCTCGATCAAGTGAAGCACATTACCGAAAACAGCACCAGCCCCAGGGAGATAGCAGAAGCGTATATTTCAGAACGCGATGTCCCTACAAAAGCAACTGAAGGGAGCGCCACAGATGAGGCCATTAATAAACACATGAAGCCTGTTATCGGTGGTGAAAAAGATAATTCACCCGGTTCATTCAGGGCGGTAATGGCTAAGGCGAATATAACTCCAGGCATGAGGATGAATTGGTTCAGAAAGGATGGTGCAAAACTTGACCAACTGGCATTGGATGCAAGTGGTGAATTTAAAGATGAGACAAGTGTTACACCGGAGATGGTTGCTGATTTTATTGTAAGGTATCCGAATAACGGAGATTATGCCCGCGCCCACAGGAACACGAATATCGAAGCACTCAAAGAACGGTTTGAGCATGTCACGGGTATGCCTTTGGATAACGCGATGGTAAACAGGGTGAGAAATGAGCAGTTGAATAAATTGGCTGAACAAAGAGAATTAACCCCCGATCAAAAGAAACAATCCCATCAAATAGCACCCGAGTTACTTGACATTATCGAAAGTCAGGGAATAGATATCAACAATATAGAACAATTTAAGGATAATTCATTTATCTTTGACCCAGGAGAATATGAAAAAGTTAAACAATACCTCGAAAACCAAGTCCCTGCGCCAAAGACAGGAGCACGCGATGAAATACCTATTGGTCCTGAAGGAAAAGGCGAAGGAATGGGCGACCTCCAACGAGAAGCTTCAGACAGAATCGCAGAAATCGACAGAGAACTCGAACAAATAGTTGTCGACCGAAAGAAGGAATCCGACCGCGTTGACAAGGCTAATGCCAATATTGAACTGCCAATAGAAGTTGCCAAAAAAGGTGAACTCATTGGAGCCGAACAAAACCCACTCAAAGATAAACTTACAGAGTTTGATAAGCAAACTGCCGACCTGACCAATGAACGTCAACAGTTGGTTGATTCCATGGATGAGCGTATCGTGGGTGATCAGGCGCAAGGGGATTTGTTCAATGACAATGAGGTAGGTGGTAGTGGTGAAGAATTTGCGAAACGCCAGCCTAAGTCAAAAGAAACCGGCATAGGGAAGTCGGAGCCAAAGAAAACCGAATCCCAACCCAAGGGTGCAAAAGCTAAAGACTGGATCGAAGAAGATAAAATGACCAATGAAAAGTTGGGCGGTATTGAATTTCCAGAACTTGTTGCCCTTGCAAAAGAACTCACCGGAAATACACCAATAATTCGACACCTTGGACGCGCACTTGGGAAGTTTTCACATACAGAGGGCGGGACCAGCCGAATAAAACTTACCCGTGAATTATTCAAGTTCGGGAATGAGAAACAACTTGGTAAGGTTATCGCCCATGAAATCGGACACCTGTTTGATTGGCTTCCTGATAAAACATTGAATCGCGGCAACCTGCTTGGCAGACTTGCGTCACTGAAGGATTACTACAAAACACTTCTGAAAGAATCACCAGGAGTAAAGGATAACATTCTGACACCCAAGGATCGGGCAGCCCTTCGCAGGCAGGCCGAAAAGGAACTCAAAGAGGAATACAATAAAGGGATCACCGAGATAATCGAAGAGGTTACCAAGGAGATTCCCGTCTATGAAAATTCAAAACTTACACCCGAAGATATTCTGAAAATATGGAATGACACCACTGGAAATATTGAGAACCGGGATTTGTATGATTATATTGCCGGGGCCAGTTCTGCCACGAAACGTAGCATTGTTGCCAAAGCATTAAAGGGCATTGTCGAAGAATCACTGCAGGGTCGTTTTGGGAAAAAGGTCAGCACAAAAACCATTACTGAAAAAATCAAACGCGTTATATACCCCAAAGAGATATCCACTGCCAATATTCGCCAGCGGTTCAGGGAGTTGCTTAAAGACGAAATTAACAGGCGCAGGTTATTTGACTTGATTACAATTAAGGATGAACTTAAGGCATTAACCCAGTGGTGGAACCCGTTTAACGAAAAAACAGACGCAGACTATACTAAGTATAGGTATTCCGGGAAGGAACTGTACGCAGAGGCCATGAGTGTTTTACTTAATATGCCCAAGGAGCTTGCGGACCGTGCGCCATGGTTTAATCGTGCATTTTTCAATCACCTTGAAACAAAACCCGAGGTAAAAGACGCATACGAAGGATTGCAGCAGCTTATCAAAGATCCTGTAAAGGTATTCGAGGAACGTTCGCAGCGGGCAAAAGAGGGATACATTGCAGCCAGGGAGAAGATATTGGCAGAAACGGAAAAGAATAACAAGTCATTCACGGTGGATAATTTCGTCAGGACATTCGTTTCTGAGATCAGCCCCCTGATAAAAAAGTTCCCCAATTCAGCAAGGTATGGCGAACTTTCCCCGAGGCAATCCGTCAGGAATGTCGTGGAGCAGATGAAGTTCATCAACAATAAGTATGCTGAAATAATTTACAAAGTAAAGGATGATGTACTGCAACCGATTGCCGATATCGGTATTGATGCCGACGAATTTGGCACACTACTTGAGTTTGGAAGAAATATATCCAAGTCAAAAATAGAGAAACCGGCACCTGGTGGTATGCAGGCAACCCATAGCATTAAACAGATTGAATACATTAAGAATAAATACACGCCTGAACAACAGGTGATCATAGAAAATGCCCTTTCGAAGTTTCACAATATTGTTTGGGATGTTATTGACGATGCCTACAAGGCAGAGTTATATTCCAAGGACTACATGGATAAAACCCTGATTCCCAACAAGGATACCTATGCCATGTTTCAGGCTGTTAAGTATGCCACGAATTACGTGAGTGCAAGAGATCATCAATTAAAAGGATCGCTCAGTCAAATCCGGAATCCACTCGAGTCAACCATGGCTAAGCTATTTGCCATAAGCAATGCCACATATCGTTCCCGCGCTGCAAAATCAATCGTTGAATCGCTCAGGGAGTTTACGCCGGAAGAAATATCCGAAGCGAAGCCCGATATCAGAAACGGCGTTGCTATTGGACAGTTTCAACCCATCAGAAATAAATATGCACTTGGATTTTACGAGAAGGGTGCATATAAGGGTGTTTATGTGGATAAATATTTCGAAAGCATATTCAAGAACTCCACTCCGCAGGAAATAGATTTTCTCACAAACATATTCCGAAACTTTAACAAAGGATTTAAACCACTTGTAACATCATGGAATCCTGGGTTTGCGTTTCTATTTAACGTAATCAAAGACTCCCGCAGGACGGTTACTAACCTATATGCAAATTCAGCCAAACGAGCCATCGACCCAGCTACATGGGCAGAGGTAAGGTGGAAAATGTTAAAGGGTTTTGCCGGTGCAACAAAAGAGGGTGCTGATTTGTACGAGGGGCATATGAGCGAAGTGATCAAAGAGATGATGGACGCAGGGGTATTTGATTATCGAACAGGTATTTTAAGTCGGTATAACGAAGGTAATTCAGAATCCATTGACGTTATCGCCTCCCGAATTGGGATGGGGAATAGTATGATGTCTCCCGTGGAAACGAAGATTGCTAAAAACAAGGTTGCCAGGGAACTCAATAAAATAGTAAACTGGTATTTTAAATGGGGTTCCGCACTCGAAATTGGCACCAAAGTAAATGCTTATAAACTCCTAAAGGAAAAAGGATACACCAAAGACGCCGCAGCGTTTACGGTCAGAAACTACGTGGGTACGCCGAATTACAAAGAGGGCGGGCGTATTTCGAAGAATATGAATGAATATCTGCCGTTCTCAACTGTGATTATTCAGGGATTGCGTAATGATTTTTCCCTGGCGACAAAGCCAAGTACCGCAGGGGCATACTGGTTCGACATGGTTATGGGGGCGGCGCTCCCGGCAACCGCTATGGCACTTGCTGGCGCAGGACTATTTGGCGATGAAACAAAAAAACTGATTCAGAATATCCCCGTGTATTACAGATATAATTACCTGTCAATCCCATTAGGAAAATCAGAAACAGGTAAAACACAATACCTGTCAATCCCGATGGACGAGGTAGGTAGGTTGATTTATGCAGTTACCTATGGGATTACAAAGGCGATCGCCGAGCAGGAGACACCCACACTAAAAGAGGCACAACAAATCGGACAAATTGGTATTGGGTTCGTTCCATCCATGTCCCCGCTTGCAAATATTATAGGAGCATGGAATGACTATTTGATCAAAGGCAAAAATCCTTCTGACGACTTCCGTGGGTCAAATGTTATCAAGACAAAGAATTTTAACGCAGGAGGTTGGCCAGCTACCAAAGATATGTTATCATGGTCGATATCACGCGCTGGCGGATCCGGAATGATGTCACTCTTTTCTTTTGACCCGGTTGAAAATACCACACAGGAGTTTGCAGTTAAAAATATTCCCATTATATCCAGAATATACCGGGAGTCCTCTGCGGGAGATGGTGAAATATTCAGACAAATAAATGAACAGGAAAAGCAAAAATCCGGAAAAAGAATATCCGAGCAGGATATCGCCATTGATAACACTGTAAAGAAATATTTTAATGATCACGAAAAGGAAAGCACGACCGGAAGATTGAAATTCAATGAATATTCAAAACAGATGGCATCTGAATACTTTGGTTATTATCCTGTTAGGAACTCAAAGGAGTTGGCTGAATATCAGAAAATGAATCAGAAACTCAAATTAAAACTCGCGGGAGGAATCAAGGGAGACCACCAGCAGGTTGTAAATGCTGTCATCAACTCGTACAATACCGACGCCACGGTGGCCATGCTCAAAAAATACAAGGAAACCCATTCGGATGCCGAGTATGGCGCAGTGGCCAAATATCTGTTGTTAAATAAAATCGTTTCAAATAAGGTGCTTCACATGGTGGACTAACCCCCACCCTTGACTATCCATTTCAGACATAGTATCTTTGTGAAAAATTACGACCATGGCTAAAGTAAACCTCTCTATAAACGCAACGACCAAAGTGGTCAAGATCGAATTCCTTACCAACGACAGCAGCGGAACGGTCGAAGGGACGCATTATTTCTCATTCTCCTATCTCAATGACGAACCGGACGGATGGGTATTTAACCGGATGTATGGCGACCGATTTAACCGCAAACTGTTCTTCTCTCAGATCGTCAACCTGAACGGATCGGCCATCGGCGCCACGACCCACGCGGACATTACTGCTTTACTGTTAGCAGCCATATCGGTGTAAATCATTCCATTATCCCTGCCTCCTACCCGGATGGGCGTAATTGCCTGCCGGGTTTTTTTATCAACATTATTCTCAACTCGTATATTTGAGTGTATATTTGTGGTTCATAACCACACGCCTTCATGCACATCGACCGAGAACTATTCACCTACCTTATAGAGCACCCTACCCCAGACCTTATGCGCCAACTCGACCGGACATTATGCGGTTGTAATTACTGTTATCATTGGGTCTACCAGATGCAGTCAGGCGGGTACCGGCCACTGATCAACGAACTCGATGCTGAACTCGCGCAGGTGCATAATACCAGTATGTTATACGACTTTCTCAAATCCAAGCAAGATGCTCTATAAATCCACCCAACAATCCCGCGACATATGGTGCCGGTTCGCCATCAAACTGCAACCGTTCGATGTAACGATAAACGGGGATGTCATATCTAAACGAGAAGCATTTGACAGGCTGTACGATGAAAGCGACATATCCCAGGTGTTGCTACTCATGTCGAATATCCACAGCGAGATGCTGCTTGTCGAACGGGAGGCTTACAAGGAAATTGCACTCAGGCATCAGCATTTAACAGAGATCACCGACGAGGTTCTGGATGAAATCGCGTTTTCAATACTAAGGGATAAAGGACTACCCGCAACATTTGAGGATACTGCCCGGGTAATGAGAGCTGCAATGAATCACGTACTGGAAAATCACAGGGATGTTGAGCGGGCTATAAAGGAACGGGTTAGCGAATGAGAAAGATTATCGGAATATCAATGATCATACTATTCTTCGTGGGGATATTCGTATCCGTTGGCATTGCCAAGGGGGCGTTATTCTCATTAACGGTATTTGGGTTAGTCATTGTGCTTATAACCTATGTGTATGTAGCTATTCGGTTAGTCGTAGGACGTAACGACGACTAAAAGAAAAACCCTGGTTCGTAGCCAGGGTCATCCGGCGGAACCACCCGCCTTCCATGAGAACAACACAAACTAAGATTTCTTTTTCTTTGGCGCCTTTTTAGGTGCTTTTTTTATTTCTGGAAGATAGGCTGGATATGGTTCGGACATGGCGTAGGTTGGTTCTTCGATCACATCAACCGCCTGCGCATCATGCGACCATACCGATAATCCGGTAGTTGATACCAGTTTCTGTAACGGCCTGCCTTCGAGCTGATCCTTCAGTAACCTTACGGCGGTAGCCACGGTGTCAAGCGCGTACTCGACTCCCTTGTAACTGAAACGCTCGCTCTTAATAATGGCGGCGATCTTTATGCTTTCTTTTTTCTTGTCCATAACGATTTGAATTTTTCGATTTGTCTCATTTGCCATACCCTGCGGTTCAGCGAGCGTTGTAACAGCATTTCTCTCATCACCTCGTTGTGAATTTGGACTTCCATAAGCGCCAGTTGTTTTGCATTAACTTGAGTCTGCTTTGCGGTCAATACGCGTTTGGAATAATTTTCATCATCCCTGTAGTTCTGATCAACGAGCAGGAATATCTCCCGCATGGTTTTTCCGGAGGCTGTGGCGACTTCCTTTAACTGTTCTTCTGCTGTTTTTGGGGGCATGTTGCTTGTTTTGAGTCAGCAAATATACACCAATCAATTCCCTAAGTCAATATTATTTATCAACATTTCGTATATTACCTATTCTCCGTGCGTATATTTGCATATACATAATACACGTCATTATGCAGATGAAAACCCTACTCGGAGACAAAGTTCTGGTACTTCCAGACACCTCCGATGAATCAAAAACCCATGGCGGAATCATAATTCCGTCGGGGGCTAAAGTAAATAACAACCATCTAAAGATGGGGGTTATCAGCAAGAAAGGCACCGGCACACCCTGGAACACCATGGACGATGTTCACGTCAAGGAAAGAGTGTGCTGGCATAAGGGCGCAGGGCAGCCACACGATGAGGGAGATGCGCATTATCTGATACTTAATCACATTGATCTGTTTCTCACATGAACTTAACCCTCGCCGATATCCAATCTTTTCACCCGGCAAATAACCGGGTAGTTCTCAAGGCTGCCGTGGACACGTCGAAATTCACCTATGGGTCGACAGAGTTTTACTCGCCCTTATCTATGGCTGACGGCAAACCATACGATGCAGCCAAATCTCAGCCGATTATCTGCACCGTTGTATCCGTGCCACGCAAGTTGATATTTGGCAAACGAAAGGTATTCCATGAATCAGTAGAGGAACTGGAAATGCCACCCCAAGCCAAGCAATACCTGAAAGCAGCCAGACAACAGGCTCAATTCACCGAAGTCACAACGATTGAGGTTCCTATCCCGGGGTCGATGATGTGGCGCACTCCGATTGAAGTAAAGCCGGGGGATATAGTGTGGGTAAATTCAAACCACCTGGCCAATGCGGAGAAACAGGGCAACACACTTATAGCGGACGGACAGTTGTATTACGTGCTGCCGTATGAATCGCTGTATTTGAAAAAGAGTGGGGATTCAGTGGCCATGCTTAACGGATGGATGTTATGCGAGTTGATCGAAGATACCCCGCAGTGGCATGTCCGGGCCGAAAAGATGGGTATGTTTATCCCGGGCATAATGAAACAGATTCCATATAACGACCGGTTGGGAGTTGTTAAGTACATCGGCAGTCCGGTTGAATATCTGTTTCCTGACAGGTATGATTTTCCCGAGATTAAGGTAGGGGACGTGGTAATGTTCCGCTTTAAGATCAATCGTAGGTTGGAGCCTGGGGCGAAGTATTTTGCAAAGGATGGAGCGGATCTGATAGTGAGCAGAAGAGCAAACATTTTATCTATTATGCAATGAACCGAGAACTAATCATTACCGAACTCAGGCAACTCGAGAGTGAACTGCAGCAGGATTTAACGGATATCCAGTCGGCTATCAAGGTGCTGACTCGGATTGAACCACAGACCCGTATCGAACCGCCAGCCGTTCAAATTGCCGTATCTCAGACAGTCCACAAATACGTGGTCGAAAAGACATGTGTGTTCTGCGGTAAAAAGTTTATGCCAACGAGCAACGTCCAGAAAACATGTTCCCCTGAATGCAGGGAGGGGTATAAAGCAAAAAAAAAGTCAGACCTGAAAGAGACAACATCGGTGAGGAAATTGAAGAAATCACCACCGATCACATTCATGGGAACGAAGGACGAGAACGGGAACCAGATGGAATTAACCCCGCAAACCCAAGACCAGATGAACAAGTTTGCGTAGATTCATTCCACCGAAAACTTGCCATTTTAAGAGAAGAATCAAAATTATGCCGGGTGTTTCACCCTTTCAGACCAGAAATAACGAGGTTATTATGAGTAGTAAACAAGCAAAAGTGTATTCCTTGACAAGTGATATTTCAGGCGGTATCTTTGTATCGCTTGTTTTACTTGTTAGTATTTGTTGAATGGGACCCCTGTTGATTCGGGGGTCCTTTCTTATTTAAAGACTATGAGCAAATTTAACGCATATTTATATGATCCCTCCGACCCCGGCGTAACCGCCAAGGTTCAGGCGGATATCCCAGAATTTAAGTTTACCTGCCCGGACATCGACAAGCTCATTGCCTATACATGTTTTGTTTACGATCCTCACGCTGATTTATTAAAACTATTTCCAAACGACTTTAACAGGCGCAAGCATGAGGCCGCATTAATAGCAGGGTTTAAGATTGGTTCAGACGGAAGATTTGATGAATGGGCAGAGGACTGCTTTGTTGGGGCGAACGACGACTACAACGAGGCATTGGTGGCATTCGTGACCAAATTCAACATAGCCGACCTTCCGGCTTTTGTCATGTACAGGGAAATATTCTTTTCCGAGTTCAGAGCGGCAATGAAAGCCACTGACAGCAAGGCGAAGAAGGAGGCAATGGCTAACGCTGAAATCGCCCGTACCCGCGTAACAGAGTTGGAGAAAAAAATCTTCACCGACGATGAGGTTCTCAGTGTTCGTAGCGCATTATACGTAATGGCGGAAAAGCAAAAACTTCGGTTGAGGCCGGAATATCGGGCAGAAGATATTGAAACGAATACACTAAAAATAAAAGATCCATACTATCCCAAAAAGTCCACTCGGGCAGAAAAAGCCACTAAATATCTTAATGACCGCAAAGGTGGCTGATCAACAATACAAATACGATTCTATTGACGAGATTGTTTGGTTAAACATAAACGATCCAGAATTATTTCCCATTCCCGTAAATCAGTTAGAATTATTAAAGCGCACGTATAGGCAATTCAGAATGCCCGAGCCAGAATCATGGCCATCTCCAGAACTTATAGAAGGATATGGATTACCAAGGGATAAACAGAAATTTACCCGAGAAATCACCCCGCAGGGATTAATTGAACTCGAAAGAACAATACGACACAATAATAAACCAAAAGGAAAAGCAAGGGATCTCAGTCCTGTGCGTAGAGAACTTACCATAATTAACTCTTTTTGGGAAATCCTCGAAGAACAGCAGGAAAAGTATAAAGAGGAAATAGAGTGGCTTGGCAAGATGTGGTACTACCGTTTATTTGGAAAACATTTATATATCAATGGGAAGCACACATACCTAACTGGCGATAACTGGTGGTACAATAATTACATATACCTGAATAATGGTCATATTGCAGATTATAGGGATAGGGACCGCAGGTGGTACTTAGGTATAAAATATTGTGAGACCACTACTGAAACATTTGCCAATTTTAATAGTGAAACCGGATTACCAATGCCAGAAGCCGATGGAACATATTTAATGCGTGACACGCTTAAACGGGTTTGCTTTGGGGTTAATTACCCAAAAATGAGGCGTGAAGGTTTTACAAGCAGATTAGCGGCAAGGAACATTGAGAAAGCAACAAGGAGGCAAGGAGGAAAAGTTGGAATCCAGGCAAAGGATGATGATACAGCGACAGGAGTTATTTTCCCGGAGCATTACATACAGCCATTTATAAAATTGCCAATATTCTGGAAGCCAATCTTTGATGCAGCCGGGGGTATAGCACCTAAAAACACATTATTATTTGACAGTTTAGACGACGTAGGATTTGGCCTTCATTCGCAGATTGATGTAGCGACTTCAAGCGCTAAATCAAAATTTGACGGAATGTATCTGCATGATTACCAGGGCGATGAATTTGGAAAACTCGAACGATCAGACCCTAATGAAATTATTGCGGTCATAAAATTTTGTCTTTCAACAGGAGGTGGATCAAATATACATGGATTTGCGGGCGTGGGATCAACCGTGGACGAGGTAACTGATGAATCGGCTGGAGAGAATTACCAGAAACTATGTCAAAAGTCACAATTTGATATCAGGAAGGATTCTGGTCAAACGGCAAGCGGCTTATTTACGTTGTTTTTTTCATCGGCGGATGGATTGGAAGGTTTCATCGACTTTTATGGTGAAAGCATTATAGGTGATCCAACTCCAGAACAGGCGCGTTTTATTGGGAAAATCTATGGGGCCATGGAATATCTTGAGGGGGAAATAGCGAGTTACCGTAGGCAAAAGGATTGGGCTGGGCTCGCAGCGTTCAGGAGGCAATATCCCATAAAATATTCAGACTGTTTTATTAAACCTCCGTCACAACAGATATTAAGAAGGGATTTATTAGAAGGTCAAATATCGTTTTTACAAACCCACCCTGAATTACAGGCAGTTCGCGGAGACTTGTACTGGAAAAATGGCGCAGATAGTGAAGTGGGATGGTTGCCTAATGCCGAGACCGGAAGATTCTATTTAAGCAGGCAGTTTAAACCTGGTGAAACAAATCAGAAGATACGTAGGGACAACATGTGGTACCCTACCACTATGGATAGATTTGTTGCATCGGCGGACACCTACGGAATTGATGTCACTTTGGGTCGTAAAAGTAATGGCTCCATTCTTGTACGCTGGAGAAGAGATGTTATGATTGACCCACTTGATAAGGATATTGAACTTATCGAAAGCGACAGGGATGTTCTTACATATTCATTTAGGTGTGATACGGTTTCGGAGTATTGCGAGGATTGCATACTCGCGGCGGTTTACACGGGATCAATGATGTATCCAGAGAGAAATAAAACCAATGTCATAGATCACTTCATTAAGCGTGGATATGGTGGGTATCTGCTTTACGATCACGACAGGGTAACTGGGAAAGCCAAGCCATCAGCCGGTTTTTGGAATAAAAACGAATTAATGGATGCTGCAATTCGTTGGTTGCAAGAGGATTTAGTAAAGAACCATACACGATATTACCATTTAGATTTGCTTCAGGAGTTATTGAATTTTAGTGGCAGAAATGCTTTAACTAACCTTGACTTAACTGTTTCTAAGTTGGGGGTATTAATTTCGGAACGCAACCCATTTTATTCAATGGTAAAGGGGCATAACAACCGTGTGAGCGTTGAGGGATGGATCCCGGGATACGATGACTAACCTCATTCATTGACTATCCATTTCCCCAACCTTATCTTTGCACCAAACGTACTGACATGCTTAGTTGGCCACAATTCCCAAAAGATACCTTTCTGTTTCGTCAAGAACCGGACCCCACACATAAGGATAAGGAGTATTTCTTTAACAATATCCGTTCAATTTATTCCCAATACCTGACCGGTTCAACCATGATCGGATATAGCGGGCAGAGTAAAATCGAGCGGCTACGGGCATTTTCAGAGGGCAGACAGCCTCATACAGAACAACCCGTTAACAAGGAGAAGAAACAATCCCCGATACTTGATGTAAACGGGAATGCCATTGAATACGAAGTCGATATGTTCTCCGGGTATAATCCGCAACATGAAGTCTGGGATATCCTGTCTCCGGCCAACAAGATTATGGATGCGCTGTATGGCACCCTGTCCAAGCTCGAATTTAACATCTCATCTGATCCGCTGGATTATTCGACCCGCCATAAAATAGAGAACGACAAGCTGTTTGCATGGCAGTATTCAAAAAACAAGACCAAGATTCAATTTGCCGCTCAACTTGCCGGCGTAGAGGTGCCGGAGCCATCGTTCGTTCCGGAAACCGCGGAGGATTTGGATAATAACGATGAACTGTTTGCACCTGATCACTGCAGGTACATCGAGCAGGTCGTAAAGCACTCGTTCGATATTGCTCACTGGGCGCCGGATATAGTGGAGTTGTTCTACCGTGACCTGTTCTCAAATGGCAAGGCATGTATAAAGAACGAATACGACCCCGAGACCGGCAAGGTTAAACCGACCTATATCAGCCTGTCCATGGGCGACATTCAACCATCACAATGGATTGACTGCCGGGATAGTGAACGCGGGTTTCATTTTGAACTGATGTCCATTTCGAGACTCAGGCAGTATTTCCCGGATAAAGAGGAAGATTGGTTCCGCCAGGTGGCCGGTTCGTATTGCAGTATGTTTGGCAACCCGACCACGGGTATATTCGACCGGTACGACACCAAGAACGCTTACGGGAATTGGATGTATGATTCATTCAAAGCGTGTGTGCTGCATACGGAGTGGATTGATGTCAATACCACTAAAGAAACCGTTGGGACAAAAAACGGTCGCAAGGTCGTCAAGGAAGTTCCACTCAGCAAGAAAGTAGCACAGGATAAGACGGTACGGTTCAAAGACGAGCGGATGCGTTACCAGTGTAGTTGGGTGATTGGATCGGATGATATATTCGAGTACGGCCCTGCGTTCGATACAACGTTCCCAAGTGAGAATGATACCGAGTTGACATACAAATGGATTGTGCTCAAAGGCAAGTCCAAAATTGAGCAGCTCATCCCGATACTGATTAACCTGCAGGACTTGTGGGATAAATACAAAGACCTGTTGCGTAACGCGATGGGTAAATACCAGATCGTTGATATCGACAAGCTGGCCAGTACAGCCGGGGAGAAAGAAACCCCACAGGATGCCGCAAAGAAGGCGTTTCGCAGGATGTTGGCAACGGGGAAGGTACTCATACGCAGGGTGAATGCGGCGGGTATGCCGGATCAGAGCCAGCCTGTCAGTGAGATGGACGGAGGGATGGGCACCCTGTTCCAGGAGATTCAGCAGGGATTTAACTTCAATTTCGGACTCGTTGAATATATTACCGGACTGAACCCGTCGTCCCTCGGACAGATGGCAGATCCTTCTCAACCCGTAACAACAGCACAGATGGCACAGAACGCCACCGCCAATGTATTAAGGCCGCTTGTTGATGGGTATATGAGAGAGAAACAGATGATTGCAGAGAATTTGGCAAGGTGGATTATTGTGGCGATCAGAGGGAATGAGTTTTCAAGGAACGCCTATAGGGATGTGATTGGAGAATACGGCGTACAGGCGCTATTGACCGCGAGTAAAGACGAGGCCTCCTATGGATTCAGGATGATGCCACAGCCGGATGATTTACAAAAACAGTTCTTGCTGCAGAATCTTACCATGGCCACTACACCACAACCGGGAGCGGAGAGGGAGATTTCAACGGCAGATGCAAACCTGATACTCAACATGATATCGTCGGGAGAACCGGTTAAGTCGATTCAGTTTGTGTTTGAGAAAGCGAGGAAACGGCAAGAGGCTGCGATGATGAAGAAGAAGGAACAACTTATGAAGCAGCAGTCAGAACTCAACAAACAGGATAGTGCAGCATCGTCACAGGCAGCACAACAGGCTCAGGCAATGGCGCATGATCAGGAAATGCAGAGGATAGAGGCGAAAAATAAAGGACTCGTGGCCAATACGGCGGTTCAGGAACAGATGCGGGATCAGAAGGAACAAAACGTCCAAAACCTAAAGAACCAGGGTGCTGCCACCGTTGAGAGTATGAAGCCAAAACCAGAAGATAAGAAGATATAGCGCGGGATAGATCAGTCCGGTAGATCAACGGGCCCATAACCCGGCAGTCAGAGGTTCGAATCCTCTTCCCGCTACTCACCCTGGCTCATTCGAGTCGGGGTTTTTTGCGTATAGGGGTATCTATTGACTATTTGATTTGAGCATAATATCTTTGCAAGCTATACAGTAAACAAGCAAAAACAAGCAACAATGAGCGATTTCGACAATTTAATCAAAGAAGCTGGACTGGTCAAGATTGACCATTCGCAGCCACCCGCAGACCCGGCGCCAGTTGAAGAAGTAATAACGACAGCCCCCGCAGAGGTGGCGGCTGATCCCACGCCGGCCCCCGTAGCCCCGGATAAATACAAAATCCTGAGCGAGACATTCGGAAGGGAGTTCAAATCGGACGATGATATTGACACCTATAAAGGTTCATTGACATCACAGGAACAAAAACTGGCAGAATGGGAAACCAAGGAAGCCGCGTGGACAAAGGAGAAAGAAGAACTCGCCAAGGGAATTGACCCGATGCAGTATTTCGCATCACCGGAACTATTCACCCTGAACGGACTACTCAAGAAATTCCCGGACAAGAACCCATTGGCGCTGACGCAAATCAGCACACAGGATTTCAGCAAGTCCTATCTGGAATCCCCGGTTGACGTGTTGGCACTGGACCTTATGCTCGAGAATCCGGGTATATACCAGAACAAGGCAGATGCCATTGAAGATGTGTACGCAAGGTACAACGTTGATGATCCGGACGAGATCGACGCCAAGGCAAAGCGTCGTATGCAGGTCGATGCAAAAACAGCCACCGACAAGTTCGATGGCATAAAGAAACAGATTGAAATACCTAAAACCGTGGATTTATCGGCTGAGAAAGCCGCCAGGGTTAAGGCAAATGAAGATAGAATTACCAAAATGACGGAAGCGACCAATACGCTTTTCTCTAAGACGATACCCGGTGCGTTAAACGAAGTAACAATACCGACTATTGTCAAGGGGGAGGACGGAAAGGATGTGACCGAAGTTGCTTTTAAATATGAAATCCCTGAATCCTACGCCAAATCCAAAGATGTTCAGGCGGTATTGCAGCAGGTTCGTAACTCTACCATTCAGAACGAAGCTGAATGGACACCGGAAAAAGAAGCGAAACTGAAAGAGTCAACAACGAAATTGTTACTTGCGCTATACTGGTATGATCATCGCGTGGAAATTGACGCGGCAAGAGTTACTGATCTTGAGGTGAAGTTTAAAGACGAAGCCTGGATGAAAAGGCATAACGTCAGACCACTTCGCCAGGACGGGACGGCCCCGAGGCTGGACCCAGGTGCAGCTAAACTCGAACAACAGCAGGCGAAATTCTTGAAAGAGCAGGGTATAAAGGTGTAATCAACTCCTTGTTGATACACCAAGTATAAACCTTTAATACAAAATTTATTATGGCAACAAATGGCAATATTATATCCCACTGGACAAGTGCCGATATAGCCACCACCGCTGAGGTTTTCCGTAATACCCCGCAGGTATTACCTGGACTTCGCAAATCGTTTGGTCAGGGTATCCTTACCTTTGACATGGTTTCCTCCTATAAAGGCAGCGAACAGTTTATCGCAGCCCCGACATTCACAGCCAATGAAGAGCTGCCACCTTTCCGCACCATGACCATTGGTACAACCATATCTGGCGGAGCATCGACAGCAGCCGCTATCTCGTTCGACCTTGATGTTACATCCGATGTTTCGGCAACCCCGAACTTCTGGTACTATCCCCGCAAAGGTCAATCTTTCTGGGTTGGTGCATCCGCTCAGTTGGTTGAAATGGTGATTCACTCCGTAACAGCACTGGGTAATGTCAATGGCGCTACCATCGTAGCTTATGTCAAAGACTCCACCGCTGTATCCGCTGCAACCACCCCCGCCGGCACATGGCATCCGGATGAATATATCCGTGCTGGATTGACATTTGCACTCTCACCTGCCACAAGTCACGGACAGGGTACCGCGCAGACCACGCCTACCACACAGATGTACCAGGCATTCACTTATTACATGCAGGTATTGAAAGATGCCAAAGGTTATGAAAACGCTGAATTTGCCCGTGCGAAATACGACGAATACGAAGGTATCGGTCTGTACAACCACGACATTGCAGCGATGGACACCAACCTCGACGCATCCATGGAACTTGCTATGCTTTTCGGAAACAAGACTACCAATGCAGCGCTTGTTGATGTATCTCTGGCAACGGGCCTCGGTGTTACCGTCCCTGGCACACAGGGTATGTGGGACTGGATTGGCGAACGTGGGTATGACCTTACATTCACCGATGCAACAGACCTCACCATCGACCATTTCTATCTGATCTCTGAATTTGCCGAATCAGTTGGACTTGGTGCCGCAGACTGGATTTTGGATGCTGGCGGAACGCTCCTGAGAAGGGTTGAGAAATCAGCTATCAGCTACATCACCAATGCTACTGGATCACTGAGCCAGATGTTTACCCCCGATGCAGGCGGTGGACTGAAAGATCTCCAGGTTGGATTCAGGTCTATTTCCATCAACGCCGGTGGTACGAAAATCTTCCTCAAACCGAACTGGCTTATGAATAACCCATTACTTGCACCACCGAACATGAAGGACGCCGCTTTCTTATATCCAATGGCTGACACCCGTGACGGTAAGAGCGGAGAACGCGTTCCTAACATGGAATTGGTTTATCGTGGATTGGGCGAGTTTAAAGATCGTAAACGTATGATCGCACCATTCATCGGTATGGGCGGACCTAAAGGAATGATCGGTGGGCCTGTTGTACTCGAAGGTGACGTAACCAAGCTCAATGCACTGGTTGACTTCGGATTCGTATTCCGCGATGCGTGGAAATCAGCCCGCTTGTTCAACACAACCTACACCGGCTTAGCATAGTCGATACAGATAGGGGTGGGTTTATTCGACCCGCCCCTATTCTTTTTAAATATTAACGATCACTAAAACAAGCAAAATGTATTGGATAAACAATCAGCCACTTAGCTGGGACACCATTAAACTGCAAGACGGAAAATGGTATTCGGGTCCCGATGAAATCAAAACACTTCTGGCAAACACATGGAGGGAAATTGAACAGAAATTCTTCCACAACGGGGAGTCTGTTATTTTCAACACTCCTGGGATGCTTACTGCCGGACGAGGAAAAGGCAATCAAGGGTACGCATACCCAAGGGTTGTAAGACACAGAACAAAGAAAGGTCCTGCGACAATCGCATGGGCTGACGAGAAAAAAGAGAACAAAGACGGTACGATCACCTATTCGCCCATCAGCAAGGTAGTCAGCCCGGATAAACGGTGTATGCGGCTCGGCGAGGACGACATTGAGGAAATCATATGGATGATACTATTCAACCCGTTCGTTGTCAAGCCTGGTAACCCTACTGGGCGCACGTTCCTCGAAGATAAGGAAGCCGATGCCCTGAAATACGCAGAATCGGAAACCAATTCAGCGGTAATATCCTACTGGCTGTTCCGTGAAGAATCACCGTTCTATAATTCCCCGCAGAAACTATCTACCCTCTGCCTTGCATGGGGCGTGAATCCAGAAGGAAAGAGTATCACGTACATGAAGCAGTTGCTTGCAGAAGCAGTAAAGAAGGCCGAAAAACGCGGTGAACTCGAGTTTAACCTCAAGGCGTTCAATTCTGTGTGTGAGAAAATCAAGGACGGACAGGATACCCGCACGGTTGATGCCCTCGCGCTCATTCAACTCTGCATCAACAAGCATGTAATCCGGCTGGATAATGAAACATTCCGTTGGACACTGCTCGGACTGGACGGTAAAACGGTAATCAAAACCGTATGCAAGATCCCGCCACAATCTATCGGTCAGGCCAAGGGAATACTCAAGGCTCACCTGATTGCGAACCCCGATGATTATTCCATGCTCAGTGCAGCGGCCAACAACGAACCCATGGAGGGAAAAAACGACAGGGTTATATTGTCAGCCCCCATGCCCTCACCCGAAGAAATCACGGAGGATTATCTCACCAACGACCTGAGTTGGGCGGAGAAAAAGCGAGTCTACCGCCTATTGGGCCATGAACCCCGCAGTGCCACGCTCGAACAGATCATGCCGATTCTGATTGAATATTTCATCATTCAGAAAAAAACGGTACCATTTGAGGTGGTAACGAAGTAATCAGAACTATACTCATTAAGGATAAGGCCAGCGTTACGCTGGCCTTTTTCATTCATTGACTATTCGTAACGAGAATATTACCTTTGCGAAAACGTATAGCCATGACCCCACAATTTTCGCTCACATTCGATATCGTAAACGGACACCTCACATTTACCGACACATCGGTTGGCTGGGGCACGACAGTTCAGGGAACATTCAGAATCACCCACAACGGGGTTGTAATTTATACAGGAACGGGATGGCACGCCACTACTCCAACGTGGGTAACGCCACCTCTTCACGGAACTGCCACGCTCGGTACAAATGTTCGGGCAGTAGCCAGTATCGACCTCGCCGCAGATCCCAACGGAGATCCCAACGGAGATTATGTATTCGAATACTGGCAACGAACCGGATCGGGGACACCAGTACTTACCACCCGGACCTATACCCTCGCCTATACTGCCCCGGTAGTTGTGATTGACGTGGCTGTTTTGTGCAGTACATCAGAACTCACCTCGGAAGATGCCACAGATTACGACATTGTGGTGGATGGAGTTTCTATCACCCCTACTACTACTACCCGTAAACACAATATTACTGCACCTGCGGGGAGCGGATTCACTCCCGTAGCGGAATCAGCAGACGCACTCAGAACAATCGGAGGTGGCTCAACATCGGCTACCCGGCTCTGGACACGCACTTGGCAGACGAATATCGAAACAGCCCTGGCTTATACACTTGTGGCCTCGTTCAGCACTGTCGAACCCGCGGTCTACCTGACCGACACTGTATTCGGTGATGATAATATTTTCGCCCAGTGCGACGCAACGATTTGCGCACTGGCACAGTGTTACGCAAACATGCTCACTCGTTGGACTACCGCCCTGACCTCAAATTTCGCATACCGTGAGGATAAACGTGACATTGTTCTGCAGGCCACAGCTCTATGGGCACAATTACAGTGGTATGAACGCTGCGGAACAGATACACAGGCGACCATACTTGCCCTGCAAACCCTGCTCGCCGGGGAAAACTGCAACTGCACAGCCGTCGATGATACTGTTAGTACTGTAATCGTACCATGGTCAGCACTGGCAGGAAGCGGAACATCGGCATCAACATTCGTATTCTCGTACACCGGAACAACACCTGCAGGCGGCAATAATGGCGACGTTCATTACAACACCGCAACCTACGATATGTCGCAGAAGATTAGTGGTTCGTGGGTAGTGATCGGCAATCTCAAAGGTACAAATGGTACGAATGGAGCTGCCGGGGCTAACGCCAAGGGGATCATCTACAACAACTCGTCCGGCACAGGCACCAGCGCCGGAACCACAGAGGAGGTTCTCGATACTTACACGGTGCAAGTGGGTGACTTTGCCGCCGACGGCGATGTTATCCACGTAGAGGCCATCGTTCAACTTGCCCAGAACTCAAATGAAAAGACCATAAACCTTTACCTCGGAGGGACCACACTGGCGACATACTTCACCGACACCGCTATCAACGCAACGAATGACATTGTGAAACTCGAGGCATGGATAGCCTATGACGGAACCAAGGCCGAGTATGCCGATTCGATGGTTACATCTTACGGGGCACCTGTACCGGGTTACGCATCGTTTGCCATGTCAACACCCACGCTGGGTACAATTTCGGTAACGGGACATAACGGCACTGCTGCAGCCGGAGACATTATCAGCAGGGTACTGAGAATTGAGAAAATTAACAAGGTATAAGTTATGAGAAAATTCATAGCATTGATTCTCATTGCCCTCTCGTTAGGCGTCAATGGGCAGGTTCTTTTAAAGGCCAAGCATATTTCGCTGGCCACAACCCCTAATCCGACACTTATAAATCTTGCATCCAACGCGGAAATGTTCTTCGCCTCGGGAACCAGGTCGCTTACCTCGTCATTTTCTATCTCTGTTACCGGAACTCCCACCGACGGTAAAACCATTATGATGTTCTGGGATGGTACGCTGCTTACCTGCGGAACCTACTCTGTAACTGTTTTTGGTGAACTACTCACAGCGAAACAAGCAGTGGCGAAACTCATTATCATGTCGGTTTACAAAGTCAGTGCATGGGAAACCCGGATTATCAGCGACGCTACAACCGTGTCGAATGTGGGTACGGGAACAGGGTTATTTTACAGGGACTTAATTCAGGGGAATATTAACCTAAAAACGCTTAAAGAGGGCACGGGGGTTTCTATAACGAACAATGCAGACGATATAACCCTGTCGGTCAACCTTGCGGACTCCACGGACATAACAGGTGGTAATGGAATATCGGTAACTGGTGGCCCGTCATTTACCATTGTTAATACCGCACAAGATTCTACAACCGTTGCAAACGCTGGAACTGGAACCGGACAGGTGTATAAATCTATGACCGGGAACCAGGTTAATCTCAAGACCATAAAGCAGGGCACCGGAATGACCGTCACGAATAACACCAGTGATGTCACGGTAACGAACTCAGCGCCCGAACAGACAGTAACGATTACAGGCGCCGGGATAAACACGGTCACAGGCACACACCCGAATTTCGTGGTCAGGGGTACAGAGGTAGATGGATCCATAACGAATGAACTGCAGCAGTTAACCGTGTCATCTACACCGACCACAACGATTACATTGAGTTTGGGCGGCGGGGATATTAACCTGGAGGCAACGGGAGGCATGACCATTGGAACATCATCCGGAACGATTACGTTTCACTCGCCGGCGGTATCAGACTCGACCGTGAAACTCGGAACCCTGCCGATAGTAGTAACAACGAGCGGGGATACAACCCTCATATCCATTACCAAAGCATCGACCACAGATAGTGGATATATCGTTCCGGTAGACTGGAACAGGTTTGATAACAAGGTTGGAGGTCAGGCATCCATAGGTAATATACCCCGAATGTCAGCCATCAAAACCATTGAGAACAGCATTATTTACGACAACGGAACAACGGTAAGGATAGACACCGGACACAATATGGATTATGCCCTTGATGTTCATGGTGGAATACGCAGTCAATTCTGGGTGGATATTGATGGCACTTCAATTCACCAGTCAAAGGTAAACTATAAAGTTGGATCATCAGATTCTACTGTGTGGTATACGCTTGCACTGAATGATCAATTTTATATATCACGTTACACCAATACGTTAAACCCAGCAGCATTCTTTGTAATTGGTTCAGACGGTCACATCGTATTATCACCGGGAACGGGTCAGAATTATCAACTACCAATAACACATGGAACGGCAGGACAACTATTAACCAGTGCAGGATACGGAGGTGCGTTCACATGGACAACCCCATCGGTACTTGCAAATGACTCAATGGTGTTCTATTACAGTCCAACTCGTAACACGGCATATCTGAGAGCAACAACAGCAAGAGTAGCCATCGGGAGTAACTCAACGGCAAATACCAATAGGAGATTCCATGTAGAAGGCAGTCAATATATAAAAGACACCTTGTTTTATGAGTCCGGAACCTATTTAACTGATCTTGGTCAGTCGCTCTACTCTAATTATGGTGCAAGTCTTTTGGATTTAACGCTTCGCACACTTGATACAGATGTGACTCCAACCACAATGCTTACAATAGATAATGGAGTGGTTAAAGAATATCCATATTCAAGTGCAGTTGGAGCATCATTAGACTCGTTGGCATGGTACAGGAACGCCACAAGGGGATACATCTATCCAAGGACGTTAACTGATTATGTTGGCATTGGTCTTAACAACGGGACAGAACAGTTTCAGATTACAAAGAATTTCAGACTACCTCACTCCACGGACTCATTGACAGGGGTTATTAAAAAGGGTGGAACATGGTTCATGCACGACTTCGGAACATATAACACTTTCCTTGGTCTCAAGGCCGGCAATTTCTCAATGTCAAATTCCTACAATACGGGCATCGGTTACATTGCACTGAATGAAGTCACAACAGGCTCACTCAATACAACCCTTGGTTATTCATCGGGATACCATCTTACTACCGGATCAAGCAACACACTTATTGGAAGTGTTGCAGGATATTTCAATACCACCGGAAGCAGGAATACAAGCGTGGGGGATCATGCCGGCGCAATTACAGAAGGAAATGATAATGTCTCTATTGGTTTTGAAGCCGGTTATGGGGTCATTGCCCCAAAAACAGGTCATGGGAATATTGCAGTAGGATCAAGAGCACTTTACAAGGTGGATGCAGGATATGATAATATTGCCATAGGAGACTCTGCAAGCCTTACATTGGACACGAAGCACAATACCATTGCCATTGGCTCAAACGTGGAACCTACCGCTTCAGATCAAGTCATATTGGGAAATTCATCAATCACTGAAACAATATTAAGAGGAACAGTAAATGTTAATAACACGCCAAGCGGATCACCAGTTGGGACTCTTGGCATAAACTCAAACGGGGATATGGTAAAATTTGCATCAGGAGATAGCATCTATCGCTATTTTCCACTCAACGATGGTACAACATCAGTTGAAGTCTTGGCAACGGCAGAAGGAATTACAGCCGTACTTGCAGCAGGGGTTATCACATTCACCATTCCGGCAGGGGCAAGGATTATTTCAGCCAAAATAAGAATTACAACATTGTCCTCTGTGGTCATTAACATGGGAACAAACGATATGCTCAATAGTAACGCTTGGAACAGGTGGATGCCAATAATGCAGGCATGGAGGGAGGACACAGGGGCACAACTCATGGGTGCGAATGTTCTTCTTGATAAGACCGTCTTTACAAGATTTACAGTACAGGGATTGGTTTATTCGGCTGGTTCTTACTGCCAGATCAGACTTGGATTCTAATGAGAAAAATACTACTCATATTACTACTGTTACCCCTGATGGGATGGAGTCAGGTCTTCCGCTACACCAGCCGGTTTGACTGCTCTCAGGTTGACGAAGTATCTACGGGAGTATGGAACTTAACGGGTCAGTCCATCGACCTCACAGGCAGCTATACGGGCCTTGACGTTGATACCAACTGCATTATCTTTCAGCGTGGCTACGATGTGAACGGTAAGATGGTTTACGACCCTTACCGGGTTACTGGAGTTATCAGTCAGGGTGTTACCGACATTGTTGTTAAGGTTGTAGCAGACTGGCCGGGAGGGATTCTCAATTCATCGGGTTACCCGTACACAGGTTCGTTTCCGATTGCAACCAGCGTCATGGATACGCTGAAACTGATTAACCGTACATCGTTTTACCTGAATCAGATAGACCCGGATTACGAAGCCGCACTTGACAATTACAAC
>Ga0194053_10000186_pt1 | contig 48294 bp, 46 predicted proteins | sample SepL228m_MetaG_FD_161684 | JGI IMG/M metagenome (GOLD analysis project Ga0194053, IMG submission 161684) | Anoxic zone freshwater microbial communities from boreal shield lake in IISD Experimental Lakes Area, Ontario, Canada - Sep2016-L227-8m | ecosystem: Environmental > Aquatic > Freshwater >...
GCGAGCCATGTTGAGACAGGCGCCCAACATCATCATGTTGGGCGAAATTCGAGACAAGGAAACCGCGAGTATCGCCATCAATGCCTCGCTTACCGGACATCTGGTTCTCTCCACACTTCACACCAATGATGCTCCCGGCGCAGTCGCCCGTCTTGTCGATATCGGGGTTCCTCCTTTCCTGGTTTCCAGCGCAGTTCGAGCCGTCATGGCGCAGAGGCTTGTCCGCAGGCTCTGCTCTAACTGTAAGGAGCCAACGGAACTTTCGGAATATGAGGCCCGCTCGCTTAATCTGGATCCTTCGCAGATAGCCAAGGCGACCCCGATGCGTCCGGTGGGATGTGAAAAGTGCAGGGGAAAAGGCTTTCGCGGACGATTGGGAATATTCGAAATCATGGTGGCCGATGATGAAATCCGCCAAATGATCAACCATAACGCCACCACGCTTCAGCTACGCCACCGAACCCGTGAACTTGGAATGCGTACCCTGCGCGAGGATGGCATCCGCAAGGTGCTTGCCGGTATGACCACCGCAGAGGAAGTCATCTCCAGCACCATGGGGGACGACCATTAACCGCCCCTTCCTATAATGAATCCCCATCAGGTCATCGATATTTTCAAACGCTCGGGACTTCTTGACGAAGCCACTGCCGATGAACTCCTCAACGAGGCCATCAACAGTGGTCATTCCATTGATGACATCATGGCGGATCAGGGGATCATCTCTCCAGAGACATTTGCCCAGGCGTTGGCGGCAGAACTGGGGGTTGACGCTGTCGATCTCTCGACATTCGAACCCATCCCCACCTTACTGCATTTGGTTCCATCGGGCATGGCCCGTCTTCACGAGGTTTTCCCGATCACGGCATCCGCCAACATCATCACCGTTGCCCTTGCCAATCCGCTCGACACCCAGGCACTCGACGATCTGCGGTTCACCCTGAACCGAGAGATCAATCAGGTCGTCGCACCGCGACGGCAGGTGCAGGAACTCATCAAAAAATACTACGGTGACGAGGATACCTCGATGGAGGAGGTACTCGAACAACTCGACGGCACCACGGTTACGGAAGTTTCATCCGACGAGGATGAATTCAATGCTGCTGCTGCTGCCGCCGAAGCCAATGCCACCCCGATCATCCGCTATGTCGATCTCATCCTTGACCGTGCAGTCCAGGCCCAGGCAAGTGACATTCATTTCGAACCCTTTGAAAAAGAGTTCAAGATCCGCTACCGCGTTGATGGGGCACTCTATGAGATGGAGCCCCCTCCCCGTCACCTTGCGCTCCCGGTTATCTCCCGCATCAAAGTCTTGGCCAATCTGAACATCGCCGAACGCCGCGTCCCTCAGGACGGTCGCATTCAAAGGCAGGTAGCGGGCAAGACCATCGATCTCCGTGTTTCCAGCCTGCCCACCCAGTTCGGAGAGAGCGTCGTGCTCCGCGTTCTTGACAGAAGTGCCGTCAAACTTGATCTGGAAACTCTTCAGATGCCGAAGGATATCTATGAATTTATCCTTGAAGTCATCGAGAAACCGAACGGTATCTTCATTGTTACTGGTCCGACCGGTTCAGGCAAAACAACCACCCTCTATGCCTGCCTCAACAAGATCAACACGATCGATTCGAAGCTTCTGACTGCGGAGGATCCCGTGGAATACGAGATTGACGGGATCATGCAGGTGCCTATCAACGACGCCATCGGCATGAACTTCGCCCGGGTACTTCGGGCATTCCTTCGTCAGGATCCTGATCGCATCATGATCGGGGAAACTCGCGATCTCGAAACCGCGCAAATCGCCATCCAGGCATCTCTCACAGGTCACCTTGTCTTCACCACACTGCATACAAATGACTCCACGGGTGCCGTCTCAAGGCTTGTGGACATGGGTGTCGAACCCTTCATGATTTCTGCATCCCTTGAAGGGGTGCTTGCCCAGCGCTTGGTGCGCCGCATCTGCACCAAGTGCAAAACGGCCTACGAACCCGATGAAGCCATCCTTTCTCAACTGGGTCTCTCCGCCTACGATATCGGTGACAAGACATTCTATTTCGGCAAGGGATGCACAGAATGCAATCACACCGGTTATAAGGGTCGCAAAGGCCTGTACGAACTGCTGAAAATCTCCGATCCGATTCGCATGATGATCAACGAAAGGGCTCCCGGTGTCGTCCTGCGGCAGAAAGCCATGGAACTCGGCATGGCGACACTTCGGGCGGATGGTCTCCGATGCATTTTTGACGGCATTACGACAATCGAGGAAGTCCTGAAGTATACTTAACCCCTATCTGAAGATTTCTGAACTGGAGCCGGGTCATAAGTGCTGCAAAATCCTCGGCTGCAATCGGCCCCTTCTCATCATTCCTGCCGCGGATCGGTGCGGCATTTGTCGAGGAACGGACACGATTGATCCAGTCTTCGCCGAGAAGTTTGTCCAACAACTCCGGACGATTGGCCGCAATGGTTGTCTCCGTCTTATCGCCTGTCGGCACTCCCTTTCCCACGAACCAGCCAGCCAGCGCCATGGTCACCCGCACGGCAGTGGAGCGGGTATAGTTTGTCATCATGCAAGATGGAGCTTCCGAGGCGCTCACCGCCTGCCAGATAGATCGGAAAGTCTCCAGATTCCACATCTCAATATTCTGGGCTGGAGAATAAGGATCGAAAAAAATCGACGAGGGGGCGGGGGCGTGATGTGTTCCTCGTGTAAAGTCCCCACGGTGCAAAATCCATCGGATATTGGGCAATGGCTGAGCACTTCCAACGGTAAGCAGTTGGGTAATCACCGCCTCCCAGCCCATCAGATATTCCAGTTCTACGGCGTGCTGCAGAGCATATTCCAAAACAGTCGTCGAGATCTCAAAACTGTGGATCTCGACCAGCGCCGTCGTGCCGCGCAACTCTTCAATGGCCGTGATCGCATTTCCTGCGGGGCCAAGTCCTATATCCCAGATGACAAAAGGTTCCGTATCTCTCCACGCTGAGACACGCTGTGACAGAAACTGCTGTCGGACATGAAGCTCCAATGCCTCCGTGCGAGGGTCGGTGCCGACATGCATCGTCTCCCCATGAACCAGCGAACGAATACTCCTCCCTCCCCCCTTCAGAGAGACCAGTTCAAATCCAGAAAGGGCTTGCATCCGCTAAGCCTATCACTCGTGGCAACCGTAGAGAAAAGAAACTCTGCAAGATCCCGCTTCCACGGCGATCTCTGCCCTAGAAAGATCCTGACTAAGGGGAATAGATCATCTTTGGAAATGCAAATCCTCGTCCATTAAAAAAAGAAGAGCCGGGTCGTAAACGACCCGGCTCTCTTTGATTCTCTTGGAAGAGGTTCTACCTTAGTAGTCCATTCCTCCCATTCCGCCCATACCACCACCCGGTGGCATTGCTGGAGCCTTTTCCTTCTCAGGAGCGTCCGCAATGACTACTTCGGTGGTGAGCAGGAGGCCGCTGATGGAGGCAGCGTTCTGAAGGGCGCTACGGGTGACTTTCGTCGGATCGACGATTCCGGCCTTCACGAGATCAACATATTCGCCGGTGGCGACATTGTAACCTTCGTTGCCCTTACTCTTCTTGACTTCCTGAACGATGAGCGCGCCTTCCTTGCCTGCGTTGGCAGCAAGCTGGCGGAGAGGAGCCTCGACGGCGCGACGGACGATCTCAAGACCAACCTGTTCGTCACCTTCGAGCTTGAGGGTATCGAGCACCTTCTGAGCACGGATAAGAGCGACACCGCCGCCTGGGACGATTCCTTCCTCGACTGCCGCACGGGTAGCATGGAGGGCGTCTTCGACACGGGCCTTCTTTTCCTTCATCTCGGTCTCGGTGGCTGCACCAACATTGATGACGGCAACACCGCCTGCGAGCTTGGCAAGACGCTCCTGGAGCTTCTCACGGTCGTAATCGCTGGTGGTCTCTTCGATCTGACGACGGATCTGACCCACACGGCCTTGGATGTCGGCACTCTTGCCTGCACCTTCGACGATGGTGGTGTTTTCCTTGTCAACGGTGATGTGCTTGGCACGTCCAAGATCTTCAAGGGTAATGTTCTCGAGCTTGATGCCGAGGTCTTCGGTGATAAGGCGTCCACCAGTGAGAACGGCTATGTCCTCGAGCATGGCCTTGCGGCGATCTCCAAATCCAGGTGCCTTAACGGCGCAGATTTGCAGGGTGCCACGGAGCTTGTTCACCACGAGTGTGGCAAGGGCCTCGCCCTCGACATCCTCGGCAATGATCAGAAGCGGCTTACCGCTCTTGGCGACTTTCTCAAGCAGAGGGAGGAGATCCTTCAAGTTGCTGATCTTCTTCTCGAAGATGAGGATGTAAGCACTGTCAAGGGAGACTTCCATGGCTTCGGCATTGGTGACGAAGTATGGGGAGAGGTATCCCTTGTCAAACTGCATTCCCTCAACGACATCCAGAGATGTCTCGATGGTCTTGGCTTCCTCGACGGTGATAGTACCGTCCTTGCCGACTTTCTCCATCGCATCAGCGATGATCTGGCCGATGGTGGTGTCCCAGTTGGCCGAGACAGTGGCGACCTGAGCGATCTCTGAGCTGTCCTTTACCTTCTTGCTGATACGGGCAAGTTCGCCAACGATGGCGTCAACGGCCTTGTTGATACCGCGCTGAAGGGAGGTCGGATTGGCACCGGCGGTGACATTCTTCAGACCCTCTTTGTAGATGGCTTCGGCAAGCACGGTTGCGGTGGTGGTTCCGTCACCGGCGATATCGCTGGTCTTGGAAGCCACTTCACGCACGAGCTGTGCTCCCATGTTCTCAAAGGGATCTTCGAGTTCGATCTCCTTGGCGACACTGACGCCGTCCTTGGTGATCGTTGGGCTGCCGAATTTCTTATCAAGGATAACATTGCGACCCGAGGGTCCGAGGGTTGCCTTGACTGCTTTGGCGAGTTTCTCAACACCGCGCAGCAGGGCATGCCGTGCGGTTTCGTCGAACTGGAGTTGTTTTGCTGACATAATGATTCTGTGTGTTGTTTTGAGTTAGAAAATGAGATTAGCCGAGGATGCCGAGGATGTCGTCCTCACGCAGGATCAGGTAAGCTTCGCCGTCAACCTTGACTTCGGTTCCGCCGTACTTGGAGATAAGGACGGTGTCGCCTTTCTTGACGGTGAAGGCGATCTTCTTGCCTTCGTCATCCAGCTTGCCGGTGCCCAGGGCGATAACCTTGGCTTCCTGTGGTTTCTCTTTGGCGGTATCGGGAATAATGATTCCGCCCTGTTTGACTTCCTTCTCGGTGATCGGCTGCACGAGCACTCGATCCGATAGGGGTTGGATATTCACTGCCATGTTGTTTTTTTCCTTGGTTGTGGGTTTTTAACTATTGCCCCTGCCCGCACTTGCGGGAGGGCGTGTTGTTAAATTCTTACTGCGTTGAATAGGTGAGGTGTTGAGAAGTTTAGAGGCAAGAAGCCTGTTACTTTTTCTTGTCCTCATCGACCATCTCAAACTCTGCATCGACGACATCGCCATCCTTCTTGGGCTCTGCGGCGGCACCGGACTCGGCATGTGCGTGTCCTGCACCAGCGGTACCCTCTGCTCCTGCAGCGGCGGCTGTTTGTTTATAAAGCTCTGCGCTGACCTCATGGAACTTAGTCTGGAGAGCCTCGTAGGCAGACTTGATAGCCTCGATGTCGCTGCCCTTGAGGGCTTCGCGCACTTTGGCAATCTCATCTTCGACAGCCTTTTTGGTGGCTCCGTCGATCTTGTCACCCATTTCGGCAAGCTGCTTCTCGGACTGGTAGGCAAGCGTGTCGGCATTGTTCCGAACCTCGATTCCTTCCTTGGCTTTGCGGTCATCCTCGGCATGAGCCTCGGCCTCCTGCTGCATCCGCTCGACTTCCTCCTTGCTGAGTCCGCTCGATCCGGTAATGGAGATTTTCTGCTCCTTGCCTGATCCGAGATCCTTAGCGGAGACATTCAGGATACCGTTGGCATCGATGTCGAAAGTGACCTCGATCTGCGGTGTACCACGAGGAGCTGGAGGGATGCCGTCGAGATGGAAAACTCCAAGCTGTTTGTTATCACGGGCAAGAGGCCGTTCGCCTTGGAGAACCTTGATCTCGACACCCGGCTGATTGTCGCTGTAGGTCGAAAAGACATTGCTCTTCTTGGTAGGGATCGTCGTGTTGCGGGGGATCATCGGGGTGGCGATTCCACCGGCCGTCTCGATTGCAAGTGTCAGCGGGGTAACATCAAGCAGGAGCACATCCTTCACATCACCGCGCAGGACACCCCCCTGAATGGCAGCACCAATGGCGACGACCTCATCTGGATTCACACCCTTGTGCGGTTCCTTGCCGATCATGTTGCGAGCGGTCTCGACAACCTTGGGCATGCGGGTCATACCTCCGACAAGCACGAGTTCGTTCACATCCCCCTTTTTCCACTTGGCATCGGAGAGACAGTCCTCGACGGGTTTGACGGTGCGTTGGAAGAGATCGTCCGTAAGCTGCTCGAGCTTGGAACGGGTAAGCTTTTTCTGAATGTGCTTCGGTCCGCTGGCATCAGCGGTCACGAAGGGGAGATTGATCTCGTATTCCTGTGTTGAGGAAAGAGCGATCTTGGCCTTCTCGGACTCTTCTTTGATACGCTGGACGGCGTCAGGCTGCTTGGTGAGATCAATGCCGGATTCGGTTTTGAACTCGCTGATGATCCACTCCATGATGCGATTGTCCCAATCGTCACCACCCAGATGGGTGTCACCGTTAGTGCCACGAACCTCAAAGACCCCGTCTCCGAGTTCGAGTGCTGAGATATCGAAGGTACCGCCACCCAGATCATAGACGGCGATTTTCTCATCTTTCTCTTTTTCGAGTCCGTAAGCGAGTGAGGCTGCAGTCGGCTCGTTGATGATACGAAGCACCTCGAGACCGGCGATTTTACCAGCATCCTTGGTGGCATTTCGCTGGGAATCGTTGAAGTAAGCGGGGACAGTGATCACAGCTTGGGTGATTTTTTCACCCAGCTTGGCCTCCGCATCACTCTTGAGCTTGGCAAGGATCATCGCCGAGATCTCAGGAGGGGAGAATGCCTTGGGCTTGCCGTCGATCTCCACCTGAATGTGGGCATCTCCATTGGCAGCCTTGACCAGTTTGTAAGGGACCCGATCCTGCTCGCCGCGGCACTCGTCATACTTGCGGCCCATGAACCGTTTCACGGAGAAAATGGTGTTTGTGGGGTTAGTAATGGCCTGGCGTTTTGCAGCCTGACCGACAAGACGCTCGCCACTCTTGGAGAATGCAACCACCGAGGGGGTGGTGCGTGCGCCTTCTGAGTTTTCCAGAACAACCGGCTCACCGCCTTCCATGACGGACATGCAGGAGTTGGTCGTTCCCAAATCGATTCCTAGAATTTTAGACATAACAATTACTACACAAGCAAACGCCATGCCGGCAGTTGATAGTATAGTTATCTATCTATAAATAATATACTTACAAAATATCTACAAATACTGGAGGAGCAAATAAAGAGCCGCTATGTCTCATTTATGAGACATATTTAAGCAACGCGAGTCTTTTTGTCTCACTTAAAAATCTGGAAGCGATCATTCTGAAGAGCGGCGTAAATTCCTCCGGCATCTGCTCCATCCAATGCTGGATCTGCTCCACCGGGAAAAAGGAACCTGTTTCCACCTCGCCCGGCGCAAATCGAAAAGGCCCCTCTGAATGACCGACGAAGACTTCCAGAAATTCATACCCCGTTTCGGCAGAGGCCTCGATTTTCCAGATTTTTGTCAGTGGGGAATCCACGCCTATCTCCTCCATCAACTCCCGATGAGCAGCCTCTTCATAGGACTCACCGGCATCGACATGCCCTGCTGTGCTCGAACACCAGAGATCAGGATGATTCTGCTTCCAGGGGGAGCGTTTTTGGAGAAACAACTCGCCGGCCCGGTTGAAGAGCCAGATATGGACAGCCCGATGAAGCAACTTATTCACATGCACCTCATCACGCGGCTTGGAGCCGATGACTGCATCGCATGCGTCCACGATATCAAAAATTTCCTCGGGAGGATCGACTTCGGGATGTTGCCCATCTCGGCCCAGCAGAGCGAGTTCTGCCCAATCATCCACGGGCAAATCCTCCGCCCTTGCCGTAAGGGGATGCCCCTTGGCAGCAGCCCACTTCTCCCAAGTCTCTTTGGAAAGATCAAGGAGCGATCCGAGTTGCTTGCGGCGGGAATGAAACCCCTTCCGTACCAGCTCACTAAAGCGCACCGGATCGCAGCTTGGCAGGCCAGCCACGGGACGCTGACTCACCTCGATGACGATCGACTCGACGGAAGGTCTTGGCCAGAACACATCAGGCGGCACGATACGGAGTTTTTTCACGTGCCAGCGTCGTCCTAACTGCACCGTCAATGCTGCATAATCCCCGTGTCCGGGAGTCGCTGCAAGTCGTTCGCCAACTTCCCTCTGCACCATCAGAACAAGCCTGCATGCGGGTGAAACGGGCATCGTGAAATGCGTGATGATCGCGGTCGAAGCACTATAGGGTAAATTGCCGAGCATTTTCACACGGCCAAAACCGTAAAGGGAACGCAGGTCGGCCTTGGCTCCGTCCCCCTGAATAATCTCCAACCGACCCGAGGCAATCTCTGCCGCATACCGTTCCCGCAGCTCTGCTGCGAGTCGATGATCCCGCTCGATCAGGGTGATCCTGCGCGCCGGAGATTCCAGGATGTGAACTGTCAACGCTCCCATTCCCGGCCCGACCTCGACAAGATGATCGCTCGGTTGAGGATCAAGATCGGAGACGATGGCGCGGGCAAGGTTAGTATCGAGGAGAAAATTCTGGCCGAGCATCTTGCTCGGACGCACCCCGATCTCATCAAGACGGGCGCGAAGTTCGGTTTTGGACATGGGTAGAAGATAAAGAAATACATCCCGGCAGCGCGAGCAACGATCTTCTCATGCACAGATAGGCCGAACAGGGACTTTCACACTTCTTCGCAAGTTATTCACATTGGGCCGCGAAACTTGAAATTTGAGACCCGATTGGAAGGCCAGATTAAAGGAAGCAGATTTGCCTTTGCAATTTTCGCTCTTCAAGTTTCACCATTTTCCACTTCGCTTCTTGAGCCTTTTGCCGAGTTGATCCACCCTGCCTCGACATGAAAAAGAATGGATGCCTCCCCCTGGTGCTTTTTGCGGCCCTCGGCCTGAGCCTTTTTGGAAATCTTATTTTCATCTCCATGCTGGGCACGCGTGGGGCGGGACCCGCCAGGGTCATTTCTAAAAAGAAATTCGCAGAGACCACCATTGTGCGCGCTCATGACACCACCGATAAAATCGCCCTCATCGATCTCAACGGACTGATCTCCTACAGCAGAAATACGGCATCCGGTGATTCCATGGTGGATGCACTCAAAGATGCCTTTGCGCAGGCTACCGAAGATCCTGAAGTGAAAGGGGTTGTCCTTTCGGTGGATTCACCGGGCGGAGAAGTCACTGCCGGTGACACCATCTATCACGCGCTCGGAAAACTGAATGCAAAAAAACCGGTTGTTATCTTTATCAACTCCATAGGCACCTCCGCCGCCTATTACATCGCCTGTGGCGGCTCCTGGATCCTGTGTAGCGATACTTCATTCACAGGAAGCATCGGTGTCATCATCTCAACACTCAACTACAAGGAACTCTTTGGAAAAATCGGCATTCAATCCGTGATCTTCAAAAGTGGTCAATTCAAGGATGCTCTCAATGGAGCGCGGGATCTCACCCCAGAGGAGAAAAGTTATTTCCAAGGACTCGTCATGCAAACTTACGACCGATTCCTGGGCATCGTCGCCAAGGCTCGACATCTTGACCCAAAAGTACTCCAGTCGGGTATTGCTGACGGGCGCGTCCTGAGCGGCAAGGATGCCTACGATGCCAAACTCGTCGATCAACTCGGCTATATCGAAGATTCTTACGAGAAGGCGCGCACACTTGGCAAGGCACCCGGAGCGGAAATCGTCCGCTATGAGAGAAGGCGCAGCTTAGGACACCTGCTGCGTTTCTTTGAGGATTCGGAAAAGAGCGACATCCATCTTGATCTGAACCTGCAACCCTCGGGGAGCATCAGACTGGAGAGTGGCCGTCTCTATCTGCTTCCCTCCTTCTACGCCCTGTGAAGATGATTCTTGGATCAATTCACTTCGCATCAGGTAATACCGTCACCTTGTTTGCGCTCGGTGGCTTTCTGACATTGCTTTGCTTTTATGGTTGGATGGTTCGAGGCAATCTGGCTCGCCCTGTCCTGACGACACAGCCATTCGCGCTTCCAGACGCTCTCTGCGCCGGTATCCTTGCTCTCTGGATGATCTCCATGATTTCCCGCAGCTTAGACGCTCCGCAGCACATCACGATTGGCACGATCATCGCCAATTCGATTCTCTACGGAACCCTTATTCTCGGCATCTTCGGGGTGATCGGATTTCAGAAACAAAGTGCCATCTCCATCTTTTCGCTTCAACCATCGCGATTTGCGGGGTCAGCTGCCACAGGACTGCTCTGGCTGTTAGTCTCCTACCCTCTGATTCTGGCATGTCAGGCGGTGGTGCAGCAATGCCTGGGCTGTGCGGATGATTCACAACTCATCGTCAGGTATTTTCTGGAACACCCGGATCTTCGACATCGTGGTGCGGTCATTCTGATGGCAGTCATCGTGGCACCGGTGGCCGAGGAGGTGATTTTCCGCGGCTACTTCTATGGCGTGATCCGCCGCTATGGAGGACGGATCCCCGCCATCCTCACCTCATCGCTGCTCTTCGCGGCGATTCATGTCCATCTTCCTTCCGTGCCGGGACTCATTCTGTTGGCAATCATTCTCACACTCCTTTATGAACGGACCGGATCACTCTGGGCACCCATCACCATGCATGCCGCTTTCAATGCCTCGACGATTCTCTTTCTTATCTTCTGGCCAGAGATGGCTTCATGATACCCCGTCAATGAAGAGGAAAACACACTCCGAAGCCGAGCTGTTAGAACTTGTCCGGAAGATGCTTCCCTCAACCTCAACCGATGTGATGACAGGCATTGGTGATGATTGCGCCGTGATCGACAATAGGAAAAACAACGGCGAGTTCAGTCTCCTGAAAACCGATGCACTTGTGGAAGGCATTCATTACACATCCACAACTTCCCTGCAGCTAGTGGGGAGAAAAGCGCTCTGCCGCCCAATCAGTGATATCGCGGCGATGGGTGGCACTCCTCTTCATGCCGTCATTACCGTGGCGGCCCCCTCCTCTTGGGGAATCTCCCAATGGAGTTCACTTTACCGTGGAATCGGAAGGGCTGCGCATGCTTTTGAAGTCTCCATCGTCGGCGGAGAGACAGTTCGCTCACCCGGCCCTCTGTTCCTATCCGTTGCGATGACCGGAATGGTACCAAAACACAATCTCCGCCTTCGTTCAGGCGCTCACCCCGGAGATTTGCTTTGTGTGACTGGCAAACTCGGCGGATCCTTCAAGAGCACTCGTCATCTCCGCTTTCAACCTCGTCTGACTGAAGGACAGTGGCTGGCCTCCCAGCGGGGAGTCACCGCCATGATGGATCTCAGTGACGGACTCGGCAGCGACCTTCCGAAGCTGGCCCAGGCGAGCGGATGTGCCTTCCGTCTTGTTCCGGAATCCCTCCCATTGAACCGGGGCTGCACAACGAATGAGGCCATCACCGACGGCGAGGATTACGAATTGCTGATCAGTGCCTCGCCACGCCGTTGGCCGGATCTACAAGGCCGTTGGGAAAAAACCTTCCCTAAACTCCCGCTCACTGTGATTGGATCACTTCTTGATCATCACACCTCCTCCACTCATCTCCCTTCGGGACATGACCATTTTCAGTCATGATTAAACTGACCTACCTGAAACCGGGCACCTCTCCAAGCGCCCTCCAGATCGAAGGCTGTTCTAAGGGAGTCCCTCAAAAGATCACTCTCTGCACCTACGACATCTCCACCTTTGAGGAAGTCATCTGCGACGATGCCTCCGATGCGATCCGCAGGATAGATCCCTCGAAGAACAATTGGATCGATGTCAACGGGCTTGCCGATGTCGAAACAGTCCGTGTCTTTGGTACTCATTTCAACCTGAGCCCACTCGTTATGGAGGATATTCTCACCTCCCAGCGCCCGAAAATGGAGAATCTGGATGAGGGAATTTTTCTGATTACATCCATGGTGCGCACCAACAAGGAAAAAGAAGGCGAAGTGGAAATCGAGCAACTGAGCCTCTTCTTTGGGAAAAACTATGTCGTCACCTTCCAACCGGAACAAAGCCGTGATTCCTTTGATGAAGTGCGTCGAAGACTCAGGATGGAGGGAACCCTGATACGAAAATACGGCCCGGATTTCCTTACTTACACACTGCTCGACACAGTCGTTGATCATTACTTCCCTGTTCTGGAGATGATCGGGGATGATACAGAACTCATCGAGGAGGCGTTGGTGGAGCGTCCCAGTCGAAACACTCTCAAGGATCTCTTTCACTATAAACGAGTGCTGCTGGAAATGCGCCGGGGAGCCTGGCCTCAACGCGAAGTCTTCAGCCATCTGATGCATGAGGAAAAAGGTCTTGTCTGCGATCAGACGCGAACTTATCTGCGCGACTGCTACGAGCATATCACCCAGATTATTGATATCATTGAAAATTATAGGGATCTGACCACAGGGTTGATGGATGTGTATCACTCCAGTCTGAGTTTCCGAACCAATGAAATCATGAGGGTGCTTACCCTGGTCTCGACATTCTTTATGCCACTGACATTTCTTGCAGGTGTTTACGGCATGAACTTTCATGACGGTCCCTTCAACATGCCCGAGCTGACATGGCGCTATGGCTATCCTGCTTTTTGGGTCGTGGCACTCCTGATTTGTCTGGGGATGTTCATCTTCTTTCGCCGCAAGAAGTGGCTCTAATTCTCTGTTGATTTGATGAAACGACCCATTCTCATCCTCACCTCCGCATTCGGCGAAGGTCACAATGCCGCCGCAAGGAATCTTGCGATCGCCCTCCGGTTACAGGATCCAGAACGCCCGGTCGAGGTGCGAGACCTTTTTGCCGAGGCTTATGGTCCGCTTTACAGGATCGCCCAAAAAAACTACTTCTTCTTTATCAACCACTGCCCAGGCCTGTGGTCGTGGTTCTATAAATATCTGCATCAGAGTAAAAATGCTCCCAGCCAGGTTGCGGTTTTCAGGAGAGGAGCACGACTGCTTCGCAAGACACTCACAGAGATCCAGCCGGCTGTGGTTGCTTCCAGCTATCCGGGTTACAACCATCTTCTCGATCATCTCGACGGCACAAAAAACCGCCCCTACAAGACGGTCACGGTTGTCACGGATTCGATTTCAATCAACTCCCTATGGTATCGGGGGCACTCCGATTGCTACCTTGTGCCCAATGAGGTCACAGCTAAAGTCATGAAAGATGCCGGCGTGCCCGATGAGAAAATCCGTGTCAGTGGATTTCCGGTTCCCGGAATTTTTGAGGCTCTTCGCGGGTCGCGCATTCCTCCCGATCCTCCCGCACGACTCCCGAAGGTCCTCTACCTCGTGAATCCTGGACAGAAGAATGCTGGTGAGATTCTCAAGCAACTTGGTGCCGTTGAAGGAATCGAACTTTCAGTTGCATGCGGCAGGGACGAGGAACTCCGATCTAGCCTCCAGAAGATCGCCAACTCACTTGCCAGCCCGATAAAAGTCGATGGCTGGATGAAGGATCTTCCCGAAAGAATCGCCTCCAACCACCTGATTGTTGCAAAGGCAGGAGGGGCCACCGTACAGGAGTGTCTGGCAGCATCCACACCTCTGGTCATGAGTCAGGTGATCCCCGGCCAGGAAGAGGGGAACGCCGAACTGCTCACCACCGAGGAATGCGGCTGCACCGCAACTTCGCCACAAGCGGTAGCCTCGGCCATCCGCTATGCATTCTCACATGGCGCCGCAGTTTGGAAATGCTGGGAAAAGAATACAGGAAGGATCGGAAAACCCGACGGTGCCGCGACAGGTGCAAGAATTCTGCTAGATCAAGCCTCCCTGGATGACGGGGGCAAGGATGCCAATGCGTAAGAAATCCAGCTCAAACAAAATACAATCGGGAGATTTTGAGTTTCACCGGCTCAATGTTGAGAGTCGTGAATGGCGCGATCTCTATCACTGGATGCTTCGACTTTCCTGGTCTCAGTTTGCCGGATTTGTCTTTGTGATTTATCTGGTGCTCAATTTCCTCTTCTCACTTCTCTATTACTTCGGAAGGCCATGCATCAACGGAATGGAGACTTTCTCCGACGCGTTTTTCTTCAGCGTTGAAACTCTTGCCACAGTCGGCTACGGCCATTTCTATCCGGAGACATTTTACGGACATACAGTTGCCACATTCGAGATCATTGCGGGTATGTTCGGGATGGCGGTGATCACGGGACTGATCTTCATCCGGTTTTCAAGACCGACGGCACGCATACTCTTCAGCAAACGATTGGTGATTTCCAACTTTGACGGTCAGCCAGCACTGATGCTCAGAGTGGCCAATCTGCGTCATCAGGCGATGGCAGAAGCTGAGTTCCGGGTCATGTTGATCCGCGATGAATACGTCAGGGAGGGGGAAATAATGCGTCGATTCTATACGCTTAAACTTCAGTTTGATCGTCTGATCGCTTTCCCTGCCGCCCTCACGATTCGTCATATCATCGATGAATCGAGTCCTCTTGTTGGAATCACTGCGCAAGATTTGGAAAAATCAGATGCCCGCTTTGTGGCCTCCATCGTCTGCATCGACACAGTGATACCGGCTTCCGTACAGAGCCAAAACCATTACACATGGAGGGATGTTCATTTTGGGAAGCGCTTCGTGGAGATTTATACGGACATCGACGATCACAAGATTTCGGTTGATTACGGTCTCCTGCACGAAGTGGAGCCGGTTCAGTAATAAGAGTGTTGGACAGTTAGAACGGAAATCACAAACCCCCGTTTTCCTTATCCCTCACCCCTGTGAATTCTTCTCCTCGCTCTAAGGGAACAACCCCCGGCTCTGTTTGGCCTCGGCCACCCGTTGGATTCCAAGAGTCAAGGCGGCTAGGCGGCGATCAAATTTGAATTTGCGCTTCTGGTACTCCACGGATGCTTTGGCCTTGTCCAGAATGACAAAAAGCTTCTGCAGCACCTCTTCCCTGCTCCAATAATAGCTCTGTAAATTTTGAAGCCATTCAAAATAGGAAACAATGACACCTCCCGAATTAGCCAGGACATCCGGGATGAGTTCAATATCGCCCCGTTGCTCGATGAGAGTGCTTGCCTCATTTGTCGTCGGCCCGTTTGCAGCCTCAACAAGCAGACGGCATTGGAGCCGTTCGGCGATTTCCCCGGTGATCACCCGCTCCAGAGCAGCGGGAATGAGCACGACGCATTTCATTGTCAGTAGCTGCTCGTTGCTGATCGCTGCACCGCCATCAAAATCAAGCAGCACTTTCTGATATTTGATATAATCCACAGCCTTACGAATATCGATACCCGAAGCATTGAAAATACCGCCTGTATGATCGGAGATGGCGATGATCCTGGCACCATAGGATTGAAGTGCGAGTGCTGTTTCACTCCCCACATTACCAAATCCCTGAATTGCGACCGTGGCATCACGAATGGGGATACCTAGATCCTCAAGATAGAGTTTGGTAAGATAGGCCACCCCTGCTCCCGTCGCTTCCCTACGACCTTCCGAGCCACCCAGCAGGAGTGGTTTTCCAGTCACGATGGCCGGTGAATTGCAGCCCATATGACTGGAGTAAGTATCCATCATCCATCCCATGATCTGGGGATTGGTGCCCACATCCGGAGCGGGAACATCAATTTGGGGACCGATGAATGGAATTAATTCCTGCATGTAACGGCGGGAGAGACGCTCGAGTTCACCGAGAGAGAGATGGGAGGGATTGACTATCACACCACCCTTTGCTCCGCCATAAGGCAGTCCGACAAGCGAGCATTTCCAACTCATCCACATTGAGAGCGCCGCAACCTCGCCAATCGTCACGCTTTGATGAAAACGAATCCCCCCCTTGGCGGGTCCCATCGAGAGATTGTGCTGCACACGATATCCCTCAAAAAGAACGACACTTCCGTCATCCATCCTCACCGGTAGGGCAACAGACACACATCGACGGGGGTATTTTGTGCGATCCCTGATTTCCTCCGGAAGACTGATGGCATCAGCAGCCACATCGAACTGGCGGCAGGCCATCTTGAAAGTCTCGGAATCGTAGAGAGAGGAAATGACTACCTTGGACATAGAGGGAAAGATTCAGCCTTTTCCTGGATGCACTCAAGCCTGAGATAATCGCGCTCCCATGAAAGAATGGACTCAATAGACTCGCCATATTGATTTGTGCCCGGACGGAAGCCCGACGGGCTACCTCTCTGGATCAGCTTGGACAGACAACGAAACCTCACCACCATGCCGATCGCCTGAAGCCGCTTGCGGGAGTAAAAGCAGTAAAGACACCGGCAGTTTCAATCATGATGGTATTTGCGATAAAAGCGCAGTGCTTCGACTGGGACTCCAAGGTCGGCCAGGGGATAGATTTTTCCGGCATTACCCCCTCCGCATCCGGCAGGATCACGGATCAGATAATCAAAACCTCGCTTGCCCACAATAACGACAAAGTGCGTGATCCCATCTGTGCGTCGGATGCGAACGATCACGGGATTGCCACGCAGGAGATTCCAATCGATCAAGGCGTAAGAGGGGAGATCCTCATAGGCCTTCTCAACCAGCTTAGGGGAATACTCCGCTGCGGACTCCCACTTCAGCCATGCTTTTCCTTCATAGCCGTTGTGATCAATCAGGAAGTGATTGAGCCGTTTCGGATCAATATTCATCCCGTAAAAACCAAGGAGCATGGAGGCGGAGGAGACTGCGCAACCTTGTGAGGCAAGCGTTCCAGCCGTCTCTCCAAGATAATCCTCCCCCCAATCAGGATCTCCCTGAAAAAACTGCGGAACCTCGATTACCAACTCACCCGGAATCGGAAGACCACCTCTGCCGCTCAATGGCATTTTCCAAATCCAGACCGCAAGCAACGCCATCACGGGTATCACAAGGAGAATCCCCAGTCGTTTGAGTGAGCGACTGTTACCGCTTGCGGAGTGATTGATTTCGTCGATGCTGATTGCCATGTTTTCTCCAATCGTCTCAAGGATGCTTCTGCTGACGGGATTGTGTTTTATTTCCCTGACTCAAGCTCAGGAGAGCATGCCCCTGCCGCTGAATCAACTCATCCTCGAATCAATCAGATCCATGCCTACCGGTGGTGGATATTCCGCAGGGGCCACGGCGACTCAGGCACTCAGACATGCTGCACACCTCTCGAGTGTACCTCAATTTGAAGACTCCCAACCTTCCCCCACAAACCTTGTCGTCGACGCCACGCATGCCGAGCCGAGCTACTGTTCCGGAGCAACATACCTTGTCTTTCTAAAAGTCATCTCGGCATTGCAAAACTCACATCGAGTAACGCTTTTCACTGCGACTTTTGAAGCACTCCTGCCCATGGGCCAGCCCGATGGAACTGGTATCTGGGGACGCTGGAATGCAAACGGCCCGGGCACGGCAAGACTCTTTTACGAGTTGGGCCTTGGTCACAACTTCACTTCCCTCTCCATGGCACACCCTGGAGATTTTCTCAAAATCTGGTGGAGTGATGCCATTGGCGCTAGTGAACACGGCCACTCCGTCATCTACATGGGTACGGAAACCCGGAACGGGATTTCCTACCTCTCCTATTGGTCCAGCAATGTGCCTGGAGGATTTGGAGTAAAAACCGTTCCTCTTAGCCGGATTCACCGGATGCTTTTTTCCCGATTGGAAAATCCCGATGCGCTTAATCACATTGGATCACTCCCGCATTCAGATCGTTACCTCTACTCGCTTCAAACACGCAACTCGACAGTTACTGAAATGAATCAGCTCTGCGGCTCTGCGCGATAGCAGCTCTAGGACATTTCCTCTAAAATTTCCATCTTGTCATGCGATAAGCATAGAAGATAAGTACAGCCGCGATGAGATAAGCCGCACCACTCCAGCTGATCCCGTTGCTCATGCGCTCCATCGGTGTTCCATGGCCGAAGCTTGAGACCAGCCCGATGGCTAACGGGCCGAGCGCACCCCCTCCCCATCCGAGCATATTCATCAGTCCGGCCACGGAAGCGCGTTTCTCGCTTGAGACGAGATCGAAGACAGAGGCAAAGATTCCTCCGTCATAAGCTCCCTTGAAGAGTCCGAAGCAGATCATCATCCCAATCAACACCTCCAGTGTCTGCGCGCGACCAACGGCTGCCACGGCAAGCGCACCAAGTATCAGTGCTCCAGCCTGAAGCAGCATGCGCGCCCCCTTGATGTTCGTGGACATCCTGTCTGCCAGAATACCGGAAAGCGGGGCACTCACGGAACTTGCAATCTGAATCGCCGCCACGGCAGAGAAGCCCGCAGCAACAAGACCGAGATGAAATTTTTCGAAAAGGAAAGTCGGTGCCCAGACAAGGAAGATCGTCCCGACCCCATTGGCAAAGGCAAACGCGATCATCAGGAGCAATACCCCAGGCTGCTTCAGCAGTCCTTGGAAAGTCATGATGAGACTTGCCTGATCTTCCGTTGTGAGCTCCTTGTCACGAACAGGCTCTCGCAGAAAGAATCCGATCATCAGGGCCACAACAATCCCCGCCAATCCGAATCCATAGAAAGCCCATCGCCATCCGTAATGCTCAGCGATCAACGCGGCAATCCCTCCTCCAGCAATCGTTCCGATATAGACGGCGGACTGATGAAACGAGAGTGCCGTCGAACGGGTGCGATCATGAAGGGCACTCAGCATAGAAGTCGCTGAAGGAAAATAAACCGACTCTCCGAAGCCGATGAGAGAACGCGCCCCGACAAATTCCCAAAGCCGTGCACAGAATCCGGTCAGACCAGTCATCAGACTCCAAAGTAGGCATCCAGCAAGAATCAATCCCTTCCTTGATGTCCGATCCCCCGCATAACCGGCAAATGGGGAAGAAAATGCATAAAACCACATGAAGGCACCCCCGATCAATCCCAACTCCGCCTTACTAAATCCAAATTCCTGCTCTAAAAGAGGAAACAGACTACTGACCGCCTGCCGATCCGCATAATTCAAAAAACAAACGACCCAGAGCATCCCCAACACCCACCATTTTTCCCCTGCTTTATTACTCACCTTAAGTCAGTTTTTCTAGTCTCCTGACAGCTCCAGCACCGATCAAAACTTCCCGGTACTGACTCACCACATTTCGAACAGATCCAGTCCTCTGTTTGTTCTTCACCACCAGTCGCAGCCTCTTTAATGATTTCTAGTGCGGCGTTATATTCATGGTCATTGACGACGCACAGTACGACATCACTCATCCTTCCTCCTCCGGCTATCATGTTATTGCTGTACTGATTTTTTAGAAAAGTGCCAATTCCAGCTTCTTCTAGAAGTGATTGGAAAAGACCAACCCTTGCAGAATCTGTATCAGTGAAAATCTCACGCATGGAAGTTCTTATAACCACATCACGGTATTTTGGCGCGGTTATTTTAGATTTAGGACAAGGGATATAAGTGAGGTGCTATATCCTAATACCGTAAGCTAACAGCAAGGCATCAATTTCGCCTACAAATCACACCACATGATTATGGCGAGTGAATTTGGAATGGAGAGTGAGCAATGACGCTGCTCTACGCCCAAATTCGCCGACAGAATAATTAGGCTTTTTCGACCTGCCAATATTCCAACTCCACTGGCGTATCCCGCCCGAAGATACTGACCGAGACACGAAGTTTGCCGCGTTCCGGATCAACTTCCTCGACAATTCCCTGCTGGTTCTGGAAAGGTCCATCGGAAACCTTGACCTTATCGCCGACCTCGTAGCTGACCTTGGAGGTAACGGTGTCCTCTCGTTCCTTCATCTGCGCGAGCATCCCCTCGACTTCTTTCTTGCGCATCGGGATAGGCTTGTCCTTGGTTCCGGCAAATCCGATGACACCATCGGTGTCTTTGATGAAATACCAAGTTTTATCGATCAACTCGTTGTTCTCATCGAGAAGATGCATGTTGACGATGATGTACCCAGGAAAGAACTTGCGGGTTGTCTCAGTTTTTTTACCACGTTTGATTTCCTGCACGCGCTCGGTCGGTATGAGAACTTCATACACGAGATCGCCAAGTTCTTCGGTCTTGATGCGTTTGACGATTCTGTCGTGGACTTTCTGCTCAAATCCGGAAAGGACATGAACGACGAACCACTGGTCTTTGGGAGCGAGTGCCATGATAAGGGTGCTAAAATTCTGTATCTACTAGGGATGGGTCAGGAATCCGACCACATTGATGGTGATAAAATCGAAAAAGGAAATGTAACCGCCGACAAGCAGCATGGCAATGATGACGACCAGGGTAGAATCCCAAAGTTCCTTGTATTTTTTGAAGCCCCGCTCGCTGTCATCCCAAGGCCACTGCACCTTCGCCAATTCCGCACGCACTTCACTGAAGTAGTTTGTGATTTTGTTATTCATGGGAAAAACTGTGATTGGACGAAGGATGCAGAGCAGGCCAGGAGGGACTCGAACCCCCAACAAACGGTTTTGGAGACCGCTACTCTACCAATTGAGCTACTGGCCTAGGCGCTGTTAATTTAGTCGAGGATTTCGGAAACACGACCCGCACCGACGGTGCGTCCACCTTCACGGATAGCGAAGCGGATGGTCTTTTCCATGGCGATCGGGCTGCCAAGTTCTACCTCGATAGCGACATTGTCACCAGGCATGACCATTTCGACACCCTCCGGGAGGCTGACGGTTCCGGTCACATCGGTGGTGCGGAAGTAGAACTGAGGACGATAGTTGGCAAAGAACGGAGTGTGACGACCGCCTTCTTCCTTGCTCAGCACATAGACCTCGGCCTTGAATTTCTTGTGTGGCTTGATGGAACCGACCTTGGCGATGACCTGGCCACGCTCAATGTCGTCCTTCTTGACCCCACGGAGAAGAATGCCGACATTGTCTCCGGCTTCTGCGGTGTCGAGGAGTTTGCGAAACATTTCGATGTCGGTAACGGTGGTCTTCTGGGTGTCGCGGAGACCAACGATCTCAACTTCCTCGCCCTTCTTGAGAATACCGCGCTCCACACGACCGGTGGCCACGGTGCCACGACCTTCAATGTTGAACACATCTTCCACAGGAAGCAGGAAGGGAAGATCCTTCGGACGATCAGGCATTGGGATGTATGTGTCCACTGCCTCGATGAGGGCGAGGATCGCCTTCTCACCTTCTGCATCACCATCAAGAGCCTTCTTGGCGCTACCACGGACGATTGGGATCTCATCACCGGGGAAGTCGTAAGAAGAGAGGAGGTCACGCACTTCCATCTCAACGAGATCGAGAAGCTCTGGATCATCAACAAGGTCAACCTTGTTCATGAAAACAACGAGGGAAGGCACGCCTACCTGACGGGCAAGAAGGATGTGCTCACGGGTCTGGGGCATCGGACCGTCAGCTGCACTCACAACGAGAATACCACCATCCATCTGAGCGGCACCAGTGATCATGTTTTTCACATAATCAGCGTGTCCCGGACAGTCGACATGGGCGTAGTGGCGGGTTGCGCTCTCGTATTCAACGTGAGCCGTGGAGATGGTGATACCACGAGCCTTTTCTTCAGGGGCTGCGTCGATCTGATCGTAGGCGCGAGCCGTTGCTCCACCGGTCTTGGCAAGCACTGTCGTGATAGCCGCGGTGAGCGTGGTCTTGCCGTGATCCACGTGTCCGATCGTACCGATGTTCACGTGGTCTTTATTGCGTTGGAATGCGTCCTTAGCCATATGGGTGGGTTCTGCTGGTGTTTGTTTTGTTTTTGGTGATTTTTTCTGTTCTCTGGAGCCCATGACCGGGATTGAACCGGTGACCTCGTCCTTACCAAGGACGTGCTCTACCAACTGAGCTACATGGGCCTATCGATCCGAAGGTAGCGATCCGAAGAGCGCAATCCGTGGAGCGACCAAATTTTATTTAAAGAACAGCGGCCCAAGCGGAACTTGGAGCCTTTTCCGCAATTTCCTAAAAACAGTAACCGCAGCCCGAACCTCATAATTAGTGGACGGCTGAGCTGGCGATGCTTTCCGAGAAAAAGCGGATGCAAAGAATGATTCGGGGAAGTTCTCCTGTCAAAAGCTATTTTAGCGTGCCATTGACGAAATCAGCGTGAGGAATCTCAGAGACTGTCAGAGCATTGGGTTGTTTTCCGGGAGCGAGACGGTTAAATCATTTCTGCCTGGGTGCCTCGACTCGACGGACGCACCATCTCATTGAACATCTCCAAGCCTTGCAGACTCCACCATCATTTCAGGAAGCTTTGCCCCGCAGGAGCCTTGCGAGGTCATTTTTCACATCCCTCAAACGGGGACTTGTATTCTTATGGCGCTTACTCAGGGAAACCGTGGCAATCTACACCCGCATCGGAGGAGAGGAGAGTGCGGCAGCCTTCGCGTATTACGCCCTTTTCTCGCTGGTGCCCCTCGTGGCCCTTTTACTGACTCTGGGGTCTTACATTTTTCCCTCGGAACATGTGATCGGCACCATTCACCGCTATGTGCCGATCGGCGATGACCAGCAGAACATTCTATGGGGTATGGTTAATGGACTGGAAAAAGCGAGGGGCAGTGTGAGTATCGTGTCCATCCTGATCCTGATCTGGGCATCGCTGCGATTTTTTCATTCCCTCGTGCTTTCAATCAATCATGCCTGGGGGACACGGCATCTCCCATGGTGGCAGATGCCGGTCAAGAATCTTGCCATGATTCTGGCCATGTCCGGAGCTCTGATTATCGGAACGGTGGTTCCGGCCATCCTTCAGGGAATTGCCCGCACGGTTCACACCCTTGAGTCGTGGATCAACGACTTTTTCCCTTTGCTGAATGTGAGAAGATTGCTCGCGGTGGTGGATATCAGCCGTTATGTCGGCGGCACCGTGGTGCTGTTCTACTCCTTCGCAGTGCTTTATATGCTGGCTCCGCGTCATCGCACGACCTTTGCCCAGATCTGGATTCCCGCTCTGGTCGTCTCAATCCTGATGCAGGTGGGGCAAGCCTGTTTTGTGAACATTGTGCCCAATCTCATCAACTACAGCGCCATTTACGGCACAATGGGGGGGATGATGTTTCTGCTGTTGTGGGTCTATGTCGCCGGCGTGATCATTATCAGCGGCGGTTGCCTCTGCGCCGCACTCGAACATCTGCGGAGACATGAGCCGATCCATCACAGTGAGAAAGAGTCGCCCCCCTCAGCAGAGGATCCGACCCCGTAAAACCAGAAATCAGATTTCAGAGATCAGAGAATTCTTCGAAAAATGACTTCTGATGTCTGTTCTCTGACCTCTTTCCTGTCTTCTCCCTACTCGATCCAACCCAAGATATTAAAGTTGATCGAAATCAGTATCGCCGCAATGGCGAGTAATCCGAGGATCTTGCCGACGATCACAACCGGCAGCAGGAGCGTCACCCATCGGATCACTCCGTTTTCAAAGGCGGACTGTTTGGGTGTCGGTTCCTGCGGAAGAGGAAAATCATTCATGTGGACTTTAACTACTTTCAGGATTTCACAATGTCAACGCCGTGGCGTGCGTTTTGAAATCCTGGCCGAAGCTCTCGCTGCCCCCTTGGAGGCAGTCCTGACCTGCGTCTTGGATTTTCCCGTTCTCTTTTTGAGTGCCTTGAAACGGGCGTTTTTTTCCGGGGGCTTCTTTGCTCCGAGAGCCTTTCCACCAAGGCGAACGGCCGGCTTCTTTCTTCTAACCGGAGCTTTGATTTCAGTATCAGGCCCGACCTGACCTTGGGCCTCCAAAGGGAACTCATGATCCATTGCGGTACGAGCCCCTGCTTTCCGGCGATCCTGTACTGCCCGGGTTTCACGACCACGCAGTCGCAGTCGGATCGGCAGGCCGGGATAGGGCCATCGTTCACGGAATTGATTGAAAATATATTCGCGGTAGGAATCGGTGATCAGCTTCTCGTCGTTGACAAAAAGCAGGAACTCGGGAGGGGAAAAAGGTCTCTGCACCTCCGGGACCACCTGTGTTGCATAGAGAAGTTTGAATCTTTTCCCTGAGCGCGAGGGAGGAGGATGCACTTCGATGAGTTCTCGAAAAAATCGATTGAGTTCCCCCGTCCCGATGCGGGTCTCCGCTTCCTTACGCACACTCTTGAGTGCCGTAAAGATACGACTGAAGCCCTGCCCTGTCTTGGCGGAGAGACAAACCACCGGGGCATAATCGAGAAAAAATAGATCCTGACGGATAACCTCGGACTGCTCACCCTGGGAGGCCCGCCCACCATCATCTTTGCGGACAAGGTCCCATTTATTCAGAAGAATGAGGCAGGCTTTGTTCGACTCCTGCAGCATCCCGGCAATGCGCTTATCCTGGGCCGTGACCCCGCTCTCGGCATCAATCACAAGCAATCCCGCGTCAGCGCGACGGATAGCCTCCTCCGAGCGCATGGCGCTGAATATCTCCACCGAGGTGTCAGGCCGTGAGCGGTGGCGCAACCCTGCCGTATCGACGAGCACATAGGGCTCTCCTCCAAGCTCACACTTCACATCGAGTGCGTCACGGGTAGTTCCGGCAATATTGCTGACAATACTGCGTTCCTCACCCAGGAGGCGGTTGAGCAGTGAGGATTTCCCGACATTCGGCCTACCGACAATCGCGAGCCTGGGTGCCTCCTCTTCCTCCGGAAGGATCGATCCGCCCCCTCCCAGTTTTTCACCAATGAGAGTCAACAGATCATGTGTTCCACGACCATGGGCCGCACTGAACGAGAGGACATGAGGAAATCCAAGTTCAAAAAAATCAGCCGCTAGCGACTCGTGCATTTCCTGATCAATCTTGTTGATGATGAGTATCAGCTCACGCCCTCCCGCGCGAAGCATGGCTGCCAAATCCCTGTCAAGCGGCGTCAGGCCGGCGCGGCCATCGACGACAAAAAGCAGGAGATCAGCACTGGCAATGGCGGCTTGAGCGGCCACATGAGTCGCTTCGGCAAAATCAGGATCAGGAGCATCGCCGATACCCCCAGTATCGATGATTTCAAAAGGCACCGCTCCGGTCTTGCAAATACCGGCGAGACGATCCCTCGTCACTCCCGGCTGATCGTGGACGATCGCCACCCTCTGACCCATCAACCGGTTAAACAGTGAGGATTTGCCCACATTGGGGCGCCCGACAATTGCTGCGCGTCTCATGAAAATTGTACAGGGTCGTTGGGTGAGGAATTTTTTTCCGGCTTGGTGTGTCCGCGAGCATGAAGCTGTCCGATCCCTTCGGCAAGATATCCGATGCCGCTCAGCAGTGTCACGACTCCGGAGATCCAGACAATGATTTCAGCCGATCTCCATTGGAGCATCACCACCGACACGGTGAGCATTTGAAGAAAGGTGGATGTTTTTCCCATCATCGAAGGCCTCACCTCAAGATGATCATTGAGCCACCTGAGCACCACGCAACCCGTGACTATGATGATGTCCCGAGCAATGACCAGCACGGGGTACCAGACCGGCAGCTCATAGGGCCACTTGGTCACGCTCAGGGTGATGATTGCCGTCAACATCAGTCCCTTGTCGGCAATCGGATCCAGCACTGCTCCGAGCCGGGACTTGAGATGATACCGTCTTGCCAGCCATCCATCGATACCATCGCTCAAGGCGGCCACGAGAAAGACTCCGATCGTGGCTAAACGCAGCGTCTCATCAGGATGCCCGGCGCTCGCCGTCCTGCCGTAATAAATGGCAAATACCACAAAGATCGGAATCAAAAGAATCCTACCGATGGTGATCTGATTCGGTATGGTCATGCCTTGCTACCATCCGTCGAGGATCGGTCTCTGTAAAGGATGTGATGAGAGATGGCGGCGGGAGAGTTGCAGGGAAAAGGTGAAACAGCTAAGGAAGCACTGACTTAATCCCATGAAGACCGCTGAAGAACATTTGCTGATTTTTGAAGGTGCGAGTGCTGGGCGATACCCGCAGCGGTCTCGCCCGAGCGAGCAACGCATCAAAAATCGACAAATAGTTCCAGCCCTTCGGGTTACGGCGATAACAGGTCGGCGACTGCGTAGGCTTCGCGCTTACAGCCCACTGCGGGGATGCTCGCACGATGCTGCCTTTTCGGCGACCCCTTCTTGCCGCAACGGTCTTCATGGGATTAAATCAGTGCTTCCTTAAGACGGACTCCCTACCATGACGGAACTGCCTCTCCAGCTTGCCGGTCGTTCAGGCAGACTATTTTCAAATCTTGCCCCGGCCCTCATGCTCCTCCCAGCGGAAAGGAGGAAAAACGCCTATCTCTTTTTCGATTACTGCCGGACGGTGGATGATATCGCTGATAACGGGGAAATGACACCCGAGGCGCGGGTATCGGCGCTCGATTCGTGGATCGAGGCCCTTGGAACGGATGGAGAGCACCTGCTCCCCCGTGATTTTCTGGCTATGATCGAGCGATGTCGGATCAACAGGAATTTTCTCAAGGAAATCATTCTCGGAATGAAAATGGACACCGGGATCACCCGTTATGCCACCTTTGAGGAACTTCGTCATTATTGCTGGCGTGTCGCCTCTGCCGTCGGACTTGTCAGTGCCTCCCTCTTCGGGGCCAAAGGGGAAATCGTTGAGCGCTATGCCGAGAGATTGGGAATCGCGTTGCAACTCACCAATATCCTCCGTGATATTGCCGAGGATGCAGCCATGAACCGTATCTATCTTCCGAGGGAAGACCTTGACCGTTTCGGCGTCAGCGAAGAGCAGATCCTCTCCTGCATCTCCTCGCCGGAAACAACGCACCTCTTCAGCCACCATGCCGAACGAGCGGACGCCTTCTTTGCAAGTGCCGAACTGGCTTGGACAGAAATGAGTGCGAACCAACGCCATCTCATGCGTCCTGCACGCCTCATGAGTGCGATCTACCGTGGCCTTCTGCTTCAGATGCACCGCGATCGCTACGATGTCCTCCATAGAAAGTACCGGGTCGGCGTGTGGTTCAAAATCCACTCGTTTCTAACAATTCTCTTGCATCCGTACCTCTGAAAACAGAGAAAACAGGCCGATGTATGCCGTCATGAGAACAAAGCACTATACGATCCTTCTGAACTGCCTTTGTTTTTTGGGATTTGGAATCATCACGGGTAAAGCTCAAAACCTGATTCAAAACGGAGGATTTGAATCCCAGAATCCCGCAGTGGGTGTTAATCCTCCCACCTTCAGGATTTTTCCTGTGAGCGGGCTTCCGGGCTGGAGTACCACGGCAAGTGATCAACAAGTGGAGGTCTGGTCCTCAGGCTTTAGCTCTTCCTCAGGCGGTCCGGTGTACACGATACCCGGACCGGATGGTTTCTATCCCAACGGGGGGCAGTATTTTGCCGAACTAAATGCCAATGTAGTCTCCACCCTCTACCAGACCGTTTCCTTTGCAACCGCTGGAGCAATCTCGTATTCGTTCTGGCACAGGGGAAGAAGCGGCGTTGACACCATGGCCCTTCAAATTCAGGAATTGGTGAATGGCAACTGGCAGCAGATCTTCTACCAACCCCTCTCTACTGGGCAGACATGGACACATTACCAGGGGAGGGATATCGCGATCGTGAAGCCGGGACAGCAACTGCGGTTCAATTTTGTCTCTGTCAACGGATCGACGACTAGTATCGGCAACTTTCTTGATAATGTCGCTTTTGGACTTCTTGTTTTTCCCGACACGGCACCGCCGGAACCGGAGGTTCCTCCCGGCACCCCCGAGGATCCGAGCAATCCCGTCGCGGAGACAAGCCCCGAGCTTCAACTTGATGCCATGGAAGGGCTCTCCTACATGGCAGCCGTGACCGATCAGTTACTAGCACAGTCCCGGCAGATCGGTTCCCTGCTGTATAACCGGTTTGCGTTGGTCAGGGCATCCCGCCAGAATCCTCCCGAAGAGCAGAATGAACCCGCGTCCGTTGCCCCTGATCCAAAAGAGGTGAAGGAGAGTAAACAGGTTGTTTCGCCTGGCAAAAGCTTCACCGCTTCCATCAATGGACAGCGTACCTCCATTAGCAGTGTGGAGCACCTTCCGTGGGATTTGTGGGGACAGGGGAGCGGCATCCTCTCCGAAGTTCCCTCGGTCAACTCCATTCCCGGCCAGCACAATGCCGGAGGAGCATTCCTCGTCGGTATCGATTATTACCTCACCCGCAATCTCACTCTAGGTATCTACTCGGGATATCTGGTCAACCGTCAGAATTTTACGGGTCTTGGAGGCGGATCATCATGGAGCGACGGTCTTGCCTACGGAGGCTACCTCAGCTACTCCCGCCCTCAAGGTGGATTTTACGCTGATGCCGCAATGGGCGGAGGAGGGTTCCAAACTTCGGTCAACAGACCGATCAATTTGCTCGGTGCCAACTACGGATCGGCATCGAGCCGTCCGACATCGACTTTACTCATGATGTCCGGCGACTTCGGTTACGATCTCAAACGCGGCAACTGGACTCTGGGCCCCATCGGCATGTTCCAATACACGCAGATGAACACACCATCCGTTCAGGAAACCGACCCCTACGGACTGAATCTGAAAATCAACAACCAGCAACAATACAGCCTTTATTCCAGTCTGGGTGGACCCATCAGCTACAAAATTCAGGCCTCCAAATCGGTCAGCTTCCTGCCGGAGATACGCTGTTTCTGGAATCATGAATTTTACAACGCACCCAGATCGTTGACCGGGGCATTCCAACCCCTTCCCAGTTTCGACTACTCCTATACGGATACGCTGAACGCACCCAACACAGTCACCCCGTCCGTTGGCGTCACGGCACTCCTTGGTAAGAACCTTTCCTCATCCCTCTTTTACTCGGCCTCCATGGGATCGGGATCGGCACTTCAGGAAGTCACCCTCTCGGCAAATCTGAATTTCTAGAGAACCAGTAAATTATCCCTCAAAGGAGTCCGCCCACGATTTGATCTCCGGGGACATCTTGACAAGATCGGGCCAACCGCGGGTGTAGCCTTCGCCGGCAAGTTTTCGGGTTGCATCAAATCCCATATGGGAGCCCATGTTGGGAACTGTCGGGGCATGATCGAGACTGTCGCACGGATTCTTGACCGCAGTACTGTCGCGCTGAGGGTCGGTATTGGCCATCCAGCGGAAGAGAACCTCTGAGGTGTTCTGCACATCGCAGTCCTCATCCACGACAACGATGTATTTGGCAAACGACATCTGCCCCATCCCCCAGAGTCCGTGCATCACTTTGAAAGCCTGCCATGGGTATTGCTTGCGGATTGAAACAAAAACGAGGTTATGAAATGTCCCCTCTGCAGGAAGAGCCATATCGACAATCTCGGGAAAATTCATTTTAAAGATCGGCAGGAAAATCCGCACGCTTGCCTCCCCCATGTAGAAATCCTCCATCGGAGGGATCCCGACGATCGTGGCCGGATAGATGGCCTGCTCGCGATGCGTGATCGCCGTGACATGAAAAACAGGGTAGTCGTCAATCGGGGTATAGAAACCCGTATGATCTCCGAATGGGCCTTCAGGCCTTTGCTCGCCCGGTTGAACAAATCCCTCGATCACAAAATCACTCTCCGCCGGCACCTCCAGAGGTACCGTCAGACACTTCACAAGATCGACCGACTTCTTGCGCGCGAATCCGGCAAAGAGAATCTCATCGATACCATCCGGCAGCGGAGCCGTCGCAGCCAGCGTGAAGACCGGATCACCGCCCAGACAGATCGCGACAGGCATTGGTTCGCCGCGCTCGTAGTAGCGCTTCCCGTGGCGGGCTCCGACCTTGTGAACCTGCCAGTGCATCCCAGTTGTTTGTCCGTCATAAATCTGGATGCGGTACATCCCTACATTCCGTTCACCCGTATCCGGGTCTTTCGTATAAACTGTCGGCAGTGTGATAAAGCGCCCTCCGTCCTGGGGCCAGCACTTCAGGATAGGGAGATCATCGAGCGAGAACGAGTCGCCCTGATCAAGACGATGGATGACTTCCTGACACGGTGCATTTCTGACAGTGCGGGGCCGTGCATGGATCAGATCAATGCCATTGCGCAAAAGCTTCATTGCGTCCCTAAAGCTTTTGGGCGGTTTGGCCTTCATCAGGAACTCCAACTGACCCGCCAACTCGTCCACCGACTCGAGACCCAGTGCCATTGCCATGCGTCGGCGCGAACCAAGAGCATTAACCACGACAGGAAATGGCGAGACGCGTCCGTTGATCGTCGGCCTCTCAAAGAGCAGCGCCTTCCCTCCACCTGGCGACTTCATCTCACGATCGGCAAGCTCCGTGATCTGAAGTTCGGTGGCGACGGGAGCATCAATGCGACGGAGTTCACCGGACTCCTCGAGAGCTTTCAAAAAAGCGGCGTAGGATGAATAGGCCATGAAGTTATCATGATGACAGAAACACATTTCGTTTCCACGAAATAGGGAAACACAGAGTTCATCCCGTGGGGCATATCTCTCCCATCACCCCCAGAAACCCGGAGTGCTAAAATCAGCACTTCCTCAACAAAAAAGATTGAACCCTGACGCAATACGGAGAAGATTATCCCCCCTTTCCTGATTCCTTCAGGTGGGAAAACCCTAGGAGTTGTAGCTCAATTGGTCAGAGCACCGCCCTGTCACGGCGGGGGTTGCGGGTTCGAGCCCCGTCAACTCCGGAGGGGTTTTTATCATCGTAAAGCCTGATAAAATCTACGATGATTTTTATTCCGTAGAGCTTGTAGATTCATATCAAGGAGCAGTGGGTAAAGCAGCTCTAGCTCCGACCGTGAGGGCTTACGGCAACCAGTTTCAGATAAAATGAAGACAGTCTGAAAAGTCTCTAAACCCTGAATTCCATCAGAGCGTAGAAGTCGGTTCGATCCTCGAAAAGTATTCTACAGGGATGAAATCCCGCCTTTACGGCCATCCGGTTCAGCGTGGAGAGTTCTTCAGGAAAATCAGAGGTGGTGACATGTTCCACCGCTCCCTCGACCTCATCCATCGTGAGCGCCTTCCATGTCCATTCGGCATGATCAACCCAGCGCCCCATGTAGGCTTCACGGGTTTCACCTGGCGAGAGGACGGGGTCAAAGACAATCAATGCACCTCCAGGCGCCAGCTTGCGATGCAGTTCTCCGAAGAAATATTCCTTTTCCTGACGCCTCAGATGATGCAGAGAGAGTCCGATGTAGACGATGTCGTAGGATCCCGGGAGCAAGGGGAGGTTCAAGACGAAATCGCCGCACTGCAAAGAGCAGGGAACCCCCAGATCACGGGTGTTTTGCTCAGCAAGTCCCAGTGCAACCGGCGAGATATCCATGCCGGTGTAGGAAGTGACGGTGCTTCCCCGCAGAAGGCCGGAGCTGAATCTTGCATCCCCACATCCGAGATCCAGAAAGGAAAACGGCCGGCCAAACCGATCCAACCAACCGGCGAAGATCTCTCTCACCGAACTATGGTAGAGATAGTTATTGTCCACGATTCGGCAGTAAACAGACCATTGGTCAAAGAACTCTCTGACCGCCTCGGCATTACGGGTCTCTACCATTGTCAAATCGGTGTTCTGCATTGTTAAAAATTCACCACCGCCCTAACTCCGACCACAACCGCATTACCATACTGCTGCGTGCCCCCCGGATAGAGGATGTACTGAAGATCGGGCTGAATGGAAATCGCGGGCGTAACCTGCATCGCATAGGAAAGTTCGGCCACAGCCTCATAGCCGACTCCGTTCAGCCCTGTGGCACTTCCTTGCGAGGCATAATGACTACCCATCTGGGCATAACCGAAAGCCACCCCAAGTTTATCAGCATCCCGCGTCGGAATCAGTCCGGTATAGACAAGCCCAGCATCTGCATAGAAACCGACAGGACTGGCCTGCTGAGGAGAGAATCCAAGCCGGGTAAATGCATTGAGTCCCTTGCCCGGGCAGGCGCATGAGGCGTCCGTGACTGGCTGCTTGTTCTTGTCGCTTATGGTGGAGGGAGATCCCTGTGCCGGCACGGCATAGAGCTGCTGATCGACGATCCCGTAGAAACCGCTGCTGAATCGGCGACCCTCTGGGGAGCCGAAGCTAAAAACATCATCCCCGGAAGAATCGGCGGACGATTCGACATCCTGCCCCGCCTGCAACCAGAAACCGGCCTTAGCCGTTCCAGGAAGCCCGCTTGCATGAATATCCTTGTTCCAGGTCGCTGCAACCTCATTGAGTGAGAGCAACCCTCCAGCGGCACCGAAATTCCAGTTAAAGCCCCTGGGATTCTGTTGTTGAGTGAAGGGATTGCCTTGGGCAAGCGCACTGCGCAGAGTCAGCCATGAAGTGGGTTGGATGGCAATTCTCACCCCCGGTGTCGCCAGCGGATAAGTGGGGCCTCCATTGGGAACATTGAGACTGAAAAGGGAAGGCACTCCGAATGTGCTGTTGATAAACAAAGTCGCCGTATCCGAAATCATGAACTCAGTATCAAGTCCGAGAAGGCCTGCCCGCAGGGAGAGCGCATCATGGAAGAGATTCTGCTGGAACCAGAGTTCATAGCAGCGGAAGGCCGGATTAGCCGCGATACTGCTGACGGTCAGGGCATTGCCGACATACTGGGAAGAGAGATCCGTCCCGTAAAGCCAGAGCCATGTATTCTTGAAGGAAGCCCCCTCCCAACCAACTCCCTTTTGCAGATCGACCGCCAAGCCCAGACTCATCACACCCGAATAAGTGGTTCCAGTGGCAGCACCACCGGCGGTATTGCCGAACAGATCCGAAGTCGATTGAGCCGTGATCACCACGCCCCGGTCCTCTGCCATTTTCCGGTAACCCAAGCCATTTCCCAAGACCTGACTCTGTTGAAGGAGATTGTAGGGATCGGGTGTTGATGTCACAGGGTCGGCAAGAAGCCCGCCCACCCCAAGCATCATACCCAGTATCTGCACAAAATATTTTTTAAGGTTCATGAGACAGCCAGTAGCGGTACCTTGGAAGAATCCAAACGGATAGATTTTTTTACGGCAAGCCGTCACTGTTTTTGTTCCCTTGAAGGTAGCAACCTTTTATTCCCAATCGAAAAATTGGAATTTTACGGTTCTATGGCAAATCTGCCTTACCCGTCATCACCAGCATGGAGAGGAGATTCACACTATCTTCATAATACCCCTCATGCGCCTTAAGAGCGTAGGCGTAGACGGCATCGCTCCAAGTCCTGTCACCCAGAGCCAGAGCGGCAACACCCGTCGGCGCGATGAATGCGGGTGAATCGAAATCCGCGCCCCGAAGCATTTTGCCATCCAGATGGTAACCGGCCTTGAATTCAAGGGGATCACCCACGGCACTCTTTGCCCAAGTCATGATCAGAGTTAAAACAGCCTTTGCCCGGTCATCCTCGCAAGCGATCGCCTCCCATCCGATGCGCCACGGCACCCGGCAAGCATTGTAGCTGTAGTCACCATCATGGGAACCTTCCAGAGCACCCGGAGCTGCAGGCTGCCATGCATCTTTCTTTAAAACAGCGAAATCGGGGACAAGCCCTGTGACGGGAGCTTCGTTGTGCTGCAGTTCCCGGAGGATGTCATACCCTCTCTTCTCCACTTTTGACCAGAGATCATCACCCGTCACCTTGTGAAACACTCTGAAATGCGTCGGCATCAGATCCGAGGTTCGAATCATCACCCGCTTCGAGTGGTCAGTATCCCAATCGCCAAGCCGAAGCGAACCGTCCGAGCGAACCAGAGAGCGTCCAATTTCTCCAATCAGCTTTTTTGCCTCGGCAAGATAGGCCACATCGCCCCATCTGTGGTAGGCCATCAGCAAGGCCATCGCCATATCCATGTCACCATCGGTAGCCGAGTCATTACTGAGAGTTTTTTCCGAGGCCGGGATCTTCCAAGCCATGAAGGCAGGATTGATTTTGGAAGGATAGCGTTTGCGAAAACGATCAAGTCCATCAAAGAAGGATCGCGCCTGCGGATCGGCATCAGCCATCATCACCGTGATCAGCATGCCATAACCCATTGCCTCAGAGACGGTGGTTCCTGAGGGAGTGAAGGCGATTTTGTAATCCCCCGGCACCAGCACCGATGGTTTCAGATATCTTTTCTTCCATCCCGAATAATACTGACTTAACTCCGACTGGGAGACCTGTGAATAAGCGGGAGTACCTCCTGCCTTGGCAGGAGCAATTTCGACAGAAAGAGAGAAAAGACAGGCCAACAGGAATACGCGGCAGGAGTGATTCATTGTTTGATTACCACCCTATCCCGATGCGGAACATCTGGGAGAACAAATCCTTCCGAATTCATCATCCTCACTGACTCCCAAATTCTGACTACAGAAACCCTCATCTTTTTTAAAATCCACCCAGTTCCTCAACGCGACCTCAGTATTACAGGGAAGGGTTGACATACCCTCTTTTTATGATAATAGATTATCATGATGAAGTCTTTGATTCGACTCGCCTTCTTCCTCCTGATTCTTGCAAGGGCGGAAGCGGATCTCTCTGTTGCTTCACTCTCCACGATCACGACGGATCTCGCCCGTAACATCGGGGGGAGTCATGTGAGCGTGGAGGGCATCATCAAAACCGGAGTCGATCCTCACGAATTTGAACCGACCCCGGATGATGTCAGGAGAGTTGCCAAGGCGGATCTCGTGCTTTTTACCGGCAAGGGGATCGAGGGCTACCTCCCCAAATTGGAGGAGGCGACGGGGGGAAGTTCCAAGTTTGTGAATGTCGGCAGGCAGATCCCATCGCTGACCATGAACGAGGGCGGTGAAAAAATTGAGGACCCCCATTGGTGGCATAGTGTGGCCAACATGAAGAGAGCGACACGCATCGTGGCAGACACATTTGAAAAAGCCGATCCGCAGCACGCCGACGACTACGAAAAGAATGCCATCACCTATCTTGCCTCCCTGGATGAACTGGATCGCTGGGTTCGCGTCAAGGTTGCACAATTACCTTACGGTCAGCGCAAACTCGTCACCTCCCACGATGCGCTCCAATACTTCGCCCATGACTACGGATTTACCATCTATCCCATCAAGGGAGTCACAACCAATGAGGAACCCTCCTCCCTCCATGTGAAGGAACTGATCGGAAACATCCGCAATCAGGGTGTGAAAGCAGTCTTCTTCGAGAGCATTGAGAATCCGCGGGCGCTTCAGCAGATTTCCATTGAGACAGGGGCCAAGATCGGCGGCACTCTCTATTCCGACGGACTGGGTGAGAAAGAGGCTTCCACCTATGACAGCATGATGAGGCATAATGTCTCCACGGTCGTAGACTGCCTGAAATAAAACACATGTCAAAAGAGCGACCCATTCCCAGAATCACCAGGCAGAAAGAGGCCATCGAGTCGGTTCTTCATCAGGAGCAACGCCCCCTACTTCCCGAAGAGATTCATCGACTGGCCTCCGGGCTTGTTCCATCACTTGGTATTGCTACCGTTTATCGATCCCTCAAAAATCTCCAGACCGAAGGTTCCGTCTGCTGCGTGGAGATCCCCGGACAGCCACCCCGTTATGAGATGACGGACAAAGGTCATCATCACCACTTTCACTGCAAAAAATGCCAGACCGTCTTTGACCTTCACGAATGTGTCTCAGGACTCAAAAAACTCGCCCCCAAGGGATTTGAAGTGACCGACCACGAGATCATCCTCTACGGAATCTGCAGGAAGTGCGCCGCGTAGAGGGATAGAATGAAACTTAAAAGTTGAATATTGAAAGAGATCGGATGATAGAAAAATCCGCGCTGAAATTCAGCGTCATTAGTCTCACCTCTGTTCTCCGTCTTCTGACTTCTGAAATCTACCCCGACAAGAAGACGCAACAACCTGCAATCACCAAAATCGCACTCCAAGGAGCACATTGTATCTCTTAAAAGGGAAACACTTGTTTCATCAACAACTCATACTATGATCATGATAATGAACCAGGCATTGCTTGATAGGATCACATTCGTCCCGACGATCTTTGGAGGGAAACCTACCATAAGGGGCAGGCGCTTGGCTGTTGAGCATATTCTAGGACAACTTGCCGCTGGAGACTCCGTGGAAACAGTTCTTGAAGGCTATCCTTGGCTGGAGCGTGACGATATCCTTGCTTGTTTGGAATATGCCCGAGCGGCTGTTTCTGTGGAAACCGTAATACCTCTCCCCGTTTTAACAGCTGCATGAGGGTCCTTTTGGACACCTGTGTCTGGGGGGCGGGGAGAAGGCTGCATTGTCTTCAGCTGGACATGATGTTCGATGGACTGGGGATCTGACTCATGATCCCGGGGATATGGAGATTCTTGCAATGGCTGACTCTGAAAAGAGCGTGCTTGTAACTCTGGACAAGGATTTTGGGGAGTTAGTTTTTTTGAAAGGACTTCCCCATCCGGGCATCATTCGATTGGTTGAAATTCCATCCAGGAAACAAGGGGAATCCATTCTGGTGGTTCTCAAATCTTTCGAGAGTGAATTATTGCGTGGTGCAATCATTACCCTGCAGGCAGGGAGGGTAAGAGTAAGACTCCCTCTGAATCTCGCTAAGGAAAAGCTGATTTGATCCACTCCGTCCTCTGACTTCTGAACCCTTAATCATCTCCTCCCCCCAACATCCGCCCTCCGAATCCCCTTTGTCAGCTTTTCTAAATGTCAGCTTTTCAGCTTTTTCCCCTGTCGTCCCCCGCCCTCCGACTTCTGATTTGACGGCACTTGCCTCCCGGCAAGCGGTGCCGCCCTTGACAGGGCTGTCTTTGACAGTCTACCGCCCCGGTTCCCACCGGCTTGGTTCTGATCTCTGATACTCTCTACTTCCTCTCCGGCTGGAAGATCACCTTACCCTCTTCCTCCTTGCGTTTTAGCGGCGCACCAAGCACCTCGCCGATCATATGTTCCTCCATCGCGCAGACTTCAGGATACTCTTTCATGATCTGGACAAGCGGATTATGACTCTCGCGGATCTCCCAGCAATCCCCGTCCCGTTCCACCAGCACGGACATTCTCCCCTCGGCATCGCGGAGCCTTGCCAATGCTCCGGGCCATTCCGAGGGAGCCTCGGCATTGATATGCAGGCTGTAATGGGACTTCATTGACCTGAAATACATCATCAGGAGTTTCTGGGGCGCGGTGGCACCGTAGAGGCCGACAGCCTCCTTTAGCAGCGCAAGGGCAAATTGATTTTCAGCAGAGACAAAAAGTTCTTCACCGCGATCGCTCAACTTGTAGAGCAAGCGCGGTCGGCCCTTGCCGCCAGGCGAGGAGGGTTTTCGTCCGCCTGCCAGATGTCCTGAAGAGACCAGGGCAAGACAGTGGGCCTTGACTCCCATATAGCTCATTCCGAGAAGGGAGGAGAGATCCTGAACACTCATGCCGTTTCCGGATCTCTTGACCTGTTCGAGTACTGCCAGCCTGGGACCGCGACCCGCGCCGAAAAGAAGGGCTTTTCTCATCAGAAAAGCTCTCCCTGTTCTGAGGTCGAAAGACGAAAGACGAAAGACGAAGGCATTTTAGCCGCAGCTTTTTCTCTACTTTGACATTCGTCCCTCGTCTCTCGACCTTCGACTAATCGCGCCTTTTCCCTTTCAACTTCAGCAGTTAGCGAGCGAAACTCGCAATCTCTTAAAGCAGCGATCAGCGCATCATAATCAGGCTTGATTCCCATTTCGGAAATCGGAAGCGGCAGCGGAAGATCGAGATCGAGCGCCACCATTTGACGGTTGGCGCGGACAAGCTCGAGTGACGGAAGAAGCTTCTCACTGACCTTGGGATCGAGATCGTCACCATCGAGCAATCTTTCAAGGGAACCATATTGCCTGATCCATTTAGCTGCGGTCTTTCCACCGACTCCCGGCACCCCGGCGATATTATCCGCACTATCCCCTGTGAGCGCGAGAACATCGGCAATCTGAGCGGGATCCACCCCCCACTTCTCACGAACCTCAGGGACTCCCAGGAGCTTGAACCCTCCATTTCCCTCACCGAGATCCGCCTTGGCCGTGGAATAGATAGAGACCCCATCCCTCACCATCTGGAGGATATCCTTGTCATTGGTCGCCACCACACATTCGATGGGACTCCGGCAGGCCTCCATGACATACGAAGCAATCAGATCGTCCGCCTCGGTATTTTCCAGAAAGAGACTCGCGACGCCCATCAGCGGGACAATTCGTTGGAGGGGTTCCTGCTGCACATCAAGATCATCCGGCATCACCTCACGGTGTTGCTTGTATTCGGGTTGGAGCTGCGTGCGGCGCTCGGGAAGCCCGGCATCCCAGACCACTGCGGCATAGTCCGGCTTCAGATCGGCAAGCATCCGTCTCAGGGCCTTCACAAATCCGTAGATGGCATTGGTCGGCTCACCGCGGGAATTGCGCAGTCCTCGGATCGCAAAAAACGACCGGTAGAGATAATAATGCCCATCGACGAGCAACAAGCGTTTGGGAGTCGGGCTAGACATCGGATGCTATCTACTGCGAATACTCACGGAGCCTGTCCGGTTCAGCGAGGATGGTAAGCAAGACATCCATGTTCTGATAGCGGATAGTTCGCGTGTGACCGACCATGTGCCGTCGTCCATTCAAGTTGAGTCGCAGCGGTTTCAGATGATCATTCTGTTCAAGTCGGTTGATATAGCTTGCAATCGTGTGCCCATGGCGATCCGGGGGAGCCAGAAGATCAAAATAAGTGCTGACTAATTTTTCTTGTTTGAGTTCTGGTAGCAATACCTCAGCAGACTCATTCCAGTAGAGAATCTTTCCATTATGGTCCGATGTAATGATCGGCCATGGGAGGTTCTCCAAGATCGAATTGAGCTCTCTCTCTTTGCCTTTCAATTGATTTAACAAGATACCGAGATAGGCAAAAATCCACCCGACAACCATGTAAGTGCCTGCCCTGAAAACAGGAATCGTGTACTGATCATAGTATGGATGACCGGTGAATAGAACGAACAGCCTTGCATTCAGAAAGATGGAACAGACTGCACCCGTATAGATCACCACCCAGAAAATCATCACACTCGTCTGCATCGTGACTGACATGAAAAGCATTCCGACCACTAGAAAAAACGGTGAGATTGTTCCTACCTTTATTACATAGTCAACCGACAAAACCGCAACGAGGTATGCGGCTGGAATGATCAGCTCCATAAGCACTTTTTTGCTGAAAAATGTACTCGTCATGATTGCAGTAGATTCGCACCGTTAATCACCCCGGAAATCTTGGTGAGCCACCCCGCCTTGTCAAATTGGTTCAGCAGTTTGGCATGGCCATGATTTCCCATGGAGGCTCCCATTTTAGGATTCTGAATGACTGTCAGGATGGCATCCGCCATTGCCTGAGGAGAATCGGGATCCACCAGCAAGCCGTTGACTCCTTCATCGATCAACTCGGTAAGGGCGCCTATCCTATGGGCGACAACGGGTCGCCCCTTGGCCCATGACTCCAAAATCACCATGCCAAAAGATTCTATCCAGATTGAGGGAGTCATCAAACACGCTGCCCTACCCCAGATTTCAGACATTGATGCATGGTCCAGAAAGCCCGTGAATTTGACATTCCTGAGAGAACGGGCTTGCACCATTGCCTCGAGCCTGCCCCTCTCCGGTCCATCCCCCACTATCCAGAGCTGCCTGCCACATCCCTGGATTCTCTCCCAGGCCAGAAGAAGCTGATGCACCCCCTTTTCCTGGGATAGCCGCCCGATGAAAACAACATCCCCGTCCTCGGGATAAGCAGGCGGCTGAGTCTCAGGTTCCAGAAAATGATGGATGACGGAGATCCTCTCTTCAGGAACTCCCATCTTGATATGTTCCTGTCTTTGGGCCTCGCTGATCGCTACCCAGTGGTGGATATGGCTAAACAGATCCAACTGCCTTGTGCGCATCATGATGGCTCCCATGATGCCGCTTTGAATATGGCTGTCGTGCCAGCATGCCGTCCGGAATGCCGGCACGAAATTCCCATGCATGCACAGTTGGCATGGTTTGCCATGATTCATGAAAAATCCATTCACACATCCCATACGATAGTTATGGAGATATTGGATCACTGGCACGCCTAACTCAAATGCCAGGCTATACACCGCGGGTGACATGGCAGGAAAGACATTGTGAATCAGCCAGCAATCGTAACGCCCCAGCCTCTGATGCCTTCTCAACTGTCTGGTGAGACCCCAATTGGAGAAAGCCTTCAGGGTGCCTATCCCTTGCTTCACAAACCCTCCGGGAAATACATCCCTGCTGGATGCGAGAAATGTCCCGACATCGAATTCGGAAGAGAGTGCATCTCCGATACGATAGACACTTCCCTCCTCACCCCCGTACTCCTTGTAGCGGGAGAAGAACTGGAGAATCCGTGTTTTGGATCCAACCCTTCTTGATGGAGCAAGTGTGGCATTCATCTTACCGGGGGCTAGTACAGATCCAAAGGTTTGTTTTCCACCACGGGGGAGATTGGTTTGGAGGCTTCGGTTTGATCGGATTTCAACGCTCCTCCGGAAGCTGAGGGAACCCGTTCCAACAGCGCAGCGATTCCCATCATGCCGATCAATGCCACGATGAACACCAGATACCCCGCACCCAGATGAAACCATGATGGGTCAGTCAGTGGATTCTTTCCTATTGCAAACTCACTCCCGAAGGCCACGGTGCCGAGAGTCAGAGTCAGGATTCTCACGAAGTTCCCCAGCACCGCTAGGGGAAGGGCGCATAAGAACAACACCCATTTCTTCCATGCCTCCTTAAGAGTGAAATGGGCGAAGAGAGATCCAACCATCATCAGGGCAAAGAGCGAGCGAATGCCGCTGCACGGATTGGCAACATCCACTGCAAAGCGCTGGCCTGCCGCCAGATGCAAGGTGGCATCAGGAGCGGAGAGGATGCCAGTTCCATTGAGAATGACGGGGATGCCAAGCAGATTGAGCACCAGTACACTCAGTTTGGACATGATAAAACGAAGCGGCAGTGCGATCATCATGTCGAGACCGGGAAATGGAATCGCAAAAATCAGAAAACCTATCGGGAAGGAGAGAGCCTTGAGAAAATCCCATCCAAGCAACCACCACACCGAACCAGCAATGACCATCATGATACTCACCAGACCCGCAAAAGTGACATCGGCCTGATTACCTGCCCAGAAAAGCAGCAACCCAGCAGCCAGCAGAGGCAGCCCTCCCCAACCGCATCGAGGCGTGATGGAGAGGAGCCTCTTGCGATCATGATAAATCAGGAAACAGACGGCGGGGAGGATAAGAAACCCATGCCCCATATCCTCGTTCTCGTTCCAGTTGATCCAGATATAACGCGCGAGGGAATAAGTCGTCGTGCCCACCCCGTAGCTATATTGAAGGGTAAGGAGAAGAGCCGTGAGTAGGAGGATCGCTAGGGCGGATACAGTCAGCGTCGTCCGTTGTGATGATAAGGAGGCGGTCATTGAGAGGATAAAGAGAGAGTTCAGTAGTCAGAGGGCAGTAAGAATGGCTTTGGATTGCCGATCATCGATCCGGGCATTCTTCCTATTTCACGATTACGCCCAACAAGATCTGCATGCTGATCAGGCGTCAAGTAACCACAATCCCTTGCAAAATCCAGAGATGTTTCCGTCTCGGCATTTTCCCCATCACAGTCCGTCAGTTTGCTGATGAAATGGGCCTCATATCGCCTTTTTGCCCAAGCCTCACGGAGATTCATGGACACAGAACGGGAACTTCTTCGAATTTGATCAGTCAGGGTATAGCGCTCATCTTGAGGAAAGTTTCTGCTTCGAAGATAGATCTCCATCGCCAGAGCATAGGCTCGTTTGTAGACCTCCAGATCCTTGGTTGAATCGATTCTCATTTTTTATCTTCCGACCTCCGTTCTCTGACTTCTGACCTCGTCCTCGACGGCTCTTATTAATGAGCAATTTAGGATCATCAATAAACAATTCGTCTTGAGATGCTAGTGCTTCATCACAAGTGGCGCGAGTTCGGAAATAAAGTCTGTGATCATCCGCTGAGTCTCCTCGGTATTTTTTCCATCGGGTTTCAATCCTTTCAGCACGGGGGCACTTACCACGACATAGGCCCATCGGTGATTGCGGCGATGAACCACCCGATCCCAGCTTGAAAGGAAGAGGCGCATGAAGTGCGAAGGGGTCGTCACACCGTTACCGACAAACCAGTAACAATAAAAACTCTCCAGGGGATGCGTTACACCCGGGCTGGTCTCGATAGAGCGTGAGATCGAGTCATTCATCACCGAGATGGAGCGTCCGTCGGCAAGTCGGATCGGTAGACTCTCCCTCCGGTTAACCGACCACCCCTGCGCGGGCAGACAGAGCTCAGGACGGTGAATGCTCCGTTTCTCGGCTCCGGCCAGAACGATCTGGGCATTGATCAGGTTTCCCGCTCTATCCTGATACGATTTTTTGACAATATCCGTGTCACTAGGGAGGACATGTTTTTCCCCTTCGGAAGGCTCCTCGGTTTTTCCAATAAAGCCACCCACCTGAACAGGAAGAACCATAATCACACCGCTCTCGTTGGCAGAGTTGACCGAACCTGAAAGCTTGAATGCTGCAACGGTCAGTACGGCAAGCAGGCAAACCAGTGCGATGCGCGCGAGGGGGGATTGAAAGAAGGACATGGGGAAGGCAAGTAAAAGCTAAAAGAAGGAAACTCAGAAAAGCTGAAAGATTGGAGAAATCAGAAGTCAGAGATCGGAGGTCAGAGGTTAGGGAGTCAGAAGAAATGGGGCGGGATTATTGATGCCGAGCATACTTCGTATTTCACGATTGGGGGCAACAATGTCGACCTGTAGATCAGGTGTCAGATAACCACAATCCCGCGCAAAATCCAGCAGCGTTTCCGTCTCGCGTTCTTACTACAATTTTTAAGGTCTTATCTTCCGTCTTGCTGAATTCTGATCTCTGACCTCTGCTGTTCCCTACAGCTCTTTCACTGGATGCACGGTCCAGCAGTTTTTCCTCTTGGCTTCCTCCACTGAGATCGCAGGCGAGGGCAGATTGGAGAGCAGGTGATTCGACTCTGACCAGCAACGCACCCTGAAGCCGAGGTGGTGAGCCAGCGTGGGAAGATAGAGTTCCAAGTAGCAATCCGTTTCTGGACGAAATGCCGCAATCTCCAAAAAAGCGGCTCTTGTCCAAAACGATCCACTGCCAAACATCGAGAGAACCACAGAAGGATCCTCTCTTTTGGAAACAGATCTCCACAAGGAAGCAAATCCAGGATCCGCCTCATGATAGAGCGTGTGATAGTGACCAGTTCCATCTACTCGATAAAGCCAATGCCCCATCACATCGGCCTTCTCATGTTTGATTGCCTCAACCTGTCTTGCATTCAAATCAGTGATCAGCGGAAGCTGATCATATTCACAGAGGTAAATATAGTCAGGGCATTCCTTCTCCACGACTGATGCCATTGCTTGGAAGATGCCGGCGTAGGATTGCTTCTCACGCTGATTGTCCTGCTTACGCAACTGGGGATCATCGACATAGACCTTGCGGGCATAGTCGAGTGATCCGAAATCTTCCCTTGATCCCCCAAATGCAATCCAGAGATTTTCACTGGGTGTGATTTTTTCCCACCATGCCTGAAGTCGTTTGAAAGAATCCCCCCCCTCGTGTGCCAGGACAAGGTTCATCACCTTGGGCTCGGAGCGATCCACCGATGGAAGATCCACGCATGGTAGCCTGCGAAAATCCGGTAGAGGATGCGTCGTGAAACCCATGCGCTGTTTCCAGTATGTGAGACGGCGTTGGGGCAGGAACCGCGGAATCAAAGGAGGAAGTCCTGCATGACCAATCACAATCGGTGTAGAACCCCATCCTATCACCAACCCTCGTCCCAAGCTGTTTCCCGTGACACAGTCCTTGATCTCGGAAGCGAAGTGGTCAATCACCCCCAGAATCGTATTCCTTAGTTGAAGCTTCCATTTCTTGAACCCTCGATCTCCCCGCAGAATCTCCAAGGCATAGTAGAAGAGAAAAAGACTATTCCATTTCAGGTAACGCCCGATCAGCCTCCGTGGCTCACTCAGCATGCGGTAGACCCAAGTCAGCCCCAAGGGCTGCATCCAAGCGGGAGCATCGGTCTTCATCCCGGAATTCACATCCAGAGCAAATCCCACCGCGAGGAGAACTCCCCTTGGGATTTTTGACTTCACACGATAGATCCAACCGTATTGCTTGGGAGTACCGAGACCAACCCAGATACAATCCGGCTTTTTCTCAAGGAGGTCGTGCAGGACCGACTCTTCATCCTCCGGAACTCCGTCGGTGGAGCACATCCCGTGATAGCCCCCCACGAAATCAAGCGAGGGGTTAAGCAAGAGCATCCGTTTCTTGAATTGACGACCGCACTCTTCCGACCCTCCCATCAGATAGTGCGTCACACCCTCCGGACAGTGTTCCAGAAACTCTCGTGTGAAAGTAGGGCCATAGACCCTGTCCCTGAGGTTCGCCCCCTTTTGATTCATCGCCCAAACCAGAGGCATTCCGTCTGGCACCGTGATATCGATCGCATCAGCCAACCTTGCAAATCCCCCATCATGTCTCCGCATCGTCATGACATGAGTATTGGCAAAATCAACGGCCAGCGTTTTCTGCTGTCTCAACGCATCCAGCAAACTGGCACCCAGATCCCGATAATCAGTCGCGAGAAGATCAGTTCCCAACACTGAGAAAGTTTTACCCAAATTTGGAGACTGACTATTTCCGCTTCTTGGCCAGTCCCATCCTACGCGCGTAGCATCCCGCTGAGAGCGTCCGGATATGCCTTTGCGATAGAGGGCATAGCGCACATTTCGTCTTGCATAGGATCCAGCAAGGAACTTTCTCATCCGATGCTTCAGGACGACCAGCCAGACCAAGGATGCAGAGGGAGCGTCTGAAGCCTCACGCCAGCTCGTTCCCTCATGCTGAGCTACGGGAGACTCGCTGGTATTCTGACCAGTGAATGCAAAGAGTGATAGCAACCTTCCACACGCTTTCACAGACACCCCCGCTTTCAACATTCTGGACATCCACTCCGCATCACCGATGGAGCGCCAAGTAGTGTCAAAGACTCCCCCACGATCCAGGATGGATCTCTGGTAAAACGAAGCGCAACTCAACGAGGCTAGATGAATCAATCTCGTATGCACCCATTCAGGCGGAATAATCCGCCTGTAGGAGAGGGCATTGCCATCACCATCTGTCAGCAGTGCATCTCCGAAAAGAATACCCACCTTGGGATGGGCAGAGAACCACCCTGCGACATAGTCCAGCGTCCCGGGAAGATACTGCTCATCAGAGTTGATCCACGCCCAGAGATCACCTCGCATCCGTGCAATCCCCTTGTTGATGGCATCATACATGCCAGCGTCCGGTTCCTTGAACACGCGAAGCGTGTAACCGGACTCAGTACGAAAGTGCAAAAGTTCAAAGGTTTGAAGTTCCTGAACGAAATCTCCGCCGTATCGCGACTTGAGATCCTTCCCAACTTCTATGGCAAACTCCTCGATCCCGGGAGTGCCCCCATCCTGAATGATATGCTCGATCGCCAAAGGCGAGTGAGCAGTAGGAAGGTTCGAAGGTTCAAAAGTATGAAGGTGTGGATTTGTGACGGATTCTACTTTCCCACCTTTTGACCTCCGACCTCCGACCTCTGACCCCCTGACTTCTGAACCCTTCCCCTCCTCCCCGACCTGATCCGCCACCGAGGCGATGCAAAGCCTCAGCCAATCGAGCTGACCGTAGCTGGGAGTGATGATGGAGAAGATCATGAGTGTTAGAGATTTTGCCAGGGAAGTGCAGTGACCCCCTCGGCCAGTTTCTGCGGGTGAGGGCATCTACAGATGACATAAGCTCGCTGCGCTTCCTTGTGATCCTTCAAGAAGGCGCTTAGATGCCTTGCATCACTCGTTGACGGACGCTCTGTCCACTTCACCTCCACAGGGATCAACTCACCGTTCAGTTCCATAAGAAAATCAATCTCCCTTCCATCCTTGGTTCTTACATGGTGAAGACTTCCTCCAAGGTACTGAAGTCGTTTCCATAACTCAATTCCTACCCATTGCTCGAAAATTGGGCCGGGATTTGCCATCACGGTGTCAACCCCGGGTTTCAGCCCTGCGGCCGCATGTCTTACGCCGGTATCGAAAATCAGAAACTTCGGATTTGAGACAAGATTTTTTCTGGTACTGCGTGACCACCCCGGCACGCGAATGCCAAGAAACATATCCTCAAGCAACTGATAATGCGACTTCACCGTGGGCAGACTGATACCTACCTGCCTTGATATTGCAGCATAGTTGAGTTCCTCGCCTGATTCCGTAGCTGCGAGTCTGAGAAAATTCACAAATGCCCCCCAGTTCTTTACAAGTCCCTCCCGTCGAATCTCCTCTTCAAGATAGATCGTGGCATAGGATTGGAGAACAGTAGTACGATCCTCCACAGGGAGCAATGCCACACCGGGAAGTTCTCCATAGGCAAGCCGCTCCATAAGATCAGCATCTGGGAATCTTGGAGGTTTTATACCGCCAAGATTCACGGGGGTCATGCACTCTCCAGGTTCATTCCCCTGCCGCTCGGCGAGCACGAGTGGCATCAACCGGTGCAACAGTGCCCGCCCTGGCAATAAATTAGCCCCTGTCTGACGCAGCTTTCTTGCTGAACTCCCAAGCAACACAAAACGCCAGCGCGTCCTTTCCCGATCATAGAGAAACTGCACGGCATCAAAAACCGCCGGTACATTCTGGGCCTCATCGATCACAACATAGTGTGGAGCATCCCTCTTTGTAAGAGCCTCGCACTCTCTGATGAAGGCCCCGGGATCAGCCAAAATCCTGGTGCGCTCCACCGGGTTGGAAAAATCAAATCCAAGGGAAGGCGACGGGATTAATTGACGAACCAAGGAGGATTTTCCCGTCTGCCTGGCTCCAAAGAGGATATGGACAAAGGGCTTGGAGAACGACTCCTCCAAGGAAGGCCCAATAAATCGGGTAAACATGACTTTATTTATATCGTCTTTTTATAAAGCGTCAATCATCCGATTGCGATACTCTGACTTCTGACCTTTGTCTACCGATCGGTCCCGATCAGGCATTTCACAGCACTTCCCTCGCGCCTTTTCAGGTTTCAGGTTTGCTTGCCCGGCCGTTGCTTCGCATTTGAACTCGGACTCTCCCGAGTCACGAGTCCCTTCGGGACTGTGCTATGCACATTTCTAGCAACTCCCGCCAGTCGCTGATTTGTTACGGCATCTTTGCTTGCTCATCCCCTCCCCGGTTCCCACCGGCTTGGTTCAGCCTTCCTCCGACCTCCTCGGCATTCGGACATACCAGCTCTTGCTCTCCTTCAAAGAGGCGTCTTCAGTCCCTCTGCCTGAGCAAGCTTTCTCTGAGTAGCATCAAAAGTAAGAAAGTTTTTTGCCTTGAGATGAAGTGCCGTTGCAACATGGATGATGTCAAATCCCCTTGTTCCATCACGAGCCGTACGGCGGGAGGAAAGCATCTCAGCTCTGGAAACCACATCAGCCCAATCCACCGGGATCATCTCAAGAAAACCATCCTTAAGATTTTCTTCCAGCTTTGCCAGCACGGCACCGGCCTCTTTGAGGGAAAATCCCTTGTTCTGATCACGATCATGCAGGAAGGACTGCAACCTCAACGACTGTCGAAACTCAAAGAGCAAGGGAGAACTCACAGGCAAAGGATCTTTCAATTCAGCAAAACATTCCGCCGCTTGGGCTGAATTTCCCTGTGGCCGATACAATGCACAAAGAAAGGATGTATCAGGATAGACGATCATCCTTCCTCCCCCTCCAGTTCGGCTTGCCTCATCTCTTGAACCTGCTCATCGGAAAAACAACGATCCCCCCAGATTTCCCGCAACTGCTTCAGCATATCGGGCTTCCGCTTGACTCCTGAGTGAGCAGGAGTAGCTACCAACTGAGCAAAAGGCCTCCCCCTCTTGAGAATCTGAACCGTTTCTCCATGCTCGACCCATGCAGCAACCTTGCGAAAATTATTTCTGAGATCGGCAACACTTGCTTGTTTCATGATAGAAAATTATATCATGAGTCGCCCGAGTCAAGCCGCCTCTACCCCCAGACTTCATCCTCCCTTCACCATTTCAGCTTTTAAGCTTTTTGTCTGCCGATTGCCTCCAATCAGGCATTTGACAGCACTTGCCGCCCGGCAAGCAGTGCCGCCCTTGACAGGGCTGTCTTCGCCAGTCTACCGCCCCGGTTCCCATCGGGTTGGTTCCTCAGCTCCTGCT
>Ga0194053_10000187_pt1 | contig 47674 bp, 47 predicted proteins | sample SepL228m_MetaG_FD_161684 | JGI IMG/M metagenome (GOLD analysis project Ga0194053, IMG submission 161684) | Anoxic zone freshwater microbial communities from boreal shield lake in IISD Experimental Lakes Area, Ontario, Canada - Sep2016-L227-8m | ecosystem: Environmental > Aquatic > Freshwater >...
TAGTTGGGTTAGGGTCCATAGTTTCAATGGTAAAACATCGCACTCCAAACGCGAGGTTCCCCGTTCGAGTCGGGGTGGGCCCGCAAATAAAAACGCCGAAAGGCGTATTTTTATTTGCGGGCCCACAGCAGACAAACTGCTTTGTCTGCGTCCCGACTCGAAAGACGGAGCCATGTTTTTCTAGTAAGAAAAACAGGCGAGTCAGGATCGTGAAAATTAATCAATGACGATTGATTAATTATTCCTGATGATTCGGGGTGGCCCCGACTCGAAAGGCGCAAGTATATTTTGCTTTGCAAAGCAAAATACTGAGCCGGGATCGCGGAATTTTGTGAGCGACGGCGAGCAAAATATTTGTGACGATTCGGGGTGGATTATTTAACCGCCGACAATTTAGAATATTCCCGATGATTCGGGGTGGGCCCATCTCCTCGGTTTATTTTTTTGTCATAAACTTTCTTATCAACTTCGCAATCCTATTCTTATCTTTAAGTTCAAACCATTGAATATTTCTATCACGGCGAAACCAACCCTTTTGTCGGCGAGCATATTGCCAGATAGCCGAGTTCAATTGTTCTATCATCTGGTCTTTGGTTATCTGTCCTGTGAGATAGCGGGTGAGATAGCGATACTCCAAACCAAAACCCTCCATGCGTTTCCAAGACACCCCATTATCATGAAGTTTTCTAATCTCTCTTAACATGCCCACCTTTAATCTTTTGATTAAACGTTTATAGATTCTTTCTTTCAAAACTTCATCAGGTGCAATAACTCCGATTTGTAGTACATTATATGGCTGTGATGTTTGAACCGGCGGGACTGAACCAATAGTTAAAACAATTTCCAACGCTCGAACAATTTTTACTTTGTTATTTTTATCAATACGGTCAAAAGTCTTTTTGTCCAATCTTTCCAATTGTCTGAGCAGGGAAGTCAGAGTTTTCTTTTCTAATTTAGCTCGTAGAATTTTATTTGGTTTAACACTCGGATAAACAACATCATTGATAACAGCTTGAATATAGAAGCCAGTGCCACCACATATAATAGGAGTGTTTTGACGCTCCAGAATGCCCTTGATCGCCTTGTTGGCGTCTCTTTGGTATTTTGTTACATTGTATTCCGTCATTGGTTCTACGATGTCTAAGAGATGGTGGGGAACACCAAGCATTTCTTTCTTGGTGATCTTGCCAGTACCAATAGTCATACCGCGATAGATTTGACGGGAGTCAGCACTAACAATCTCGCCATGAATATCTTTGGCGAGTTCTACGGCGAGGTCACTTTTACCGACAGCGGTTGGACCGAGGATAACGATTAATTTTGGTTTAGCAGACATTGATTTAAGATTGGCACAAGAATAGGCGTTTGGCAAGGTACAAAGGGTTACCCTTTGTACCTTTGTAAAAAGAAAACCAGCCGAGGGGCTGGTTTGGTGTGATTGAGGGCAGTGTTATTTCTTGCCCTTGGCTTTTTGGAGTTGGAGCTTGGCCTCATCGAGAAGGACTTTGGTCTCAGTTTTTTGAGTGGGTGTTTGATTGCGCTTCTTGAAAAGCCTATTCAAACGTACAACTTTGTCCTCGGCGATTTGGATAGGGCTTTGACCCCGTCTGTGGAACATGTCTTCTGACATAATTATAATCCTTTTGGGTTAATGGCAAAAACCGTTGCCATATGTTTATCTGTGAATGATATTAGAACATTTTGAGTGGAATGGCAAGGGGGGGAGACGGGAGAGAGACTTGGTCACGAGTTTCTTCCTCGTCGTCGCCGAAAGAATAATCCGGGAGAGAGACTTGGTCAGGCGTTCTTGGTTCGTCGTCACTCACCAAGCCGCACGACCCTGACTCGTGCTGGGATTCTGCTGAATCCCGACTTCGCTACGCTCCGTGCACTCCGTCCTTCAAGTCTCTCTCCCGGCACATATAAAACAAAAAAGCGCTCTGCGCGCTCTTTTAGTTTGTGCCGGGAGAGAGACTTGAACTCTCACGAGCTTGCGCCCGATAGATTTTGAGTCTATTGCGTCTACCATTCCGCCATCCCGGCATTTACCTTTGAGATTCAAAGGCAAAATCAGTTTATCATAAATGTTTTTAGAGGACAAGATGTTTTGACAATGTGATATAATGTGTGTTATACTAACTTTAGAGTTCTCTAACGTTTCCAGTATTAACCCAGGATGAAAGGAAGTGCCTCATGAAAATCATGTTATCACCAATCGCTAGTCTGAAATGTGGTGTCGATTCGACACTGCTGGCAGGACTCATTGATGGAGGAGCTATCGAAGTTTCTGAAATAGCTCAGAGTTCCGTCGAAGCGGCGATGAAGGATGTTGTGAATGAGACTGCCAGCAAAAGTTTTCTTGTCTATTCATTGGCCGATTGGCTCGAAGCTCACAAGAATGAAAACATCTTGTTTGACAACTTGCCACAACCCAGTGACATCCTTCGAATCGCTTTCGAGGTGCACACCTATATTCCCAAAAGAAATACGGTGTTCATTATTCCGACTGTGATCGAACCAGAAGTTGAAGACCCCCACAAACAGATCATCACGGTTGATCGTTACCTGGCAGTGTTGGTGGAAAATATCCACGGCGGGTGGCATCATGTCATTCGAACTGTTCAGGTGGGTCGGTTGCCATCCTTTCTTGAAGACAAGAATTTCGACGTTTACATTGTCGGGCTCGAACCTCAAACTGTACCTGACATCAAAACCCTGCTTGGGTAATCAGTGGAGCAATGTGGCCGGCGGAAATCATTTCCGCCGGCCCATTTTCTTTTTAAAATTTTGCAAAAAATTTCTCCACATTTTCTCCACTTTTGTCACTTTTTCTTTTCTACTTTTTAATGCTAAAATACTCTCATAATAATAAAAATAATATGGTTCAATTTTTCAATGATTCAATCTTTTGGGTAGAAGTCGAGAAGATCAAACCCAATCCATATCAGCCGAGAAAAGAGTTTGATGATGCCAAACTCAATGATTTGTCTGACTCTATTCGTCAGTACGGTATCTTGCAACCACTGGTGGTCACCCGTAAAGAAATTACCACCGAGGATGGGGGATTGGCTGTAGAGTACGAACTCATCTCCGGTGAACGCCGTTTGCGCGCTTCCAAGCTAGCCGGCTTGTCTCAAGTGCCGGTTTTGATCAAAGCTTCTGAAGACAATGACTTGGTAAAGTTGGAATTGGCAATTATTGAGAACTTGCAACGTGAAGATTTGAATGTAGTTGACCGTGCTCGCTCTTTCCAAAAGTTGGCTGATGAATTTGGTTTGAAACATGCCCAGATTGCCCAAAAGGTAGGTAAGAGTCGTGAGTATGTTTCCAACAGTTTACGTGTGCTCGCTTTGCAACCAAGTATTTTAGATGCTCTTTCTGCTGGTAAGATTTCTGAAGGCCACACTCGACCGCTTCTTATGTTAGCTGACCGACCGGAAGAACAAGACACTTTGTTTAAAGAAATTATTTACAAGCGTTTGACTGTGCGTGAAGCCGAGGCTATCTCAAGACGTGTTGCCTATGATAAGGTGCGCAAGAAGGAATACATTGTTGATCCTGAAATCTTGGAGATGGAAGAAAAAATGGCTGAATCATTTGGTACTAGAGTAAAAATTGAACGCAAAGAAACTGGTGGCAAGGTAACTATCGACTTCTTCTCGAACAAAGATTTGCACGAAATCCTAGACGTGGCCATGGGACAAAAGAAAATTACCGATCCACATGCTGTACTCAATCGTCATATCAGTGATGTGGCCGCCAAAGAAAAAGAGTCCGCACCAGTCGTTGCTCCAGTTCCACAACCCGTAACAGTTTCTTCAGAAGTTGTTGCTACAATAACTCCTGAGGCGGAAGCTGAAGTCCGACCAGATACTATTGAGCATGTGGCTCCATTTATTGAAACAGCTATTGTAAATAATATTATGGCGGAGACACCGATCGAGACACCAATCGAGGAATTGGATGATCGATCAAAAGAAGAAATCGCTCAGGCCAATAATACCGATGACGATGATATCTATTCTGTAAAGAATTTCTCAATCTAAAAGGAAAAACACCCTGGCCACGGCTAGGGTGTTTCGTTTTGTGATAGGTTGGACAGAAATGCGTAGAATTCCTGTGGGATTTCCTCTTCGTCAGAAAATCTCACAAAGTATTCTGCTGTTTCGGAACCAAATGAAGTTTTTTGAAGGTGTGGACGAAATATTGTGTGATTGATACCAATTTCATCCAACATATGGCAGGCGAGTGGTAGAGTCGTCTCACCTTCATTGATTTCCCTCGCTTCCGAACTGTAGAGAATGGTGTCTTTGCCACCGCTTATGGCCAAGAAAATCACCACTGTGACATTTTTGTATCCGAACATGATTTCCCCCTTTGTTGAAAGTGCTAGTTTGTTTTCTATAATAAGCTTACTCTCGATTTTTTGACTGGTCAAGAATTAGAAAACCAAGCAGTTAGGCTCGGTTTTCTAATTTTACTTTTCTAGTTTGTCTGGTCGATTGTTTGCACAGAGTTTGTTTGAACATCTGTCAGGAATAGTCTTGGTTCCGACCATCATCAAATCGCCGCACAATTTACATATTTCACCAGTTGGTTTGGACTTAATGATGTATTTACAGTCTGGATAATTGGTACAGCTATAGAAGAAACCAAAACGTCCACGTTTTTGGGTCATCAAACCGTCTTTACATTTTGGACATTTAACGCCGGTAGAATTTAGTTTCTCAGCCTCCAAATCTTTTTTGATGAATTTACATTTTGGGTAGTTGGCACAAGCTACAAAGCGACCAAACTTTCCATCACGTTCTACGAGATTGGCTTTGCAACATTGAGGACAGAGTTCGCCAGTATCTTTTGGACCAGTCATCTCTTCACCAGTGATAGTTCTAGCTCCATCACAATCAGGATATTTAGCACAGCTCAAAAACTTGCCGGAGCGACCGAGTTTGATGATCATTGGGCCCTGACACTTTGGACATTTCCATTTAGCATCGGCGTCACCTAGACTGGTGATCTTATCACTCTTTTCTTTGGCTTTGACGTCCTTTAAGAATGGACCATAAAAATCTTTCAAAGTTTTCAAATATTCAGCTTTACCTTCGGCGATGAAGTCTAGCTTGTCTTCCATTTCTGCAGTAAAAGTATCACTGATATATTCAGCAAAATTTTTCTCAAGAAAATCACTAACCACTTCACCAGTATCAGTTGGGTGCAAGGCTTTTTCTTGTTTTTCTACATAACCACGGTCTTGAATCGTTTTAATGATAGACGCATAGGTAGATGGACGGCCAATACCACGCTTTTCCAATTCTTTGATTAGCCCTGCTTCACTATAGTGAGCTGGTGGCTCAGTACTTTTCTGTGTATCAGTCAAATCCAGCAATTTCAATTTTTCGCCGACAGTCATAGCCGGCAATTCAACTTCTTCACCACGAGCATCAGTCTCAGCCGCGAGCCAGCCAGGGAAAATAATTCTATTGCCATTGGCAGAGAAAATTATTTCTTCTTTATCACCAATATTTACAGACACCTTGGTACGACTGATTTTGGCATCAGCCATCTGGCAGGCGAGCACACGATTACGAATCAAACGATATAATTTTTCTTGCTCGGTATTAAGATTGCCGATATGGTCTTTGGAGATATCGGTGGGGCGAATAGCTTCGTGCGCTTCTTGAGCGTTCTTGCTCTTCTTGGTGAAGACGCGAGGTGAGACATATTCATTACCAAAATCTTTGGCAATCAAAGCGTGAATTTTGGGCAATGCCTCTTTGGACAAGTTGGTGCTGTCGGTACGCATATAGGTGATGAGACCAGATTCGTAAAGTTTCTGAGCAATACCCATAGTACGTGATGGGGCAAAACCGAGACGTGATGAGGCCGACTGTTGCAGTGTGGAAGTGGTAAAAGGGGCCTTAGGAGAGCGTTTAGCTTCGGCTTCAGTCAAATCAGCGACAATCCAGTCCTTGGACTTACCTAGAGCCAGAATCTTTTCAACTCGTTCTTTGGTTTCTGGTTTTTCTTCACACTCCAAAGTCAGAGCCACTTTTTTCTGAGTTTCAGTTTGGGCAGTTAGGACCCAATATATTTGCGGAATAAAAGCGCGGATTTCGCGTTCACGTTCCATAATGATGCGGAGGGCCGGGGATTGAACACGACCGGCGGATAGGCCATAACGAACTTTCTTCCAAATGAGACCTGACAAATCATAACCAACGAGACGGTCTAATACGCGACGAGCTTCTTGGGCTTGTCTTAGATTGTCATCAATTTGGCGCGGATGTTCCAAAGCTTCTTTCACAGCATTTTCAGTAATTTCATGAAAGGCAATACGCTTTGGTTTTTTGAGACCAATGGTTTCCTTCAAGTGCCAAGCAATAGCTTCACCTTCACGGTCGGGGTCAGTCGCTAAAATCACTTCGTCAGCGTCTTTAGCTAGGGCGCGGAGTTCGGCTACAACTTTTTCTTTGCCCGGGGAGATTTCGTAGTGCGGGATAAAACCACCTTCGATATCGATGGCTTTTTTATTACTTTTTGGGAGATCACGAATATGACCAACGCTCGCTTTAACGACGTAATCCTTGCCGGCATATTTGGAAATAGTATGAGCCTTGGCGGGGGACTCAACAATCAATAATTTAAAATTATTTTTGGTACGCATGGGTTTGTTCTTTCCAGTATTACACGAAAACACACATTCTGGCAAATTAATGAAATCTTTTTATGCTATTTTTTATAAATTTCACCAGCATTTTCTTTAATCATTCCTTTGAGCTCCATGAGGGTTAGAACTTGATTGAGATCCCGAGCTGATAGTCCAGACCGACGAGATAGTTCATCTCGGTCAACAGGAGTGTCCAAACATTGTAGAATTCGAATTTCATTTGGCGAACAATCGGTTAAATCAAGTTTCTTTTGTATATTGTCACCAACAGATGCTAACCCAAAAGCTTCTAAAATATCTTGTGAAGAAGTTATCGGTATAGCGCCAAGTTTGAGTAGTAGATTTGGTCCTTCAGAAGTGTCGGAGAAAATTGAACCCGGTACGGTCATCACATCACGATTGTAGTCAGTGGCCAGTCTAGCTGTGATTAATGTACCTGATTTAATTTCAGCTTCAATCACGAGTACCGCATCAGCTAGTCCAGCCATTAAACGATTGCGTCTAGGGAAGCTCCAGGCAGTGGCATGAAAGTCTGGTTCGTACTCTGATAGGAGTAATCCACCACAATCTAAAATCTTTTCCGCTAGTCTCTTATTAGATGAAGGATAAATCACTTTCTCATCCAGTCCTGAGCCAGGAATCGCCATAGTCAAAATATTATTATCAATTGCTGTCTCGTGAGCAATGGTATCGATACCGAGTGCTAGTCCAGATAATATAACAATCGGGTAACCAGCGAGACCTCTAATCAATTTCTCACACACCTCACGTCCATAGGTAGTAAATTTTCTCGAACCCACCACAGCCAAAACTCTCATCCCTTTGTTTGGCCAAGTGCCACGATAAAAGAGCTTTTTAGGTGGCTCGGGAATTTCCTTTAATTTATTCGGAATTTCGTTGCTGTCCAATTGCTCAATTTTAAAATCTACGAAAGTGCTCATATATTGAAAATATTTTAACATTTATTTTAAAAAATTAAAAAACAGGGTCCCAGTCATCTGGAACCCTGCGTGATCAAAAGTGATCAGTAAAGTACTATTTCTTTTTCTTCAATGCGTCAAGGTTGGCTTGAGCTTCTGCCGCGGCCTTCTTGGCAGCACGAAGTGTATTTCTGCGATCCTTTCTTGCTTGTTCGACAGATTTATTTCGGTGTCTATGAGTTCAGCTAACCTGATCTTTCGAAGGATTTCCCAACGAATAATCAGTCTGGCAGAGGGAGAGCCGTGAGCAAAGGATTCTTCAGTGATAGACATCCCATTATTAATGGGAACGTCATCATCGTCTTCAGTTCTTTGTCTCGCAGCCTCTTCAACGACTTGTCTCAGCACCTTGATGTGGTTGCGGCTGAGTTTCGCCAGAAGCTTTTCGTTGTCATCAAACACGTCAAGCATTCGAATGTCCGCCAAAAGTTCGAGCATCCAAATTCGAGTCTCACGGATTCTTTGCTGAAATGCCGACTTTCTTTCAGCAATCTCATATCTCTCTTGGAGTGAACGCCATCTGTCATCGTTCGCGCTCCACTTCCACAAGAAAACCGTGAATTTTCTGAGAAAGTCGCACATAATCTCTTCATTGTGCGACAATTTTTCGGAATTCTTTCCCGACCAGCGTAAATTTTTTGCAACACCCTTTTCGGTTCTAAGAAAACTTTTCAGGTGTGGATAAAAATTTTCCTCAAGAAGGGAAAACCAGAATTCAGCAAAACGATTTCTGTCGACATAAAGTTCTCGATCTTTGAAGAAGTTCTGGCAGAGCTGATTGAAGGCTTTTTCGGCAAGTGAGGCCTTGATCTTGCTTATGCTTTTACTTACCTGCTTGTCGTCCTCCATCCAATAGACTTTATAGTCGTTCTGGTCGATGATATTCTTACCATCTGGAAAGTCGTAGTTGACCAGTCGTCCTTCAGTCAGTCTCAAATAAAAGATTATTCTGTCCATGTAGGTGAATTCCGGTTCGCGCCAGTCCAATCTGCTGATTGGGACGGTGAAGCCATCGAAGATGCGAGAGCTGATGTCGTTGATACAACCATCCTGTCTCGCGCGTTCAAAACGCTTCAACCAATCATACCAATTTGCAATTGGGAGGATTGGCTTTTCCCACATCAGAGGATGTACATCCGCTGGTGGAATCAGACTTTTAGGTTCAGGTTCTTGTCTGGATGCCTTGTCGAGCCCGATTCGTTCTTTCATGGTCGTTCTCCTTCGATACTTTGGGTTATGCCCCGCGCTATTGGCGGGACGGTTTTAGCTTCGTCTCATTTGAGACGAGCTTCTTGTTGCTAAAAAATTGGCAATAAAAAGCTCGCCTCAAAAACATGATGTTAATGAGCTGTTTGTTCTGAATACACACTTCCACTCTAGTTGTGTTTAGTCAAAGGATTGTTGGCTGTAATTTGCGGAGCAAATTCCAGCCTGAATTTCACCATTTCCCGTGACTTTTTCCTAGTTTTCTTATATTATAGAGAAGTATTATTAATTAGGCCGATAGGCCACACCACATTTTATGTTAGATATAAAATTCATTCGCGAGAATAAAGACTTGGTAGCCGCAGGTGCTATCAAAAAGCACGTCAAAATCGATATTGACGAGCTTATTAGAATTGATGATAAACGTCGCGAGATGATGACATCTTTTGAATCTAAGCGCGCCGAGCAGAATGCCGCTTCTCAGAAATTGCCACAAATGCAGAATCCAGAAGAAAAAGCTCAACTTCTCGCCGAGATGAAAGTTTTGAAGGAGGAAATGGCCAAAGAAGAAGAAGGTCTGAAGGAAGTAATGAAAACTTGGCAAGCTATGATGCTCCAGGTGCCTAACATTCCCGACATGTCTGTGCCAGAAGGCAAAGATGATTCTGAAAACAAAGAATACAGTACTTGGGGTGAAGTACCAAAGTTTGATTTTCCAGTCAAAGACCACATCAAGCTTTTGGAAGACTTGGATTTGGCTGATTTTGAAGCCGGAACAAAAGTTGCTGGTTTTCGCGGTTACTTCTTAAAGAACGAAGGTGCTCTTTTGGAATTAGCATTGTTCCAATTTGTGACCGAAGAGTTTATCAAGAAAGGAGATTATGTACCAATGGTTGTGCCATCTCTCGTTCGACGCGAAACTCTTGTTGGTACTGGTATGTTGCCGCAAAGTGAGGAAGACCTTTACAAGACTCAGGACGCTGATTATCTAGCTGGTACAGCTGAAGTAGCAACTATGAGCTACTATGCCGACAAGACATTAGACAAAAAAGATTTACCAAAAAAGATTATCGCTTTCTCTCCATGTTTCCGTCGCGAAGCCGGTTCATATAGTAAAGATGTAAAAGGTTTGTACCGTGTTCATGAATTTTTCAAATTCGAACAAGTGATTGTTTGCGAAGCTGATCATCAGACTTCAGTGAACTTCCATGAGGAGCTCCGTGAGAACTCTGAAAAACTTCTCCAGCTTTTGAATTTGCCATATCGCGTTGTGGTCAACTGTGGTGGTGACTTGGGACTCGGTCAGGTAAAGAAATATGATATCGAGACTTGGTCTCCAGCAGCGGATAAATATCGCGAAACTCACTCTTGTTCATACTTCCATGATTTTCAGTGTCGTCGTTTAAATATTCGTTACAAAGATGAAGATGGTAAGACTCGTATTGCTCACTCACTCAACAACACTGCTCTCGCTATGCCACGTGTCTTGATTCAGCTTTTGGAAAATTATCAGCAAGCCGATGGTACTGTAAAAGTGCCAGAAGTTTTGAAAAAATACATGGGAGGTATTGAAGTTATCGCTCCAAAGAAAAAATAATTCTCCAATCTGTTAGTCTGACTTTGATCTTTAAAATATATGGTGCGACGTGTGCAAACAAAAAAAACAAGTCGGGTGAGGGAAGAGCGCCGTCGGGCACTGATTTTAAAGGTGGTTTTGTCTGTAATTGGTTTGATTATTTTGGTGGTAGTCTCAGCTGTAATTTCCAATCTTAGTACTTTTAGAATAGCTGAGTATGAAATCAATGGCTTGGAGGGGGTAAATGCTCAGGCTGTTCAAATCGATGCTAAGACACCACTCATTGGTACATATTTCTGGTTTTGGCCTCGAGATTGCTATTTTTATCTTTCAACCACTGCTGTTGAGGATAATTTGTTGGCGCTAATTCCTCGTATACAAAAGGTAAATGTTTCTAGATCCGGTTTTAAAACTTTGCAAATTAATATTGTGGAAAGAAAGCCGTCAGGTCTGTGGTGCGCAAACAAAGACACTGATAAATGTTATTTTCTTGATAATGAAGGTTTGGTCTTCGATCGCGCTCCGGCTCTATCTGGTCAGTTATTTGTAAAATATTTAGGCTTGCTGGATTCATCTATTGAACCATTAGGTCAAAGATATTTAACAAAAGAGTCTTTCTCTACACTGACTGATTTTATGAGTTGGGTTTTGGCAAGTGGAGTATCTGTAGGTAATGTAACAATTGATGCTGACGGTTTTTATCGTTTGCATTTACCGGGCGGAGGGGAGATATTTGTGAGTGATAGACAGGATGTTGATAGAACGTTTCGCAATCTCCAAACTCTTTTGAAAGAGAAAGGTTTATTATCAAAAACAGTTAGCTTTGATACCAACTTGGATTATATCGATTTGCGTTTTGGTGAAAAAGTCTATATAAAGAAGAAGTGAAAAAAGTAGCCACAGAGATTAGATTCAAGGATTCTAAAGGTTTCTGGCAGACATTGCCGACGCCTTTTTTCTGTTTGGCGCCCATGCTCGATGTGACTGATCAGGCTTTTCGACAGGTAATTGCTAAATATAGTCGTCATGGTGAAGTTGGTGGTGGCCCCGATGTTTTTTGGACTGAATTTGTTTCAGCTGACGGACTAGATTCTCGTGGTTATGAAAATCTATTGCTGATGTTGGCTTTTAAGAAAAACGAGAAACCAATAGTGGCTCAGATTTTTACTGCATCACCAGCTCACATGTTGAAAGCTGCCCAGATTATTGAGAAACTTGGCTTCGATGGATTAGATATTAATATGGGTTGTCCAGACAAAGGTGTACAAAAGCAGGGTTCTGGCGCAGCACTGATTAAGAGCCCTAAACTTGCACGCGAGATTATTCGAGCTGCTTTAGAAGGCGCTCCAAATATCCCAGTCTCAGTAAAAACTCGTTTGGGTTACAACAAGGAAGAGATTGAAACTTGGATTCCGGAATTACTAAAGGAAAATATTGCTGCTCTCACTATTCATGGTCGCACCAAGAAAGATATGTCCGAAGTGCCAGCTCGTTGGGAGTCTATCAGGAAAGTGGTGGAAGAAGTTAGAAAGTCTGGCCGCGATATTCCCGTGATTGGTAACGGTGACGTTAGTGATTTGAAGGATGGAGAACAGAAGGCTAAGGAGTCTGGTTGTGACGGTATTATGATTGGTCGCGGTATTTTTGGTAAGCCGTGGTTATTTGACCGAGCTCGAAAGACTGAACCAACCTTGCCTGAACGTTTAGATATGCTGATACACCACACCGAGCAATTTTTAAAGATTATTGGTAAACGAAAAGCTTTTGATGTCATGAAAAAACATTACAAAGCTTATTGTAGCGGCTTTGACGGAGCCAGGGATTTGCGCATTGCGCTCATGGCTGCTCCAGACCTTGCAACGGTTAAAAAATTAGTGAAAGATTTTCTTAAGACATACAAAAGTCAATAGGGCCAAAATTACGTAACCTTTTGCTTTTTAATACAAGTCTTGCCGACTAGTGTTGTTGGGTGTTTAATTATATTTGGTAAATCTGTTCCTTAACCTTTTTACGGGGAGGTGTATTATGAATAAACCTGTTTGTGAGCGTCCAAGACCACTGTGCCAAGAAACCAAGTGCTGTACGGAGAGTTGTCTTAGAAGTGAGATGAAAGGTGGTCACACAGCAACTTGTCCACAGTGCCAAAAGGAGGTGCCCATGTCATCAATGGAATCTAAGCCCGGAGGTGGTTCGTTTGTTTGTCTGACTTGCCGTGGAAAATGAAGTGTTCCCAAACTCTAAACCAAGGAGGTGTAACACTGACCCACTTTACTCAACTTTTCGGGGTGAGAAAAAGACGGTATTTTCTACACTTGAATTTCGTAATGACTAACCATTATCAGAAATAAGAGGTGAAACAATAAGGATGAACCCTTTCGATTTTGAGTCTATATGCAATTCACCCCGCGACCGTACGGGGTGTTTTTTAATATTACAAAATTATTTATATGTTCTTTCAAGACTTGCTAGTATTCTCTTGAGGGTGTTTAATTAATTTAGCAAATTTAGTACATTGTAAAGGTGGAAAGGAGGTGACTCACTAACATACTTGGAGGAATAGAAAACAATACGGAATGTTTTCTGTTGGCCGTGGGCGAAACCATCATCCTTATCCCAGAAAGGGACAGATTATCTCAGCTCATTTGGGTTTGCAATTCAGCATTACCCAGCAACTTGAGAGGAGGTGGTCCTAATTCCTTGTGGGCCAATCATCGTATTGTAGGCGGAAGCTGAACCGTGTTCGAGCGCCTCGGTGTGCTCCATGATTCATAAGCCTGTCCTAGACTTCTAGCCTCGTCGTTAGATTGGGATGCAAATTAAACCATCGCTTTGTCCGTACACTGCGGTGGTTTTCTATTCAATATCACCTTCAGTGGTTTAAAATTTTGTAAGATTGTTCCTTGTCGGCGGCGCTGGTGGTACGGCCCACATCAGTGACTGTGAAGTAAACATTATTAACCCCTATTTACGTTTAGACTACCCACCTCGGACCGTAAGGTGGGTTTTTTTATTTTTCCCATTTGTCTGCTATAATTCAGATAAGTTAATCAATCAAAATTATGAGTAAAACCCAAGAAACAAATACCGAACAAGCCATCTATCGTCGCTATCGTCCACAAGAGTTTAATGATGTGATAGGACAGGATCATATTGTAAATACTTTGAAATCTTCTTTAGAAAAAGGACAGATTGGCCATGCTTATCTTTTCTGCGGTTCTCGCGGTACTGGCAAGACTTCAGTGGCGAGAATTTTGGCCAAGGCAGTCAATTGTGCCCCGAGTGATTTGTCAGAGATTGATGCAGCATCACACAATAGCGTGGATGATATTCGTGAACTCAATGAAGCGGTGAATACTTTGCCTTTTGAATCACCATACAAAGTTTATATTTTTGATGAAGTGCACATGCTCTCCAAAGGTGCTTTCAATGCTCTACTTAAAACCTTGGAAGAACCACCAAAACACGTGATATTTATTTTGGCTACGACTGAAATGGAAAAAGTACCAGAGACAATTATTTCCCGTTGCCAAGCTTTTGTTTTTCGCAAGCCAGGTCAAAAGATTTTGAAAGAAATGGTGATGAATATTGCCAAGAAGGAAAAAATTACTTTAGAACCGGCATCAGCTGATTTGATTGCGCTACTCGGAGATGGTTCTTTCCGTGATACTCAAAGTATTTTGCAAAAAGTTATTTCATCTTCACCGGACAAAAAGATTTCTGCCGAAGAGGTGATGGCTGTGACAGGCGCGCCACGAGCTGAGACTATTAATAATTATTTATTGTCTATTAAGAACAAAGATTTGAAAATTGGTCTAAAGTCCATTGAGGATTTGTCAGAGCACAATATTGATCCAATCATCTTTATTAAAATGGTGATTTTGAAATTACGTGCGGCTCTTTTGGTCAAGCTTGTTCCGAGCAAAGAGAATGATTTGGCCGAAGATTTTTCTGAGGCGGATATGGTGTTTGTTAAAGAGATGTCAGCTGATGCCACTGGCGCTATTTCGGCCAAAACTCTCGCCGACCTCACTCTGGTGGCTGATGGACTCAAAGGGGCAGTCATGCCAACACTGCCACTCGAGATTGCTCTTATGAGGATTATCGGACAAAACTAAATATATTATAAAACCAAGGCGAGACCTTGGTTTTATAATTTTACTTATTACCCTTGAGAATTAATCTTTCATCGAAACCACCTCTTTCGTCTTTCTTTTTTAAACGAATTTCTTCAACATTTTGATATTCCGGCAATTGTCGTAATGCGACGATGACTTCGAGCAAGTCGGCCAATTCTTCTGGACTACCAGCCTCCTTGAACTCATCAAGTTCTTCTTGTAGCTTTTTAATTAACTCACTCTTGTATTCTTCTGGTGTGGCAATTCTTTTTTCATAAGCGACACCCTTTTTGTCCAAGATTTCAGGAATTTTGTCGCGAACAAGTTTGTTGTAGGTTTCCATAGTTGATATTATTGTATTACGTACAGCTGTCTTTTGCTAGTATTTTGCTCTTGTTTTTTCGTGTTTTTCACGGTAAAGTATTATTCAGCTATACAAAATAGCATATTGTCGGATCGTCTAAAGGTAGGACAGTGGCCTTTGAAGCCATCAATCTTGGTTCGATTCCAAGTCCGACAGCTAGCTTGAGCATAGTTATTACGCACGAGATACCTTAAATGGCAACTGAAAAATTAGAAAACTTTATAAACGGAATCGGAGCAGTACGTAAACTTCTAGAAAAAGCACATTCAGACGGATCATTACTAGAAGCCCTAGTATTGTATGCTTCTATTGTTGATGGTTTGTGTAGAATATCGCTTTTGTTAGATGAACAAATACAATCAAAATCTAGTGATATAAATGAGAAATATATATTTCAAGACGAAGAAGATAAAACATATAAAAGTAAATTTGACGAAAGACATATTTATGGATTAGCTTATGATAGAAAAATTATAGAAAAGGATTTATACGATGACTTAGATGCTTTATATGATATAAGGAATAAGGCAATACATAGATTTTTAATATCAGAATTTAAATATTCTCATTTAGAAATAGTGTTAGAAAAATATGAACTAGTTTATCAAAGATTGTGGACTATTGTATATAATTTAGAATCTAAACAAATTTATAAAGGTGTTGGTATGACCGTATTAGGTAATAATATAGATGAAAAAGATATAATTAAACAAATACTTACAAAGATAAAAGATGGTAATACCGAATCTCTGAAAAATACTCTCGGCTTGAAAATGATTAAAGATAATAACTTGTTTTTTGAAGATATTGAGAGAGAAAAAATCCAAGAAGATATTTATGATGAATTAGAAATACAAGAAGAGAAGAAAGTAATTCCACCTGGATACTCTTCTGTAAAAGAAATAACAAAATGGGCAGAAAGAAAAGGTATTCTTAAAATGTGTCAATGTGGACATGTTAAAGCAATACACATTAATTTAGATAAAACAAAAAATAAAGAGGAATTAATACTCAACCCGAGTTCTTGTAATGACGATGATTGTAAATGTGAGAGATATATTGAAGAGGTGTGATTTAGATTGTGCTCGAGACGCATCGTTTTGGTATAATAAACGTACTTAAAATAACATTAAAGGGCAAAGAACTAAAAGGTTCCAGCTCTAGTACGTCAGCAAAATTGCTAATTACCGCCGGTTGTGTTTTAATCATCTCGGATTAAAAACAATACATACAGAAAGGATTCAATATGAACCTGACTCAAAAACAAAGAGAGATAATTGTTCAAGTTGCTCTCAGTCATCTTGATCGACCGTTTTCGGCCAGATTCGACTGCATCACTTTCGCTCGTTGTGTATATGGGGCGGCTGGTGTCGAGATTCCGCTTCTCAAGAGCACCTTGCCACCACCTGACCTGAATATCACCAAAGAAGAGCTTGAAATCGGCCCGGTGTCCGGAAGCCTGATTTTTCTCAGGGATCGATATGACCCAAGAAAACATCGGGCCTGGACTCATGTGGTTATTGCTCTCAGTGACGGCATGTGCATTCATTGCTCGCTCTTTTATGGACGGAAAGTGGTCATCTCTAATCTCGAGCAGATCATGAAGGACCGTTATGACTTCGTCGATTGCGCGCCGCCAGCTAGTTGATTCTAGCTTGGCGGTTTTTTGTTTCAAATATGATATATTATAGATATATGAAATGGCCAAAATATTTATGTTTAGTTCGACATGATGTGTCCGAGTATAATATCTTAAAAGATAAGAAAAATCAGGATGAAATATATCAAGAATTTTTGCATGAATACAATACTGACTCGACTACAGACAAGTGTGTGGAGTTGGCTAAATTGATGGCCAAAAAATTTGCCTTGGGAGTTAGTGATCATGACACCATGCTTCAAGATATTGAGGCCAAGCGTTCAGAAGAGGTTGGAATTAAACTAAGGGAGATGTACAAAGATGAGCTCCCAGATGTTGTTTTTGTCTCGCCATACAAAAGAACAAAAAATACTTTAGAAGGATTAATAAAAGGCTGGCCCGAACTCAAAGATATAAAGATATATGAGGATGAGAGACTTCGTGAACAAGAGCATGGTCTAGCTTCTCTATATAATGACTGGAAAGTGTTTTTTACTATCTATCCCGATCAGAGAAGATTGCATGATCAAGATGATATATATTGGTATCGTTATCCTCAAGGTGAAAATGTACCGGATGTTCGTGATAGAAATCGCTCTTGGTTAAACACCATGGTGCGCGACTTTGCTGACAAAAAAGTTTTAGTAGTGACTCACCATTTAAATATTTTAGCCATGAGAGCCAATCTAGAGCGCTGGACTGCCGCCAAGTTTATTGAAGTAGACAAAGATGATAAGCCCATTAACTGTGGAGTAACCATGTATCGTGGTAATCCAGAGAAGGGAAAGGATGGACACTTGGAGTTAGAATATTATAACAAGAAATATTATCTAAAATAGACATATTTAATAAAATGTGTTCTATCGATAAAAGTACTTGCAGAACAAATAGTAAGTGTATATAATTACACTAACTATGAAACAGGTAAATAACACCAAGCCAAAAGACTTACATTTCGCGGTACTGGCAACAGACGTGGTGGTTTTTACAATTTCTGATGGCGAATTGAAAGTTCTATTAACTGAAATAAATTTGCCGCCACACTACGTAAATACTTTTGGAATACCAGGAGGTTTGATTTTACCAAACGAAACCGCTGAAGATTCTGTCCTTCGTCATATACAAAATAAAATTGGCATCAAGGTTGATTATATTGAGCAGTTATATACTTTTAGTTCTGTAGACCGCGATCCAAGAGGTAGGGTGGTGTCTGTGGCATACTTTGCTCTTGTACCCGGATCATCGATTGATAAGAACACTTTAATAGAGAAAATTAGCTTGAGAAGTATTAAGAAAATCCCACAATTGGCGTACGACCACAATCAGATGATCGAGAAAGGAATCGAAAGATTAAAGGCGAAATTGGGTTATACCACCATTATTAGATATTTGCTGCCGACTAAATTTACCTTATCTGAACTACAGTCTGCTTATGAAATCATATTTGGTAAGTCCTATGATAAAAGAAACTTTAGAAAGAAAATTCTCGAATTAGGTATTTTAAAGAATACTAACATTCAAAAGAGGGATGGTGCTCATCGACCAGCAGATTTATATTCGTTTAGTGCAGACTTTAATAAAATCTTTGAGATACTGTAATTTTTTTAGGTAAAGTTAGTGTAATAGATACAATAAGGAGTTGAGATTCTTGAGTCAATAAGGCTACTGGCTCAATAACCTCCACTTCTTAGGAAGAGAGGAATCCTCGTCGGTGATCTTTGATCATCGGTGATACGGGGTGATTGAGTAAATATGAAAATAGGCACCCAATCGGACTGTGACACAGATTTGACATTATTACAAATATAATGTAGTCTATGCAACAGTTTTCGAACTTTGAAAGGAGAAAACCAAATGAATGAACTAGTGGTCATGTTGGCCAATCTCAAAGCTGCAAAGTGCCCAGAAGACGTTTTTGGACACATTGCTGCCGCGACGGCCGAAGAGCTGTACAAGAGTGTGCAGCGGAACTATCGCCTAATGGCGAAATCTTGTCACGAAGATAAATTTACCGAACCCCAAGACAAGGAGGAAGCAAAAGTGGCTTTCCAGATACTCTCGGAGTTCTGGAGTCAAGCCGAAGAAAGAATCAAGTCGGGAGTTTACGGTACGACTAGCAAGTCAGCGCCCAAGGCGCCAGACAAAACCAGTCCAACTGTGAATTTCAAGACAAAAAAGAACAGCTATGTCATGGGGGAACTCCTCCATGCTGGCGGAATGTGCGGAATCTTCGATGGTACGGTGCAGGATCTGAAATCCAACACCATGCCGGCGATTTTTAAGGTTCCACATTCTGTGGGTGACAACGATCTCCTGGAACGCGAAGCAAAAGTGCTGAAGTTGTTCCAGCAGAAGATTCGTGAGCTGTCTGAAAAACCGGAAACTGAAGGAGCGGCCAAGGGCTTCTCCCAACGGCTACCGACTTTCCTCGAATCCATCAAACTCGTGCAACCCAGTGGCGAAGAGAAGGTGATCAACACCTTTATCAAAAAGCCAGGTTATGAAACCGGTTGGGTTACCCTCGAAGAAATTCGCCAGGCGTATCCCGAAGGTGTCAACACGAGAGTGATGGTGTTCATCTGGAACAGAATACTGGAAGGTTTGTCTTTTGCACATCTGGTTGGTGTTAGGCATTGTGCCATAACCCCAAACCATGTGCTGATTCATCCCGAAAGTCATCTGGGCCAGATCATTGACTGGACCGCATCTTGCATCGATGGAGCGAAGGTTCCATATATCGATGACAGGTACAAGAGTTTCTTCCCCGAAGAAATTCTTGATCCAAACGGTATGCCTTCACCATCGTCTGACATCTTTATGTCGGCTTGGTGCATGGTATACATTTTGGGTGGTGATCCAAAGACGGGAGTAATTCCAGCCTCGGTTGAAAAGCCGCTGCAGGATTTACTCAATAAATGTTTGCAACCCAAGCGTCGGTTTCGGCCAGGATCAGCAGAAATTCTGCACGGCGAGCTTAAACAAGCCGCCAAGACCCTATTCGGTCCGAGTAAATTTGTCCAATTCGTGGTGCCGAGTGGTACTGCGAGTGTCTAAGTAAAAAAACATTCCAGAAAGGATGTGTATCATGGGTGGTGGAGGTTTCGATCCCAAAGCGTATTCCGCGGGAGTTGATGCTCTCAAGGCCACAGGTGCTACGTTTGCGCGTTCGGCAGCGGCAACGGCGACAGGAGACTTTAGCAAGCTTGCTGATATCCTGAATCCGCGGAAGCTCAAGAACGGTATGCGTGAATGTTGCTTTGCGCCCGGCTTCAGCGATGCGATGCCAATCGTGGTGTCGATCGATGGAACTGGTTCGATGAGTACGGTTCCGGTGGAAATCCAAGCGGCTTTGCCGGGGCTCATTGAGTCCCTGGTGGCCCAAGGTATCACTGACCATCCCAATGTCATGTTCATTTGCCACGACGACGAAATCCACTTGCCGCCCGATGCGGCTTTCCAAATGTCCCAGTTCGAAACTGGGGCCAAGGAGTTGACTGAATCGTTGAATCAAATGATCATCCCGGGCCTCGGCGGCGGCAATTGCGGCGAAGGTTATCACATTTCGTTCTATGCGGCGGCGAATCATACTCGCCTTGAACCGTTTGAACGCGATGGAACGAAGGGTTACTTCGTGATGATCTGCGACGAACAGCCGTACTACGACGCTGCTGATCCCGCCAAATTCGGTACCAAGCCGAGTTTGGCCAAGGAAATCTTCGGTGATGATATCCAGGCGGAAGTGACTATGCTTGATTCGGTGAAGAAGGTGGCCGAGCGCTATCATATCTTCATCATCCGGCCGGGTCATACCCAGAATGGCAAGAATCGAGCGATCACCAAGCTCTGGCAGAAACTTCTGTCGGACGCTGGAGTCAATCCGGAACATGTTCTCGAAGTCGAGAAGACCGCGGATATCATTCCGACGATTACTCTGGCGATTGGTCGTTTGAACGGCGCCGATGATCACGACATGGTTTCGGTCCTCAAGGCCAGCGGCATTGATGCCAAGGGAGCTATTTCCGCCACTAGCGCGGTCGTTCCTTACGCAGGTGCCAGTACTGGTTTGGTTGCTGTCGGCAAGGCCAGCGCGGAAATCGTTACCACAAAAGGTGGCGATAAACCCAAAGGCCACGCTCGGCGGTAATTCCCCAAGTCCTTATGAGTTGACAAAATCAACAAAATAAGGCACAATGAACCCAGTTTCAGCGATGATTCTGGGTTCTTTTTATTTTAACCAATAGGAGGTGAACATGAAGACGGTGAAGAAGGCTCACATTGTTGTAGGACTCGGTTACGGTGATGAAGGTAAGGGTACAATGACAGATTTCTTGTGCCGTTATCACAAAGCCAATCTCGTGGTCCGCTTTAATGGCGGTCCTCAAGCTGGTCACAATGTGGTGATGTCTGACAAGACCCATCACAAGTTTTCTCAAATCGGTTCTGCGACTTTTGTGCCGGGTGTGGCTACTCTGATTTCCAAACATATGTTTTGGGATCCGATTGTGCTGGCCTGCGAAGTTCAGACTTTGTCCGAGAAAATCAAACGCCACGCACTCAACAATCATTACATTGACGGTGCGGCACCAATTGTCACACCATTTCACATGGTTTCCAACCGTGTCAAAGAATGGTGTCGTGGCGAGGGTCGGCATGGCTCGTGTGGTATGGGTTTTGGTGAGGCTGTTTTAGACTCACTGATTTATTCAGAGCACGTTCTTCGGGCCAGTGATTTGCAAAACACTTCTCGAGTCGAAAGGGTGCTTTCAGAAATTCAGATGCGTAAGCAGGCTGAATTGAATACACTTGGTTTTGATCTCGAGAAAATAGCCAAGAATGCTGCCGAGCTCGGCAAAATTATTTCCGATCCAAACCTACCGGCGTATTATGCGGAAACCTACAGTCAGTTGGCCAAGGAATTCAATATTCTTAAGGCCTCTGAAGTGAACAGGTTGATCTATCACGCGTCAGGGATTGTCTTTGAAGGAGCTCAAGGTATGCTTCTTGATGAGTGGTATGGATTTCATCCTTACACCACTTGGAGCACTGTTGGGCCGGACAAAGCCATGAGTATTCTTGATGAAGCAGGTTTTTCTGGTGATAGGGAAATGGTCGGAGTAATTCGGGCATATGCCACGCGACATGGGGCAGGACCGTTTGTGACTGAAGATGAAAGCATGGACGGATTCTATCCCAATGAGCACAACTGTTTCAATCAATTTCAGGATTCTTTCAGAATTGGTTGGTTTGACGGAATAATGTTCCGCTATGCTTTGGCCTGCGCTGCAAAAGACAGGATTCAAACCTCAATCGCCGTAACGCATCTTGATGCCATTAAAAGAAATGGAGGTATAAAGTTCTGTGGAGAATATGTTAGTCCTATTGTTTCGGGTAGTAAGGATCTATTCTTGGGAAGATATCTACAGAAGGGTTTTAATACCGTCGTCGATATCTGCCCTGAATTTACCCACTGCTTAGAGCGACAGGGGCGCATGACCGAGTTTCTGCAGGGATGCAGACCCGTCGAGAACGGAATGTTCACTTCGGATGCAGAACTGCTGGATTGCTTGTATGGAAAATGTAATGCGAACATCAAATACTTGTCCTACGGACCAACACCGGAAGACAAGAAGGTTCTTTAGACTTGTTGGAAACACAGCTGCGGGAAGATTTTTCTTCCCGCAGTTTTTTCATCTTAAAATTATCAATTTGTAAATAGTTACATTACTCCTAGCAACATGCTAAAATTAATTGACGGGTTAGTTCACTATTAATAGATTAGTACATAAGAAATGAAAAACAAAAGTCACAAATATATTTTTGTGGTTGGTGGTGTTATGTCTGGTGTAGGAAAAGGTATTGCAGTTTCCTCCATCGGAAAAATTTTACAAGACAAAGGATTCAAAGTTAATGCGGTCAAAGTGGACCCATACTTGAATGTCGATGCCGGTACGATGAATCCCACTGAACACGGAGAGGTGTTTGTACTTGACTCAGGACTCGAGACCGATCAGGATATGGGCAACTATGAACGCTTTATGGAGATGGATATGACCTCTGAAGACTATATGACTTCAGGTATGGTCTACAAACATGTGATTGATAAAGAACGCAGTCTCGGCTATCGTGGAAAATGTGTTGAAGCTATTCCTCACGTGACCAATGAAATAACCGCTCGTATTGATAAAGCGGCTGAGAATCACAAGTCCGATATTTCTCTAATTGAAATCGGCGGTACTGTTGGCGACTATCAGAATATTTTGTTTATTGAAGCTGCGCGTGTATTAAAAGTAAAACATCCTCAGGATGTTATTTTTGTTTTAGTTAGCTATCTGCCAATTCCGGGTGCCTTGGGAGAAATGAAAAGTCGTCCGACTCAACACGCCGCTAGAATGTTAAATTCCTATGGTGTGCAAGCTGATATTATTATTGGTCGCAGCAAATTACCGCTCGATGAGAGACGCAAAGAAAAAATTGCTATGGCTTGTTCGGTACCAGTCAATCAGATTATTTCAGCTCCGGACATTGAAAGTGTCTATGATGTGCCAATTAATTTTGAAAAAGATGAATTGGGAAATACTGTTTTGCGAGCTTTAAATTTGAAACACAAAAATGTGCCGGATGGTTTGAAGGATTGGAAGGGTTTTGTGCATAAAGTTAAAAATCCAAAACATGAAGTAAAAATCGCTGTGGTTGGAAAATATTTCGAAACAGGGGATTTTGTTTTGTCTGATGCTTATGTGTCTGTTATCGAGGCGGTGAAATTTTCTGCTTTTGCTTGTGGTGCCAAAGCCAAGCTCGACTGGTTGTCCGCCAAGTCGTTTGAAGATAAACCAGCCAAACTGAAAGAACTGTCTAAATATGATGGAATAATTGTGCCAGGTGGTTTTGGTGAGACAGGTATTGAGGGTAAAATAAAAGTCATTCAATATGCTCGCGAAAAGAAAATCCCATACTTTGGACTCTGTTATGGTATGCAACTTATGACTATAGAGTTTTGTCGTAATATCTTGGGTCTCAAAGACGCAAACACCACTGAAATCAATCCTAAAACTGCCAATCCGGTTATTGATATTATGCCGGAGCAGAAGAAGAACCTGGCTGAGGGTAAATACGGTGCTACGATGCGTCTGGGAGCCTACAAGGCTATTCTCAAGACCGGAACCATCGCCGAAAAAGCATATGGCACAACTGAGATATCTGAACGTCATCGTCATCGCTATGAGGTCAATCCAGAATATGTCGCCAAGATTGCCGAAGCTGGTTTGGTCTTCTCTGGTAAATCTCCGAATGGAGTTTTGATGGAGATTGCCGAACTTCCGCGCTCTCAACACCCATTTTTTCTAGGTACCCAATTTCATCCAGAATTCAAAGCTCGTCCACTACATCCGCATCCACTGTTCACTGAGTTTATCAAAGCTAGTTTGAAAGGGAAGAAATAATTCATTTTGATGTGGTATACTTTTATAAATTATGAACCAAAAATCGCGCCCCTACAAATTGAAGTTAAAAGAAGCTTGGTATATCTGTGCTCGTAACATTTTTCTCCTAGTCAATGCCATTATGTATTCCGTGGTGGTTTTACTGTTTGTCTTTGGTGCGACACAAGCCGCCATTTTTTTGGGCTTCATTTGTCTGCTCAACACTTTTCTTGGTTGTTTTCAAGATTTGAGAGCGTGGATTGCTTTGGAAAAATTGCAGCTACTGACTGCGCCTAGAGTTACACGTTCAAAGGCTGATGGCGCAGAAGAAATAATTTTGGTGGAAGAAGTTCAAAAAGGCGATATCATCAAATTAAAGATTGGCGATCAAATTCCGTGTGATAGTCTCGTGTTAGAAGCTTATAGTCTGGAGGTTAACGAAGGTTTGATTACTGGAGAATCTACTTCGTTACCAAAAGATGTTAATACTGAAATCTTGGCCGGTAGTATTGTGACTTCTGGTTCAGGTGTCATAAAAACCCAAGTCAACTTTAAGGGTAGTCGTATTGCTCGAATGACTGAGGGTGTCAAAAAGTATTCTACTGATTTAAGTCCGATTCAACACTCAGTCAATATCGTTATCAAATATACTGGCTATATTTTGTTAGTTTCCATTTTGTTTATTTTGGTTCGAGGGTTCATTACTCATGATACATATATTAGTATAGTGTTGCAGATCGGTGCCTTATCTAGTGTAATTGTGCCACAAGGTTTAATCTTTGCTATTACACTTTTCTTTGCTTATGGTGCAGCTCATTTTTACAATCGCAATGTTTTGCTCCAGGAGGTGAACTCCACTGAAAAGCTTGGACGTATACGTAATCTATGCATGGACAAGACCGGCACACTAACTGAAAATGTTTTGGCAGTGGAAAGTATGTTTGTGTATTCAGATGTGACCGAGGATTACGCCAAAAAACTGGCCTCAGCCTATATTTCTGGGACAAAAGACGTTTCGGCCATTATGAGTGCAGTAGAAAAGTATATAAATTATTCTTTTGATGGAAAAATAAAAGATGTGGTCAACTTTTCCTCTTGGCGTCAGTACGGCGGTGTTTGTGTCGAGATTGATGGTCAAGACAAATTAGTTGTAGCTGGATCATATGATACTTTCTTGCCACACATTGTTGATGACGAACAGAAAAAGTGGCTGAAGGGTATTATGGAAACCACCTCCAAACAAGGAAAGCATGTTTTGTGTATCAACACCATTGAGGGTAAAGTTTTGCCTAAAAAAATTTCCAATGAAAAGATTTCAGTAGTTGGAGTTTTTGTTTTCTATAATAATTTGCGTGAAGGTATAAAAGAGACGATTGATTTTTTTCAAAATCGTGGAATACATATTCGTGTTATTTCTGGTGATAGTCCCGAAACTTTGCAAACCGTGGCTCTTATGTCTGGTATAAAAAATACTGATAAATTGATCACTGGCAAAGAGATGGAAAAGTGGAGTGATGAAGACTTTGATAAAAAGACTAAAGAATATTCTCTTTTCGCTCGTATTTTGCCAGAGCAAAAAGAAAAAATAATTGAGTCCATGAAGAAAGATGGCTTTACCGCCATGGTGGGTGATGGGGCTAATGACGCCTTGGCTATCAAGAAAGCCGACCTGGGTATTGCAATGTTTGATGGTGCACCAGCTACGCGTCAGCTAGCCTCTGTTGTTTTGACTAATAACAGTTTTACTGCACTGCCTGGTGGTGTGGAACTCGCTGATACTATTATTAAAAATATTGAAATTTTTGCTAGTATCTTTTTCTTCCAGTCTTTGATGGGATTAGTCTTCTTTATCCTGACGGCTCTTATGGGTGCCAATTATCCTTTTACTCCACTCAATATTACTTTCATCAATTACTTTACTGTCGGTATTCCAGGGCTTCTTATTTCTTATTGGACTATCATGCCAGGAGTTAAAATTTACCCAACGACCAAGGAGTCATTTTTGAAGCGAGTTTTGCCGTTTACTATTTCGTCTGGAATTTTGCAGATTATTGGTATTATGACCATTTACATACTAAGTTTGGATTCTTTAACCACCGCTCAATCTACTACATTGGCTGCGGTAACTTTTATTTTCTTTGGGCTAAATTTCTTCCTGTGTGCTCCTGGTGTCTATAATGGAGAAATTACCAAAATTAAAGTGCTGCAAATTCTTAGCTTGGTTGTGCTTGAGATGATAGCCTTGTTTGTAGCGCTCAGAATTACTTTTGTTAAAACTTTCTTTAGTCTACAAAGTTTTTATCTTTCTAACCAATTACTATTGGAAACGATAATATTAATTGTAGTGTTCTGTGGTTTGCAATATTTGGTAGCTAAGAAATTTATTCACAAGAACAAACATGAAGTAGTCAAAGCCTGAATTTAACAAAAACCTCCAGATTATCTGGAGGTTTTTATAATTATCTAATTGGTTTCCACTCATCACTCACCGATTTTTTGAAAATAAAAACGCTGAAATAATTGGCCGTCCATTGCCAGAGAAGTTTTGGCCAACCGAGTTTGTGCGCCCGACGACCAGAGTGATAGACTAGTGTATCCCAGAAAACTCGAGTCTTGCCGATTTTGGCCAAGTTAGCAAATATTTCCTGATCCTCGGTTACTACTAGTTTTGGATTATAGCCGCCAATTTTTCTAAAGGCTTCTGTACGAAACATCTGGAACTCTCCAGACATCGCCCCGCGACCAAGAACATTGTTCTGTAACCAGAAAACAATATTGACGATAGAAAAAACAATTAGGTCTGCCCATGTTTCGTGCTCTTTCTCCACTTTTAGTCGTGCGCCAATAGCGAGAAGTTTTGGGTCAGCAAATTTGGCCAAAGCTTTTGGTAGAAAAGTATTAATATCTGGCACTCGTACATCAGTGTCTAGAAACAGTAAGAATTCACCAACAGCATGTTCAGCTCCAAGATTTTTTCCCATACCAATAGTTTGACGAGCTTGACCAGTATAGACATAAACTTTGTCGGTGTATTTTTTAGCTATTTCTACGGTCCTGTCCTTACTGTTACCGTCGGAAACAATAATTTCTTTGTCGCCGGTATAACTCGCTAGGTTACTCAAAATCTTGTCTAAACACTTTTCCTCATTAAGAGTGGGAATAATAAAAGAAATCATAATTATAAATTAGCGAATATCTGTGTATTCTTTAGTAATTGGTTTGTGTCGAAAAACTTCAGAAAAGAAGTTTATAACATAGACCCAAGCGGTATTAGCCAAACCCTGGCCAGCAAAACGGCGGCCCGAAGTGTGAATAAAGAAATCAAAATCAAATTTTACCTTACCGTGTTCTTTGGCGCGACGAGCCACATTGGTATCTTCACCGTAAAATTCAATGGTGGTATCAAACCCGCCCATTTTTTCAATTACATCTTTGCGGATGGCAAAGTTGCCGCCTACAATCATGTAATTGGTAAAGAGGTAAGTTATATAGCCAAAATACCAGTAGACTGAGACAAAAATTTGGTGCAGTTTTGGAATATCGTAATATTTGTATGGGCCACTAAGACAAGCCAGGTTTTTATTTTTGGCAAATTCGCGTTTGATAACGCTAAACCAGTTCTCTGAGACATAGGTATCGGCATCAATATAGGCCAAGATATCACCTTTAGCCTCCAGAAGTCCGCGTTGGCGAGCTTTGGTTAGTCCTTTTTTGCTTTCTAGTACTACGCGAACACCAGGAAAAGCTTTGGCCACTTCGCTGGTCTTGTCCTTGCTGGCATTATCAATGACAATAATCTCAAAGAGATCCTTAGCATGTTCGGTGACACTTTTGAGACAGCGCCCAAGATACTTTTCTTCATTATGAGCCGGGATGATCAGGCTGATTTTCATGGGGTTAATTTTATCATTAAAGATTAATAATTGAAATATGATCAATATTTCTTATTCCATACAATTAATATACGTTACAAAAAGGTAAATTGGTGCCATTAACTTAATTGTGTTACCTAGTGCTAATTATGTTATATTATTGTATATGGCTGAGTCAGACCAGGAACTTATTGAAAGATATTTAAATGGAGAGGAGCAGTTTTTTGCTGTTTTGATGAACCGCTATATTAAATATACCTACAACTTTATCATTAGATATTCTGGAGATAAAAACTCAGCAGACGATTTGCTTCAAGAGACGTTTTTGAAGGTTTGGAAAAATCTGCGGTATTTTGATACTGATAAGAAATTCTCCACCTGGATTTTGACTATTGCCAGAAACACAGTGATTGATTGGCAAAGAAAGAATAGGGCAGTTGTTTTTTCTCAGCTGGATACTCCGGATGAAAGTTTTGCCAGTACTTTGGTAGGAGATCTACCTAGCCCAGAAGATTTATTTGATCAAAAGTTTTTACGAGAGAAATTTGATGAAGAAGTGGCCAAACTATCTTCGATAGAGCAGACCATTCTGCTTTTGCATCTAGAAGAAGAACTGACATTTGCCGAAATTAGTGAAGCCATAGATAAACCTTTAAACACAGTAAAAAGTATATATCGACGCTCACTGGATAAGATTAAAGACCTTTGGCCGCAAGGTCTCATATAATGCACCAAAATTAACATTTAACACGTATATAAAAGTATGGAAACCAAAATGGGGAAATATCTAAAAACTTATGAAGTTTCAAGTAGTCTGTCAGACCGCGTTTTGATGCGCGTAAGACAAGCCGAAAAAAGACAGGCTCTCCTTGAGTCGGTTTTTTCATATTCATTTTTAGTTTTAGCTATTCTCGCGGTGTTTGGTTCAGGATTGTGGATCTATCAAGACGCCAGCCAAACCGGCTTATGGACTATGTTGTCTCTAGTTTTTACTGACGGAGCAACAATCCTTAGTTTCTGGAAAGAATTCACTGTTTCTGTGATTGAGAGTGTACCCTTTATTAGTTCGTCAGCCGTTTTGGTTAGCTTAATTTTAATTGTATTGTCAGTCAAGAATTTGTTGGTGGTTCGAGATAGCAGTTTTAAGTTTAATATTATTAATTAAAGTCTAAATATATTTATATGATATTTGATTACAAAAAAATATTTGCTACCAAGTGGGTAGTTTGGAGTCTGTCTGTAATTGCTCTCGTGTTATTTATGGCGGTTATCTTCTTTTCGGGTATGGCAGTCGGGGCCAAACATGCAGATTTTAAAAATGGTTATGCTGATCGTTATGAAAAAATGTTTCTTGGTCGTGGAGCAAATATGATGCCTGGTTTTGGTTTTGACCCACGTGAAGATATCCGTTCATTTGGAGCTGTTGGTAAAGTTGTATCGATTGCTTCAAGTACCATTGTTGTTGGTGACTTAAATAATGTGGAAAAATTAATCTCTATTGATGGTCAAACAATCATAAAGTTTGGTAATGATTCTCTAAAACTAAGTGACGTTAAGATAGGTCAGAACGTGGCAGTTTTTGGTGCTCCAAGCACTGATGGTTCTGTTACGGCAAAACTCATTCGAGTTATGCCAGATGACTTTAATCCTCAGAGCAAAATGATGAATGCTACTAATTCTAAAAGAAAATAATATTAAACATGAAAAACAAATTTTTAGCTGGTTATAGTAGTGTCACAGTTTTTTTGAAAAAGTTTTGGAAAGAGCACCGAATCTGGTCAGTGATTATTATTCTCGTACTTTTGTTTTGTGCTTATTATGCTTATGGAAAAATCTCAACCGCTTTCGCACCGACTCAATACATGATGACTCGTGTTACTCGTGGGGATATTGTGACCAGTATCACTGGTTCAGGACAAATTTATTCCAATCAGGAAGTTGACATTAAACCAAAAGTTTCCGGCACGGTTACCTACGTTAATGTGAAAGCTGGTCAGCAGGTTTACAAGGGGCAGGCTCTGGCATATTTAGACTCCAAAGATGCTCAGCGTTCAGTACGTGACGCACAAATAGCATTGGAAAGTGCTCAAATATCATTAGAAAAACTCCAACGCAACCAAACTTCAAGTAATGATACTATTAGTAATAATCTTGATCAGTCATATAAAGATGCCTACAGCAAGATATCCGATGTGTTTTTAGAGTTGCCAAATATTATTGAGTTGTCACGATCTGTTCTTTACGATTCTACTGTTTCAGACTATGGTCGTAGTAATGTTTTTGAGTTTAGTAATATCGCCAGTTCAGATTTTAAGGACGAGTTAAATTCTTTGTCAACAAGATCTGAGGGTGATTATAAAATTGCAAAAGATAATTATGACCCGAGTTTTGCAAAATATAGAGTTTTGCCAGTTAACGCTACACCAGAAGAAGTTGTTACTGCTTTAAATATGACTCAGAAAACTACTGAATTAATTGCTCAAGCAATCAAGAGCGAACAAAACATGCTTGATGCCCTAGTGAGTGACATAAGAGACGTTGCTTCAAAAAGTAATCGTCGTATAACTGTTAATCAGCAAATATTAACTTATCAGACAAATATTGGAACAGCTACCGGTAAGCTAAATAATTTTCTTTCGAGTATAAATGGTAGTCTGCAATCGATTAATAATGCCAAAAATTCCTTAGCTGATGCAACATTATCAAATCCTATTGATATAAAGAGTCAGGAAAATACTGTCGCTCAAAAAGAAGCTAACCTGCAAGACGCAAAGGATAATTTGTCATACTACACAATTGTTGCTCCTTTTTCTGGCACATTGTCCGCTGTAAATATTGAGTCAGGTGATACAGTTTCTCCAAGCACTGCTATCGCTACTGTTCTCGCCAAACAAACTATTGCCAAGATTTCTTTGAATGAGGTGGATTTTGCTAAAGTAAATATTGGTCAAAATGTTGCTCTGACTTTTGACGCCGTGCCAGGTCTGACAATCAACGGAAATATAATTGAAACTGATTCCATGGGCACAGTCTCTCAGGGTGTTGTGACTTATGGTATTCAGATTGGTTTGAGTACTCAAGATGATAGAGTTAAACCAGGTATGAGTGTCTCGGCCACAATTGTCACCGATACTAAAACTGGTGTATTGCGTGTAGCTAGTGGGGCAGTGAAAACTACTAATGGTAAAAGCTATGTTCAAATCTTACCAGGAGTCTCTGTGGTCGGGACAATTACTAACAGTCAATTTGGTTCATCTACCAGAGCTTTTGGTAATAGATTTGCTTCTTCTACTCGTGATTTTTCTACTACTAGCACCACTACAAGAAACTTTGCTAATTTTGCTTCCTCAACTCGCATGAGTACAGGAGGAAAAACCGCTGTAGGCCAACAAGTTTCTACTCGTGTGACTCCAGTTCAACAACCAATAATAATTGGTTCATCAAACGGAGTCATGACAGAAATTATTTCTGGTCTATCTGAAGGGGATTATGTTGTTTCTAAAGCGGTTAGTACCACAGCCACAACTGTTACTACTTCCACAGGTACAAATAAAGGTGGTGGTTTTGGTGGAATTCGTCTCCCATAAAAATTATGATTGAATGTAAAAACATAACCAAGGTTTATACTAACGGTGATGAAAAAACTCTGGCTCTACGCGGTGTATCTTTCAAAATTAAAGACGGGGAATTTGTGGCCATCATGGGACCGTCTGGTTCTGGAAAATCCACCCTTATGCATATTTTGGGAGCACTAGATACTCCGACTTCGGGTGAATATATTCTAGACAATACCGACGTATCAAAATTGTCTGATGATGAATTGGCAGATATTCGTGGTCGCAAGATCTGTTTCGTCTTTCAAGCCTTCAACCTTTTGTCCAGAACCTCAGTTTTACGTAATGTGATGTTGCCTTTGGTCTATGATCCAGAAGTTAGTCCGACAGAGCGTCGAGCTCGTGCTGAAGAATCACTTAGACTGGCCGGTATGGATGAGAACCGTTGGAATCATTTATCTAACCAATTGTCTGGTGGTCAGATTCAACGCGTGGCGATTGCTCGCGCCCTAGTCAATAATCCACATCTGATTATGGCCGACGAACCAACAGGAAACTTGGATACAAAAACAGGGGAGATTGTTTTGGGGACTTTTCAAAAACTCAATGAAGAATTGGGTCGAACAATTATTCTCATTACTCACGAATTGGATGTAGCGGAACATGCCGATCGAATTATTCATATTCGTGATGGACAGATTTTGTCAGATGAGAAAAATACCAAGAAACGCCATATTCACGTAACCAAATAATTTATGACCATAAGAGATATTTTTGAAGAAACATCTATCGCTCTCTTGTCTAACAAGGTTCGCTCCGGACTGACAGTTTTGGGTATCGTGATTGGTATTGCTTCAGTGATTGCTATGCTCGCTGTCGGTCAGGGGGCACAAGATAGCATCCAGGCCAATATTTCAGCTCTGGGTTCCAACTTGATCATGATTCAACCTGGAGCTCAAGGAGGTAATAATCGAGGACAGGTTTCCAGTGGTCGTGGCTCATCACAAACTTTGACCAATGCTGATGTCCAAGCTATTCGAGATCAAATGGTCCTAGCCCAAGCTGTAGCCCCCACTGTAACTTCTAGACAGCAGGTGGTAGCGTCTGGTTCTAATACTAATACTTCTATTATCGGTACCACCCCAGATTATGTTTCAGTCAAAAGTGTAGAGATGGAAGAAGGTTCATTTATTACTGATGAACAAAATACTGGTATGCAAAAAGTAGCGGTACTTGGTCCAACTACTCGCGATGATTTGTTTGGTGCGGGGGCAGAAGCGACCGGAAAAACTATTCGTATTAAAGGCATGAATTTTACTGTGGTCGGTGTGACTAAATCCAAAGGTGGAACTGGTTTTGGTAGCGTTGATGATCAGATTATTATTCCAATTATTTCCGCTCAAAAGTTTTTGACTGGTAATGCGTACGTTAGTACAATAAATATTCAAGCTATTGATTCAAATAGTATGAATCAGCTTCAAGCTGACGTCACGGATTTACTTTTAACTCGCCACAAGAAAACTACTGACAATATGGATTTCAGTGTAATGAATCAAGCTGACTTGGTTTCCACAGCTTCAACCGTGACTGACACAATTTCTTATCTTCTGGCAGCCATAGCCGGTATCTCACTTTTGGTCGGTGGAATTGGAATTATGAATATGATGCTAACGACGGTAACTGAGAGAACCAGAGAAATTGGTTTACGTAAAGCGGTGGGAGCCAAGAGCCACGATATCAATGTTCAATTTTTGGTGGAAGCTACCATGTTAACTTTTGTTGGTGGAGTGATGGGGGTGATTGTTGGATATGCCATTGCTTACGGTATTACTTTAACTGGTCTACTTACTGCCAAAGTTACTCTAACGCCGGTCTTACTAGCCTTTGGTATCTCAGCACTCATCGGTATCACTTTCGGATACTATCCAGCTAGCAGGGCAGCAAAACTAAATCCGATTGAGGCGTTGAGGTACGAGTAACCCCGTTGTAGAATTTGGCGTTAAAATTGTTTTTGTTAAAACAGACTTTAGTTTTACACTAAAGTCTGTTTTGCTAATTAGATTATCAAGGCAATAATCGAACGTAATTTCAAAAACGACGCCAAATCTCACAACCGGGTAAATAATTTCATAAATTTCACTGGGTCAATGGATACTTGATTGATTCTCACTGTAATGTGAAGGTGTGGGGCAGTAGAGTAACCAGTATTACCAGATAGACCGATGAGCTGACCTGGCAAAACTAATTGTCCTGGCTCAACATAAATTTTGGATAAATGCATGTAAAATGTAGAGAGTCCAAGTCCGTGATCTACAACAATGGTTTTTCCATAAGTCGGAAACTGTTCGGCGATGCGGACTACTCCGCGATTCATAGCTCGAACTTTTGTTCCCATCTCAGCCTGTAAATCAACTCCCTTGTGAGCAATATCATAATCGCCGGTTATTCTAGTGTAACCATAATCATCGGTGACGTTAACATTAAGTATTGGCCAGTTAAATTTAGCTGTCCAAAAAGCTTTAGTGCCAGTATAAAAGTCTGCCAAAATAGTATTTTCATTTACTAGTTGAGCCACCACTTTGGTTTGATTGGCCGGAGAGTTTCCTCCCAGTTGATCTGGTACAGCCATAGCTGTCTCAATTTTCTTTCTGGCGGATACAGATAGTATAGCTTGAAGATTTTGTCCATTGCTTAGCTTGGCGATAATTTTATAATCACCAGGTTTCTTGTATAAATCTACACCGATTAGGGCTGTCGGTATATTTTGGTATAAAAGCACTCCAATCTTTTTACCATCATAAGTTAAACTTTTAATATTGGAAATTTTTGTATTTTCAAAAGTTACTTTTACTGGTTCGCCTTGGATAACCCTTGAAGGAGTTAAAATAATTTGTGGTGTACTGGTTGAATTGCCAAGAGTAAAACCGCCGGGTAGAGCAAAACACGTTAATATTAAAGTAATCAACAGTTTTTTCATTTCCATTATATTATAACATATTGCGACGGGTGGGTTGGGTGCAAAATATCGGCAGAGATCTTTGGAAGATAAATTCAGCTCGAGTGATCTGGGGGGAGAATTTAGATATTCTTGAAACCACCTCTGAGAGGTCAGTTTGGTAATTTTGGGAAAATTGCTTGACGATAGAAAGCCTGAAGAGTAACATCTTAAATACCCTCAAAAAGATTTCATGCCATTAGGGGTATGAGCTCGCATGTAATTTGAGCTGAATCTGGTTCGAGGGAGTACTTTTTAACTAGGAGGCAGGTCACATGGGTACAGGAATGGTCACAAAGCAGGCAACTTTGCTGGTGGAGGGGCGCCGTGCTGGCAAGGTTGAAGTTCTCGCCGACTCATCAAAAGTTTTCAAAGGACACGAGGTGATTTCGCCAAAAGGCGACATTGTCTACACAGTGGTGAATGCCACTAGTGACGGCAGTGAAATTGAAGTCATGCCGGTCTGATTACCTGCGAGTCGCGCAGACGAACGGTTGAGATTGCTTACTCCCAGGGAGTAAGTGGTATCAACCGTTTTTTTATTATTATCCGAAAGTCTTGCTTTTTTAATAAAGATATGTTAGAATATAGTCTCGGTTTTAAAAACAATAACTATATAAGCCAAATCGTTATGTTCCGCTCTACCGGATGGTAGATGGAAGGGTGAGGAGGCAAAAAAATAATATGGGAGAATTTAGACGCGAAGGCGGAAGTAGATTTGGTGGCAATCGTGGAGGTTCACGATTTGGTGGTGACCGTGGTGGTCGCCCGAGTTTCGGAGGTCGTGATAATAGAGATAAGGAAATGTTTTCAGCAACCTGTTCAGAATGTCAAAAAGACTGTCAGGTTCCATTTCGTCCATCTAATGGTAAGCCAATTTTCTGTAATGATTGCTTTAGCAAACAGAAAGGTGATGACCGTGGTGGCCGTGAAGACAGATTTCCACGCCGTGATTTCAATGATCGTGGTGCTCGTCCAAGCTTTGAAAAAAGAAGCTTTGATACTCCAAAGACTGATGATGGTGTTAAGGTTCAATTAGAAGCTATTAACTCCAAATTAGAAAAATTGATTCGCTCAATCGAATCAATGACCAGGGTATCTGCTCCAGTTGAAAAGACTATTGCTAAGGTAGAAGCTCCAAAGGTTGTAGTTGCTGACAAAAAGGCTGTTAAGGCCGTTGTCGCACCAGCTAAGAAGGCTGCTGCTAAGAAGAAGGTTTCAAAGAAATAATCCGGTTGTGAGCTTTGGCATCGTTTTTGAAAATTGTGTCCAGTAATACAACTAAGTATAAAATTAGCAAAACAGACTCTGATGTAATATCAGAGTCTGTTTTGTACAAAAAAAATTTTAATGCCAAAGCTCACAACCGGGTAATTTTCTTTAACTAAAACGAAACCGCCCGCAAGGGCGGTTTCGTTTTGTGTTTTCGTCATTGCGAGGCTTTGCGAAGCAATCCAGACCTTTAGTTACAAAACTATCATAAAAGATAAGACTGGATTGTTTCGCCAGGCCTCGCAAAGACCGATTTGAGACTTTTTGTAAAGATAGCTGTATAATAAGTGTATGACTTACGAAACAAAACAATTTGATAATTTGAAAGGATTAGTTGGGGTGAGTGAAAACACCATTAACCACCATCTGACTTTGTATGCTGGTTATGTGACCAATACCAATAAACTTATTGGACTATTGGAGACACTGGCCAAAGGCACACCAGAATACAATGAAATCAAAAGACGTTTAGCTTGGGAGAGAAATGGCTTACGTCTACATGAATTATTTTTTGAAAATATCCGTGTAGGTGAAAGCAGTTTTGATATTAACAGTGAAGTTGGGAAGTTAATTGTAGAAAGTTTTGGCTCATACGAAAAATGGTCAGAAGATTTTAAAGCTACCGCTACTATGCGTGGTATCGGTTGGGCGGTATTGGTCTATGATGAATTGGATAAAAAAGTTCGCAATCTCTGGGTGGGGGAACATGATCTCGGTGTGATTGTTGATACCAAAGTACTTCTAGTCTTGGATGTCTGGGAACATGCCTATTATTTGGATTATGGCCCAAAACGAGCTGATTATGTCACTGCTTTGATTGGTCAATTGGATTGGAACTTGGCAGAAAATCGCTTAAAATAATTAATTCGGTAAAACACTTAAAATATGCTAAAATCCTTGTATGACACAAAAGGAAGCTTTGGCTATTTTGAAAATGGGTCACAATGTTTATATCACCGGCTCGGCTGGTTCTGGTAAGACCTATCTTTTGAATCAATACATCAAATACCTCAAAGACAATGGGGTGGATATTGGTGTGACGGCTTCGACCGGTCTCGCAGCTACGCATATGGGGGGACAAACTATTCACGCTTGGACGGGGATGGGTATTCGCAATGAATTATCAGAGATGGATTTGGAAGATTTGGAAAGTCGCTCCTATCTCTGGAAGCGTATGGAAAGTGTGAAGGTTTTGATTATTGACGAGGTCTCCATGCTCCACCATTTTCGACTCGACTTGATTGACCAAGTGCTCAGACATTTCAAAAGAAATGATTTACCTTTTGGTGGTATTCAAGTTGTGCTCTGTGGAGACTTTTTCCAGTTACCACCGGTTACTCGTTTTGGTGAACCAGAGACAAAATTTGCCTATGAATCTGAAGCTTGGAAAAACCTTGATTTGCAAATTTGTTATTTAGAAGAACAACATCGTCAAAAAGATCAGGATTTTATCTGTCTCTTGAATGAAATCCGCAATAATGAAGTTTCCGAAAAAACTTATGAGTGTTTGATGAGTCGTAAAGATTCTAAATTGGATGTCAGTATTGAACCGACCAGACTACATACTCACAATGCGGACGTGGATGTGATCAATGAAGGCGAACTAAAGAAAATAAATACCCCACAAGTAGAATATATTGCTGAGGGTGTTGGACTAGAAAAATTAGTGGAACTCATCAAAAAAAGTTGTTTGGCACCAAGTACCCTGAAACTCCGGGTTGGAGCCAAGGTAATTTTTGTAAAGAATAATATGGAAGCTGGTTATGTGAATGGAACTTTGGGTATCGTCACTCGTTGTGATATCTCTGGACCAGTTGTACGAACGATAAAAGGGGAGGAAATCAAGGTGGAACAGGCGGCCTGGGTGATTGAGGAAAACGGCAAGATCAAGGCCTCAATCAAGCAGTTCCCATTGCGTCTAGCATGGGCTATAACAGTCCACAAGAGCCAAGGCATGAGCTTGGACGCGGTAGAAGTGGACTTGTCTCGTTCCTTTGAAAAAGGCATGGGCTACGTGGCCTTGTCACGTGTCCGCTCACTTGAGGGTTTGCGTCTTTTGGGAATCAATGAGAACGCTTTACAAGTCCATGATGAAGTCTTGGAATATGATAATGAACTCCGAAAACTGTCCAAAAAAGCGGTTAACGATTTTCGTAAAACTCCCGACAAAGATGTGGAAAAAATTCAGGAGAACTTTTTGAATTCCGTTCGCGCTTCCAAGAAAGAAAAGAAAAAGTCTGCTCTGGACGAAATTCGCGATATGGTCAAAGACCAACAATCCATTGCCGATATGGCGGAAGCTCGTGAAGTAACCAAAGAAACCATTTTAGGTCACTTGGAAAAACTGATTGCTATAGACGGATCGGCCAATATGAATTATTTAAAAAAAGAAATTTCATTAGGGAAGTATAAGAAGATTCTTTTGGCGTTTAATTCTCTATATTCCGAGAACCGTGACTATCGTCTGGCCCCAGTCAAAAACAAGCTGGGATCAGCTGTAACCTTTGAAGAAATTCGTTTGGTTAGGCTGTTTGTGGCGACACAGAATTCGTAAAAGGCCGGCTTAGTATGGCCTTTTCCCGTCTCTGCGAGGCTTTGCGAAGCAGTCCAGTCTTCGCAGGGTTTTGATGTGCCTAAAGGTCTGGATTGCCACGGGATTACCCTCGCAATGACAAACAAAACAAAAGGCAGATTTTAAGCCACAATATTGTACTTGCGTTTAATTCAAAAATGTGTAGAATATAGAACTATGGAATTTGCAGTAATACAAACCGGTGGAAAGCAATATCGCGTAGCAGTCGGCGAGACTGTTAAGATTGAGAAGCTTTCTGATACCGCACAAGTTGGCGATAAGGTTACCTTTGATAAGGTGCTTTTGGTTGATAGTGGTAAAGACACTACCCTTGGCACACCTTATATCGCAGGAGCAGCTGTCAACGGCACAATCTCAGAGATTGGTCGCTCCAAAAAAGTCATAGTTATTCATTACAAGCAAAAGAGTAAATATTTCAAAAAGAACGGACACAGACAACCATTCTTTAAAGTAACTATTGACTCAATCAAGTAGTCTTAATTAATTCACCAGCCATTCCGAGAGGGGTGGCTGGTTTCGTATTTACAAAAATCATCTTCTTGTGTATCTTTATGGAGGAAGTACAAAATTGTTTTTTTAGTGCATCAAAACCAAACATCAGTAAACAGAAAGTAGAGGTTGTTTCCATGCCTGACAAATTGTCACTAGTTCTATCTTATGGGGGCAGGATTGCTGAACTATACGCAGCTTTACCCAAAGACTTGAGTCGCGCTATTTTGGCGCTCACGAGCAATGATAACCATAGCAACAAGCTTGGTTTAAAACTGACTCCTGAAATCAAAAAGGATCTGATTACTCACCCGGTATCTGAAATTCTATTTGATGGGGCAATGTATGAGCTCATGATTTTTGTCCCCGATGACATCAGACAAGAAGAACGCCTCTTTTTGGTTCAGAAACACACCAAAGGTAAAATGATAAGTACCGAGGAATATTTATCGAGACCATCAATGCAAGAATAACCTTGCAGGTAAAATCAAATAGCCAAGTTCGCACTAAGCGGCTTGGCTATTTCTAATTTAATTTTAGATAAGAAAATATTTGTACAAAAAAACCGAGCGTCCTTTCACGCTCGGTAGTGTTTAAAAAGCTATTTTTTTCGTGCCAACTGATAATTGCCGTAGTTCTTGTCAGCGGTAACTTTTTTGGTCACTTTAACAAAAGGTGGAAGTGATATTTCCGGAGACAGATTCGTTTGTTCTGCTTCCATGAGATACAACCCGCGATTTTGTCCAAAGAATCTATCCAACTCGAAGAATTGGTTTTTCCAGAAGAAACAGATTCTTTCTTTGGTAATTGGATCAAAATCCGGATCTCTCTCCATGAGCAGTCTTTTGAACTCCCTTTCGGAAATCATTCTTTCAACTTCGGAGCGTACACCAGGTTCAACTTCACGTTTGATTGTGTAGTAGAATGTGGTTTCTCCATTGTCGATATCTGCTCGTGAACGGATTCTTCGTACGCTGTCATCGTTCGATTTCAGATAGAATTGGGTGACTAGGCTTTTAAACCAAGTTACCGGGATATCCTTATCACGGATCGACTTGATCAAGAATTTGTCTTCTTTCTCCAGTGGAACCGGGTCACCGAGTATCCAACACACCTCCTCAAACAAGCGATGAATCTTGCCATCGAAATCGGTAGAGTTGTCGATCACCCTTGGGTGATGATGTCTGGTCCAAGCATCGAGAGTTGCCTCGTCAACTTGGATAGCTCTATCGTGTCCCTCAATTCGGGCGCTATTGTTTTCGAGAGTGTAGAATTTTTCCGCACCAAGTGCAGCTGTCCGGAGATGGATAACTGCGTGATATCGACTGTTGCAGGCAGTGTGGTGATTTAGGGAATGCTTTTTGAGAAGTCTGGCAAAAGCCGCTTTTCCAGCATAGGCTTCACCATCCATCACACCACGGTCGCACAAGACAACCACACGTTTTCCAATCTTGGCATACCGCTTGGCAATGCTAATCATTCTTTCTTCTTGAGCGACAACATCCAAAAGAATTTCTTCTTGAAAGATGCTATTGCTGAGTTCTCCTGGTGTCATTCCTGCCGTTATCAGTTTGGTGGCTGACTCTGGAGAGATTAACACCTTGTAACCACGATCTCTCAATTTTTGATAGAGGTAAGCTAGGCCGGTAGTTTTTCCGGCACACGGTCCGCCAGTGATGGCAATAACTGTGATTTTCGGTCCAACATTCAAGAGGACGTTTTTCTTTCTCATTGTTGCTCTCCTGTGTTTTGGGTGACATTAAAAAAATACCTTTATCAAGGTTCAGGTTGGACAGAATTGCCCGTTTTTCTATTCAAGTTATATCACAAAGACTACGGTTTGTAAAAACTAAGAATGTCTATTCAATAGGGCATTTTTGATAGTGTCAGAATCAGAATATTCGAGTTCGGTACCGGTAGATAGTCCGCGACCAAGAATAGATAATTTAATATTATTTTTTTGAGTCAAAGGAGCCAAGATTTTTCGCAAATATTCCTCTGTATATTCACCCTCTGGATTGGCATTAAGACCAAAAATAATTTCGTTTAGCCCCTCAGCACTTTGACGTTCAATTTTGGTCAAGAGCTCACGCAAGCGAATTTTGTCTTCTGGATTCTTATCAAGGATTGGCACATTACCACCCAAGACAAAGTATAGTCCCATGTAAGAATGACTTTTCTCAATATTTTCTAGGTCAACATCGCGACTAACAATCATGAGTTCGTGATGGTTTCGATTGTTTTGGCGACAGATATCACAAGTGCTATGAGTTTTTTGACTATCAGAAAAGAAGCGGTAACATTCATTACAAACTCTAATTTGTTTTTTTAGATCTGCCAAAAGTTCTATTAGTTCGTTGATGTGCCCATCATGACGAGAAAGAAGAAAATAGACAAAACGCTTGGCTTGACGTGGACCAATGCCTGGGAATTCAGAAAATATTTTGCTAAGTTTGGTAATAGTATCCATAAAAATTTATTAGAATCCTGCTTTGCCAAAGTCGTCTTGCTCTTGCTTGTCAATGTTAAGAAAAGTCGATTTCTCCTGATCAAAGTAAAGTTTGGCAACACCTGTTGGACCGTTACGGTGCTTTTCAATCAAGATTTCAGCAATGTTGTCTTTTTCGGCTGCGTCTTTGTATTTGTCTTCACGGTGAATAAACATAACCACGTCGGCGTCCTGTTCGATAGAACCAGAGTCACGAAGGTCAGAGAGGCGAGGGCGACCACCACGTTGTTCCACGGCACGAGAGAGCTGAGAGAGAGCGAGGACTGGTACGTTAAATTCACGAGCCAGTTGTTTGAGAGAACGAGAAACTTCAGTGATTTGCTGAACCACGTTGTCACTCTTGGCATGCACAGACGCCATGAGCTGGAGGTAGTCTACGATTACGAGGTCAACTTGCTTTTCGTTTTGTAAGCGGCGCAAAGTAGCACGCATTTTTAAAATGTTTGTACCTGGTTGATCGTCAACAAAAATCGGGGCTTTAGACAATGGTTCAAGTGAATCACGGAGCTTACTAAATTCAGTGTCCATATTGAGCTTACCAGTACGGAGCTTCCAGGCATCCACACGTGATTCAGCTGAGACCATACGGTCGACGAGTTGCTGAGTAGCCATTTCCAGAGAGAAGATAGCCACATGCTTGCCATGACGAATAGCGGCATTACGAGCAATATCGAGAGCGAGAGAGGTCTTACCACAAGAAGGTCGAGCGGCTAGAATAATCAAGTCGGATTTTTGTAGACCAGATAGTTTATTATCGAGTTCACGAAAACCGGTTGGTACACCGCGCATACCTTCAGGTGAATTGTGTAGTGATTCCCAACGTGTCCAAGCTTCGCCCAAAGCATCACCCAAAGCAATAAACTTTTTACCTGAGGTAGACTGTGCCACTTCGTAAATCATTTTTTCCGCGCTGTCGATGACCACTTCGGAATCATTAGATTCGTCATAACTTAGATTACAAATATCTTCTGAGGCGGAAATCAATTTACGCATCAAATATTTTTTATGAACAATACTAGCGTAGTGTTCGGCATTTGAAGCAGATGGCACCATGTTGACCAATTCGGTGAGATAAGACATACCACCGATTTGATCCAACTGACTTTTTTCTTTGAGTTTGGTGGAAACAGTGACGAGGTCGATTGGTTCTTTCTTGCCACTCAACTCTTCCATTGTCTTATAAATAATACGATGTTTTTCCACGTAAAAAGTTTCTGGTCGCACGATGTCGGCGATGTCATAAATCTTTTCCGGATCAAGCATGATAGATCCAAGCAAAGCTTTTTCGGAATCAATATTTTGTGGTGGAATTCTGGTGACCATAATTTTACTCGTTTTTATTCAAGTGGTTAATTTATCAATGTGTCTATTTTAGCAATATTAAGTTTGGCGGGGAATAGGCAAAAGGGGAAAAATATGTGCTTAAGCTGGGGATTAAATTAGGCCCAAAAAAGACGCTAAACAGCGTCTTTTTTGGGCCTAATTATTAAATTTTCTTCACTTCCGGACCGTTACTGGTATCTTTTACCTCATAGCCGTGCTTCTTGATTTCGTCTCGTAGTCTATCAGACTCAGCCCAGTTTTTGGAATCACGAGCATTTTGTCTTTGGATAACCAATTTACTAACATGATCTGGTACATCTTCGCTACCAGCTTTTTTAATTGACTTGTTTAATTCTAAGCCGAGCACTTTATCAAAATCTAAAATAGTAGCTAGTTTATCTTCATTAGAAATTTTTGCTTTCAAAACTTCCTGAACGATAGACAAGGCCAGAGCCATATTCATATCATCATTAATCGCCAAGAGAAATTTTTGTTGAAGGGTCTCGTCAATATTGCCAATCTTGTCACCCAGAGTAGAAATTTTATTTAGCAAATTCGCATAACCATTTTTAGCGGATTCAATCGAGCCATCGCTCCATTCCATTGGCTTACGATAATGTACTGCCAAACAAGCATAGCGATAGATGAGAGGGCTCATACCTTTATCAATAAAAGTATTGGTCACAGTAATAAAGTCACCGGAACTCTTGGCCATCTTCTTACCACCAGCAATATTTAGAAACGCCCCATGAATCCAATAGTTAACCCATGGCTTCTTGCCAGTTGCACTTTCAGTCTGAGCGATTTCATTGGTGTGATGAATAGTTAAGTGATCTACACCGCCACAATGAATATCAAAGTGGTCACCTAAATATTTCATACTCATCGCCGAACACTCAATGTGCCAACCAGGGAAACCCACACCCCAAGGTGAAGGCCATTCCATTTGACGTTTTTCGTTGGTAGGGGAGAATTTCCACAAAGCAAAGTCTGTTGGATTTTTCTTGTCGTCATTTTTCTCAATGCGAGCCCCTTCCATAAGATCGCTCAATTTTTGACCACTAAGCTTGCCGTAGTCAGCTACCTTTGAAGTATCAAAATATATACCGTCAGAAGTTTTATAAGTAAAACCTTTTTTCTCCAGAACCTTTAGTAATTCAATTTGCTCAGCAATATGTTCTGTAGCCTTACAAACTACATTTGGTGTAATAATATTTAAATTTTTAGCATCTGTAAAAAAAGCATCAGTGTAAAACTTAGCGACAGCCCAAGCATCTTTGCCTTCTTTTTTGGCTTCACGCTCCAGCTTGTCTTCACCCATGTCTTGATCGCCGGTCAGGTGTCCGACGTCAGTGATATTCATAACATGTTTAACACGGTAGCCGTCGTATGATAAGATGCGTTTTAAAACATCTTCAAACACATAAGTACGAAGATTGCCAAGATGAGGGAAGTTGTAAACGGTAGGACCACAAGTATACATGCCCACCTCTGCGTCCGGATTGATGGGTTTAAATAATTCTTTCTTGTGAGTCAAACTATTGAAAAGATACAGATTGTTCATTTCAAGATTTTCTACCGGATTCTTGGGATTCCAGATGGGCCAGATTTTTGACAGAAGATTTAACATAAATTTGAATTATAACCACTTTTTGCGTCTGGCTATGATGAATATTAGTATAGCTATAAGTATTTCAAATGCAACAACCCAGTAAAAGTCATAGTCCATACCAACAATAGGAGCATAAGTCATACCCATTTGAAACATACTAGCCACAATACTAAATGGCATCACAATGACGGTAATGATAGTCAACGTCTTCATAATTTCGTTCTGTTTGGTAGAAAGTAGTGAGTTGTTGGTTTCGCGAAGTTCAGACAAAAGACTAATATTTTTTTCCAAAGCCTTCTGGACTTTAAAATGTTCGCTAGCAATATCGTTTAAGTTGTAAACATAGCTCAAACTAAAAAATTCACGTCCAATGTCTTCCAAGTCTTCAATCACCTCTGTTTGTGAGTCAATGGAGTTGCGAAAATTTAGAAGATTGCGGTTGACGCCAGATAGGGCGATGACCATTTGTTTCTCTTGGCCCTGGAAAATCTTCTTTTCAATAGTTTGAAGAGAATCGTTAATATAATCAATTTCATCACTTAGTCCTTTGTAGAGTTCTTTCATTATGTAGTGAAAGAGGGCACCGGGATTATCTTGAAAGTAATCTCTCTCAATCATTGATTGCACTTCGAAAATCTTGGCAATGTTTTCAATCTGATCTACATGACAATAACTAGTAGTGATTAGAAAATCTGAACCAATTACAAAATCAATTTCTTGAGGCATATCACCGCAGTGCGTGTGGCGATAGGCAGGAAAATGCAAGACAAGATAAATATACTTGTCATTACGAACAATCTTTGGTTTGTAAGTAGGCAAGGATATTTCTTGAGCTACTGCTGGGTCAAGATCATACTCTTCCATCAAAGAACCAACCTCACTTTTACTTGGATTTTCAGCATCAATCCAAGTCAAATTTTTGTAGGTGTATTTTTTTAACATAACTAGAATTATTATAACATTATATTTTATCGAAACAAGTTTTTTAATCCACACCATCGCTTGAATAAAAGTTTAATTTTTGCGATAATGGTACGCATATGAAAGATAAATCACTGAGCTATTACGGTTTGCCACTTTTGATGGTGGCTGGTTTTTGTTTGGCGTTTTGGTTTGGTATGCAGTATGGGGAAAAGAAAGATCCGACCAATGGTCTGGTGATTAACAATGCAGCTTTGGCCACAGTAGCTAGTTCAACCGAGATTGACATGGCTCCTTTTTGGGAAGCGTGGAAAGTTCTTGATCAGAAATTTGTAACTAGTGCCAAGAGTAAGAAGCCAACTATTGATGAGCGCGTTTGGGGTGCTATTCAGGGAATGACCAGTGCTTACAATGATCCGTATACAGTTTTTATGCCTCCAGTAAAATCCAAATCATTTAATGAAGATATTAGTGGTGACTTTGAAGGAGTGGGTATGGAGATTGGACTCAAGGATGGGATTTTGACAGTTATCGCTCCACTCAAGGGCACGCCTGCTTTTAGAGCAGATATTAGACCAGGTGACAAGATTTTGGAAATCAATGGGACTAGTACACAAAATATGACGTCTGAAGATGCGGTAAAAATTATTCGTGGACCAAAAGGCAGTGAAGTTAAAGTAAAAATTTTGCGCGAAGGTCTGAGTACACCAATAGAAAAAACTCTAGTGCGCGATACAATTAATATTCCGACAATCGATACTGAAATCAAAGGAGATGTGTTTGTAATTCGAGTATACAACTTTTATGCTAAATCTGCAGATTTCTTCCGTGATGCCCTGAGAGAGTTTTCAGAATCAGGCAAGGACAGACTGATTATCGACTTGCGTGGTAACCCCGGTGGTTATCTTGAAGCTGCTGTACATATGACAAGTTGGTTTTTGCCGATGGGTAAAGTGATTGTGCGCGAAGCTGGTGCGGATGGTAAGGATGAAAAAATTCATCGCAGTCTTGGTTTCAATATTTTTAATGATAAGTTGAAGTTAGTAATTTTGGTTGACGGCGGTTCTGCTTCAGCCTCAGAAATTATGGCCGGAGCTCTCCGTGACCAAGGTCTCGCCAAATTGGTGGGCACCAAGACTTACGGTAAAGGTTCAGTCCAGGAGTTGATTAGTATGCCTGAAGATAGCTCACTCAAGGTAACTATTGCTCGCTGGCTCACTCCAAATGGCTATTCTATCTCTGAACAAGGTTTAAAGCCAGATTATGAAGTAAAGTTGACCGAAGAAGATATAGTCAAGAAAAATGACAAGCAATTGGCCAAGGCTATTGAAGTTCTGGACCAAATGAAGTAGATTATAGGTATTAAAAGGTAATAATATTCCGATGAAAATAATCTTGATTAAAGACGTTAGAAAAGTTGGTAAAAAGTATGATGTTAAGGATGTGGCTGATGGCTTCGCTCTAAATAGTTTGATTCCAAACAAAGAAGCAATTACCGCTACTCCAGAGAATGTCAAGCGTGTGGATTTGATGAAGAAAAAAGAATCAGATTTTAAGCGTGTTGACGAAGAGATATTGAGAAAAAACTTGGCAGCTATCCGTGAGACCACGCTAGAGATTAGTGGTAAAACCAATGACATTGGTCACTTGTTCGCCGGTATTCACAAGGAGCAGTTAGCTCTAGAATTGAAAAAACAGGCACATATCGACATTTTGCCAGAATACATTTTGCTTGAGAAAAATCTGAAAGAAGTAGGGGGGCATGAGGTGGAAGTCGAAGCTCAAGGTGTAAAAGTAAAATTCAAGGTAGTGGTGAAAGGATTAGAAAAATAATAATAATTAAAAACCCCGGCTCGCACAAGCGACCGGGGGTTTTGGTCTTAATTGATTTAACCCGACTTCTTCGTCCAGATATTGATAATCATTGGAAGAAAAGTTGCAAGTAAAATCAGAATTAAAACGTTGTAAAACAAAAACTCTATCAATGTCATCCAACGTGCTTTCATACCCACCGCCTTTCTTATGACTCCGAATGTTCATGACCACAAGTTTTAATTGACTGATCCCTGTGAAAGAACATTATTAATATGCCATTTAGAGAAAATTTGTCAACATTTTTAAATAACAAAAGCCCGTCGAATGAATACGCGGGCTTTTTAGCAACCTTTAATAAAAAAGGCAGCGGAAGCAAACATGGCCATAAAAATTAGTGCCAATATTTGCTCAGGGCTAACCTTTGGAAGTTTGATTTTCAATCGGAACCTCCTTTCCAAAGTGTTTTTTCTCATAGTGCCGACACCAGAGCAGAAAAATAAGACAAAGAATTGTGACAATGATGAGGGACAATTTCTCGCTAGTTTTCATGATAGGTCTCCCGGTGATGATGGTGGAACAGGTTTTTACTGGCAAAATTGTGCTCCTTTTTGAATAATTTGTCAAATAAATCGTAATGGTTCAATAGCTTGGCACCACTTCCGCAGTGGTAATATAAACACATGTCATACTCAATAAATCCCTCCTTACCAAAGATACGACAACAAGCTGCCGACTTGGTTCGTCGTGGTTGGAG